>Ga0105049_10009717_pt1 | contig 11060 bp, 7 predicted proteins | sample MAT06_FD_78087 | JGI IMG/M metagenome (GOLD analysis project Ga0105049, IMG submission 78087) | Freshwater microbial communities from Lake Fryxell liftoff mats and glacier meltwater in Antarctica - MAT-06 | ecosystem: Environmental > Aquatic > Freshwater > Ice > Liftoff microbial mat | place... | reverse complement strand
GAGGGCGTGTGTGTAACAACCCCGAATGGGGTTGAATGTGCGTTTAGAATATATTCAACCCCATTCGGGGTTGTTACCATTGCTTATATCCCCCCCGATTGCATCGGAGGCTATTCAAATTCAACCACTTCGTGGTGGTTAAATTCCTTAATTCAATGACATTGGCCTAAAGGCCATGCCACCAATCATGAGACGATTATTCGCTATCGCCCTACCACCAACATACGCCCAGTTCGGCTTTTTCCTGCTTCCAGCAGCACCCCATAAGTACCTGCGGGCAAATCTCCGACTGGAATTGGACGTGAATACTCCCCGGCAGGTAAACGTTCGGAAGTGCCCTGCCAGACCGTTTTACCATTTATATCCAGTGCCTTGATCGTAATTTTCGCCTCTTTTGTCAACGAAAAATCTATCACTGTTTGTTCTGACGCCGGATTTGGGCCAAGCCCTTGAATTGAAAAAGCAACACCGGCTTCTTTCGTTTTTGAGGGTGCCGCCAAATCTGTTTGCCATACGCCGAGGCCATAGGTGGCCACCCGTAGTTTGAAGTTGGGGGCGATACTTAGGTGCATGGCCAACATGGCTTGGGGGGCATCCGCCGAGTAGATTTCCCAGCTTGCACCTACATCCGAAGAATACCACACACCCAAATCATTGGCAATGTACATATTGACCGTATTGGGGTCAATCAAAATGGAGTTGGTCGGCACATCAGGTAAGCCATTGTCTATCGAATACCAAGTGTTTCCCTCATTCACCGTTTGCCAAACGTGTTGCGTGTTGAAGCCTGCGAACACAGCAAAAACGGCTGCATCTTCCTCTAAGCCAGGATAGAAAGTAATGTCCATGCAAAGGCGATTGGGCAGTCCAGTCATTTCTGTGGCAATTTGGTTAGCGACATCCACCTTGAATACCCGTGCTTGATCGGTGACGGTTGGAGCGGTGCTGCAATACACCAAATCGGGGTTGTTGGGGTTTATTGCAATGGTCAAAATGACATCCCCATCAGCAATAAAATCCGTGACATTGTTCCAACTTTCTCCCCCATCATCCGATCGCCAAAGGCTTTGCGCTCCGGCGTACATAATATCGGGGTTTGAAGGCGCGATTTCAAAAGGTCCATTGAAAGCGGCCTGCTCATCAATTTCTGAACCGATTCCATACCAACTTTGTCCTCCATCTACGCTTTTCAACATATTGAGGTATTGTGAAGAGCCGTACATGATTTGATCATTCAGCGGGTTGATGGCAGCGCACTCGCCATCGCCTCCGATTACGCGGGTCCAGGAAGGGTCGCCGTAGTAAATAGCCGTCGCATTGTCCTGCATCCCGCCAACGGCAAGTTCAGGATTGCTAGTCGAACTGCCGAGGTTGGCATAAAACTGCTGACTTTGGTAGCCACCATTGCGCCCTTCCCAGGTTTCACCGCCATCGTAGGAGACGAAAAGACCACCATCCGTGACCAAATAAACCTTGTTTTCATCGTCAGGAACATAGTAAGCACGGTGTATATCGGCGTGGACATAATCCGGTGGACCTTCTGAGCCACCCGCCGGGACGTAGCCGAAATCCCATTTGTACCAATAGGATGTTTGCGCCACCGTAGCGCCACTATTGGTTGATTTCCAAGCATCTATACCCACCCAGACAAAAGTGTTCGGGTCAGAAGGATGCACTGCCACGTCGTGGGAATACCAGCCTTGGTATTTGCTTACATCCTCCGAACTCACGTTTGTCCAAGAGTTGCCGCCATTGCTTGTTTTGTAAAGGCCGTTTTGCACAAACGCCTCCCCCACGGATGCGTACAAGATGTTGGTTTGCGTGGGACAAATGGTTAGAAGGGTCTTTCCTGAAAAGGTACTTGGAAGCCCTGTTGTTAGTTTGGCAAAGTTGATACCGCCATTTACCGACCGATAGATACCGCTCACATCCTGATCGTCCAATGAGCCGTGGGTGACAAATATCCGGCTGGTATCAGAAGGGTCAATTTCGATATCCACGGCCATTCGTTTGTTATGGATGGTATGCCAGCTCCCACCTGCATCCCAACTGCGCAGCAAGCCTTCGGTAGTAGCAGCCAGTACCGTGGAGGGTCTAAGGGGATTGATTTTGATATCTTGTACCCCGCGCAACTGGCCGTAAGCCCAGTCGAGGCTTTTTACCCAGGTGGCGCCCCCGTCTTTACTTTTCAGAATACCAATGCCGTAAGTACCGCGTGTGACCCGGATTGCTACGTTGGGGGCTGAATTTTCCAAATTGTACACTTCGCCGGTGCCTGCGTAAACGATATTTGGATTCGTTGGATCGAGTGCAAGGGCACTCACGCCCAGTACCGGGAAGCCCGTTTCTACCCGTTGCCAGGCTTCTACACCGCGGCCCGCAGTGGTGCTTTTCCAAATGCCGCCCGAGGCGCTACCAAGCCACAAAACATTGGTATCCAAAGGATTAATGGCCAGACAAAGCGTTCGTCCGCCGATATTTTTGGGACCAAGGGCTTCCCAGGTAGGGCTGCGCTCGTCTCGCAGTTGGGCTGAAAGGCGCATTTGAGCGAGGGCTTCGGTGTATTTTTCGGTGTGGAATTGGCCATCGGGAAAAGTACGCGCCATTCCCCAATAGAGGAAGGCTGAACCAGCTTGGGAGGGTGAGTGTTGTTGTTTTTCTTTGGGTAGATTTAAAAATAGAATTAGGCCCGCCGTTGCAAAGGCTATGGCGGGTAAAGCAATTAAAAGTCGTTTTTTCATTTTTAGGCAAAATTATTTCAGCCCAAAAATGGGGAATGTCGGGGAATTGGACGAAGTAAGTAACCTGCTTTGGCGCGGAGTGGCGAAATTCAAGACCTTTGGAACTTCATCCCCACAAAAACACTTTGGTGTAAAAAAATTTGCCATGAACATTGACCTCCTCAAAAAAGAACTCTCCTTCCGAACCGCCCGCTCCGGCGGTGCTGGTGGACAAAATGTAAACAAGGTGGAGACCAAAGCGGAGGCCCTGCTCGATGTGGCCGTTTCGCAGGCACTTTCTGCCGAAGAAAAAACGCTGGTTTTTGAAAAACTCGCCAACCACATCTCTTCGGAAGGAATCCTCGCCGCTATGAACCAAACGGAACGCTCTCAACTGATGAACAAGCACTTAGCAGAGGAAAAATTGATTCGGTTGATTGAAAAAGCCCTGCACAAGCCCAAGCGTCGGAAGATCACACGGGTGCCTAAATCGGTGATTGCCAAACGTTTGAAAAGCAAAAAAATAACCTCAGAAAAAAAGGCGGCGCGCAGGGTTGGGGGAGAGGATTGGAATTCTGGTTGATGTTTTTTGGTGGCACCCCTAATAGCTCGAATCCATACGTCTTTCCAAATTCATACGTTTAGATTCCAAACAATCCTATTCGGATGAACCTCTACCCTTACTTTCTTGCTATCCTTTTTATTTGCGTTTCCGATACTTCCAAGGCTCAAAATTTAATTCGAAACGGAAGCTTTGAAAAGCACGCTGATCAAAAATGCCTTCTTTGCGATATAGACCGGGGAAAATACCCTGGTATGGTTTATGACTGGGACAATACTGGCTGGAGATGTATCCTTTGTGACAAGGACTATAAAAGAAATTCTGATGAAATAAAAGTCAATTTTTGCCCCTTAGATAAGGTTTCTCCGCACGACGGGAAAGCAATGATTCAAATGCGATATTCGCCGGAAACCGGGGGAGGTGTACATGAAGGAGCCGATTATCTTGTTGCCAAGACCATGCAACCTATGCAAGTGGGGCAGCTCTATCAAGTAAGTTTTTGGATTCACATACAAAGTAAAGAGAGATCCGACCCTGATTGGGCGAAGCATATTGGCATTGTATTGTTGCCCCAAAACCTCAAAATGCATGGCCTGTATCAAATGGACGTGATTCTTCCATTCCTCGAAATAGATACTGTGCTGTACGATATCTGGTATCCTGTAAAATGGCTGATCAGACCACTTTGCACCAGTAATTACCTGATGATCGGTGTATTTGAGGACAATCACTGGCATCAAAACCGGCGATACGTTGATGTGCAATATTTTTTGGATCAGGTTTCCGTGACTGAAATCCCTTCCGAGTCGGCGGTTTCAGACAGCGCCATCGGAAAACAAAATCAGCGATTGTCGGAAAACCGGGTACAATCCGTCCTGCAATACCTGACGGAAACGCATAAACTTCCTTCATTTCGCTTTGTTCCGCTCGCTATGAGCAGTAAAGAACCCTTTAGACCCAACAACACCGAGGAAGGAAGGGTTTTGAATCGGCGGGCAGTGATCAGGCAATCTCATCTGGATCTGCCCAATATCTTTTATCGAGAAGCTTTAAATGCTGTAGAAGAAAAGCGCTATCCAGAGGCTTTTGTATTTTTAAATAAGTGGCTGATAAAACTTGATCAAGGTTACGGCAGCGGAATAATTGTACAATTTGACCCGCGTTTTGAGGTGCTGCACAAAGACAAACGCTGGCGTTTGCTGGAACAGAAAATCCGGGGCAAATACAGTAAATTCAAATATCCGGGGTATTCCTTTTTACTGGACTCTCTGCGATTGGACGCGCGCAGCGCTACTGGAGAACTCACCTCAATGGGTTACCAGATGGGCTTGAATGCCTTGTCAGGCTACCACCCGGAATTGGACAGTGTGCCTTATGAAATGACGCGATTGTCCGATGCAGTCATCCAAAAAAAGTTCGGGCTGCACTTCGCAGCACTGCGAGCAATGCTTCAAAAAACTGGCTGGCCAAAAAAATCTGAATTTGGGGAAAGCGCTTGTAGTGCAGCCTTTTCCATACTGATAAACTCAAAAGAAATCGTTGAATACCTGAAATGGCTTCCAGAGGTCGAAAAATCCTGTAAAGATGGAGAAACCCCCTGGATCAGCTTTGCCAGGCTATACGATCAATGCAACCTTGCCTTGGGTAAACCACAACGCTATCTTACACAAGTAAGATACCAGGAAACTGGCGAGGCCTGGATACAGGGCAGCTGGGAAGGCGATGAAAACTCGATCAATGAATACCGGGTAAAAATTGGTTTGCCTTTGCTTGCTCCAAAAGTGGTAGAAGCCTTGGAAAACCAGAAATGAGGGCCAAGTCCCTACAGTTTCCTTTCCGTCACAAACACCAATAAATCCCTCAACGACTGTCTTGCGGAGCTTTCCGGTACAGCATCGAGCAGGTCAAATGCCTCCTGCCGATACCGATACATCGCTTCCCGCGCATATTCCAGACCACCGCTCTGGCGCACGAACTGGATCACCTCTTCCACTTTTTCGGGTTTGTGGCTTTCGTTTTTTACGATGTTGATGATGCGGCGGCGCTCACTGCGCTCGGCCTGGTTGAGGGCATAAATGAGTGGCAGGGTCATCTTTTTCTCCTTGATGTCAATGCCCAGCGGTTTGCCTATATCGTCGTCGCCAAAGTCAAAAAGGTCGTCACGGATCTGGAAAGCCATGCCTGTTTTTTCGCCGAATAGCCACATGCGTTGTCGGATTTCGTCGTTGCCGGGAGCGGTGCTTACAGCCCCGGCACAACAGGCTGCAGCAATCAGCGAGGCCGTTTTTTGTCGGATAATCTCGAAGTAGACCTCCTCTTTAATGTCCAAACGGCGGGCCTTTTCCATCTGCATGAGTTCGCCTTCGGCCATTTCTTTTACCGCGCGACTCACCAATTCAAGCAATATAAACTGTTGACTTCTAACGGATAAGAGCAATCCTTGTGACAGGAGGAAATCGCCTACCAGCACTGCGATTTTATTTTTCCAAAGTGCGTTGATGGAGAAAAAGCCCCGTCGTTCGTTTGAGTCGTCTACTACATCGTCGTGGACGAGAGTCGCGGTGTGCAGAAGTTCCACCATGGAGGCGGCGGTATAGGATGGCTCGGCAATCGGCCCAAAAAGCCGAGCACTGAGCAGCACAAGCATGGGTCGCACCTGCTTGCCCTTGCGCTGCACAATGTACCAGGTGATTTTGTCCAAAAGTGGGACATTGCTCTTCATGGCATCACGGAAGTGCAGCTCAAAGGTGTTGAGCTCGGCAGCGATTGGCAATTTGATAGTATCTAGGGACATGGCGTGGGGCAAACCTAAGAAACCTCGCGGGCAAGGAGGGAAAAATTGAGATTGGAACACTCAATTGAGCATAAAGTTGGTAAAATAGATGGCTTTTGGTCTTTAAATTGGAACCAACCGATGCTTATTTCCTGAAAAAATTCGTGCCTTTTGAGTTCTTTAACGTCAGCCTGTGATTAAAATCCCGCCCATTTGTCCTCCACTCTGTGCTGCTTATCTAATTTTCAGCGTTCTGATGGGGCACTATTTGTTTCTTTGCATCCGTAAATTACTATTAAGCAGTAAAAACATTTCCAAATCAATATTTACAACAATGAAAAAAACGCTCTCTTTTGCAGGACTACTTCTCTTTTTCACGGGTTTCGTACAAGCACAAAATGTCGAAGAAATCGTGGCCAAACACATTGCCGCCATCGGTGGCAATAGCTGGAATCAGGTCGAAGCGGTAAAATCCGAAGCTAAAATCTCTGCCGACGGTGCCCCCGGAATGTCCATTACGATGTCCATGCTGGCTGTTCGCGACAAATCGCTCCGCATGGATGTCTCCGTGATGGGCATGACCCAAACCACCGTGGTGAATGGCGACGCAGGCTGGGCTACCAACCCGTTTATGAACCAAATGGACCCAGAGCCAATCACCGCTGACCAGGCAAAAGCCATGAAAGACATGACCGATGTAGACGGTACCCTCATTGGCTACAAAGCTAAAGGGTACACGGTTGAGTATGTAGGCACAGAAGATGTGGATGGCACGGAAGCCATCAAACTCAAAATCAATAAAGGAGAGAAACGTTCAGAGTATTCCTTCCTGGATCCCGCTACCTACTACGAAATCAAAAACATCCGCGTAGAAGAATTGGATGGCAAACAGGTTGAGACCGCTATGGTCTATTCCAATTTCAAAAGCCAGGATGGTTTGGTGTTCCCTTTCACCATCCAACAAGCAGACCCCACCATGGGTAGTTCCACCGTTACGATTACTTCTATCGCGATAAATCCGCTGATAGATATGAAGCAGTTTGAGCTGCCAACAAAGTAAATCTTTGTGCAAGCTCATCTTTTCAACCGCAGAAGAGCGGAGACGCAGATTGGTCATTCAAATTTGAAGATCCGCTGCAACTCCACTATTCTGCGGTTTTTTAATGCACATTCAAACTTTAGAAATAATGAAACAACGACTCTCCTTTTTACCCGCAATAGTTTTTTCACGCGCCCTGGTTTTAACGGCGGCGTGGGCGACAGCAGGTTTTCTTCCGATCAAAGCAAATGCCCAAGTTCAGTTATCTTCTTCCACGTTTGGCGCGGTGGAAGCGCGGAGCATCGGGCCAGCCCTTATGGGCGGCCGTATTACCGCGATTGAGGGCGTGAACAACAGCACAAAAACGCTCTACGTTGGCACAGCGGGCGGTGGCGTATGGAAATCCACGACCGCGGGGTTTACATTCGAGCCCATTTTTGAAAAATATCCTCAAAGCATTGGATGCCTTGCCATTGACCAAAACAAACCAGAAACAGTGTGGGTTGGTACCGGAGAGAGCAACATGCGCAACAGCGTGGCGGTGGGCCTGGGCCTTTACAAAACCACCGATGCTGGCCGCAACTGGACCCGCATTGGCCTCGAAAATTCTGAGCATATCTCCAAAATTATCCTTCATCCCACGGATGCCAACACGCTCTATGTAGCGGTGCCCGGCAAACTCTGGAGCGATAGCCCTGACCGTGGCCTCTACAAAAGCACCGACGGCGGCAAAACCTGGCAAAAAATTCTCTATACAGACGAAAAAACGGGCTGTGCCGACATTATCATGGATCCGCGCAATCCGGATGTCTTGCTCGCTTCTATGTGGCAATTCCGTCGTACTCCGTATTCTTTTGTTTCTGGAGGCCCTGGCAGTGCGCTGTACAAAAGCACCGATGGCGGCAAAAACTGGCGCAAACTCACCAACGGTCTGCCTACAGGAGAGTTTGGCCGGATCGCCATTGCCTTGGCGCCCAGTGCCCCCGACAATATGCTGGCCATTGTAGAAAGTGAAAAAACAAGCCTGCTTATCTCTGCGGATGGCGGGGAAAGTTGGAAATATCAAAGTGCCAACTCAAACGTGACGGCACGTCCTTTCTATTTCAGCACTTTGGTGATAGACCCCGAAGATCCCAAGCGCGTGTATCGCCCGGCATTTTCTTTTTCGACCAGCGTGGATGGGGGCCATTCCTTCAGTGAGGCTTCCAATGCGGGCGGTTGGGTTCATTCAGATCATCACGCGCTTTGGATCAATCCGAACAATAACCATCACATGTACCTCGGCACCGATGGCGGTGTGTACATGAGCCTCGATCAGGGAGTAACCTGGACACACCTCAATACCCTGCCGGTGTCGCAGTTTTACCACGTTCAAATTGACGAGCAATCGCCCTACAACGTGTACGGGGGCTTGCAGGACAATGGCTCCTGGCGCGGGCCCTCGCAGAGCAAAGGCGGGATTGAAAACCGCGACTGGGAAAGTGTGGGCGGTGGCGATGGTTTCTGGGTGCAACCGGATGCGCTCAACCCGGAAATCATTTTCAGCGAAAGTCAGGGCGGGGAAGTAGCTAAAATCAATATGCGCACCAATCAGTCGCAATTCATTAAGCCTCAGCTCAATAAGGGCGAAGAAAAGCACCGCTGGAACTGGAACACCCCCCTTGTGAAAGGAGCAAAGAATCCTCAAACATTGTACATAGGTGCCCAATACTTATTCAAAACCAATGATCGCGGCAACAGCTGGCAACGTATTTCGCCGGATTTAACCACCAACGACCAGGAAAAACAAAAACAAGCCGAAAGCGGCGGCGTGACGGTGGACAATACTTCCGCCGAAAACCACTGCACCATTTTCAGCATCGGCACTTCGCCGCTGGACGAAAACTTGATTTTCGTGGGCACAGACGATGGCAACATTCAAGTGACCCGCGACGGTGGCAAAACCTGGGAGTTCATTTCAAAAAACATCCCAGGTGTTCCGGCAGGAACCTGGGTGAGCCGCGTGACGCCCAGCCGTTTTGACCGAAATGTGGTGTATGCCACGTTCGACAATCATGCCTACGGCGATATGAAAACGTATGTGGCAAAATCCGCTGACAGTGGCAAAACCTGGGTGAATATCAGCACCGACAAAGTATTGCAGGGTTACGCCCACGTCATTGTAGAGGACATCGAAAATCGCGAATTGCTTTTCCTTGGAACGGAGTTCGGGCTGTACATCAGCACGGATGGGGGGCAAAGCTGGGTACTTTACAAATCCAAATTGCCCGAATTTGTAGCTGTTCGCGACATAGTGGTGCATCCCAAAACCAATGATTTGGTGCTGGGTACGCATGGGCGCGGCATTTTTATCATTGACGATATTTCCCCCCTGCGCCGCCTCTCGACGGATATTTTGCAGAAAGACGCGGCCTTGTTGCCGACCCGGCCTGCTGCCGTCACAAGTGGCCACTACGGCTCGGCATTTCCCAACACAGATTCTTATGCGGGGCCGAACGCGCCGGAAATTGCCACCATCCAGTATTACCTGAAGGATCGCCTCAATACGGGTGATGTGACGGTGGAAATCATAGATGAATCTGGTAAAGTGGTAGCGTCCATGCCGGGTACGAAACGCAAGGGAATCAACTTCGTGCGCTGGGATATGCGATTGGCACCTCCGAAGGCTGCAAAAGGCGTTCTGGTGCAGGGAGAATTCGGAGTTTACGCCGGCTTTATAGGTCGCCTGGCAATGCCGGGAACCTACCAGGTCAGGCTCAATGCAGGTGAATACTCGGATGTAGGTTCTTTGAAGCTCATACCTGATCCCGTGCAGCCGGAACTGGATTACGCAAAAAAACGCGCCATTTCAGACGGTCTTTTTGAAATGGTGGAATCCCTTGGCCTGCTGGAGGCACAGGTGCGCAACCTAAAAGACAGCACCGATCAGCGGCTTGCGTTGGCGAAAGACAAAAAGTTGAAAGCCGAGCTGACGAAACTCAGCACCAATCTGGATGCATTCCGCAAAACCTTAACCGAAACCATTGAATCAAAGGGCATTACGGGCGAGCAGCAACTGCGCGCCCGGGTTGGCAGACTCTATGTGTACACGGAGTTTTCCGACAATATGCCCACCCAATCCATTACGGAGGGCGCAAAAGTGGTGCGGGAGGAACTTCAACAAGCTCAGGCGAAAGCAGCTGGGATATTCAAAAAAGACTTGGCCGCAGTTAATTCAGCACTGGCCAAAGCAAAACTTAAACCACTGGTAGTGATTGATAAAAGTGTCTGGGAGCAGCAAAACGGCCAGGCTGCAGCACCCGTCATCAAACCTTTCTGGAGGGAATTGGTGCGGGAAGCGATGAAAATGGAACGGGACTGAGTGTGAAGAGGAACACGGATGACACGGATTAGACACGGATTTTTTGGTTTGAAAATAGAAAATCCGTGTCTGATCCGTGCCATACGTGTTCCACCCTTATCCGAAGATATGCGTCACACTACAGTATTACATTTGATCCAAAATTTCCAAAAAACCGCCCTAAATTTGGGCTTCTTTTATTCCATCACCACTCGTCCTTCCCGTATTATGCTACACCAACTTTTTCAATCCTCGCTCAACGAAAGTGATTTCAATGAGCTGCTCCAACTCACTTTTACCGAACACGAACGCGCTATGATGCTCGAACGCTGGCGCATTTTTGAAGCTTTTGACCGGGGTTGTTCGCAGCGCGAGGTGGCGCGAGAGGTGCCTTGCAGCATTGTTACGGCCACCCGTGGCGCAAAGGTTTATCGGGAGAACAAGGAGGGTGTGAAGAAGCATTTGGAGCGGTGGCGGGGTTGAGTGCGGTATGCAAACGCTATTCCTACCCCACCGCGCCCGCAATCTTTTTCACCGTCTCCGTGTCCCCCATGGTATAATAGTGCAAACAAGGCACACCTGCGGCTTTGAGCTCCTTCGACTGCTGCACGCACCATTCGATGCCT
>Ga0105049_10009716_pt1 | contig 11062 bp, 10 predicted proteins | sample MAT06_FD_78087 | JGI IMG/M metagenome (GOLD analysis project Ga0105049, IMG submission 78087) | Freshwater microbial communities from Lake Fryxell liftoff mats and glacier meltwater in Antarctica - MAT-06 | ecosystem: Environmental > Aquatic > Freshwater > Ice > Liftoff microbial mat | place... | reverse complement strand
TCGCACAAAGCCGCCAGGATTTGGGACTGCCTTTGCTGAAATGGTACGTCAGCCAGCAATCGCCTCCCGATCACAAGCGGCTTCGCAGCATCGACATCACCGCCGACCTGGCCGCCATTGCCACTAGCGATCAGGCTTTCATCCATCTCAAGGCCTTCGACCTACCACTGCAAGACGAGAGCCTAGCCCTCAACACCGCCGGCATTGTAGAACTGGGCGAGCTTCTGGGCCGAAGTTACATGGAGCAACCGTAGTTGGGGCAACCGAGTGGTCCAATCGATAGGATTTTAATTCAGGAGCTAGGCTGTTCTGGACCTGGGCCGATGGTTGGGTTAGATTGCAGCGCTTACTGAGCCATCGGATCCGCAGGAGAAAGAGGAGGATTTATGAAAGCCGTTTACGCCATGCTATCCATTCTAGGGTTGGTCCTTCCGGTGATTTGTTTCACGAATCATTTCGCGTTTCGCGGAGAAGTCGCTTGGCCGGAGTTTTTCGCAGCCCCATTTGCGACTTGGGTTATCTCAGGATTCAGCTGGGATCTCATGATAACTGCGACGGCATGTACGATTTGGATGCAGGTTGAGTCGCGTAGATTGAAAATGAAGGGCTTCGTCTGGCACTTTATCGCCATCTTTCTGGTGGGCATTTGCTTTGCGTTCCCCACATATCTGTATCGTCGCGAATGCCATCTGCAGGCCAAGTCTTGATCTGAATGGCTGATGGGAGGGTAGTTTTTCCCAGAATAGTAGCCTGAGAGTGACAGTGCCCTGTCTAAGGGACGCGCGGAACTCCGAGCGAAGCCTGCCTGCACGCATGCTTGGAAGATTTCTGCCTTTGTTGTGAGGTTGCTACCAGTTCCGGCATCCAAGAAAAAAAAGGAAAAGTGGCCACTTGTTTCTACCATTGACTTGTTCCCTTGAGCCGCGGGCACTGGCTGCTTTCATTTTTTATTCTTCTCCGACAACATCATGTTGATTGTGAGTCCCGGTCGCTCTCCAGGCTATCAAGTCCACTGAATCATTTACGAATCTTACCGAGCCGTCCAATCGAGCCGTGTTAACACCGCCGCTATGATAGCTTCGTGCGGCAATCATCACTCGATGCGTAAACTGTGCGATGTAGTTTCCTTGGGTGGATGCACAATCAACTTCCAGAACATTAGGAGTTCGCGAATGATCGTAGCATTCCTCGATAGATCCTGCAGACCACCACTGACCACTGGAAACAAATAAAGTGGATGCGCGATAAGATGCATCGCAATAAGACCGCATTTCATCAAACGAAGTTGCCCAGATGTCATATGCAATCGAGCTTGAAATCGATGGCGATACCGTTACGGGGTTGCGTTCCGCCAAAATAGTGGTATAGCTCAGACCGTCAGTTACGGACGCAAGACCAACTTCGTGTTTCGGAAAAGAACCGTACAAAGACTGCTGAACTAGTTTTCCCATACGAATAGTCGGTTCGACCCCTATATTAATACGGAATGCAATTCCCCTTGTTCCGCTCGGGCAACTAAAAAACGAAGGTGACGGGGATGGCCCATGTTCGAGACCATCCCAACGAATCTTTCCGTTCACAGCCGTGCAGGGAAATGATAACTCTTGAGCAAGCACAACATAAAAGTTGCCAATTACACTTCTTTGCCCGCGGCGCGTAGATTGGAGCTCAATCGCCGCTTCACCAGGAATCGTCCCGCGCTTTTGGGTCGACTCAAGCAAAGCTAGCACAGTTTGACGCAAATTGTTCTGACAGGTGACCTTTCGAGTACTTTCTCGTATCGCTTGAACAGCGGAAAGCACGAGAGTGATCAAGATTGCGATCACTGCGATCACGACCATCAACTCGATCATCGTAAGGCCACTGGCTCTCTTCATCATTCGACTGGGACTTTGCATACGAATGGCTCGTTCCGCACGGATAGGGAAAATTCTTCCACGGTGACAGCAAGTTTTGGGATTAAGACGTCAAGGACAAATGTCCGATCATCTAACTGTGTCTTCTCAATTTTGATAGTCGCATCCTGAGGTCTTGACGACAATTCAATGTCGTCAATGGACGAAGGGTCAAGAGTAACGATCGTTAATTGAGCACGCCTAGCCTCTTGAAATTCAGTTAGCACGACTACGCTCGGAGTAACCTCTATAGGCGCGGAAACTTTGACAGACCAGCCGACACGCAAGATAGGATCCGCTACTTCATCTCTGTGTATCTCCACTTCTCCAAAGTATCTTCCAGGTTTAATCAAATCATTCGATGTTGTGAAGTTGATTCTACACTCATCATCGACTAGCGATGCTTGGTGGATCAATCCGGCCACATTCGAGTCCACTCGAGATCTCGCACGCAACGATGGACGAACATTCGCGTCGCCGACGATAAGCTTCACAACGGCGACTTTGGTGCTCTCCAATCGCATAGTCAACGATTCAAATCGAGATGGCTCTGCAAAAATATTGGAACGCACGTTGAACAGTACTTTTACAGTCAAAATTCCCAAGTTGCTAAACAGGGTTGCGGTTGCTTTTTGGGGGCCCATTGCATCCCTATTAATAACTACCTCGATATTACCACTCATTCCAGGGGCTATTTCTTTTGGGCTCGCGGATGCTCTTGCGCATGTACAAGACGTTTCCACTCGCTCAATCAGAGCCTGTGCAGTACTCTGATTTGCAATTGTGAAGTTGATTGCAAGAGGAGTCTTTGATGGTTCGATGATACCCAAATCGACAATTTCGTCACCAAGTATGACGAAGTCGTCGCTAGCGCCCACTTCTACGAGGGAGGTTTTTTGTGGCGTGGTACGTTCACACCCGCTGGCGAGCACGATCGAGGCAATCAGCAGTCCTGGCCCAATGAGAACAAGTGCATTCATCGTAGTCGCCTTGTTCTCCAGAAGAGGAACAGTACCAATAGGGAAATCGATAAAATCGACAAAACAAAGAGTGCAACTTGGTTTCCCGTACGTTTGGATGGGATGTTGAGAACGATCGGAGTTTCGCTTATCACGATGCAGTTTCCATCCCACATTTCCGTTAGCTTTTGAATTGGTAGAGTGCCCAGTCGTTTTTCCGGGTCGAACACGAAAACACCTTGATCAACCACGGACGAACAAAGGACATAGTGACCAGGTTTCAAATGCAAGATTACGGAATACATCGAAACCGCTTGTTTGAGTGTTTCGAGATTGATGTTCCTCGGTTCTGCTACAAATCCCAATTTCGTCGCTTGATCGGCGAGCTCTCGCAAAGAGTATCCACCCGCGTGAGCCGGCCCAAGTCTCTTCAAGAGTTCATCTAGGTTTCGAGGGGACTTTTCTGCATTGAGCGTTCGGGTGACGATGTAAAGACACTCTGCACCACAGTTTTTACCATTGCGTACAGAGGCCAAAGCGACAGACGAGAATCCCAGAATCATGCAGATCACGTTCCATATCAAGAGATAAACTGATTTCATTTCCTCTGGCGTTCCTTCTGTGCAGCGATTCGAATTGCAGCGACTCTCAAATCGTGTTCTTTTTGACCTTTCTCTCCTCCGACAAATCGAATCTTTCGCTTTTTAAAATCCCCATTTACCGTCTCCGTTATTCGCGTTGCAAAAGGCAGCTTTGATTCCTCAAAGGCGAATTTTGTTCTAACTTTTTTCGCATCAAAAGAAATCTCATCGATCGACCAGCGAACCTGTAGTTTTCCATTCCAATGATGTTCACCGGTGGAGGGATACCAGTTACCGTCAAAGTTGTTCCATTTCATCTTTCCATCCCATTGGGATTGGTCGGCCGCTGAATTGTATGCAACAACACAGTTGGTTTCGGCATCAACTTCAATCCAACGCACGTCGAATAGTCGATTCTCTCGAGGGATTTCGGAATTTCCAAACGTCTGAGTAAATCGATAGTTTCCCGTTGATGCGATCCGTTCTGCGACTACATTTTTCTCCCCTTCACCCAGCAAATTACTAAAATATCCTGTTTCATATCCCGTTCGACCTGAAAACGTTACCCACCTTTGGGGTTGAAAAGCGGTGTATTCAACAGCTGTTTGAAATGTAGGAACATGGTCGATTCGAGCCTCGAGTTGCAGAGGACGTAATTCATAAACTGCCCCGCCGTCGAATGAATCCATGGCCTTTGTATCCACGCCTGCAATTTTGGCAATTTTAAGTTGTCGAACTCGCGATTGTTCCCGTTCCTTCTCAGTTCTACCCTCAGCGGCGATGCGTTCACACCAGATCGACACTCCTCGGATCTCCATCCACATTTCGGCAGTCTGATCGGGAGATTCCACTATGCCATGAGTCTTGACGGCCGATAGCTTTTCGACCGACCTCGCGATTCTAAGAGCAGCTTTCCGACAGCTTTCAAGCCTGCTGTCTTCTGCGAAAAGCATGCTGGGGAAAGACAGAAACATCAAAAACAATACACTCGCGAACCCATTGGTTATGTTCGATCCATGAGCTCGCAAAGATAAATTCAATCGTGACATTACCAATCCCCTAAATCTTAGAAATCAGCCTCAAACCTAAATCACTCTCGATTAACGAACAAACTCCTAGAATACGCCAGCACGCCCAAAATTGTACCGTGCAAGTTTTGCTTAAGGACTAAAAACTGGTCTATTTCAGATAGGATCTTCTAATTGTGGGCAGTCTGCCGCACAGTCATCTGGCGCGTATGTATCAACTGGCACGCCAGGCGCTGGGCCATACTGCTGGCAAGTCATGTTCCCATGTTGATCCGTGACGACTCTGCAGCGACCCTCAACTGTTGAACAAACACTGGACAACACGGTGAAAAGACAAACACAACCACCACTGTCGGACGCAGGCTGACAACTCGAGTCGTTCACATTGTACTTTGCCCTAGCTAGGTGTCCTGCACATTCACTTATCAACAAACCTTGGCCGGTTCCGCTACAAGTGTCACGTTGACAATCTGGAATCGAACGACAATATCGATTGAGATACATGAATATCCCGGAATCGAGTGTCATCCATGGTCCGTCATTCTGCGTTCCACGAATCATGGACGATTCAGCCGATGTTAGCAGCCTGTTCTGCATAGGCAAAGGAACAGAAGCAATCCACGTCAAAACAGACAGACACGCCAGAGACAACAATACCAAAAAACTTCTCATGACTTTTCTCCAAACGTTTTAGCAAAAACAAGATTGGCATAACGAAACACAAATTGAACAACTAATTCACGACTATCCCATTTGATGCTTCCCGTTGATGACTCCACACCAACGATAAATAAGCAAAATGACTTCAATTACCGAACTTTATCGTCCGAGCGCTTCGATTCTTCCTCCCCCGATTCCTTCGCACCCCGGAGCGTTCGCAAAAACCTCAAACTGATCGACTGTTTTTTTCTCGTTAACGAGTTCAATGCAAACATCTACCCCAAGAAATTAAGCGGGAGCTAAACCTGTATCTTTTTCTGCTTTAAAATGAAGCAAGACGGCTCTATTCACTTCTAAAGTGGGAGTTAGGTAACTGATCAGCGACGGAGCAACGCATGAACATGATGAATTTATTGACCTTATTTGAGAAGATTCGTTTATGCCAAGCCTGGTGATCTGGCTGCATTTTGCGAGGAGGGCCCAATCAAACGAAATTGGCCTGAGGGAAATACAAAGAATCTGCAGACTTTGGCCAGGATAGAACGGCTCGGTATGTACTTGTCCACCACAAACGAAATATCCGGATTGCTCAGCTTCAATCGCGCTGTTCGGCATTCCTGGTTGAATACCACTAGATGCCGCAACCTACAAATCCACTGCACAACCAATAGTAGCATTGGGGCATTGGGGGCATTGGGGCATTTCGCTCTCCACAACCAGGATTTCGAATGTTGATGATTAGATAGGGCACCCATTCCAGAGTCAACAATAATTTCCTAAGATTTTCGACACTTCTCGCTGATCACCATCACACAAGACTACTCATAGTAGGTTTTGCATCGCAATGCCTTGAGATTTTGAGACTGAGTCGCTAGCCGAGTCACGCCGAAAGAAATCGGCTTGCGCCTCAGGCTCAAAAAGAGAGCAGTTCATAGGCTAAAACACTAGGACACAATCAAAAAGTGTAGCGGGCGTCGAGGAGTGTCGACTTTCGACTTTGTTGGTACTGGTTGAACGCTACTTCGACGCCTAGGAGTCTCTTGCTTCGCTAGCGGCTTTGCGCATCGAGGAATTTCAATTGGCGGTACATCATCGCTAGGATGGGCGAATGCACGTTGGCCCGTTCTGCGGCTCGCAGTGCGTTACCATAGATAGTTTCGACTTCGATCGGACGGCCTGCTAAGTAGTCGAGCCGCATACTGCTATCGTACGGCACCATCTCGTCGGTATGGTCCATCATGTACTGGACGAACTCGGGTTCGATCCAGTGGCCGCAATCGCACGCGGTTTGACGCACTTCGCGGATGATGGACAGAGCCAAGGCTCTCGAATCGGGATGCTCCATGATGCGATTGGTGCTGGAGTTGAGGATCACCGACAAGCCGTTGAAGGGGATGTTCCACATGAGTTTCCTCCATCGCGCCAGGGTTAGCGACTCGGTGGTTTGACATTCGATACCGGCGGCGATAAAGTCTTTTTGGATTTCGATCAATCGATCCATGGCGGGGCCAGGCTCGGTATCCTCCAGGCCTCGGAACGGCCCCATCAGAATTTTCCCATAGTCCAGGTGTCGAATATGGCCTGGTCCGACTTTGTTCGAGCAGAGGAAGCAACAGCCGCCAGCAACCCGCCCGGCGCCAACGATGAGTCGAGTCGCTTGCTCTACGTGCAAACCGTTTTGCAAGACGAGTGCGATCGACTGGTCGTGCAGCAGTGGGGGCAGCAATTGCGTTAGCAATGGATTCTGAGTGCTTTTGAGGGCTACGATGACGCAGTCGCATGGGGGCATTTCCTGAGCCTGGGAGTAGACGTTCACCTTTGGAATGTGAAAGTCCCCGAGCTTGGTATCTACCCGTAGACCATGATTGCGAACATGGTCTGCATCGGAACGCATGAGGAAATGAACGTCTTTGCCTGCCCGCGCGAGCAGCCCGCCGTAGAACCCGCCGAGCGCCCCTGTTCCGACAATTCCATACTTCGTCATGATCCCTCTCGAATGCGTCGCGTCACTTGCTTGCGGAGAAGGTAGAAACGGACTTGACGATTGCGCAGTCGTCGGGGAAGGTGTGAAAGGCCTGAATCAGGAGCTGACGTTCCCGTTCTTCGACATGGACAAAACTCACAGCTCCAAAAGCGATTCTGCCGCTCGAATCGAACGCGTGAACCAGTTCGTTTTCGCATCGACTCGATTGTAATTGGTTGTGGAGCATCCAGAACATATCGGTCGATACGTGTTCCAATTCGAATTGCGTGTGGTAAGACACACCTCGTTCTCGTTCGATCTGTTCGACGTTCTTACCCTTGAGATCGGAGACTACCAATCGTCTCTTTTGAGGTAGCAGTTGTTTGGCGGAGCAAACGACTTCGCTCACCACCATGGAACGGCTTCGAAAGGTAACGACGTGCCCATCGCTGGTGATATCAATTTTGGCCGAATACTTGCTGCGTTCGATGGACCGGCTTCGGAAGATACTGAATAATTCGGGATGGATAGATCTTCCAAAAACGTAGAAAGCATGCTCGGCAACAGTCGGTCGGATCGAAAGCACGAGGGAAACCTTGCGTTGTGGGACGGGACGTTCCTAAGGATAGGGGGCGGGATTATAGACCGTTGATTATGTCTTAACCAAGATCAACTTGGCAACATTTTGCGAATTGATTTTTTTCCTGCAAACTCCGATCAATATGGATTTACTGGTGTTGACAAACGGGCAGTCAAGGTATCCATGTAGGATTCGTTGCGTATCCAGAGCCGTTCTTCTAAGCTTCCAGACGTGAAGAGGAACTGAACTACAAAGCGCCGAATAGCTTCAACTTCCGGCGATTGTTTTGCTATGATTGGGAGTGGCGTATTCAGCATACGACGATTCGGTTGCACAACGAATCGACAGACTTTACCTCTCAAGACTGAAGATAACGTACCATGCATGTGGTGATGGCTAGCGCGGAAGCGATTCCGTTTGCAAAGACTGGTGGGCTAGCAGACGTTTGCGGGACACTCCCTCAAAAGCTTGTAGAACAAGGGCACCGATGCAGTTTGTTTTTACCAGCCTATCGCCGTGCGATAGCGAGTGGACATGCACTGTCCGATTCGCACGTAACCTTTGTGGTGGACATGGCCGGCAAGCAGATGACGGCCCGCATCCTGAAAACCACGCTGGGATCTGTAGATGTCTATCTGGTCGATCAACCACATTACTTTGATCGCGACCAGCTCTACGGGGATGAACACGGAGACTTTCGGGACAACTGCGAGCGGTTCTGTTTCTTTTCTCGAAGCGTGGTCGAAGCGATCGAGCGACTCCGCTTGCAGGTGGATATCGTTCACTGCCATGATTGGCAAACAGGACTTATCCCAGCCTTTCACCGAACTAACTTGAGAGATTTCGCGTGGTATCGCAATGCGGCTTCGGTCATGACGATACATAACCTGGCTTACCAAGGCAGGTATTGGCAACCGGACATGGGTCTAACCGGATTGGACTGGAAGTATTTCAATTGGCAGCAAATGGAGTTCTACGGGGACCTCAATTTGCTCAAGACCGGAATCACGTTTGCGGATTACGTGACCACGGTGAGCCCTTCCTATGCGATGGAGATTCAGACTCCAGCTCATGGATGTGGCCTGGATGGCACGTTGAGAGCTCGTGGAAATCGCATTACCGGGATCGTCAACGGTGTCGACTACGACGTTTGGGACCCTCTAAACGACAAGCACATTGCACAACAGTACGACATCGAGAGTTGGCGGACTGGCAAGCAGGAGTGCAAAAACGACTTGCAACGGCTGATGGGGCTGCCAGTACGAAAAGAGGTTCCGGTGATCGGACTGATCGGTCGTTTGGCAGAACAGAAAGGTTGGGATTTGGTAAAGCCGCTGTTGGAACAGTCGGTCGATTCGCACGATATTCAGTGGGTGATTCTGGGGAGTGGAGAGCAGCGTTTCTCCATCGCTTTGTCGGAATTGGCCAAACGACGTCCCGATCGGGTCTCCTTTCGGATGGAGTTTTCGGATCCAATCGCCCACAAAATCGAGGCCGGCAGCGATATGTTTCTGATGCCCAGCAGCTACGAACCGTGCGGTTTGAACCAACTGTACAGCTTGCGTTACGGAACCGTGCCGATCGTCCATGCTACGGGGGGCTTGATCGACACGGTCTGCAATACCAACGAAGCTAGTTTGGCCAACGGGCGGGCGACTGGATTTTCCTTCCTGAACTATGATTTCGATTCTTTGAAGGATTGTGTGTGGAGAGCCGTCGATACATATTCGCGCGAACCCCAGATTTGGGCTACACTGATAGAGACTGGGATGGCTCAGGATTGGTCATGGTCCCATAGCGCAAAAGCATATGAATCGGTCTACCGTCGCGCCCGCGAGTTGGCGGCAATAGAGGGAAGACTTTAACAGGCAAAACTCTCCATGAACGAAACTCGTTACGATTGGTTAGCGGACCGCTGGGTTATCTTTGCCCCCAATCGCGAAGAACGGCCAGACGAGTTTCGCCAGACTTCGCGAATTGCACCGTCACAGCACGTAGAATGCCCGTTCTGCTCGGGGTTTGAGCATGAAACACCACACCCATCGCTGGTGCTGCCCGAAACGCAGCATGAGCTCACGACCGATAACCGTTCGGTGGATCCATCGAAATCTACCCTGGGGTGGCAGGTGCGAGTGGTTCCCAACAAATTCCCCGCCATCCCTCGCTACGACCACTTCTCTGGAGACTCACTTTCATCGCATTCTCTTCCTTCGGTTAGCTCTTTTTCGGATCCGACGAATCTCCAATTTGGAACGGACACGCGACCACAGCAGGTTCTTACGTGTCGAGCCGATCATCTCTTCCAACGGCACATCCCTCGCGGAGCTCACGAAGTAATTATTGAGGCGCCGACCCATATTGATAGCGTGACGGCATTGCCAGAGCATCACATCGCGATGATCTTCGACGCATATCGGAGACGACTAAATCACTGGCGGGCCATGCGCGATCTTAAGTACGGAGTCGTCTTCAAGAATTATGGCGCAGACGCCGGCGCATCGCTTTACCATTCCCATAGCCAACTGATCAGCCTGGACTTTGTACCCCGCGACATCGAGAAGATGAACGATCGTTTGGCGCTCCATTACGCAAAGCATGGTCGATGTTACATCTGCCAAATGATCGAGGAGGAAGAAGAGCGGCAAGAGCGAATTTGGTATCGCACGGAACATTTCGTGGCTATCTGTCCATTTGCATCTAGGTTCCCCTACAGCTTTTCGATCGTTCCAAGAATGCACAGAAGCAGGTATGAAGAAGTATCGACAGACGAGCTGCTTGATCTAGCAAAAATAGTAAAGCGAACACTTACGGCCCTAGAAGCGGCTCATCCGTCCGCCGCGTACAATTTCGTATTGCAGACGAGCCCATTCCGAGGCGGAAAAGACGAGGCTGAGCATTGGCGATTGAGAGTCATTCCTCGCCTGAGCAAAGTGGCTGGTTTTGAATGGGGTTCCGATTGCTTCATCAATACGGTTACACCGGAGTACGCAACCAAAGTGCTGAGAGCACATCTTTAGATTCGATGCTCTTACTCCAACGCGATCATTCGCAATCGGTACTCCTGCTCGTCGATCGTGTCCGAAAGAAACTGGTAGGTCAAAGCGTACTTCTGCATCCGCATCGCGTCTTCGACTTCATGCCCCATCCGGTAGGCCACACGTCCAATTCGGTAATTATCTTCCAAGTCGGCCAGTTTGACTTGTCTAGCGATAGCATTATGGCTGAGCCGAACCACATAATCCGCGTAGCTTGAATCTTCGGATCGACTCAGCAACACGATAGCTTGGATCGCTGCGAGGCTAACTCCATGCCTTTCCATTTCGTGCACCGTTCCATTCACATCCTCGATGTAGTCATGCAACACGGCCGCTTGTTTTGCAATCTCGCAATCGACTG
>Ga0105049_10009715_pt1 | contig 11062 bp, 7 predicted proteins | sample MAT06_FD_78087 | JGI IMG/M metagenome (GOLD analysis project Ga0105049, IMG submission 78087) | Freshwater microbial communities from Lake Fryxell liftoff mats and glacier meltwater in Antarctica - MAT-06 | ecosystem: Environmental > Aquatic > Freshwater > Ice > Liftoff microbial mat | place... | reverse complement strand
TCTGATCAGCCGCCTGAAGAAAAGCTATTGAGAGCAATCTTCGGAGAAAAAGCTAGAGATGTCAGAGATAACTCCTTGCGAGTTCCTAACGGTGAAAAAGGTCGTGTAGTCGATGTACGAGTATTTACTCGTGAACAAGGCGACGAGTTACCCCCTGGGGCAAACATGGTTGTCCGTGTCTATGTTGCCCAGAAACGGAAGATTCAAGTTGGCGACAAAATGGCAGGTCGTCATGGTAACAAGGGAATCATTTCGCGAATTCTACCTAAGGAAGATATGCCCTTTCTACCTGACGGAACTCCACTTGACATCGTACTCAATCCTCTCGGTGTGCCATCACGGATGAATGTAGGTCAAGTTTTTGAGTGCCTTTTAGGTTGGGCTGCGGAAAACTTGAATGCTCGCTTCAAAATCGTACCTTTCGATGAAATGTATGGAGAAGAGGCTTCTAGAGAGTTAGTACATGGTCAACTTGAACACGCTCGTAGCCATACTGGAAAAGATTGGATCTTTAATGATGCATTCCCTGGCAAGCTAACTGTCTATGACGGTCGGACGGGTGAACCGTTTGATCAACCTGTGACTGTTGGTAAGGCGTATATGCTGAAACTTGTTCACCTAGTTGATGACAAAATTCATGCTCGCTCAACAGGACCTTATTCTCTAGTCACACAGCAGCCTCTGGGTGGTAAAGCCCAACAGGGTGGTCAGCGTTTTGGAGAAATGGAGGTGTGGGCTTTGGAGGCATTTGGTGCTGCCTATATTCTTCAAGAGCTACTCACTGTGAAGTCTGATGATATGACTGGTCGGAATGAAGCTCTGAATGCGATCGTCAAGGGTCATGCCATTCCGCGACCTGGTACTCCAGAATCATTCAAAGTACTAGTGCGTGAGCTTCAGTCTCTATGTCTAGATGTTTCAGTACATAAGCTTTCTGACGATGGTAGCAATCAAGATACTGAGGTGGATTTAATGGTAGATGCTGGCTCCCGCCGCACCCCAAATCGTCCTACTTACGAATCCGCCTATAGAGGTGACATCAACTTTGATGAGGATGATGACTAACTAGGGACTAGCTATTGGGGGCAATTCTGTTGACCTTTGGGTACATAGTTGCTCCTCAATAGTTAGTGACAAAGGATGTATTGATCGGGTTGTGCGATCGCAATTCAATCAAAAAGCTAATAGCTGATAGCTACACGCTATTAGCTATTTACCTAAAGAACTTAATTTAAGGACGTTACAACGCATGGCGAAAGTGGAACAGCGATTTGACTATGTCAAGATTGGCTTAGCATCACCTGATCGCATTCGTAAGTGGGGCGAACGGGTTTTGCCTAACGGTAGCTTGGTTGGTGAGGTTACTAAGCCTGAGACGATTAACTACCGCACCCTCAAACCCGAAATGGATGGGTTATTTTGCGAAAGAATATTTGGTCCTGCTAAGGACTGGGAATGTCATTGCGGTAAATATAAACGAGTACGGCATCGTGGTATCGTTTGCGAGCGCTGTGGCGTAGAAGTAACTGAATCACGGGTGCGTCGTCACCGTATGGGCTTCATTAAATTGGCAGCCTCGGTTACCCATGTTTGGTATCTCAAGGGTATTCCTAGCTACATGGCAACCTTGCTAGATATGCCCCTACGTGATGTAGAACAGATAGTTTATTTTAACGCTTATGTCGTCATTAATCCTGGTCTCCGATCAGAGGTAGATGGTGTAATTGTATCGGTCAATAGCCGTGAGATCCGCATACGGGGTGTTGATGGCGTTGAGACAGCCTACTATCTTCACCCCAAGCATGTTTCTACAGTTGTTGAAGGTAAGACAGTAGAGACGGGTGAGGTAATTGCTGGAGCTTATGGTTTGTCTTATAAGCAATTGCTTACTGAAGATCAATGGATTGATTTAGAAGACCAAATTTATGCTGAAGATCCTGTGTTGGAAGGCATTGAAGTTGGCATTGGTGCGGAGGCAATTAAGCAGTTACTGCAAAATATCAATCTTGAAAAAGAAGCAGAACGGCTTCGCACTGATATTGGGAACTCTAAAGGGCAGAAACGAGCCAAGCTAATCAAGCGCCTACGTGTAGTTGATAACTTTGTAGCGACTGGCTCTAAGCCAGATTGGATGGTTTTAGACGTTATTCCTGTCATTCCTCCTGATTTACGTCCGATGGTGCAACTTGATGGCGGTCGATTCGCTACTAGCGATCTGAATGATCTTTACCGTCGTGTGATCAACCGAAATAATCGTCTTGCGCGCTTGCAAGAAATTCTGGCACCTGAAATTATTGTCCGTAATGAAAAGCGGATGTTACAGGAAGCCGTAGATGCCCTAATTGATAATGGTCGTCGTGGACGTACTGTAGTTGGAGCGAATAATCGTCCTCTTAAGTCTCTTTCTGACATTATTGAAGGGAAACAAGGGCGGTTCCGGCAAAACTTGCTTGGTAAGCGTGTTGACTACTCAGGTCGTTCAGTGATCGTGGTAGGACCGAATCTCAAGATTCATCAGTGCGGTTTGCCTAAGGAAATGGCTATAGAGCTATTTCAGCCCTTTGTGATTCATCGCCTAATTAAGACGGGCTTGGTAAATAATATCAAGGCGGCTAAGAAATTAATTCAGCGTAATGATCCATCTGTATGGGATGTGCTAGAAGATGTAATCCGCGAGCACCCTGTAATGTTAAATCGCGCTCCGACGCTTCACCGTTTAGGTATCCAAGCTTTTGAGCCTTTATTAGTTAGCGGTCGTGCGATTCAACTGCACCCTCTTGTTTGTCCAGCTTTCAATGCTGACTTTGATGGTGACCAAATGGCAGTTCACGTTCCTCTGTCTATTGAGGCTCAAGCTGAAGCAAGAATGTTGATGCTTGCGTCCAACAACATTCTCTCGCCAGCTACTGGTCGCCCGATTGTGACTCCCAGTCAAGACATGGTTTTGGGCTGTTACTATCTCACCACCGAAAATCCTTATAAGCAGAAGGGAGTAGGTCGATATTTTGCCAACTTTAACGATGTAGTTATGGCCTACGAACAGGCCGAGTTAGATATTCACGCGAATATCTGGGTGCGCTTTGAAGGTGTGGTTGAAGGACAAGGTGAAGAGAGGGACGATGAAGAACCAAAGCTTACTGTTTTAGAGGATGGCTCAAGAGTTAAAGAATTCTCCTTCCGTCGTATTCGAGAAGATGCTGAAGGAGAGTTAATTTCTCAATACATCAAGACAACTCCAGGAAGAGTAATTTTTAACCAAGCAATCTACGCTTCCTTAGTTAGTTAGCCCAGTTTTCTCCTCTCTTAATTCATCGAAGGATACCTATTTCTCTTAGTTGAGAGATAGGTATCCAAGCCAATTATTTAAAAGATTATCTAGTAGCTTACATACCATGGCAAATTTCACGACTAGCAGCACGGATTCGCCTGAAGACAAAAAGCCTCAGCGTTTTATCAACCGTACAATTGATAAAGGGCAGCTTAAAAAATTAATTGCATGGGCTTTTACTAACTACGGAACCACCAGCGCTGCGATCGTTGCCGATCAACTTAAAGCATTGGGTTTTCGTTATGCAACGCAGGCTGGTATTTCTATCAGTATTGATGATCTACAGGTTCCTGCTACCAAGAAAGCGTTGTTAGCTGCTGCGGAGCTGGAACTTGAAGAAACAGAGAGTCGCTATACCAGAGGTGAGATTACTGAAGTAGAGCGTTTTCAAAAGGTTATCGATACTTGGAACGTTACTAACGAGAACCTCAAGGACGAGGTGGTCAAGAACTTTCAGAACAACAATCCTCTTAACTCTGTATATATGATGGCGTTCTCTGGTGCGCGTGGCAATATGTCGCAGGTGCGTCAGTTGGTAGGTATGCGCGGCTTGATGGCTGATCCTCAAGGGGAAATCATAGATTTACCGATTAAGACAAATTTCCGTGAAGGGCTGACAGTTACGGAGTACATTATTTCTTCTTACGGTGCGCGTAAGGGGTTAGTTGACACCGCGCTACGGACAGCCGACTCTGGATACCTCACCCGCCGTCTAGTTGATGTGTCGCAGGATGTGATTGTCCGTGAGAATGATTGCGGTACAACTCGTGGTATTCGTTTAAGAGCAATGCGTGATGGGGAAAAGACGCTTATCAAGTTGTCTGATCGTCTTTTTGGTAGGGTCGCGGCTGAAGATATTGTCGATCCCAAAACGGGTGAAGTAATCGTCATGCGTAACCAAGAGATATCCGAAGAACTCTCCTTGACTGTTCAAAAGGCTGGTGTCGAAGAAGTTTGTGTTCGCTCTGCTTTTACCTGTGAATCAACTCGCTCAGTTTGTCAGATGTGCTATGGCTGGAGTCTTGCCCATGCTGAATTGGTGAACATTGGTGAGGCTGTTGGCATCATTGCTGCTCAGTCAATCGGTGAGCCAGGCACGCAGTTGACTATGCGTACTTTCCACACGGGTGGTGTAGTTACTGGGGAAGTTGCTGAACAGCAACGCGCTCCCTATGGAGGCACTGTCAAGTACAGCAAAAAGCTGAAAGTTCGCCCGATGCGTACTCGTCATGGGGAAGATGCATTCATTATTGAGTCTAACGGTGACTTTACGCTAGAAAGTGCTGAAGGTAAACGCTCTTATGCTGTTACACAAGGTTCGACTTTATTAGTTAGTGATGGACAAAAGGTAACTCACAATCAGCTAATGGCAGAGGTCTCTGTCACAGGTAAAACTTCTCGTAAGACAACAGAAAAAGCAACTAAGGCTTTAAATACTGGTTTGGCTGGCGAAGTTTTATTTTCTGATCTGGCGATCGAGGAGAAAAAAGACCGTCAAGGTAATACTAGCTATGTGGCTCGTGGTGAAAAAGGTAGGGTTTGGGTCTTATCTGGTGAGGTTTATAACTTACCTCCTGGTGCTGAACCAACGGTTAAAAATGAGGCTTCTGTGCAAGAGGGTGACGTACTTGCTGAAACTCGTTTGATTACTGAGCATGGCGGTGTTGTCCGTCTCAGTGAAGAAGACAGTCGCCACAATCGCGAGGTTGAGATTATTACGGCTTCTGTGGTTTTAGATCAGGCGATCGTTAAGGAGGAAAGTTACCAAGGTCGCGAGCATTATGTGCTTGAAACTCAGGGCGGTCAGAATTTCTCTTTGAAGGCTTCTCCAGGTACAAAATTAATTAACAATCAAGTTGTTGCGGAATTAATTGATGATACTTATCAGACTAAGAGTGGTGGCATTATTAAGTTTGCAGGCGTAGAGGTTGCTAAGCGCAGTAAGGGCAAGCAGGGTTATGAAGTTGTCAAGGGCGGCACTTTGCTCTGGGTTCCTGAAGAAACCCATGAAGTTAACAAAGATGCTTCTTTGTTGATGGTGGAGGAGAATCAGTTTATTGAGGCTGGTACGGAAGTTGTTAAGGACATCTTCAGCCAAACCGCGGGAGTAGTGGAAGTATTTCAAAAGAATGATATTCTTCGTGAAATCGTGATTAAACCAGGTGATTTACATTTGGTTGACGATCCTCAAACGGCGATGCAGAAGAATGGCTCTTTAGCTTATCCTGGTACAGAAATCATGCCAGGGTTGACTTCTCCTGAGTTGAGATATGTTGAATATCTTGATTCTACTGAAGGTCCAGCACTATTGTTGCGTCCTGTAGAAGAGTACCAAGTACCTGATGTGCCAACAGTTCCTAGCCAAGAGTCGGTTAATCAGGAAGGTCGCTCTATTGGTTTGCGGGCTGTGCAACGGATTCCTTACAAGGATGGCGATCGCGTGAAAGCGATCGATAGTGTTGAACTTCTGAAAACTCAACTGCTTTTGGAGGTTGATACTGACGCACCACAATTGGCTGCTGACATTGAATTCATCCCCAATGAACAAGATCCTGGTAGCTTACGTTTACAGTTGGTAATTTTAGAATCTCTAGTGATTCGTCAAGATAATTCTGGCGATCCTGCTCATAGCAATTCTCGGACAAGATTACTTGTCAATGATGGCGATCGCATCGATCCAAGTGCTGTGGTAGCTAGAACAGAGATTCTCTGCAAAAAAGCAGGACAGGTGCGTGGTATCCGTCAAGGCTCCGAAGTAGTTCGACGCTTGTTGATAGTTACTGATACTGATTGCATCACTACAGATTGCCCGAATCCCACTGTCAAGGCTGGCGATTTGCTAAGTGCTGGTGATCAGATTGGTGAAGGTGCTATTACTCGAGAGTCTGGGCAGGTTTTGAAGATTGATAACGGTCAAGCGATCATACGCACTGGTCGTCCTTATCTCATATCCCCTGGTGCATTGTTGCAAATTCATGATGCTGACCTAGTACAGAGAGGTGACAACATCGCTTTGTTAGTGTTTGAACGCGCCAAGACGGGAGACATTATCCAAGGTTTACCTCGAATCGAAGAGCTCTTAGAAGCCCGTAAGCCCAAGGAGATGTGTGTATTATCACGGACATCTGGTACTGCTCAAGTGACCTACGATGCTGACGATAATCCCGAAGTTAAGATTATTGGTGATGATGGTGTAGTGGATGATGACTATTCGTTCAACGCTGGACAGAGTGTGATTATCTCTGATGGTCAGAAGGTTTCGGCTGGTGAAGCTATTACCGATGGACCTGCTAATCCCCATGACATTCTGGACATCTACTTCCAAGCCTATAAAGAATCCGTTGGTGTAAAGAAAGCAGCTTTAATTGGTTTGCAGAAGGTTCAAGAGTTCTTGATGAATGAAGTTCAATCTGTTTATCAATCTCAGGGTGTGGATATTTCCGACAAGCATATTGAGGTAATTGTTAAGCAAATGACCTCAAAGGTTCGCATCGAAGATGGCGGGGATACTACCCGTCTTCCTGGTGAGCTAGTCGAACTACATCAAGTTGAGCAGATTAATGAAGCGATGGAAATCACTGGTGGTGCGCCTGCTGACTACACGCCTGTATTGATGGGTATCACTAAGGCAAGTTTGAACACGGATAGCTTTATCTCGGCAGCTAGTTTCCAAGAGACAACTCGTGTACTCACTGAAGCAGCGATTGAAGGTAAGTCCGATTGGTTACGCGGCTTGAAGGAGAACGTGATTATCGGTCGTTTGATCCCTGCGGGTACTGGCTTTAATGCTTACGATACGCCGATTGTGGAAGTGGATAATGGCTACGAGCCTGATCTTGGCTATGACGAAAAGGCGGATGATGTGATCATTGATGATAATACGGCGCGGAACTATCAAATTATTGAGCCGCGCGTTGAACCTATTCGGGTGATCGATAAGCCTCGGAGCCGTCGTAGTTTTGATGATGAGCTAGTTGATGATGATGTGGAATTTGAAGATGACGATCTTGATGATGATGATGACTTCGATGATGAAGAATAACTAATAAAAGGCGGTGCTAAGCACCGCCTTTTATTAGTTTTAGAGAGATAATTGCAACGCTTAGCGCTGCAATTATCTCTTTGGTATTAAAATTAGATTTAAGCAACATCATAGTAAGCATGAAGTATCAAGCCCGTATATTTATCACTCTACGTCCATCGGTTCTCGATCCCGCAGGCACTGCGGTGCAGTCTGCTCTCAAACAAATGGATTATCACGTTGATTCTGTCCGCATTGGTAAATATGTAGAAATTGCACTTGAAGCAAATGATGACGAAGAAGCTACTCAAAAACTCGATGAAGCTGCTGATAAGCTACTGGCTAATCCTGTAATCGAAAATTATCGCTTTGAGTTTACTCAGGTCGCTTAGGAGTTATGAGTATGAAGTTTGGTATTTTAGTTTTTCCAGGTTCCAATTGCGATCGCGATGTGGCGACAGTTACCAGTGGTATTTTGCAGCAACCGACTAGGTTAATTTGGCATACTGATACGGATTTGAGTGATTGTGATGTAGTTGTTGTGCCTGGGGGATTTAGCTATGGTGACTATCTGCGTTGTGGGGCGATCGCTAGATTTGCACCCGTAATGCGATCGCTACAGGCCCACGCCTCTAAGGGCAAATATGTACTGGGCATTTGTAACGGGTTCCAGATTTTAACTGAATCTGGACTATTACAAGGCGCATTAGTTCGCAATCGCGATTTACATTTTATTTGCGATCGCGTTGCTCTGAGGGTTGAGCGTAATGATTTGATATTCACTCAGAAATATCAAAAGCATCAGGTAATTAATTTGCCGATTGCCCATGGCGAAGGCTGTTATTTTGCTGATGCTGACACACTCAAAGAAATTGAGGATAATCAGCAAGTTGTATTTCGTTACAGTGATGCGATCGGCAATGTCACTAATGTCGCCAACCCCAATGGCTCGCTCAACAACATTGCAGGGATTACTAACAAACAGGGAAATGTCATCGGAATGATGCCGCATCCCGAACGGGCGGCTGAAAAAGTTGTTGGCGGTATTGATGGCAAAGCTTTATTTGAAGGACTGATTTCAGGTTTATTGATCAATGCCTAGCCTATATTTAATTCGTCATGGGATTGCCGAAGAGCGCGGCACATATGCAGATGATAACCTGCGATCGCTAACTGATGAGGGGCGCAAAAAAACCAAGCAAGTTGCTAAACGTCTGTATGATTTAGGTCTACGTTTTGACATATTACAAACTAGTCCCCTAGTTCGCGCTCAACAGACATCTGAAATATTTGTCAATATATTTAACTGCCCTGTTGAACAGTCAAAAGAGCTTGCTCCAGAAGGGAATCTAGAAGCATGGCTCAGTTGGGCAAATGAATGGATTTCTGAACATCCTCAGCCTGCAAGAGCCTCGTTGGGAATCATTGGACATGAGCCAGATCTCAGTACTTGGGCGGAAATGTTAATTTGGGGAAATTCAAAGGGATCTCTAGTTTTGAAAAAGGCAGGAATAATCGGACTAGCTTTACCTGAAAATGAGCCTTGGCAAGGAAATAGTATTCTGTTTCTCTCAATTCCACCTAAATTATTAATTTAAAAAACAATTTTGGGTTTTGCAGCACATTCGGTTCTACAAAACCCAAAATTGTTTTCATAAGACTTTTTTTACTGAAAGGAAATGGCGGCGGCGCACTACGCTGCCTCTATTTTTTAGTTTGTGACCATGAGTCGTTAAACTGGTAAAACCGCAATTTTTAAAGCAAATTTAAAATAGAGTTTTGAGTATAAATATGGGATTTTCAGAAGGTCAGGTGGCTGTTGTAACTGGTGCATCTAGAGGTATTGGACGAGCGATCGCGATCGCCCTTGCAAGTGAAGGCGCAAAGGTTGTCGTGAATTACGCTAGCTCCACCAGTGCTGCTGAAGAGGTCGTTAATATGATTAAAGAAAAGGGCGGCGAAGCGATCGCGCTCCATGCTGATGTGTCCCACGAGGCACAGGTCGAAAGCTTAATCAAATCGACAATGGACACATGGGGACGTGTGGATGTGCTGGTTAATAATGCAGGGATAACTCGCGACACATTGCTTTTGCGTATGAAGTTAGAAGACTGGCAATCAGTAATTGACCTCAATCTGACAGGTGTATTTTTGGCAACTCGCGCAGTCTCTAAAATTATGCTTAAACAAAAATCAGGACGTATCATCAACATTACCTCGGTTGCTGGGCAAATGGGCAACCCAGGGCAAGCGAACTACAGCGCCGCAAAAGCTGGTGTGATCGGCTTTACTAAAACCGTGGCCAAAGAAATGGCAAGTCGCGGCATTACAGTCAACGCCGTAGCCCCAGGATTCATCGCGACCGACATGACAGCCGATCTCAAAAATACTGATGAAATTCTTAAGTTCATCCCCCTTGGTCGCTATGGTCAACCCGAAGACATTGCTGGAATGGTGAGATTCTTAGCATCTGACCCTGCAGCAGCCTACATTACAGGTCAAGTATTTAATGTCGATGGCGGTATGGTCATGGCATAAACCAGAGAAGGGTGATCTTGTCCTCTTCTTTAATTTTATGAACTTCACTGTGCGATCGCGGGTCATGTCAAAGCAGGAATGCGTGGCAGTATCACAACTCAACCAAGCGCGTAGAATAAGGAAATAGCTCGATTTTTAATCAAAGATTTAATCCTCATGCGCTTTATACTTGCAATTTGTCTTATCTTGTTTTTACTATTTCATCCTGCGGCGATCGCCCCAGTACAAGCACAACTAAACATTACTGAGACAGAATCAAATCAACTAGATGCCCTCGTCAAGAAAGCCTTTGACGCAACTGATGCAGGAGACTTTAAAGATGCGGAGGGCTACTGGACGGATTTGATTAAGCTTTATCCTGATAATGCTGCTGGCTGGAGTAATCGTGGTAACTCAAAGATGAGCCAAAACTTTCCACAGGAAGCTCTTGTTGATTACAACAAATCCGTAGAACTTGCCCCAAACTATCCTGACCCCTATCTCAATCGTGGAGCGGCGCTCGAAAGTTTAGGCAAATGGGAAGAGGCGATCGCTGATTACAATCGCGTTTTAGAAATTGATCCCAAAGATGCGGCAGCCTATAACAATCGTGGTAATGCTAAGGCAGGCTTAGGCAAATGGGAGGAGGCGGTCGCTGACTATCAAATAGCCATGAAAGTTAATTCACGATTTAGCACCTCCTTTGGCAACAACGCGATCGCTCTATATGAGATCGGTACACGCGATGGCAATACGGACGGAGCAATTAAGGCAATGAAAAGCATATTACGCAAATACCCCAGTTATACCGATGTAAGAGCGGCTCTAGCCGCAGCTCTTTGGGCAAATAAAAAACAAGGTGAGGCTGAGAGTAATTGGGTATCAGTAGAAAATCTTGATCCTCGCTATCGAGATATTAACTGGGTACAAAATATTCGCCGTTGGCCCCCATCTTTGGTATCTGCCCTAGAAAAGTTTCTCACTCTAAAGTAAAAGAATAGGCTTGGCGATCTGTCGCAGCTCCTTAAAAATAAAAGCCAAGTAAGTGAGTGGCGGCGTGGAGCGCCGCCACTCACTTACTTGGGAAGACAGCGATCGCTATAAAAGAAAAACTCAATTCATAAAATGGGATTGCCATTTTATGAAAATCACTAAATTACTGATTGGGGACAGAAATTTTAATTTCTCTTTGTTGC
>Ga0105049_10009714_pt1 | contig 11062 bp, 7 predicted proteins | sample MAT06_FD_78087 | JGI IMG/M metagenome (GOLD analysis project Ga0105049, IMG submission 78087) | Freshwater microbial communities from Lake Fryxell liftoff mats and glacier meltwater in Antarctica - MAT-06 | ecosystem: Environmental > Aquatic > Freshwater > Ice > Liftoff microbial mat | place... | reverse complement strand
GCGACGCGCGCGAAGGTCGTCGGCATGGGGGCGCTGAGCGTGACGCCCCTTGGCCCGGTCGCCGCAGCGGTCTCGGGCGTGATGAAGTCCGTTCAGGCCAAGTCGCAGGCCAAGGCCAATCTTGCGGCGGCGAAGAATCCTGCGCCCGCCAAGTCCGCACCGACTTTGAACATCAAGGCGCCCACCAAGCCCGCCGCACCAGCGGCGAAGGTGGGCGTCAAGCCAGCGTCCCCGGCGCCAGCCACAGGCCCGAAGATTGGCCAGCGGAAGCTATAAGCGGCACGAGCATCGTCGCGACCGGCTTCCTCACCCCACGGTTTAGCCGCATCAGCTCGAAGTGACCAGAGAAGCAATCACGCGTTGGTCCGCGCCGGCCCGTCTTCGCGGGCCTCACCCCACCCCAACCGCGTCCTTGCCCGCGAGTTCCTTCTCGTCCACGCGCTCGATGGATGCGCCCAAGCCGCGCAGGCGGTCTTCGAGGCGCTCGTAGCCGCGGTCGAGGTGATAGACGCGATTGACGACGGTGGTTCCTTCTGCCGCAAGTCCGGCAAGGACCAGCCCGGCCGAAGCGCGCAGGTCCGAGGCCATCACCGGCGCTCCCACCAGGCCCTTGACGCCGCTGACGACGACTGTTGCGCCGGTGCGCGTGATCTTCGCGCCCATGCGCAGCAGCTCCGCGACGTGCAGGAATCGATCGGGGAAGATCTTCTCCGTCACGACGGAGTTGCCATCGGCGAGCGTGAGGAGCGCGACGAGCTGTGCCTGAAGGTCAGTCGGGAATCCGGGGTGCGGCTGCGTTGTGACTTCGACAGGCTTGATGACGCGGTTGGAAGTCACGCGGACCGTGCGCCGCATCGGATCATCGCTGCTGCCGCGGCTGGGGTCGGATGATCCGCTGGTGATCATGAGCGCGGGCGTGCGGTTGCGGGCCTGAGTGCTGTGGGGTCCACCGTTCGCTGGCGTCGGAGCCAAGGCGGTGACGGGCGCGAAGTTGACTCCCGCGGCCTCCAGCGTGTGCGTCGCGGCCAACAGCGCGTCCATCGGGCAGTTGTCGAGCACAAGATCGCCGTTGGTGATCGCCGCGGCCATCATGAGCGTGCCCGCCTCGATGCGGTCGGGGATGATCGTCCAGTCCGCACCCGAAAGCTCGCGAACGCCATCGATCACGAGGCGCGGCGAGCCAGCACCTTGGATCTGTGCGCCCATCGCGTTGAGCAGGTTGGCCAGGTCCACGATCTCCGGCTCGCACGCGGCACACTCGATGATCGTGCGGCCCTGCGCCAGGGTCGCGGCGCAGAGCACGTTGGCCGTGCCCAGCACGGTCGAGCCGAATGGCCCACCAAGGAAGATGGTGGTGCCGCGAAGCCCGCCGGGGGGCGTCCGCGCGATGATGTCGCCGGAGGTCACGGTGATCTGTGCGCCCAGGGCCGCGAGCCCGCGCAGGTGGATGTCAACGGGACGGTCGCCGATGGCGCAGCCGCCGGGGAGTGAGAGCCGCGCGAAGCCTCGCTTGGCGAGCATGGGCCCGAGCGTGCAGATCGAGGCTCGCATCGTGCGGACAATGTCGTAGCGGGCGTGGCTCTGGGAAGGGTCGGTCACCTGAAGCGTGACGACGCCGCTGTCGATGAGGCCGTCGGTCTGGCCCTGGGCCGCGGGATCAAGGCGCGAGACGCCCAGCTCGCCGAGCAGCCGCAGCATGTTCTTGATGTCGGCCAGAGTCGGGATGTCGCGAAGCGTGACGGGCGCGTCGGCGAGAAGCGCCACCGCGAGCAGCGGCAGGGCCGCGTTCTTTGAGCCGTTGACGCGCACCCGCCCGTAGAGACGACGACCACCCTCGATGACGAACGTATCCATGTGGCTTGGGTTCCTTCCGCTGTAGTGTGCCGGGTCGTGCCAGCTCGCGAGAGTTCCGTTCTCCGGAGCGAGTGCTTGCTGCTTCCGTGCGGGGTCGAGACTGGCCAGATCGGTGATCGGGACATCGCGTCCGCTCGAGTCCGATCATACATCGGCTCGCGAGCCCTAAACGCCGCACGCGCGGACGATGCGATCCGCAGCAGTCAACCCGCTCCCAACCGCCGCCCGGCACACCTCCCTCCCACCCTCACAACCCGCAAGGGCCAAACCCACCAGCGGACTTCACACGCACATGGGCTGGCTTCTTCAAGGCGGAATTGCACCTTTGTGCTGAAGCCCAACGCCGGACACCCGTCACGGGAGCCAATGGCCGCCCGGAGGAGTGAGAGAGGCTGGCGTTGGGTAGGGCGGGCACATCTTTGTAAGGAGGCACGAATGTCGATGAGTCGTTCCAAGTATGTCGCCGCGGGCTTCCTGGTGCTCGCCGCTGGCGCAGCCAGCATGGCCCCGGCAAGTCGCACCTCGGACCCCCACGCCAACCTGCCCGCGACGTTGTCGCTGACAGGCGTCGTTCGAGACTTCCGCGAGCGGTCCATGACCAGCGGTCACCCGGACTTTGAGCGTCAGCCCACCGGCGGCTTCGCCCACTACGTGAACATGGTCAATGACCAGTTGGGCTCCGAGGGCAAGCCGGCCATGCGCGGCACTGCGGGCGGCAACAAGCTCAACGCCAACTTCCGCGACGCTGCGGGCCGTAACCGCATCAACAGTAAGGAGTACATCGCCAGCCGCACCGGCGATGTCAACGGCACGGTCGCTTCCAGCGCGGGCGGGGCCCTGACCAACGCCGCCAACTTCGACCAGTGGTTCCGCGACGTTCCAGGCGTCAACCTCTCGCGTCAGCAGACCTTGACCCTGGTCCGCCAGCCCAACAGCAACGTCTATAGCTTCAACGACCGCACGGACGCGGGCTTTGCAGGCCGCGGCGGCTTCTTCCCCATCAATGGTGAGCTCTTCGGCAACTCCAACGGTGGCAACCGCAATTTCCACTTCACCTTCGAACTCGAAACTCAGTTCGTCTACGAACGCAGCAAGGGCCAGGTCTTCACCTTCACCGGCGACGATGACGTCTGGGTCTTTATCGACGGCAAGCTGGTGGTTGACATCGGCGGCGTGCACGGCGCCGTCAGCCAGTCGATCGAGCTTGATCGCCTCAGCTGGCTTCAGGACGGGCGCGAGTATGATCTGAAGTTCTTCTTCGCGGAGCGTCACCGTTCCGCGTCGAACTTCCGCATCGATACCACGATGGTGCTCCGGAGCATCGAGCCCCCGGCCACCTCAGCCCTCTTTGACTGAGTTGGAACGCCGCGGGACGCGTCCCCCTTCACCACCCGTAGTGCAGGAGGCTGGACTTCGGGAACGGGGGTCGGGGGCGCGTCGGGCGTAGCGGGCAAGCGGACGGGCGAGCGCTGGGAAATCCCCCTCGCTCCTCTCACCGAGCCTGGCGTCGCCTGTCCGCCGTTTTCTTGCCGCTCTGATCCTGTTCTGACATGTTCTTTGGTGATCGGAAACCCACTCTGAGTTCCACGCCCGGGCTGGCCACGTTGGCCGCCCGGGCGTTGACTGTTTTGAGCCTCATGCTCGTGACGTTCACGCACGCGCGATCACGCGATTATCCAGCCATCTAATCACCGTACCCACACGCCACCAGTGGTTGATCGATCTCGAACCCGCTCATCGCGGAAGAAGATCACAGTCTCGGGCTGTCGCTGGATGAAGATTCGCCCGCTCCGCGCCAGCGTCGGCCGTGTTGGCGAGCGCCACGCGTCCTGCTCAAAGGTCGTGACGGGTGCGCGAGCCATCAGAATCGCATCGCGCCTTGAGCTCAGAGCCGAATCCTCAGACGAAACCCCGCGAAGGTTCGCCGCCGCGAGCAGGTCCGGCGAACCGAAGACCGTCGCATCGCTCGTGCGGCCTCGATCTCCCGGCTCCACCATCTCGGGCCCGACATCGCGCATCGCAACCGGGCGCGTGCAGCCTCCGCTCAAAGCGACCAGGAGCACGACCGTCACTCCAAGGCATAGCTCAAAGACCCCGCGCAGCGGCGTGGCGGCCCATCGACCCATTCTATTTTTGCGGCGGTTCACGCCTGCAAGCAGTGCAACAGCCATGCCGGATCCTCCGACGTTGACAGCACCCCACGATCGGAAGGATTGTAGGACCACGCGGCTGTTTGTTTGGCTAAGCAGACGTCCCTGATTGCCCCGCGTTGTTCGCAATCAACACCCGCCGCGTCGAGATCCAAAAAGGTCGCCGCCGCGGCCCTGATCAGAGTCGCGGCGGCGCTAGGTCATGTTCGAATCACTCTCGGGCGAACCGCTTATGGAACCGCGGGAGTCGCGGGCGCGGCGGGCGCCTCGCTGCTCGCGGGTGCGAGCGCGGCGGTCTCCTTGGCCTTCTGCGTGGCGCTCACAACCTCGGCGCCGGGGAGGATCATCTTCCCGCCCTGCACGCCGCGAAGGATGCGCTCCATGCCGCCGGGGCCCTGCAGCTCATCATCCTCAGGAAGGATCACGGTCACGACGCCGATGGGGTTGCCCGCGCCATCGAACGCGGGGAGGCCAAACTCCGCTGGCGCGAGCGTGACGGAGGGAATGAAGAGCTTGCGAGGCTTGGCGGTGACGGCGGCGATGCTGCCGCTCATCGCGACCGGCACGCGATCAAAGAACTTGCCCATCTGCCCCAGCACGACGACGGTGTCGCCCATCGCGGGATCCTTGGCGGTCGAGAAGTCGATGAACGCGTAGGGGCCCTTGGGCTCCTTGATCTTGAGCCACGCGAGGCCGAGCTCGCTGTCGCGCGCGATGATCGAGGCATCGACACCCTGCGTGTCGTCGCCGATGAGGATCTTGAGCTCGGTGGGCGTGACGTTGCCGCCGCCGAATCGAGCCGCGAGGCCGCCGATCTGGATGTTGCTCACGAGCACAAGCCCATCGGCCTCGATGATCACGCCCTGGCACTCAGACTCCATGTCGCCCATCTCACCCTTGAGCACGAACTTCACCGAGACAATCGCGGGTGAACGCTTCGTGACCATGTCCGTGACGGTGATGTGCCCCTCATGTGCGGGCTGAGCCTCGGTCGCGATCGGAGCCGGGATGGCCGCCGCCGCGATCGACATGGACGCAAGACCAGCAAGGGCAAGAAGAGCGGCGGGCAGTGCGGCGAACGAGGACTTCATCGATGGCTCCGGGAAGAGGGTGCAATTGCGAAGGGGTGCCCCTCCGCGCCGTGAAGAATAGTAGGAAGGCTCGGGGCAACGCCACGCGTACCACTCCTGGGTAGCACGACACTCCGTGGCGTGTCTCTTGGCTCTTCTCTTGACGCGCCGCAGAGCGCATCGGCGGAAGCCGCCTTCCGACTCGAAGCGGCACGCAACGCAGAAGCGTCTCGCCCAACGCAGGCCGCGCGAGAAGCCGGTGACTGCGGCGCTAGAGCCTCCGGGTCTGCCCGCATGAACGATTGAGTCGCGGCGCACGATCATCTTCTTCGCGCAGGGCTTTGAACACGAATCGCCGATGGAACTTCGGCGAAGGAGAAGCAGGGAAGGCGGGACGCTGAATCTCTTCGCGAAGCGAAGAGATGCCCGGAAGGCCCGAGGTCCAGCGGCGATCCGCATGAGCGTCGATTCTTCCATCCTCGGAGAGTCATGCGACCCGCCGACTGGCATCCACCGCAGCGCAGCTGAGAAACCGGCCGGGAGACCGGTTCCACGTTTGGAACCAATCGCCGCTGCTACTGCGGCGCTGGCGCCTTCGGGTCCGCCCTCATGAAGAGGATCTCGCCCTTGCCCAGATTCTGCCCCGGCTTCAGCGATGCGGGGCCATCGCCAAACTGGCATATCTGCTCCAGCGTCAGGCCCTCACGCGGCACGCAGTTCCAAGCCGCCCACAACTGCCCCATCTTCGTCGGCATCGCCGCGCTCATCAGCACCGACGCGACTCGGATCGACTCGGCGCACTGGTACAAGATGTGCCCGAGGCCTTCCTTGCTCGCTTCACCCTTTTCGACCTGCTTCGCGATCGTAAAGGGTCGCGTGAGGTTGATGAAGATGTCGACCTGGCGAATAAGGTTAGTCGCCTGCCCCAGCGCGCCAGCCAGATCAAACGTCGCGAGCGACGCCTGAACGCCCGCCGCGCTCTCGCGCGTCAGCGTTGGCCAGTCAAACCGGCGCACGACCGAATCGGTCTCGACGATCTCCCGCACAAACGCGCCACCATGATCCGGCAACACGCCGCCAAAGTACTTGTCCACCATATTGCCAACGCGGCTGGCGCAGTTGCCGATGCCATTGGCAAGATCCGAGTTGTAGCTCTCGACAAACTTCGCGTGGCTGAAGTCCGCATCGGTGCCCGATAGCGGCCCCTGCGTTGCGAGGAACCAGCGCAGGCTATCAACGCCGAAGGCGTTCGAGTACGCCGCGAGCGTGTCGATGTCGATGAAGTTGCCCAGGCTCTTGGACATCTTCTCGCCGTTGCTGATCCACCACCCGTGCCCAAACACCGTGCCGGGAAGCCCGACCCACCCGAACTCCGGATCGCTCTCGCGCAGGGCCATCAGCAGCGCGGGCCAGATCACCGCATGGAACCACAGGATGTCCTTGCCGATCAGGTGCACGCTCGCGGGCCAGAAGCGCCGGCGCTCGGGCGTATCAACCACCGTCAGATAGTTGAAGAGCGCATCGATCCACACATAGACGCGGTTGGCCTCATCACCGGGAATCCGGATCCCCCACTGCGTCGCGGGATCGCTCGTGACCGGGCGCGAGACCGGCACATCATTGAGCCCGAGCCGAAGTCGCCCCAGCACTTCCTGCCGGCGCGCATCGGGCAGCACAAACTCCGGATGAGCCGCGTAGTGCTCCTCGAGTGCCTTCTGATATCCACTCAACCGAAAGAAGTAGCAGGGTTCGGTCCGCTTCACCAGCGGCTTCTTCGAGACCGCGCTCTTGTAGTCCTGCTCGCGCGCCGCGTTCTCGGGAACGTACTCCTCCTGACCCTCGTCGTACCACCCGGTGTACTCGCCGCGGTAGATCGCGCCACTTTTGAGCATCGCCGCGATGTACTGGGGCACGCGATCCTTGTGCCGCGGCTGCGTCGTACGGATGAAATCATCGCTCACGATCCCCATGAGCGCAAAGGCCCGCTTGAACGCCTCGGCGTTCTCATCGGCCCACTCCTGCGGCGTGCGCCCTTGCGCCGCCGCGCTCGTTACGACCTTGTCGGCGTGCTCATCGGTCCCGGTGAGAAAGAAGACCTCACGCGGCGTTCCGCCCGGTGCCAGCTCCCCACGCATCAGCCGCTGGAAACGCGACATCACGTCGGCCAGCGCCGTGGTGTAGCAGTGCCCGATGTGAGGCTTGTCGTTGACGTAGTAGATGGGCGTGGTCAGGTAGTAGCTGCTCATGTCCGTTATCGTACACGGGCCGCCCAACGGCCCCGATAACGATCCCCCAAACCCCGCCGCCGCCGAACCCTGGGCCACGGCCACCCATACGATGATCATCAGACCCCTGCAAAGCCCACGAAGCACGGAGGCAACGCAATGACCACGCAGCAGAACCGCAATCTCGCTCACTCCATCCGCCTCGCGCTTCTCGCGGGCGCGGCGGGCTTGACCATTGCCAGCGCGGCCCTCGCTCAGAATGTCCTCGAGCGCGACCTGCGCGTGCCAAACCGCTTCCAGCAGTCCCCGCCCGCCGCGGGTGCCCGCGGCAATCTGGCCGACGAACTGCGCATGCGCAACGCCCTCGTCACCGGCAACGTCGGCGGCGGTCGCTCTCTCCAGATCTCCCGGCCCTACCTCGACTCCGGCGACCTCAAGACCCAGCTCGGCACCGACGACCTCTTCTCTTTCCGACGCGACTCCTTCTCCGCGAGCGCGCTCGGCATCCGCGGCACCGACTCGATCCAATATCAGAACACCTTCTCTACCGGCGGCCTCGGACTGGTCCCGCGCTCGGGCTTCTCAAGCACCGCTCGCGCGGGCTCGGCGATGATCGCCCCCACGCGCTTTGGTGAGCCGATCCTCGGCAACGCATCCCGCCGCGCCGAGGACGACAACGCCTCAACCTTCGGCACACTCCGTTCGACCTCCTCCTTCACGTCCACACAATCCCTCTCCCCCACCGCCATCGGATACCGGCGCACGCCAGACGGCCTCGACCGCGTCACCGCCTCGACACTCATGGGCGTGCGCATGCAGGCCACGGGCTTGGGCGGACCGCGCAGCCGATTCGCCGAGGATCGCTCCGGCCAGCTCATCGCGGATGTGGGTATCAACCCCGGGAATCGGACACCAACCGCGTACGACGAGCTCCGAGGCCGTCTCGACACGGCCTTCGCCGCGCAGCGCATCGACACGCGCGTCGACACACGCGTGGGTCCCGGCACGCCCACCACTCCAGACACGGGGACGGATCTCCTCCGGCCAACCGGCACCACGCCAACCGGCACCACTCCCGATAACGCCTCCCCCGATGCTCTCCGCCAGCCCAGTGCGCCGGCGTGGGAAGCGCCGGTGGATCGCCTGCGCCAGCGCCTCTCGATGCTCACCGCAACCGGCGCTGCCTCGGGCGCCACCGCACGCGCCTTCAACGAAGCCGCGATGCCGATGGAGGGCGACACGATCCGCGCCATCCGCGAGGCCGGAGGCATGGCCGACACGCTCCTCGTGGGCGAGGTCGAGCCCGGCGACTTCTTCGGCGAGTACATCCTCGCCGGACAGGAAGCGATGGCCGCAGGACGCTACTTCGATGCAGAAGAGCGCTTCGTCCGCGCCCTGGGCATCCGCTCTGATGATGTCACGGCTCAGGTCGGGCGCGCCCACGCACAGCTCGGTGCTGGCCTCTTCGTCTCCGCGGCGATGAACCTCCGCCAACTCTATGAGAAGCACCCCGAGCTCCTCGGCGTGCGCTTTACTGGCGTTGCGATCCCGCCCGCGCCGCGACTCGGCTCACTCGTCACCGACCTTCGCGCCTCCATCAAGCGCCAGGCCGAGCTTAGCCTCTCGCCGCCGGAGGATGCCTCGCTCCTCCTGACCTACGTCGGGCGCTTGCTCGATGATCCGGACATCATGCGCGAGGGCCTCGCGGCACTCCGCAGCGCCAGCGATGGCGCCCGCAAGGACGCGATCCCCGACCTCCTCGAATCCCTCTGGCTCACGCCGCAGGGCGCCCAGCCCGCCCCCACACCCGCACCATCCGAGGAACCCTCGAAGTGACCAGCCCGACGAACGCATCCCCAACTGGCTCACCCGGCGCTGCAATGCGGCCCGAGGACGCGCGCCCGGAAATGGACGCTGGCCAGGGGCCACGCTCGATCACCGAGTTCCTGAGCGACGGCTCGCTCGCAGCGTTCTGCGCCGAGCTCTCGCGCTTCTCCGGCCTGCCCATCGAGCTCCACGACGATCAGGGCCAGCGCATCGTCCAACGCGTGGGTGAGGGCGGAAACACATGGGCCGTCGCGCCGGCGAATGTCTCCGAAGGTGAAGGCTCGACGCGCGTGCCGCTGACGCTGGGCGGGCGCGAGATCGGCTCGCTCGTCCTTGGCAGCGGGAATCCGCCCGCGCAGCCCCCGGGCAGCCCTGATCGGCGCGAGCGACTCATCGCCACCCTCACGCTGCTCGCGCAGACCGCCAGCGACATCTGCCAGCACGAGGCCGAGCTGCGCCACGCCATGCGCGAGGTCGGTGCGCTCTCACGCATGGCCTCGCTCCTTGTGCGAGCCGCCGGTCCCGAGCGCGTGCTCGACGTCGTGCTCGACCTGGCGCTCGATGTCCTCGGCATGGACGCGGGCTCGGTCGTCCTCTTCAAGACCGACGGCGACAGCCCCGCCTCCGCAGAGTTCGAAGAAGACCTCACGCTCAAGGCCAGCCGCAACCTGAGCCAGGACTGGCTCGAGTCGCCGCTCCCACTCTCGAAGGATCGCGTCTTCGACAAGCTCGCGGCCCAGGGCCGTCTCGTCGTCGTCGAGGACATCGCCGCCGATGATCGCGTGCTGATCGCAGACCGCGCCGCGCAGGAGGGCCTGGGCAGCGCGCTCCACGCGGGACTCATGTTCAAGAACAGGCCTCAGGGCGTGATCCGCCTCTACGGCAGGAAGCCGCGCCGCTTCGAGGAAAGCGAGAAGCGCCTGCTCGCATCGCTCGCGCACCAGGCCGCCGTCGCGCTCGAGCAATCGCGCCTCATGAAGTTCGAACAGGAAGAGGCCCGCGTGCAGCGCCAGCTCCAGCTCGCGGCGGATGTCCAGCGCCGGATGCTGCCCCGCGGCGCACCCTCCGCACCGCGCCTCGATCTCGCCGCGCGATACGTCCCCAGCTTCGAGCTCGGTGGCGACTTTTACGACTTCATCGAGCTCAACGGGCACGTGGGCATCGTCGTCGGCGACGTGGTTGGCAAAGGAATCGCCGCGGCCCTCTTCATGGCCGCCGTGCGTGCCAGCCTCCGCGCTCACGCGCAGCAGGTCTATGACCTTGACGAAGTCGTCGCGCGAGTGAACACGGCCCTCTGCCGCGACACACGCGACAACGAGTTCGCGAGCCTCTGGTACGGCGTCATCGATCCCGCCAAACTCCGCCTCACCTACTGCTCCGCCGGGCACGAGCCCACCATCATCGTCCGCGTGCCCAAGCACAGAGCACCAAGCAACGCCGACGTTGATGAGCTCTCCGTCGGCGGCATGGTCGTCGGCATCGACCCCAGCCAGCGCTACCAGCGCGCCGTCTTCGACCTCCAGCCGCGCGACGTCCTCGTCGCATACACCGACGGCGTCACCGATGCCGCCAACTTCGATGGACACCGCTTCGGTCGCAAGCGAATCAAGGAATCAATCCTGAAAGCAGTGACAGAGAACGCGAACGCTAGCTCGGCAGAGATCGTCGAGCGCTTGCTCTGGGAAATCCGCCAGTTCGCGGGCCTCTCGCCACGCCAGGACGATCGCTCAATCGTCGTCGTGCGGGTCCTCGAAGCGTGAGTAAGTGACGAAGTGATCGTGTGATCGTGTGATCAAAGCATCGCAACAGCGATCCGCTGTACACTCCAAACCTCCCGCGTATCACTTCCCAGACAGCGAAGCCGTCATGGTGATCAGCCGGGGATCGCCGCGAACGCGCCATCCCCGGAGATGTGCCGCTGACCACCCGCACCACG
>Ga0105049_10009713_pt1 | contig 11063 bp, 7 predicted proteins | sample MAT06_FD_78087 | JGI IMG/M metagenome (GOLD analysis project Ga0105049, IMG submission 78087) | Freshwater microbial communities from Lake Fryxell liftoff mats and glacier meltwater in Antarctica - MAT-06 | ecosystem: Environmental > Aquatic > Freshwater > Ice > Liftoff microbial mat | place... | reverse complement strand
GAACTGGCGTTCGGGTCGTTGCGGATTTGCCGTTGCGTTTCGGCGGTGCGTTGTAGCTCTTCCATGCGACCTTTGGCGTCGGCGATTTTGCGTGCCAGCCAGCCCGTTGGTTTCGGGGCGGGTGCCGTCGTCGTCGAATCTTTCGGGGGTTCGTCGCCGTCGCCACCACCGGACACCATCGACTCGGCTTTGGACAGATCGGGCTTCGGTACGAGTTTGCGTTCGAGGAGCGTCCACAATCCGCTAATGATAAAGTACAGGCACAACCCCGCTGCGACTTTGTAGAAGAACAGTGCGGTGAAGATCAGCATGAACTTCATCATCTTTTGTTGTTGAATCTGCATGTCATCCGTCGGCGGCGGCATCGTTAATTTCTGTTGCAGAAAGAACAACACGACTGTCGCAAGTGGCAAAATGTTCCAGAACGGCCCGAGGTACAGGAAGCTGAAACCGCCGAAGCGAGCCGCAGGAGTGCTGATGAACGGAATGTTTTCCGACCACCACATTAACATGTCTGGGGCCGCGAGGTTCGGGATCCAGAGGAACTCCTGAAGCCGGAAGAATACGCTTTCCTGCAAGCAGAAATACAGCCCCATGAAGATCGGCATCTGCGCGAAAATCAACATGCAGCCACCGAGTTGCGCGCTCTGGCTGATCCCCGCTTTGCGGAACAGCTTCGATTTCTCTTGCTGTAACGTCATGAAGTCGTCTTTATACTTTTCGTTGATCTTGTCCGTCTCGGGCTTCAACTTCAGAATCTTCGCTTGCATGTGAGCGTTAATCATTTGTTGGCGACGACTCGGTACGAGCAGTGCAATGCGAACGAGTACAGTCAGGAGCATGATCGACAGCCCCCAGTTGCCAACGTAACTATGGAGCGTGCCGAGTAGCCAGTGCATGACGTTGGTCGATGCGATGATGAGCGACGACCAGTAGATGCTGTCCGCACGGCGGCCGATCCAACTCGGCGAGTGAAAATCGGTAAGCGTATCGAGGTGGTATTTCGTCAGGTAGCGATCGATGGTTTCGGCGGGAACTTCGCTGTCGCCCTTCATTTGTTTCAGCAGGCGGACCTTCATCGGCCCGTTGTACACAGCATAGTTGTGAGAAATTGTCTCGCCGGGTGCCACTTCGTAAAGTCGCGTAACGGCACGCACGGAAATGTCGAACAGAGCGTGCTTTTCGGGTTCGTACTTGGACACACGCTCATCGTCGGACTTGGCCGGCACTTCTCGGGTCGGTCGTACGTATTCCCACGGCTGGTTGCTTTCATCGACATCGTCCGCTTGGGCGATGGCCGAGGCGAAGTACTGCGTGCCGACGGCGGCGTAGTTGAAGATACCCGGTTTGCGGACTTCATTACCACCGTGCAAATAATGAATGTTCGAGGAATCGTCGACGGCGCGGCGTGGGGTCTTCTGCCCATCGAGCCAGCCGAAGTACGCGGTGCGGAACGTCGATGTGTACCATTCTCCCTCGATTGGCATCCCGACGGGGCCGGAAATCTGATAGCGAAACTTACCCGATTCCTTGAGTCGTCCCGGCATCGCTTCGATGTCGACACGCAATTTGAAGTCGTAATCTTTCGGCGAAAGCGCGAACGTCTTGCGCAATTTCAGGAAATACGGCGCACCCAGTTCCGTCTCGAATACGACCTCCCACGGTGCATCTTTGGGCTGCTTGATGCTCGCGACTTTCCACGCGACTTCACCGAGTATGGCGAGCGGAATCAAGTCGTCTTCGGATTTGGCCTGGCCGCGTTCGTCGCGCGCCCGATATTGGTCGTCCTTCGAAGGATAATGGTACATCGTATACGATGGACGTGCCAAAACTCCCGCGAGCGTGGCCATTCGCGACGTGTCTGGCTTGCGGTTCGCAGCGAGATCGGCTTCGGTAAAGTTCGCCACGATGTCCGGGTAATCGGCTTCATCGGGCACCTTGATGTGCGTGTATAACGGACGCAAGAATCCGGGAATCAGGTAGAGCGGACGGGGCTTTTTGTTTGAATCGTAGACCTGTTCGCCGAGGCGATTGGCTTCGTCGAACTTCGTGAGAATCAGTTGCTGAACCCCCGCCCCGCGATCCGTCAGCAACACTTTCAGATGGAACGTACTATCGCCGAGTGCGATGAACGCGGGCGGTTCGCTCGGCTTGGTCACGGCGGGCGTGATCGGCTTGATTTCCGCAACGGGTTTTTCCACAACCGGCGGCGTGCCGGGCTTCAAGCCATCGAACGGCTTGCCGCCGAGAATGGCCGTGCCACCGATTGCCGCAGCTTGTTCCTGCGTGATTTTTGGCAATTTCACCGCGGTGTCGGGTGGCGGGTTTTGTACCGGGTCGGGCTTCGGCCCTAAGTAGTACCAACCCACGGTGACGATGGCCGTCAGCACGATGAAACTGAAGATGCTCTTGAAGTTATTGTTATTCATTGGCTTTCGGAGTCGGTAATGCCCATCGGCGAAAGAGTCATCTTATAGATAGACGCGATTGAGAAACGCACAAACCCACGGCAAGTCTGCCGTGGGTTGATTCGTTGGCAAGCTCAAATAATTTAGCGGCCTTCGCCGAGGCGGTCACCGAGGAAGTTATCGAGGTCGGGAATCGCGTAGATTTTGTCGCGGGTCTGCGTCCAGTCGTAATCGACGCGGCGGAAGTTGATCACGTTATCGTCGAGAACGACGTAACACGCCTTGCGGTTCCCATCGCGTGGCTGGCCAACCGAACCGACGTTACAGAGCGTCTTGCGGTCTTCGAGCGTGTACGAGTGATCCATATCTTCGGGGCTGAGGAACTGCATCGTCTCCGTGAAGACACCAGGGACGTGTGTGTGGCCCTGGAAGCAATATTTATCGACGAGTGCGAAGATGCGTTCCATCTTGCGTTGGTTGTAGATATCTTCGGGGAAGACGTATTCGTTGAGCGGGTTCCGTGCGGAGCCGTGAACGAACAGCAGTTTGTCTTCCTTAAATGAACGGGGGCGTTCGGCGAGGAACTCCCAGCGTTTTTCGCGATCCGCCCGCGATTCGTTGCCCGATTCGAGTTGCGACCTCGTCCAAAAGATTGCGCGTTCGGCAGCGGCGTTGAAGCCGTCCGGGTCGAACATTGCGCCTTGGTCGTGGTTGCCGAGCAGCACCAGCTTAAAATTGGTGATCAGGTCGATGCACTCGCGCGGGTTCGGGCCGTAGCCGACCACATCGCCGAGACAGTAAATGTCGGTGATGTTTTGCGAACGGATATCGGCAAGGACGGCCTCGAGCGCTTCGAGGTTACCGTGGATATCGCTGATGAACGCCTTCTTCACGCCGGGCTCTCCGACGCCGGGCCAATGGGTACTGGTAAGTACCCCTACCGGCAGGTGGGGATGTTATCATTCGTTAATTTAGTGAATGATTCGACAAAACGCAACGGCGACGAACCGGTTCTCAGGCACGATTTTGTTCGATTCCAGAAAATGTACGGCACGACCGGCCTAAAGTCAGAATCGCGGGAACAAAGCAAACGCTAACGCGATCCGTGTCGATGCATCTCGAAAATTCCGACGCGATTCAAAAGTAGCGACTCCGGGTGGCAAGGAATGGCCCACCCACACGAAAGCGAGAAGTCAAAAAATCGGAGGCGATGTGACGTAAGTCGGAATTGTGTGGCATCGCGAAAGTGTCGTTCGACGTCGCCAAAATGTCGTGCGATGTCGTGTGTCGGTAGCCTGGATGTCGTGTCGATGTCGCTTGACGTCGCCCGAATGTCGGTACTTACACCTGTTCTCGAATCGATGACAATCGGCGTAAACCACGTTGAGAGTTCGAGATACGAAAACAGATCAGCAGATTGCGATCAAAAAGTGCCATTTTGAGATCTTAAAAATGAGAAAAACACCCCAAAAACCGATTTTGGAGTGTTCGTAATTCTGACTTACGTCGATTATGAGAGTGAGATTTTCGGCCGTCCGCATCACACGATCATCTTTGTGAATGCATTTGGCTTCTCGACGATTGTGATTGGGCGGCCAGTTGGCGTGTCGTTTTTCTTGGTGTGGTCGATGCTCAACACGTCGCAGAATGTCGCGAGGCAGTCTTGTGCCGTCGTTTTGCGTTCGACGACTTCTGCCCCTTCCTTATCGGTCTTGCCGATGATCTGGCCACCCTTGATGCCGCCGCCAAACATCGCCAAACTCCACGCCTTCGGGAAGTGGTCGCGGCCCGGCTTCGCGCCTTTGGTGTTGATGTTCGGCGTCCGCCCAAAATCGCCCATCCAGACGATCAGCGTCGAATCGAGCAAACCGCGTTCCTGCAAGTCGGTAATCAGGGCCGACATCGGCGAATCGATCTCCCCGGAGAGCTTCTTGACTCGCTCGAAGTTATCCATGTGGGTATCCCAGCCACCGAGGCTGACTTCGATGAATGGCACGCCGATCTCGACGAGACGCCGTGCCATCAGCACGCCATCGGCAAATCGGCCCGTGCCGTACTTCGCACGCGATGCGGCCGGTTCGAGTGCGAGGTCGAACGACTTCGCCTCTTTCGATTGCATCAGCTTGACGGCGCGTTCGTAGGCCGTTTTGTGGTCGGTAATCGCGTCGGCTTTGTATTCTTTGAAGAAAGCCGATTCCATCTCTTGAAGCAGTCCGACCCGCTTGTTGAACTGGCCTTCAGAGATGATCGCCTTGAGATCCTCGACACCTTTATCGGGGCTTTGGACTTGCAGCGGCTGGTGCTTCGGCCCGAGGAAGCCCGAGCCGTAACTGCGACCGCCGATCGCAACGAAATTCGGCACCGACGCGGTCGTGCTGCCGAGTTCTTGCGATGCAATCGCGCCGAGACTCGGATACGTGATACCGCCCTGACCTTCGCGGTAACCGGTGTGGCCGTAATATTTGGCGCGGCCGTGTGCGCCTTCGGGGGTGCTCATCCCGCGTACGATCACGCCGGTGTGCATCAGCTTTGCCAGCTTCGGCAGGTGTTCGCTGATCTGCACGCCCGGGGCAGACGTCGCAATCGGCTTGAAGTCGCCTGCACCTTTGCTGTCGGGCTTGAGGTCGAATGTATCCTTGTGCGACGCACCGCCTTCCATCCACAGCAAAATGCAGCTCTTGTGCTTCGGCTTTGCGGCTGGTGTTTCGGCGGCATTTGCAAGGACTTTCATCCACCCCGACAGCGACGCCCCAAAGACGCCCGCCGCCGAGAGTTTCATGACTTCGCGGCGCGTCCGCTCTTGTAATACGGAGGAAAACATGGCAGGAAACTCCGATCGTAGTTGAGTGAAATCGAGGGTATTTTTTATCGGGTGAGGGCGAATTCGCTGCTGTTGAGCAATGCCCAGAGGATGTCGCCGTAGCCATCGGTGTTCGTGCTACTCTTGCCGAGATACTCGGTGAGTCGCTTGGTTTCGGCTTCGGTCGGCATTCGCGACAGGGTGGCGAGGTACATTTGCTGAATCGCGTCGGCCGGTTTTGTACCTGGCTTGGCATATGCCTTGGCGATGTTCGGGTTGCCGACGAACCGCGAGTTCATCAGTTTCAGGGCTTGCGGAATCCCGGCTTCGTATTCGACAGTGCTGAGTTGTTCCGCACCGGAAAGGAAGAAGTTCACGAACCGTTCGCGGGGGCCAGCGGTTGGGCCTTTATTCATGCCTTTCATCGGCTGTTTGCCTTCGGCTTTTTCGCCGCCCGTTACGCTGCTGATGCTGTCGTAAATCTGTTCGGGAGAAAGCACTTTCATCGCCATGCGGGCGAAGGTCCACTCAGCGGCTTTCTCGTTGCCCGCACTCGGCTTGCTCGAACGCTGGTAAGCATCACTATTGCAAATCGCACGGATGAGTTGCTTGAGGTCGTACTTATTTCCGGCAAAGTCGGCGGCGAGTGCGTTCAGCATGTCGGGGTGAGATGGCAAGTTTTGGCCGACCATATCATCAACGGGGTTGACGATGCCGTAGCCGAAGAGTTCGGCCCACATGCGGTTGACCATCGCTTTGGCGAAGAACGGGTTCGTCTGGCTCGTCATCCATTTCGCGAGCGATGGCCGATACGGACTCGTTTTGTCGAGCTTCGGCTCCTCGGCTTGCAGGAACTTCGCGGACACGGTCTGTGCGGATTCGGGTAACGGGTTCTTCTTGCGCTTGACGTTGTTCGTCTCGATAATTCCAGGCTTACCATCTTTGCCGAGGCCGTCCACTTCGACCTTCATGAAGAACTGTGCCATCGACCAGTATTCCGTCTGCCGCCAGCCGGTGAACGGGTGGTTGTGACACTGTGCACATTGGAGTTGCAGCCCGAGGAACACTTTGCACACATCGTCGGTCATCTTGTCGACAGTCGTGTTTGAGAGGTAGAACCCGACGGCGGGGTTCTTCTCCTGGTCGCCGCTCGCGGTCACAATTTCCGTAACGAGTTCGTTCCATGGGCGGTTGGCGTTGAATTCGCCTGCCAGCCACGGTCGCATCGACGAGAAATCGACGCGGCGATTGTCTGAAGACTTTTGAATCAGCAAGTTCATCCAGATGTCGGCTTGATGACGACCATAGTTCGTGCTCGCGAGGAGTTCGTCGATCAGCTTCGCTCGCTTCGTGGTCTCGTTCGAAGCGAGAAACGCCTTGGCTTGGTCGGCGGTGGGAATGACACCCGTGATATCGAGGTACGCGCGGCGAAGGAACTCCGCGTCACTGGCCAGCGGGGCGGCTGTGATCTTTTCTTCGATCTGCTTCTTCAGAATTTGAGCATCGATAAACCGTGCGACGGCGGTCGTGTCGTTTGCAGCACCGATGAGCGCGGGCTTCAGTGGCGTGGCCGGTTCGGGCGGTGCGACTTTCGAGAACGCCGGATTGCCCGCCGGTGTCGCCGGTTTGGGCTTGGCGGCCGCGACTTTCGCCGCATCTTCGGCAGCCTTCTTCGCGTCTGCCACCTTTTTCAGTTCGGCCGCTTTTTTCTGTGCCTGTTTGATTTCCTTTTTCGTCGGGTTGTCCGCCGAAATGCCCTCGCCCACCGCCACGGTTAACACGAGCGATGCCAGCGTACACAGGCCGAAGAATCTTCTAAGGTTCATGAGAAATCCCCGCGTGTTGGGGTGCGTGGTCGGTTGATGCTTATGTAACACACTGTGCTGCGAGAAGTTTCGTTGAAGTGCCAAAAGAAAATCGGCTTGCGGGGAGAGCCGCGAGCCGATCGGGTGTTCCTGCTTTTGCGAGGCAACGTATCAGTCGCGACGGTTCGGGTGGCCGCTAATTGACTCCAGCCACTACCCACCCACCCATCCCTGGACTCATTCCCGAATTTCGGAACCAACCTAACCCACCAACGACTTACGTCCGATTTCGGCCATCTGAAATCACGCCAGAACCAAAGTTTCGGGTGTCGTTTTCGGCATAACGGCAACTTCGCTTCGAACCAGGCTCCCCACTCTGCGAACGCCTAATCCTCTTCGATTTCCATTTCGAATCCGCCCGCGATGCCCGACGCCGCGTTGTAGATCAGCGCAATAATTACACCGTAAATGAACCCGAAGATTCCGTAAAGAATGGGAGCGGCGATTAATGCAATGATCCCATAACCTTCGATCAGGTTACCGATACCGCCTCGTCCAGGTCGAGTATCGACTCCCAAACTGACAAGTAGCGCGATAAGAATTACAATGAACGTTGAAACGGCCAGCATCATTGCCATGACTTTGCCGGTCGCCAACACGTTGACCCGCGTGATCGTCATTCGCCGACCATTCCTTCCGCGATACCGCTTCTTGCGCGGGCGGTCGTCCTCGTAATCGTCGTCTTCGTCGCGACGGCGACTTTTGTTTCTGCTCTTCGGCGAATCGTCGTCGTCTTCGTCGCGACGGCGACTCTCGCTTTTGCTCTTAATTTTTGGGACGTCGTCCTCATCGTCATCCTCGGTGTCACGGCGACGCTTCCGAGGGCGATCGTCGTCGTCGTCGGCATCATTACGGCGCGACTTGGGACGACCGGTATCATCGGTCGATTCGAATTGCGATTTTCGACTGGGTGCCGGTGGTGGTGCCTGCGGACGCGAGCCGGGCTTGATTGCCTGAAACACCGTTTTGCAGTACGGGCATTCGACGTCGTTCCCAATGTCGCTACCCGAAACCGAAAGTTTCGTCGAACATTTCGGGCACGGCTCGATTTCGACCGGCTCCTCCGCATTGCGAGGGGCCGGCGCAGATATCGAAACGGAAACGGGCGTCGGCGATGGAATCGGTTCCATTTCCGGAATTACGAACTCGGATTGGCATTTCGGGCACTTACCCGATTTCCCCGATCGATTATCGTCCACGGTGAATGTCGCTGCACAACCGGGACAGGCAAAGCGAATCATAGTCCCTCGGAGTAGAGAACGTATCGGAAGTATCGCAATGATGCTAACTTGATCGATCGCTACGATTCGGTCAAGTCTTTCAGGCAGATTTTTTATGATGCCGCAACCGTTTTTCATCAAATTTCAGTCACAGTTTTGTTTCCGAATTCGATTACTCACTTGCCCCTCTTCCGCAACGGTAGAGGGGAACCCGAACAGAGGCCATCTCTCACTTGCTCCCCTCTCCTCATAGGAGAGGGGCCGGGGGTGAGGTCGTTTTGAAGGCAACCTCATCAGGGCGTTGCTCCTTTGCAAAGAAAATGTTCGACTTTCGCGGCCTACTTCGCCAAACTGATTCCAACTACGCTTTTCTTTACAGGAGAATCACCATGCTCGGGCGTTACCTCGCGGTGGCTGTCGTGCTGCTCTCGCCGTTTGCGGCGCGTGCGGATGTCGATTACCCTGCCGCGATTCAGGCGATCAAGGCTGTCGGTCGCGAAGGGGCAGGCAACGAGGCCGCTGCGGCGGGCTGGAAGCAACTCGTCGGCGGGGGTGGCATCGCGCTGTTCCCGACGCTGAAGGCATTCGATGGGGCCAGTCCCACGGCGGCGAACTGGTTGCGATCCGCGATCGATGGCATCGCGCAAGCTGAGAAGAAGGCGGGGCGCAAGCTCCCGATGGAAGCGCTGATCGCGTTCGTGCAAGAATCGCAGAATGCATCTGCTGCGCGGCGGATCGCGTTCGAGTTGATCGCCAATCAGGATAAAACCACCGCAAATGGCTTACTCGAGAGTATGGTCAACGATCCGAGCCTCGAACTGCGTCGCGATGCGATTGCGGCCGAGATCGAGAAACTGAAGCCCATTTCCGCAACGCTCACTTTGAAACCGGCGTACGAAAAGCTGTTCGCCGCTTCGCGCGACCCGGATCAGATCGAGCAACTGGCGAAGCTCGTCGAAAAGGCAGAAGGTAAAGCGGACATCACGAAACACATGGGTTTCATCACGAAGTGGCAACTCGCGGGGCCGTTCGACAGCCCGATGAACGCGGGTTTCGGTACGCCGTACCCGCCGGAAAAAGCGATCGACCTTGCGACGGAGTTTACGGGCAAAGCGGGCGCGAAGTTCACCTGGACGCCGAACGAAACGAAGCAAACCTACGGCATCGTCGATCTCAACGCGGTCGTCGGCAAGCACAAACACGCCGTCATTTACGCCTTCGCGGCGATCGATGTCGAGAAGGAAACCGCCGTCGATTTCCGTGCAGGAAGCCAGAACGCGCTGCAAATTTTCGTGAACGGCAAAAAGATCTTCGAGCGAGAAGAGTACCACCACGGCACGAAGCTCGATCAACACCTCGGCAAGGGCACACTTACTGCCGGGAAGAATCAGATCCTTGTGAAGATCTGCCAGAACGACCAATCCGAGCAATGGGCACAAGTATTCGGCTTCCAGCTGCGGATCTGCGATCACCTCGGCGGCCCCGTACCGATGCAAATTGTCACACCCACCACAACCAACAAGTAACGGGAGTTCACCGCATGAATCGCTTCATCGCACTGGCCATGTTGGTCGTCGCTAGTCTGCACGCACACGCGGAAGACTGGTCGCAGTTTCGCGGGCAGAACGGCACCGGGATTTCCTCTGAAGCAGGGTTGCCGGTCAAATGGTCGAAGACCGAAGGCCTCCGTTGGTCGATGCCGCTCCCCGCTCGCGGTGTGTCGTCGCCCGTCGTTCGTGGCGGGATCGTTTACATCACATGTAGTTCGGGTGCGCTCGACAACCGTTTGCACGTGCTCGCCTACGACGTGAAGACGGGCAAGGAACTCTGGCATCGGCAACTTGCGGCCACCGGAGGTACGAACTGCCACCCGATGACTTGCATGGCCGCACCGACTCCCGTTGCCGACGATTCTGGCGTGTACGCCATGTTCGCCACGGGCGATTTGGCCGCGTACGACACCGATGGCACACTTCGCTGGTACCGCTCGCTAGTCGGCGATTACCCCAGCATCACGAATCAGGTCGGCATGGCCGCTTCCCCCGTGTTGGCCGATGGCAAACTGATCGTGCCGATGGATAACGCGGGTGAGTCGTTCATCGCGGCACTCGACCGCAAGTCGGGCAAAAACCTCTGGAAAGTTGGCCGTGAACGCGAAATCGGCTGGGTGACGCCGCTCGTGCGCGTGTACGAAGGCAAGACCGAAGTCATCATGTCCGGTCGCGGCGTCGTTACAGCCTATTACGGCGAAACGGGCGAGAAATTATGGTCGCAAAAGGGCACCGGCCCGAGCGATATTGCCTCGGCAACGTTCCAGGAAGGCGTGCTGTATAGTCCCGGTCGCGGTGGTACCACGGCACTGAAAGCAGAGAACGGCACGTTCAAAGAACTCTGGAAGTCGCCGAAACTCAACGGCGGAATGTCGTCGCCACTCGTTTACAAGAACATCGTTTACGCTGCCACGGGCGCGGGAGTCGTCAATGCCGCCGACGCCGTCACGGGAAAGCCACTCTGGGACGAACGCTTCAAAGGCAAAGCCTCCGCCTCGCCGCTTGCGGGTGATGGCAAAGTCTACGTCTTCAACGAAAAAGGCCTGACGACCGTGCTGAAAGCCGCAGATAAAACCGAGATTCTCGCGGAGAACGACCTCGGCGAAGAAACGCTCGGCACACCCGCAATCAGTGGCGGCGCAATCTTCATCCGCACCGACAAAACGCTGTTTTGTGTGGGGGTGAAGTAACGGGAACTGGGATTGTTGCCCGAACATTTT
>Ga0105049_10009711_pt1 | contig 11063 bp, 8 predicted proteins | sample MAT06_FD_78087 | JGI IMG/M metagenome (GOLD analysis project Ga0105049, IMG submission 78087) | Freshwater microbial communities from Lake Fryxell liftoff mats and glacier meltwater in Antarctica - MAT-06 | ecosystem: Environmental > Aquatic > Freshwater > Ice > Liftoff microbial mat | place... | reverse complement strand
GTCGCCTCACAGCTTGCTTCGCCGCAGCGCTTTTGGCGCGGAGGCGAGATGGCGGATTTTGAGCGTAGTCTCACGGACCCGAGTAGGGATCCCGTGAGACATGACGGCTAGCTCTCGGGGACTTCGACTGTTTAGGCGTCCTATTCCGTCACCCTGCGAAGCGGTACTGTCTCTTCGTAAACGCCTCGGGCCCGGTTAGCGAGAGGGGTGGGGCGGAGGTGTTTGGGTGTCCCGGAATCGCCTACGTGACGGGGGCGTTGAAGGGGGAGGGGAAAGGTTGGGTGCCGCTGATAAGGGACTTTACCGAGGAGGCGGAGGAGCATTCTAGCGTTGAATCCAAATTGATGGTCGGGGGCTCTAACCCACATCTCTAGTTAGATATATATATGAATAACAGATAGTTAAATCTGCTTCTCTCGAAAACGTTGGACTCTGGGCCCGATAAGTGGCCGACAGAGCTAGGGTCTACCATTTGGTAAATTGCGTTGTCTGCCGATATTCCTAATACTGATAGTGAAGGCAGTGGATTAGCAGTGTTGTTTCACCCTCAGAAACGTAATTTTGGGGACCCGACTTAATGCAACCAGTTCTCCTTTTGAACTCAAGCTTTGAACCCCTAAAGGTGATTTCGTGGCAACGTGCTGTCACGATGTTCTTTATGGGGAAAATTGAGGTAGTTGAAGAGTACGATCACCACATCCGTTCGGTGTCGCTGTTCATCAAGGCCCCGGCAGTGGTTCGGTTGCTTCGCTTTGTCAAGATTGGCCGAAAGTCGCCTCCTCTGTGCAGAAGTAATATACTCGCCCGAGACAATTTTGAGTGCCAGTACTGCGCCCGAGAACTTTCGATCCGTGAGGCAACCCTTGATCACGTAATGCCGCGAAGCCGCGGTGGGAAGACTTCTTGGGATAATATCGTATGTTGCTGCGCAGCATGTAATCGTAAGAAAGGCGGTCGCACGCCAGCTGAGGCTCGCATGGCGCTTCGTAGTAAGCCCGGCAGGCCTGATTGGTTGCCCGTGCTGACTATTCGTTTAAATGGCCAAATCCCGCGTTCCTGGTACCTCTTCCTCAGCTCCGAGCCTGTCATCTAAATCGGTGGCGCCTCATCCTCTTGCGGGCGATGTGCATCTCCTGCAGTTGCTTAATCCTAGAGATCTCAGCGCTGCTGCTCGAGTACTCGCTCAAGGAGCGCGCCTCGCACCCGTACTGACTGCACTTGGCCTCGATGCCGACGTTCACCTTGTTGGGGGTGTTGTGCGCGGCCTCGTGCTTGGCCATGAATCCACAGATCTCGACATTGCTTCGCGTCTTTTACCGGAGGAAGCATCCGCTCGCTGCGTACGAGCGGGAATCAAAGTGGTAGAGACCGGGCTTAAACACGGAACGATAACTATCGTGCTCGAAGGAGAGCACATTGAGCTCACTACTTTTCGTAAGCCGGGCGCTCATCATGTGAACGAGTATGCTTCAACCATTGAAGAAGATTTGGGCGGGAGAGATTTCACAATTAATGCCCTTGCACTCTCAGCAGAGCGATTCGAGCTTGTCGATCCGTATAGTGGAATAGCGGACCTCGAGAGAGGAACTCTAAGGGCCGTTGGGACAGCACGCGATCGATTCAATGAGGATCCGCTGCGCCTCATGCGCATGGTCAGATTCGGCGCAGCATCAGGACGAGTCGTTGAATCGAGCACGCTCGAGGCTGCGCATGCGCTTGCGCCGCGCATTCTTGACGTTAGCCCCGAGCGAATTCAAGTTGAGCTTAAGCGCATACTTGTTGCTCAGCATCCAGCCTCCGGACTTCGTCAGATGCTGAGCGTTGGAATCCTTGAGCGGGTACTCCCTGAGCTATTGCCGATGGTGGGGGTTGACCAGAATGAGTTTCATACTGAGGACGTGTTTGATCACACCCTCTCAGTTCTTGAGCGCTGTCCGCCCGACGCGACCCTTCGCCTCATCGCACTTTTTCATGATGCCGGTAAGCCGGCGACTTTGAGCGTCGGGGAGGATGGAAGACGGCACTTCTACGAGCATGAGATGATTAGCGAGAAGCTATGTCTTGCGGCGATGGAGCGACTTAAATTTTCAGGGGAGGAGATTGGGAATGTGGCGCGCGTGGTTCGCTTGCACATGCGTCCAATTGACTGCGGGCCGCCTGGAATCAGGCGCATACTCAGAGATGTCGCTCCCTACTACGAGGACTGGCGAACTTTTAAGTATGCCGATGCTCCGCCCATCATGGCCGATCACTATGTGAAGGAGCGCCTGAGCCAATTTGACGAGATGGTGGCAACAGAGCTCCGCCGACGAGAGAAACAGGGGACGCGGCTTGCAATCAGCGGAAGCGACCTCATCGCCATTGGGCAAAGGCCCGGCGTTGCGATGGGGAGGCTCCTCAAGGAGCTCGAGGAGCTTGTAATTGAGACCCCCGACCTAAATACGAAGGAAGATCTCCTGCGGGAGGCGCGGAAGCGACTTAATTTGGTTTGACCAACCTGTTTGCTCTAAAGGATAGTGGGGCAGCTATGTCTTCAACTCTGTCTACTAAACTAGTTCTCATCGCGGCCGTGATAGCTGGATTCTATTTCTTCGGCGAGACGCTCCGGCCGCTCCAGTCATCGCTGCAGCATGAGTTTGATACGTGGCTTTCCGGCGAGCAGGAGAATCTTAAGAGCGCTGCGCGCTTCGCTCGGGATAAGGCCGAAATAGCGGCTTCAGGGACGGAAACTAAGGCCACGGCCGTGAATCTCCCAACTCTTGAAGCCCGAATTCGCCAGCCGGGCTCAGCTATTCTGGGCTCTGGTAATCTGGGCTCTGGCTCAGAAGAAGTTTTTAGGGTTGCCCCAAATGCGGACCCAAGTCGCCCTCAGCAGCTTCTACGGCTTTTGGACCTTATGAAGGTGGCCGGAGTATTCGATGCGAGTCGGGGGATGCAGGCACAAATCGATGGTGAGCCAGTCCTTCACCTCAAGGTCGAGGGGCCGGACCGCACCTTCGAATCGGTGCTCAGTGCTTCAGATGTTGAGGGCAATATTACGCTGCTGCTTCTTCTGAAGCTTTTTAAGGAATTCTCTTCGCAGCAGCCCGCAGCTTCTGCAGCTGCTTCTCTTGGGATGAGCTCAGCGGCCCCGGAGATCGTGAGCAGCGCTACTTCCTCGAGCCAAGCATCCGCTGAGCCAGTGCCTTAATTTTTACCTTTGATTTCGCTATGAAGACACGTACTGAAGCCCTTCAGCTGCTTAATGAATTTACTGCCTCTCCAAGTCTCCTTAAGCATGCGCTCGCTGTTGAGTCAGCAATGCGATGGTACGCCAAACATTTTGGGCTCTCCGCAGAAGAAACAGAGCTGTGGGGAATGACAGGTCTCTTGCATGACTTTGATTATGAGCGATATCCGGAGCCGGCAGCGCCTGACGGGCACCCTTTCCATGGCAATCGAATTCTGGCTGAACGCGGCTACTCGGACGAGTTGCGGACTGCGATTATGGGGCACGCAAATTATTCGGGAGTGGCTCGAGAATCCCGCATGGCGAAGGCGCTCTTTGCAGTGGATGAGCTGAGCGGGCTTGTGACCGCAAGTGTGCTTGTGCGGCCCGACAAGTCCATTCTTCAGCTTGAGGCTAGCTCAGTGCTTAAGAAGATGAAGGATAAAGCCTTTGCTCGGGGTTGCAACCGCAATGATATCCGGGTTGGTGCAGAGGAACTTGTTGTTGAGCTTCCGGTGCATGTTGCAAATGTGATTGCTGCACTGAGGGAAGAGGCTGAGGCGCTGGGGCTTAAGGGAATATAGTCCTAGGGGCCTGGTATCCTAGCCGTCATTGCTCACAGCCCGTCGGGGCTAAGAGCAATGACGGCTAGAGGGCAGGTGCCCTATTCAACCACCACCATCTGGAAGCTTCCCTGAGTAATCCCACCCAATTCCGAGAATCCGGTGCGCCCAAAGGTTTGAGTATAGAATTCATGGGACAAGAGATACTCCCGAATCTGTGAGGGAGACGTGTTTCCAGCATCGAGCGCCTGCGCGATTACCATCACAGCGTCATATGCATTTGAGGCAGACATCTTGGGAACCTCCCCAAAACGGGCTTCATAGAGGGAAACAAATTCGGGAGAAACTCCTGCGGGAATGACATATGACAAATTCTTAAAGAAGGAGGAGAACGCCTGGTTTTGCCGATATCCTTCGAGATCGTGGGTCCCGAATAACGCCAGCCTCGGGAGACGCTCTTTGCGTTGCCGAAGGAAAGCTAAGACCGACTGTTCGTCAACCGAACCAAAGAGAATCCCCTGAGCCCCCCTTTGCGCTACTTGCCCAAGGAGAGTGCGGAAATCAGATGTTCCAGGCGCAAAGCTCTGAACGTACACAATCGTAATTCCGAGCGAGGCAGCTTGTTTTTCCGCTAGTGTGCGCATGCCCTCGAAATAGGGATCTAGATCAAACAGCATGGCGATACGATCTATCCCCTTACTTCGCACTGCCTGAAGGAGTGCCTCAATTTCGCGCTCGAAACAGAAGTAAGTTGAGATTGCGAGCGGAAAATCTTGTGCACTCTTTTTGAAATTAAGAACTCCAGCGCTAGGCGTCACCAATAATGCTTCATTCCTATCGGCAACGGGGAGCGCTCCTTGAAACGAATCAAGCCATGTCGGGCCCACAATTAAATCGAGACGGCGTGCCTCGACCAGTCGCTTTACTGCGGTCGTAGTACCCAGGCCCGTACTACCTGTATCCTCGACTGTCATTGAGAGCTCAAGCCTTCCCTGCCGATTGACCTCCTCGATTGCTAGAAGCGCCCCGCGCTGCTCCTCAACGCCGAACGCGATGGCATTCCCCGATAGTGCGAACGCTCCTCCCAGCTCAACTCGCCTCTTAGGGGAACCGGATGGCTCGTAGTCAGGGGCCGCCCGAACCTCGTTGCCAAAAGCTGAGACTATGAGAAGAAGAGTAACGGCATGCCGCGCAAGGCGGTGAAGGTCGTTTAAAGCAGGTCTCATAACAGCTCCTCCCAAAGGCATTTTGGAAGAGCTTAAGGGGGATGACAGTTCTACTCAAACTCGAGATGCTCAATCGTAAATTAATCTATATGATTATCGATAGTTAGCGAGAATATCTCTGTCAGTGGTATACTGACAACATGCTGGAGGAACTGCTCTCTCGTCTTGGATTAAGTGAAAGTGAGCGGCACGTTTTGCAACTGCTGCTTGAACGCGGCCCGCTTCCCGCCGGAGTTGCGGCAAAGCTTTTGCGAATGAAGCGCCCTACGGTGTACTTCGCCCTAGAGAAACTTAGTGAGCAGGGGCTCGTATCGAAGAAAGTGGAAAGTAGGGCAGTTAGGTTTCAGGCCCTTCCTCCCGATCAGCTTTGCAGTCTTCTTCACGACACTATTCGGCGGCGCTACGAGGAAGCCGCCGGCACGCTTAGGCTTCTACTGCCAGCCCTCCAGTCACTCGCACCTCCGAGTTCTCACGGGCGATTCGGCAGTTATGAGATTCAGGCTTTCGAATCAGCAGAAGCACTTTTTCGAGCTGTGGATCAGGGACTCCAGGGAGCAGAGTATCGCTCAATATGGAATCCCCAAATTGCAGGCGTTGGGGCAGGAAAAGATGTCATGAAAAGATTTTTAAGACGAAGCAACGACCTCCAAATTCCCCTCAAGGACATTGTCGTCGCCGGCCCAATTTCAAATTGGTACCGTCGTCAGATAAGAAATCCTGCCCATGAAGTGCGCGAGATTCCAGAAAACTCCGGCATCTGCTCAGACATAACGATCACCGACGGCTCGATTATCCTCGCCCACTACTCCCGCGGCGAAGAACTCGCCATACGCATACGCCAGCAAACTTTCCACGATACTATTCGAGCCGTCTTCGATGCCTGGTGGCAGGGCCTCCCAGCGCGGAGTTAGAGCAGGGGAAAAGACTCCTTCGGCGGCGATGAATGGTATGACTGGTTACTCAGATCTTGCACGGACCAATTGTCATTGGATTTTTCGTGTGTTTGCCCATTCTCTACCGCGAACTGGCAGAAGAGGGTGCGCGGTACTCACTGCAAGGGCTCCATACGTTCCTATTCATGGCAGTTGCTCGTTCAGTTGGACCGTCCCTGGCAGGGGTTATGCTTGCAAGGAGGCCGCAGAGCGAGGCGTTAGCAAATTGAGACCAGCGGGAGCAATTTGAATCACCCTCGGAGCGAGGCACTTTTTGTCGTGGCGAGCGCAGAGGGTAATTTGTTGGATATCTGCCCGGATGGCTGATTTCCAACGTAATCTCACGGACCCCTTAGGGATCCCTTGAGATATAACGGTTAGACGAGCGCAGAGGCTTCGACATCCGATATTTTTAAATGCGCGCTTCTAAAAACGCTTCCACATTTTCGCGTGTGACAATAACGGCGGGAGAAGAAGATACAAATTCTGATTTAAACTCAGCAAGTGCTTTGTGGTGACGTTCTTGTGCTCCGTCCCATGTTATCTGATGGGGAATGATGGTGGTCCCATCTTGTACGACAAAATCGACCTCTCCACTTTGACGCCAATAGCACACTTGGGAATATCGTTTTCGCAAATGAAGATACACGGCTGCTTCAAGTTCTTTGCCACGATCGGCCCCGCCCTTAGTGATCGTGGCGGCACGCAGTCCTAGGTCGATCGGATAATACTTGCGGTTACGCGCCACACGCTGTCGCTCGGAGAATGAAAAATAGGGGCAAGGCTGTATTAGATACGCAGCCTCGCATGCTTGCAGATAGGCACCTGCTGTATCCGGCGAAATTCCTAAAGTGGAGGCAAGAGAACGCTGACTGACCTCAGATCCGAGTGAAGAAAAAACTAGCTTTGTGAGTTGAAACAAAACAGTAGGGGATGAGAGTGACAGAGTACGACGAACATCTCTTTCAATAATGTCGTTGAAATATTCTCGTAGCAACCGGTGCGGTTCGGGAAAGGTAACCGCACGCGGGAATCCCCCATACAGCAGATATTCTTCGAAAGTTGAGTTCTGTTTTGCTTCTCGCAATTCGTGAATAGAATATGGAAATAGCTCAACCGTGAGATGCCGACCTGTTAGCGCGCTACCGGTTGCTCCCGATAACATTCGGGCATTTGATCCGGTAATAATAAAATGATTGTGATGATTCGACTTGGCAAGCTCACGATGAAACCACTTTGGCCAATCCGTTACCGACTGAATCTCATCAAAAAAATAATATCTATCTGAATTGGCAGATCCAACACTGTTACCAAATGTAACGATCTGATCGAGGAGAGTGGGGCCCAGTCGATCGCTAATTCGCGGGTCTTCAAAATTAGCAAAAAAACACAGCTGCGGATTAAGCTGAAATCGATCGATAAATTGTGTCAGTAAGGTAGATTTGCCACAGCGGCGCACTCCCTGAATAACAGTGACGAGATCCGGTTGGGGCCTAATAATCGAGTTAAGTATTTCGCGCCTAACAGTGGTAGACGGGGACAATTGCCACAAACTCCACTCGCGTACGAGTTGCGCTACTGCAAGTTCGTCTCCCATGGAGGTAAAATACGCGGTCTAAGCAAAAGTGTCGACTTAAATCGTCACTTTTATAACTAGCGGATAATAATGATTTATATGAGAATATAGCAGTCTTTCTACCTCGTCTTAAAGCTTCAGGGACTGTGCGTCCAATGCACCTCTAGCCCAAGATTTTAGGAGGTTCGCTTCCGCTGTCCGTGGCAGCCAGGGATTGAGTGGCGCTAGCCGTCAGCCCCGACGGGCTGTGAGCAATGACGCCTAGCTAACGCCCGGATGGCCGTTAGCAAATCGCGACCAAAGCGAGCGATTTGGAGCGCACCGGAGGGCGACGCCGTGTGCGCGGCGGCTAGCGCTTTACGATATTCACAAGCTTAGGCACGTTTGAACCGGCAGCCTTCACTGTGAAGAACTGGTCCGATTCGCTCACCTTATACTCAGTCGCGGCCATTCGCCCGATCACAAGTGCTTTAAGCGCTGCCTCGGAAATAGCTACGTCCACTTCCACTAACGCGCGCTTTTTGCCATTTACCTGCACCACCACCGTGACAACGTCGTCCTTAAGGAGACTCTCGTCATAGGTTGGCCACGTCTCGTATGCCAAAGACTTCTTGTTTCCAAGTCTTTGCCACAGCTCCTCAGCCGCGTGTGGGGCAAAAGGCGAAAGCACAAGCACGAACTTCTTGAGGGACTCGAGCGAGATTGGCTTGTCGTAAACTCCATTGAGAAACTCCATCATGCTCGAAATTGCGGTGTTGAAGGACATTGATTCGATGTCCCCGCCAATTTTGTGAATCAAGCGATGAAGCGCCTTTTGAAGATCTTTAGACTCCCCTGCAGCTTCGACGGTGGTTCGAACTAAAGAGTCTCCCGGGCCCGTGACAAAGGTCCACGCGCGCCGAAGGAATCTTTGTACCCCCACAATTGCCCGCGAGTCCCACACGCGTGACACGTCGAGAGGCCCCATAAACATCAGGTACATCCGGAATGTATCAGCGCCGTACTGACCGATTATCTCATCGAGGGTTACGACATTGCGAAGGGACTTGGACATCTTAGCGATGATGCGTTCGAGGACCTCCCCGGTCTTTGCGTGCCGTGCAGATCCATCCTCTCCCTCAGTCACTTCGTCAGTGGGCACTAATGCGCCGCGCCCGTTCTTGTAGGCATTCGCAAGCACCATGCCCTGGTTGTAAAGCTTCTGGAATGGTTCACGAGTTGAGACGTAGCCAAGATCAAAAAGTACCTTGTGCCAGAAACGGGCGTATAGAAGGTGAAGCACTGCGTGCTCGGCTCCTCCAACATAAAGGTCCACCGGCATCCAGCCCTTTTCTAAATCGGGCTCCCAGGCGCGCTTTCCATTCTTTGGATCAATGAATCGTAAGTAGTACCAGCACGAGCCTGCCCATTGCGGCATCGTATTGGTCTCCCGGCGACCGATGCGTCCGGTTTTCTCATCACGAACGGCAAGCCAGTCGGTTGCCTTCGCAAGGGGAGATTCTCCTCCGTCCGAAGGCTTGTAGTCAGCAACTTGGGGGAGTTTTAGGGGAAGCTCTGATTCATCCAGCGGACTTGAAGTGCCATCTTCCCAGTGGATAACCGGGATGGGTTCTCCCCAGTAGCGCTGACGGGAGAAGAGCCAGTCGCGGAGCTTGTAAGTTACGGTTGGCTTGCCCTGACTGTTCTTCTCAAGCCATCCTACAATTAGCTTTGCTGCGGCTTGATTTGGTTTCCCTTCGAGCGCGAGTTCTTTCGCCACAGCGCTCGAGTTCGGCAGCATAATCCCAGAATCAGTCCATGCCACTTCACCGTCGATCACGGCGGGACGAATTTCTGAATTCTCGTCGGCAGGAGCAAGCACTGGACGAATATCGATTCGGAATGTGCGCGCAAATTCGAAGTCGCGTTCATCATGAGCGGGGACGCCCATTACCGCGCCGGTTCCCACTGACATGAGCACATAATCGCCAAGATACAGCGGAACATTCTCACCATTAATGGGGTTCACAACAAAACAGCCCGTGAAGACACCGGTTTTCTTTCGGTTCTCCATGGTACGAGCAAGGTCGCTGAGCTTCTTGGAATCTTCCCGGTAAGCAGCAACGGCGCCCCGGCATTCAGGCGTCACAACTTTGTCGGCAAGAGGATGTTCGGGTGAAATAACAAAGAAGGTGACACCGAATAGAGTGTCAGGTCTGGTGGTGAAGGCCGACAAAGTCTCGCTTGAGCCTTGAACCTTGAAGCGAATTTCAGCGCCAAGTTTCTTTCCGATCCAGTTGCGCTGCTGTTCTTTTATATTTTCTGGCCAGTCGATGCCCTCAAGCTCACTAATCAGGCGCTCGGCGTACTTGGTTATTCGGAGCAGCCATTGCTTCATGGGCCTACGAACGACATCGTGGCTGCCGCGCTCTGACTTACCGTCAATTACTTCTTCGTTCGCAAGTACGGTACCGAGTGCTGGACACCAGTTCACCATCGCGTTGGCGTAGAAGGCCAGGCGATGTTCAGCCTGGTACTCATGGATCGCCTTGATGCCAGCCTTCGTTGTGGCATCTGGAATTGGAAGCTCACTAATAGGCCGAGACTTCTGGGTTTGCTCGTCGAACCAGGAATTGTAAAGCTTGAGAAAGATCCACTGCGTCCAGTGGTAGTAGTCGACGGTGCAAGTGGCAAGATTCCTGTCCCAATCGTAACTGAGCCCCACCATCTTAAGCTGGCGGGTGAATATCTCGCAGTTCTGCATCGTGATTCCGCTGGGATGCTCCCCAGTTGAAACCGCGTGTTGCTCAGCAGGCAGTCCAAAGGCGTCAAATCCCATGGGATGGAGCACCGAGAAGCCGTGCATCCTCTTGTAGCGCGAGACGATATCCGTTGCGGTGTAGCCGAGAGGGTGTCCTACATGGAGCCCTGAACCGGAGGGGTAGGGGAACATGTCGAGGCAGTAGAACTTCTTTCCAGTGGGGCGGTCGACCCTGAAGGTCGCATGTTGGTCCCAGTAGCTCTGCCACTTTTGGTCGATGGATTTGTGATCAAAATCTGCCACTGCTTAGGATCTCCAGTTGGTAAGATTATATAAGATTTAAGGGACTTATAGCACTTGGTGAAAGTGCGGATCAAACCGTCTCTTTGCTGTCCGGCATCTTGCTATGCAGCCAAGATTACTATACCTTTCCGGCTCGCGTGCAACCAACACTATGTGCCTAACAGAAAGGGCTGCCATGATAGCCCCTCTGTTAGTTGCGGAGTCGTAGTTCAGCTGGCTAGAACGCTCGCCTGTCACGCGAGAGGTCGCGGGTTCAAGTCCCGTCGGCTCCGCCATTTTCCCGTTCGGCACTCGGGCCCAGGGCTGGAGCTGTCTCCTTGCTAAACGTCTCCTTGCTAAACGCTCGGTCCACCTAACGGGCAGTCGCTATCGGGTAGTCGGGATTCGAACCCGCGAATCGTGCACGGTGCGTGTGTAAAAAACAACGATCCATTGATAGTCCAACACATTGATAGTCCAACACACTGATAGTCCAACACACTGATAGTCCAACACATTGATAGTCCAACACACTG
>Ga0105049_10009709_pt1 | contig 11064 bp, 7 predicted proteins | sample MAT06_FD_78087 | JGI IMG/M metagenome (GOLD analysis project Ga0105049, IMG submission 78087) | Freshwater microbial communities from Lake Fryxell liftoff mats and glacier meltwater in Antarctica - MAT-06 | ecosystem: Environmental > Aquatic > Freshwater > Ice > Liftoff microbial mat | place... | reverse complement strand
TGCCCGGCCCCACCCCCCCCCCCCCCGCCCCTTTCGCCCCCCGCCCCCCCCCCCCCCCCGGCCCAGCCCCCCTCCCGCCCCCCCCCCCCGCCTGCGCCATCGCTCCAGTCGGCCCGGCAGTCGCCAGCGCCAGCCCCGCCACAAGTGTGAGTGCAAGAATTCGATTGAGCATAAAGGTTCCTCGAAAAATGGAGCCGACCACGGGCAAGCACCCCATCATGCTACCACTCCGCCGCCGTCAGGGTGACAATGCACACGCATTTCATCTCCCAGTCAACCATGAAGGTCGGCCCGCCACGCGAAAGTTCATCCCTCGCGCCCTCCCCATCACGCTACCGTAACACTCGCGCAACACCGCCACGGCCTTGCTGCGAGTTTTGCGGCTTTCCAAAGCACCCCTCCATGCTCCTCCCCGTCCTCCAAACCAACTCCCCATCCATAGATCGCCCGATCAACCCCGCCGCCCGGGCCGCTCTCGCCGGCGATCTTGCCCGCCTCTGCCGCGGCCAGGTCCGCTTCAGCCGCCATGACCGCCTCCTCTACGCCACCGATGCGTCGATGTACCAAATCGAGCCCATCGGCATCGTCATCCCCGCCGATGCCGACGACGCCCAGCGCATTATCGAGTTCTGCTTCCACCGCCACCTCGCCATGCTCCCCCGCGGCGGTGGAACCTCCCTCGCCGGCTCCACCGTCAATCACGCCGTCGTCATTGATCTCACCCCCGGCATGCGGGCTCTCAAACACGTCGATGCCGCCAATCGCACCTGCGAGGTCGAATCCGGAATCTCGATCGACGACCTCAACGCCCAGCTCGCCCAGCGCGACACCGGCCTCTACTTCGCCCCCGATCCCGCCACCTCCGCCCAGTCCGCCATCGGCGGCAACATCGCCACCAACGCTGCCGGAACCCGCTCGATCCTCTACGGTCGCACTAGCGAGAACCTGCTCGCCATCGATGCGTGCCTCGCGAGTGGCGAACGTGTGCGCTTCGAAGCCGGCGCCGGCAAAACCAACCCGACCGCTCGCGCCCTCGCTGAGCAGGTCATCGACATCGTCCGATCCGTCGAACCGCTCATTCGCGAGCGGTACCCCAAAACCCTCCGCCAGAACGCCGGGTACGGGCTCGATCGAATCCTCAAGCAACTCGATGCCGGTGCCACCGCCGAAACCCTCGACCTCGCCCAACTCCTCTGCGGTTCCGAAGGCACCCTCGCCACCACCCTCGCGGCCAAACTCAAACTCGTGCCAGTCCCCAAGAGCAAGGGCCTTGCCCTCCTCGCCTTCACCTCCGTTGATGAGGCCATCGCTGCCGTCATCCCCATCCTTTCAACTGGCCCCAGCGCCGTCGAACTCGTTGACAATGTCGTCATCGAAGCCGCCCGCAACAACCTTGAATGCAGCCCCTTTGTTGACGCCTTCCCCAAGCCCGCCGGAACTAAGGGCGATCCCGTCGCGGTCCTCTATGTTGAATATCACTCACTTACCGGCCAGGCCGAAATCACCCAGCGCTTCGCCGCGCTCGAGGCCCTTGTCCCCCACGCCGCCAAGCGCCTGGTGACCGATGCCAAAGGCATGGGCGATGCCCTCAAACTCCGCAAAGCCGGCGAGCCATTGCTCCACGGCCTCCCCGGTGCCAGAAAGCCCCTCACCTTCGTCGAAGACAACGTCGTCCCCGTCGAAAACCTCGGCCGCTTCGTCCGCGAGTTCCGCGCCATCGTCGAGCGCGAAGGAACCCGCGCCGCTTTCTGGGCCCACGCCAGCGTCGGCGTCCTCCACGTCCGCCCCATGCTCGACCCCCACGACCCCGCCGATCTCGATCGCCTCCAACGCATCGCCGTCGAAGTCGCCGATCTCGCCAAATCCTGCGGCGGCGTCATGAGCGGTGAACACGGCGATGGCCGCATCCGTGGCCCGTTCCTCCGCCGCTTCTTTGGTCCCGAACTCATGACCGCCTTCGCCCAGGTGAAGGCCGCGTTCGATCCCAAGAACCTCCTCAACCCCGGCAATATCGTCGCGCCCGGCGACGTCGCCAGCATCGTCGAGCGCACCCGCATCGCCCCGCTGCCCGGGCAGCACCCGCATCCCCACGTTCCCGCCGTCTCCACCTTTTTCGATTACGCCGATCAGGACGGCTTCGGCCACGCCATCGAGATGTGTAACGGCGCTGGCGTCTGCCGCAAGACCGCTGGCGGCACCATGTGCCCCTCCTATCGCGCCACCCTCGACGAACGCCACTCCACCCGCGGCCGCGGCAACGCCCTCCGCATGGCCATCACCGGCCAGGCGAGCGAGCCAGGTCCCGATGGTGCCCCCGGCTTGCCGGTGTGGAATGATCCAGAAACCATTGCCACCCTCGACCTCTGCCTCAGTTGCAAGGCCTGCAAAAGCGAGTGCCCCAGCAACGTCGATATCTCCAAACTCAAGGCCGAGTACACCGCCCAGCGTTACCAACTCACCGGCACCATCCCGCTCGCCGCACGCCTCACCGGCCACGTCCGTGCCCTCAACCGCCTCGGCTCACTCACGCCCCTGCTCGCCAATGCCATCAGCAACTTCGCCCCTGTGCGGGCCCTCGTTGGCGCCATGATGCACATGCATCCCCGCCGGTCACTCCCTCGATTCTCGACCAGTCTCTATCGCCTCGCGGCCGCCATGGGCGTTCCGCTGAGTCTGCCGGCTCCATCAGCAATACACGCACAAGCGACCGCCACACCTCCCACCGTCGCCCTCTTCGCCGACTGCTTCACCACCTACAACGAATCCTCCATCGGCATCGCTGCCATCAACGTGCTCCGTCGGCTTGGCTATCGCGTTGTGCTGCCCCGGTCGGGCTGCTGCGGCCGCTCGATGATTTCCGTCGGCATGCTCCCGCAGGCCATTGCGACCATCGATGCCACCCTCGCCCAGCTCCGCACCGCCATTGACGACCCTTCCGTTAAAGCCATCGTCGTCTCCGAGCCCTCCTGCCTGAGCGCCATGAAAGACGATTGGCTCACGCTGAAGTGCCAGACTCCGCTCGCCGTTCGCAAGGCCCTCGCCGCCAAGGCCATGCTCGTTGAGGAGTTCGTCGATCGCCATTGGGACTCACATCCAGCGAAACCCACCATCACTCCGGCTGCTCACAGCGGCGAACCGGTGCTCCTTCACGGCCACTGCCATCAAAAAGCCCTCTGGGGTGCCGAGACCAGTGCCCGCGCCCTCCGACGTTTCTTCGGGCCTCGCGTCCGCATCCTCGACACCGGCTGCTGCGGCATGGCCGGCTCGTTCGGGTTCGATGCCGACAAGTTCGACCTCTCCATGAAAATTGCAGAGCTCCCCGGCAGCGGCCTCCTTCCGCACATCCGCGCTGCCACACCCGGCACCATCACCTGCGCCCCCGGCACTTCGTGTCGCCATCAAGTGCACGATGGCTTGCACGGCCAGCACCGCGCACTGCACCCCATCGAGCTCATCGATCGCGCCCTGTCATGAGCCTGCCGCCCGCCCCTCACGCCACCTCACCCAGCCCCAGCCACTTCCCGTGCGCCCGCAGCAACCGTCGCTTCAGCAGCGCAAGCTCCGGCTTGTCAAGCTTCGGCGACGCCTTCACCATCGCCATTGCATCCCGCCGCGCCATCGTCAACAGGTCAAGGTCCTTGGAGAGGTCCGCCACCTTGAACGGCGGCATGCCCGACTGCCGCACGCCCAGCACATCGCCAAAGCCACGAATCTCCAGGTCTTTCTCTGCGAGCTTGAAGCCATCCGTCGTCGCCGCCAGCGTCGCCAGCCGCGCTTCTGATTGCGGCGTGACGGGCGTCGCAATCAGGATGCACGCCCCCGGCTTGCTCCCGCGCCCCACCCGGCCGCGCAGCTGGTGCAGCTGCGCCAGCCCAAACCGCTCTGCATGCTCAACCACAATCACCGTCGCATTCGCGACGTCTACACCAACTTCAATCACCGTCGTCGCGATGAGCACGTCAATCTCGCCCCTGCGAAACCGGTCCATCACCGACTCGCGCTCGTGCTGCTCCATCTGGCCGTGCATCACATCCAGCCGCTTGCCCGCCAGCTCGGCACGCCCCAACCGCTCGTGCAGTTCCTTCACGCTCGCCAGCGACCCCGGCCCGTTGATCGATGTGCCGTCATCCGGATCACCCGGCTCGATGGCGGGCGCCACCACGAACGCCTGCTCACCCTTCTCAACCCGCTCGCGCACCCAGGCGTACACCTCCCCCGCCAGCGGCGGAGGCACGACCCGCGTCTTCACCGGCTTGCGCCCGGGCGGCAGCTTGTCGATCGTGCTCACATCCAGATCGCCAAACAACGTCATGGCCAGGGTCCGCGGGATGGGCGTCGCGGTCATCACCAGCGTGTGCGGCACCAAGTCGGCACTCTCACCCTTGGCCCGCAGCTTGGCCCGCTGGTGCACGCCGAAGCGGTGCTGCTCATCGATCACCACCACCGCCAGCGAAGCAAACTTCACGCCCTGCCCGATCACGGCGTGCGTGCCGATCACCAGGTCCACCCCGCCCGACGCGATTGCCGCCGTCGCCTCGCGCCTGGCCGCTCCCTTCAGCGCGCCTGTCAAGAGCTGGACCCGCACCTCCGAGCCCTTCAGCAGTCGTCCGATGCTCGCGGCGTGCTGCTCGGCCAAAATCTCAGTCGGGACCATGAGCGCCGCCTGATGCCCGCTCGCCACCGCCATCAACATCGCGTAGAGCGCAACGGCCGTCTTGCCAGAGCCCACATCGCCCTGAATCAGACGGTTGGCCGGCTCGGGCTTGGTCAAATCGGCCGCGATCTCTTTCACGACCGCCGTCTGCGCGTCCGTCAGTTCAAACGGAAACCGTTTGCGGATCCGCGTGTCCAGCACCGGCGCCCAGCGCAGCACCGGGGCCCGCGCGCCCCCGCTGCGTTCAAGCCGAGTCGCCGCCAGCCCAAGTTGAAGCAGAAACAACTCGTCGTACGCCAGCCGCCTTCGGGCCCGCTTGGCCTGCTCTTCCGACTCCGGCTGGTGCATCTGCGCATAGGCGCTGGCCAAGTCCGGCAGTTCCCGAGGCTTGCGGTACGCTTCATCAAAGTGATCAACGATGAGGGGAAGCGCCAGTGGCAGCACCGACTTCACGGCCCGTTCGATCTGGATTGACGAACACGCCTCGCTCGCCGGGTAGACCGGCCGAAATCGCAGGTCGCGCATGGCCGGGTCCGCGGCGGTCTCTTTGATGACTTCGAACTTCGCACCCGTGATCTGCATCATGCCCATGCGGGCATTGACCTTTCCCTGCACGCGGACCCGCAGGCCGGGGTGGAGTTTGTCTTTGAGGTAGGGCTGGTTGAACCAGACCAGGTCGAGCCGGTTGGGGCCATCGGTCAGCACGGCTTCGAAGCGGCTCTTGGCCGAGCGGACCAGCCGCGTCGCCTCGATTGTTCCGCGCACGCTCACGATCTGCCCGGCCGCGATCTGGTCCATGCCGCTCTCGGCCTCTTCACGCTCGTGCCGGAAGGGGAGGTAGGCAACAAGCTGGCCGACGCTGCGGATGCCCAGCTCGCGGATCGACTCGCCGAGTTTGGGCGTGATGCCGGGGGCTTGCTCGATGGGCGTCTCAAGCGCGATCGTTGCGGTGACGGAAGAGACTAAGCCGGCAGGCCCTGGGACGGCAGGCCCTGGGACGGCAGACACCGGGACGGCAGACACCGGGACGGTAGAGCCCGGGGGAGGCGGCGATTCGGGTTGTGCTGCGCCCTTGGCCATGGTGCGAGCGTAGAAGGGTGCGAGCGTAGAAGGGCGCGGGCCGAGGGGCGTGCGGCGAACAGCAATTGTGGGGCCTTGCGCGCTTAGATCTTGGCAGGCTCGTCGTTGGCGGCCGGGTTGGCGAAGTGGGCATCCTGCACGGGCACAACGCACTCAAGGATGTGCTGGAGCACCGCGGCGGGTGAGCCCATGGCGTTCACCGTCGCGATGGATTCCTTGGGATAGCACGCGAGGACGGGGAACGTTTCGGCTTCGTAGACGTCCCAGCGCTTGCGGATGACTTCTTCCTTGGCATCGTCGGCGCGATTCTCTTTGATGGCGCGCCGGCGGAGGCGTTCGATCATGCGCTCTTTATCGGGGCACTCGAGGTGGACAACCTTGAGCACCTTGAGGTGCTTCTCGAGCAGTTTGGCCTGATTGATGTTGCGCGGAATGCCGTCGAGCACGAGCAGATCAACGTGCGGCTTGTACTCGCTGAGCACGGTCCGGGCGTGCATGTTCTGGTGCCACATCTGGATTGTGGCATCGTCGGGCACCAGCAGGCCCTTGGAGGAATACTCGCTGAACCGCTTGCCGAGCGAGCTGCTCATATCGAGCGTGCGAAACACGTCACCGCACGAGAGGTGGTAGAAACCGGGGATCTGCCCGAGGATCTTTCCTTGAGTGCCCTTGCCCGCGCCGGGGGCGCCGAAGAGGAGGATGGTGCGGAATCGGCTCGACATGGTAAGGCCCCGCTGCTGGCTGGCGAAGAGGGAAGTGGATGAAACGGCGCAAGGAACAGGCAACCCGGTCTACAAACAGCTCGACCAACAGCTCGACCGGCAGGCGAAGATAATCCGGCCGATCGCCAAGAGCAAGCAGGCCTGCTATCTACTTGGCGCGGGCCCGGGGCTTGGAGGGGGCTTTGGGCCGTGAGCATGCCATGAAGCGTGGTCGGCGCCAACCCGCTGGGTCAGCATGAACTGCAAGGTCTATCGGACGGGCAAAGGAAGCTGTTCAACGCCGGGGTGTTCGGGCGTGCGGTTTTCGAGCGAGAAGCGAATCGTCGTCGGACTCTTTGCGGACAATGCGGGTGGCGTTCCAGCCTTTGTCGCTGTAAACCGCGTCGTAGTTGACGCTTGAACCGTCTTTGAGCACCTTGAACCCTTCGCCTTTGATCATGGTGAAATGGGCGAAGACGTCCTGTCCTTGCGGGCCCACGATGAAGCCGAAACCCTTCTTGGGGTCGAACCACTTCACGACACCGTCGATGTTCAAGAGCTCTTGCCCGGGTTGGTCGGCCATAGGTTTGTCCTAATCGCAGGACTGGTTTTCCGAACAAAAGCATAGCAATAAACGATCGCCGATCCAACAACTCCAATGTGGATAATTGTGGGGTTTTCCCGCACGAAAAAACCCAGCCTCGGAGGCTGGGTTCTGGGGTTGTGCGGAGTTCAGGAACGATCAGTACGGCCCAGTAAGAACGGCCGACTAAGAACGGGCGATCAGAAGGCGCGGCCGTGATCGCCGCCGCCGTGGTCGCCACCGCCGCCGGCAGGCTGACCGCCGCCGTAGTTATCACCACCCTGTTGACCGCCCTGTTGGCCGCCTTGTGGGGCGCCCTGGGGGCCGCCGCGATCGAAGCCGCCGGGTCCACGATCGTCATTGCGGGGGCCACGGTCGCCACCGCCACGGGGACCGCGATCGCCGCCGCCGCGGTCACCACCGCGACCGCCACGATCGCCGCCGCGGCCGCCGCCGAAGCCACCGCGATCACCGCCACGGTCGCCGCCACCGTAGCCGCCGCGATCACCGCCGCGGTCGCCGCCACCGTAACCGCCGCCATCGCCCTCGCGGGGCGGGTTGGCAGCCATGGCGGCCGCGAGCTCATCTGGCGACATGGCCGCCTTGCGTGAGAGCTTGATGCGGCCGGTGTCGTCAACGAGGATGACCTTGACCTTGATGAGGTCGCCGATTTTGACCACGTCCTGCACGGCTTTGACGTAGCCGCCGGCGAGTTCAGAGATGTGGCACATGCCGTCGGTGCCCGGAGCGAGTTCGATGAACGCGCCGAACTCCTTCATGCTGACGACCTTGCCGGTGTAGACCGCGCCGACCTTGATCTCTTCGGTGAGGGCTTCGATCTCGCCTTTGCAGCCGTCGATGAGCTCGCCGTTGGGCGAGGCGATCTGCACAGTGCCGTCGTCTTCAACTTCGATGGTGACGCCGTACTTCTCCTGCAGGGCGCGGATCATCTTGCCGCCCGGACCAATGAGCTTGCCGATCTTCTCGGGATTGATCTTGACGGTGACGAGGCGGGGGGCGAGCTTGCTGATCTCCGGACGGGGAGCGGCGAGCGTCTTCTCCATGGTGTCGATGATCTCGAGGCGGCCAATGCGGGCCTGCTCGAGGATGATCTTGATCTGGTCGAGCGTCACGCCGCGGGCCTTGAGGTCGAGCTGGATGCCGGTGATGCCTTCACGGGTGCCGGAGACCTTGAAGTCCATATCGCCGAAGAAGTCTTCTTCGCCGATGATGTCGGTGACGAAGACCTCGTTGTTGCCGTCGTCATCGGTGAAGCGACCGATGCTGATGCCGGCGCAGGTGCCCTTGATAGGGACGCCGGCATCCATGAGAGCGAGGCAGCCGCCGCAGACCGAGGCCATCGACGATGAGCCGTTGCTTTCGGTGATGTCGCTGACGACGCGGATGGTGTAGGGGAACTCATCGGGACCGGGGAGGATGCCCATGAGCGAACGCTCGGCGAGAGCGCCGTGACCGATTTCGCGGCGGCCGGGGCCGGTGATGCGCTTGACTTCGCCCGTGGAGAACGGGGGGAAGTTGTAGTGGAGCATGAACTTCTTGCTGTACTCGGGGAGGAGGCCGTCGATGATCTGCTCGTCGCGGCCGGTGCCGAGGGTGACGCTGCAGAGCGACTGGGTCTCGCCGCGCTGGAAGAGGGCCGAGCCGTGGGTGCGGGCGAAGACGCCGACTTCGGCGGTGATCTCGCGGATCTGCTTGTACTTGCGGCCGTCGGCACGCACGCCCTTCTCAACGATGAGGCGGCGGGTGACCTTCTCTTCGAGGCGTTTGAAGGCGTCCTTGGCCATCATGCGGCGCTTGACGCTGTCCTGGTGCTGGGCGACGTTGCCGTCGGCCTTTTCGAGGAAGTGCGTGTCGAGGAGTGCCTTGCGGAGCGCATCAACCTTGGCGTGGCGCGCGGCCTTGCCGTTGATCATGCGGGCGGCGACCATGTCGCTTTCGACATGCTTCTTGACGAAGGCGGTGATCTCGTCGGTGGGGAGGTAGATGTCGCCCATGACCTTGGGCTGGCCGGCCTTGGCGGTGAGGTCGTCGATGAGGGCGAGGACTTCCTTGATGTGCTCGTAGCCGAAGCCGATGGCGCCGTGGATGGCGTCGTCCTCAACCTGGGCAGCGCCGACTTCGATCATGTTCATGCCGTCTTTGTGGCCGGAGAGCACGAGGTCGATATCGGTGTATTCCATCTGCGTCGTGGTGGGATTGATCACGTAGCGCGGGCCGTCGTCGGTGTGGATGCGGCCGACACGGACGGTGGCGATGGGGCCTTCGAAGGGGACGTTGCTGAGGGCGAGGGCGGCGGAGGCGGCGGTGCCGGCGAGGACGTCGCTGTCGTTCTCAGAGTCGTGGCTCATGACGAAGCACTGGACGAGGATTTCGTCAAAGTAGGCGTCGGGGAAGAGCGGACGGATCGGGCGATCGATCATCCGCATGGTGAGGATTTCTTTTTCGTTGGGAGCGCCTTCGCGCTTGCGGAAGCCGCCGGGGAACTTGCCCGCGGCGGAGGTCTTCTCGCGATAGTCGACGGTGAGGCCGAGGAAGTCGGTGCCTAGGCGGGGCGCGCCGCGGGTGACGGTGGCGAGGACGGTGGTGCCGCCGTAGGTGGCCATGACGGCCGCGCCGCAGAGCTTGGCGATTTTGCCGGTCTCGAGCGTGAGCGTGCGCCCGCCGATGTCTTTGGAAACGATAACGTGCTTGGACATGTTTCACCCCTTCGGTGAATGAGGAACGAAACCGGCCGCCGCGGGGGGTCCACAAAGACTCGCGCGGGTGGTTCAACGTGTGTGAAAGGCCGGCGGGCCGCCAATTTCGCCGAGGGGGGCAGAAGGCGAGTGGCCGCGGAAGATCGCGAGCAGTCGCCCACCGCCGCCGGGTTCAGCGGCCCAGAAAACAAGCAAGGCCGCGTGATGTCTCACGCGGCCTTGTAAAAGTCGATTTGGATTACTTGCGGAGGCCGAGCTTTCCGATGAGCGACACGTAGCGCTCGCGATCGGTGCGGGCGAGGTACTTCAGGAGCCGGTTGCGACGGGCGGCCATGAGGACCAAGCCGCGGCGGCTGTGATTATCCTTGCCGTGGAGCTTCAGATGACCGGTGAGGTCATTGATGCGCTCGGTGAGGATCGCGACTTGCACTTCTGGCGAGCCGGTATCACCCGCGTGGGTGGCGTGGGACTGGATCAGGTTGGTACGGTTCTCAGCGGCGGTGGTCATAATCTAAAGCTCGTGCCCGCCGCATGTTTTGATGCGCGGAAAGGCGTTTGGACGGGCAAGGTTAGCCGGGGCAGGATGGGTTATCAAGGAATAGGCAAGAGGCATTGGGCAATAGGCAAGATGATTCGGAAATTTGGATGCGGACGGGGTGGAGAGAGGCGATGGGCGGCGGGCGGTTGGCAACAGGCGTGAGGGGGAGTCTCTGCGAAGCGATGAGATTTGAGACGGGGTTGAGACGGCGGGAGGGTAGAGGTTGGGTCGAGCTTGAGGTCGAGCTTCGTGCGGTCAAGTGGGATTGGGACTGGGACTGGGACTGGGACTGGGACTGGGGATGGGGACTGGGATTTTGGCCCCTGATTGAGGGAGGTTGATGGTTGGCAAGGGGTTTGAGAATGAGATTTGAGACGGAGTAGGAAATCGGCAGTAGGCAGGAAGCCGGAGGTGACTGCGGAGGCGGATCAGGCGGGGCCGACCGGGACACGTTTGAGATTGAGATTTGAGACGGAGTAGGTAATCCGCAGTAGACGTGAGGCAAAGCGGGGGGCGATTCAGGCTGGGGCCGGTCTCGAACTGCGTTTGAGATTGAGATTTGAGGCGGAGTTGAGACAACGTCTGATAATAGAAGCGAGCCAGAGGCGTTGTGCGGCAGGTCGAATCGAGGGTACGGGATGAGGGTTGGCGGTGTTCGGTTTAGAAAAACGGAGCGCGTCTATATACATGGGGTCGGGCGGGTGGCGTGACGGGCGGTTGGGTGTGTGGCCACGGATGTGGGCAGTTGGCTCCCCTGCGCCCTTTTTATCTTGGCCATCGTGTCCATCCAT
>Ga0105049_10009704_pt1 | contig 11067 bp, 7 predicted proteins | sample MAT06_FD_78087 | JGI IMG/M metagenome (GOLD analysis project Ga0105049, IMG submission 78087) | Freshwater microbial communities from Lake Fryxell liftoff mats and glacier meltwater in Antarctica - MAT-06 | ecosystem: Environmental > Aquatic > Freshwater > Ice > Liftoff microbial mat | place... | reverse complement strand
CTCGGTTTTACATTCGGTGTTTTGCCAGGGTTTTGGATCGCGTTATGAAGGTATTGGTAGTTGGAAACGGTGGACGTGAGCACGCCTTGGCTTGGAAGATTCGCCAAAGCCCACGCTTGACGCAGTTGTGGATAGCGCCAGGCAATGCTGGTACCGCCGAAGAAGGAGAAAACGTTCCTATCGCCGCGGATGATATCGTCGGCCTCGTCGCTTTTTCCAAAAAGAACAAAGTTGATCTGGTGGTCGTCGGACCGGAAGTGCCACTAACGCTAGGGTTGGTCGACGAGCTGGCCAAGCAAAAGATCCGAGCGTTTGGTCCGAGCAAGGCCGCGGCGCAGTTGGAAGGTAGCAAGATTTTTTGCAAACTACTGCTTCGACAAGCCGACGTTCCGACGGCCGACTATCAGGTCTTTCGCGATGCCGATAGTGCCATGCGGTACATCAAGGCCCGTTACCCCAACGAGCGCGAAAAGGCTCCGGTCGTCGTAAAGGCGGATGGGCTGGCCAGCGGCAAAGGGGTAATCGTGTGTTCGCGTCGAGACGATGCTTTGGATGCCATTGACCGCATCGGACGCAAAAACGAGTTCGGTCGGGCTGGCGCGCAGATGGTCATCGAGGAGCGACTCGAGGGACCTGAGGTTAGCATCCTCGCCATCACCGATGGGAAAACAATTCTTACGTTGCCCGCCGCTCAAGACCACAAGGCAGCCCACGACGGCGATACCGGACCGAACACGGGTGGAATGGGTGCTTACTCACCCACGCCGGTCGTTACGCCGGAATTGATTGAGACGATCGAAGATCAGATCCTGGTGCCGACAATCCATACGATGAAACGCAATAGAAAGCCCTTTCGTGGAGTGCTGTACGCAGGATTGATGTTGACTCCCACGGGACCGAAAGTATTGGAGTACAACGTTCGTTTCGGCGACCCTGAATGCCAACCCCTGCTCATGCGTTTGCAAAGCGACTTGCTCGATATTCTTGAGGCGACGGTCGATGGTCGACTCAACGAAATCGACGTGCCGGTATGGGATCCACGACCGGCCGTATGTGTCGTGATGGCCAGTCAAGGTTACCCGGGCGAGTACGAAAACGGCCGAGTCATTCGTGGTCTTGACGCTGCTACAGCCATCCCTGACGTCAAGGTGTTTCATGCGGGTACCAAATTGGTCGATGGAGCAGTCACCACCAACGGCGGTAGGGTCCTGGGGGTTACCGCCATCGGTTCGAGCGTAGCGGCAGCTAAGTTACAAGCCTATTCTGCGGTCCAGGCTATCCGATGGCCTGGTGCTTGGTGCCGCAAAGATATTAGTGACAAAGCCATCCAGTACGCTCTCGAGACCCAATACTAGGTCGCGAGCTTCTTGTACCGAAATCGCTGTGGTTGGTCGTCTTGAACTCCCAAGCGCTCGCGGCGTTGTTGTTCGTAGGTTTGGAAGTTTCCTTCGCACCAGTGCACATAACCATCCCCCTCGAACGCCAAGATATGAGTAGCGATCCTATCGAGGAACCAGCGGTCGTGGGAGATTACTACGACGCATCCGACGAATCCGAGAATGGCTTCCTCGAGTGCCCTCAACGTGTCGATATCGAGATCGTTTGTCGGTTCGTCCAACAGCAAGACGTTGGATCCTCGCCGAAGTAGTTTGGCGAGATGTACGCGGTTGCGCTCACCGCCAGAAAGATTACCGACCTTCTTTTCTTGATCGGACCCTTTGAAATTGAACTTGGAAACGTAGGATCGGGCGTTCATCTTTTTGCCACCCAAATCGATCCAGTCGTGGCCGCCCGAGATTTCTTGGTATAGCGAATTGGTATCGGTGAGTGAGTCGCGTGATTGGTCCACGTATCCCAATTCGACAGTTTCACCGATTCGGAGAGTGCCTGAATCCGGTTTGTCTTGTCCAGTAATCATCCGGAACAACGTGGTCTTGCCTGCTCCGTTAGGGCCAATCACGCCAACGATTCCACCGGCTGGTAGACGGAACGTGAGATTGTCGATCAGCACGCGATCGTTGTACGATTTCGTCAAGCCTTCTGCATGCACGACCACTTCTCCCAAGTGCTTTCCAGGTGGGATCTGAAACTCCAGCTCGTCTGGCTTTTCCTCGAACTGCTGTGCTGCCAACGATTCGTAAGAACTGATGCGCGCCTTGTTCTTGGCTTGTCGAGCTCGGGGTGACATGCGGATCCACTCGAGTTCTTTGTCGAGTGTCTTCTGGCGTGCTTGGGCTGACTTTTGTTCAATGACCAATCGCTTTTGTTTTTGCTCCAGCCACGACGTGTAGTTTCCTTCGAAGGGGTAGCCTGAACCTCGGTCCAGTTCGAGGATCCACTGAGCGACGTTGTCGAGGAAATAACGATCGTGGGTTACCGCTACGACGGTGCCAGCATATTGAGCCAAGTGCTGCTCCAGCCAATTGACGGCTTCGGCGTCCAAGTGATTCGTCGGTTCGTCTAGGAGGAGCAAGTCCGGTTGCTGAATGAGCAATTTGCAAAGCGCGACGCGGCGGGCTTCACCGCCTGAGAGTTTCGCAACACTCGCGTCTCCCGGTGGCAAATTCATCACGGCCATCGACATCTCGACTTGCCGATCCAGGTCCCACAGATTATTGGCGTCGATGATATCCTGCAATTTCGCCATTTCATCGCAGAGCTTTTCCATTTGCTTGTCGTCGGTGACGTTTCCAAGCATCATGGAAATTTCGTTGAATCGGTCGAGCGTCGCGCGGCGCGGCGCAACGGCCTCTTCGACGTTCCCTTGAACATCCTTGTTCGGATTCAGCTGCGGCTCTTGCGATAGGTAACCGGCGGTGAATCCGTTCGCCAATTTGGCCGTTCCGTCAAAGTTCTTATCAGTCCCAGCCATGATGCGCAGGAGCGTACTTTTACCGGCCCCATTGGAGCCGAGCACACCGATCTTCGCACCTGGATAGAAAGCCAGGAAGATATCTTTGAGAACTTCTTTTTGACCGTGACGTTTGGTCAGGTTTTCGATTTGATAAATGTAAGAACGGTTCATAGTTTGTGGATTATTCCCATTCGATGGTGGCAGGTGGCTTAGAGCTAATGTCGTAGCAGACACGGTTGACGCCGCGTACTTCATTGATGATGCGAGTGGAGATGCGTGCGAGCAAATCGTAGGGGAGGTGGCTCCAGTCCGCGGTCATGAAGTCATCTGTGTTCACGCAACGAACCGCGATTGCGTTTTCGTAGGTCCGAGCGTCACCCATGACACCCACGCTCTGAGATTCTAGGAGCACGGCAAAGGCTTGCGACGTCTGACGGTACAGGTTGGCATTTTTGATCTCGCCGACGACGATTGCATCGGCTTCGCGTAGCACTTCCAATTTCTCTTGGGTGATGTCCCCCAGGCATCGAACGGCCAGGCCGGGCCCTGGGAACGGATGTCGCCAAACCAAGTGTTCAGGCAGCCCGAGCTCAACGCCCAGTTTCCGCACTTCGTCTTTGAAAAGATCTCGCAACGGCTCAATCAGTTCAAATCCAAGTTCAGCGGGTAGTCCCCCAACGTTGTGGTGCAGTTTGATCGTCGCCGAAGGACCATCGGCGGCCGCGCCACTTTCGATTACGTCGGGATAGAGGGTTCCCTGCGCCAGAAATTTTGCGCCATTGATCTTGGCCGCTTCAGCTTGAAAGCTATCAATAAAGGCATGTCCGATCCGCCGTCGCTTTTCTTGGGGGTCGCGAATGCCGGCCAAGGCTGTCAAGAATCGATCGCTCGCATCGACCACTCTCAGATCAGCCTTGAAGTGGTTGGTGAATTCAGAGATCACGGCCGATTGCTCGTCTTTTCGGAGCAGACCATTGTCAATCAAAATACAGGTAAGCTGTGGACCGATGGCCTTGTAGATGAGGGCAGCGGTGACCGCTGAATCTACGCCACCCGAAAGGCCACAAATCACACGGTCCTTTCCAACTGTTTCTCGGATTTGCTCGATCGCTCGATGGGCGAAGTCGCTCAGATGCCATTTCCCTTCGCAACCAGCAATGTTGTACAGAAAATTATGGATGAGAGTACCGCCGAGTGAAGTGTGTGATACTTCAGGATGGAATTGCAAGCCATAGATGGATTTCGTTTTGTGTCGAACTGCGGCGAACGGACACGTTGAGGTAGAGGCCAAGGTCTCGAATCCTTCGGGCAACGCGTTCACCTGATCACCATGGCTCATCCAAACATCGATCTCATGAGGAAAGCCGGCGAAGAGTTTCTCCATGGACGCGATCTCCAGGCGAGATCGTCCGAACTCGCGGGCCGGGCATTTCTCGACGTTCCCACCCATGGCTTGCGATGTCAATTGCATGCCGTAACAAATGCCTAGAATGGGAATCCCAAGTTCGAAGATACGCGGATCGCACTTCGGTGCATTGGGTTCGTAAACGCTCGCAGGCCCTCCAGAAAGAATGATAGCAGATGGCTTGCGAGCCAGAATAACATCGGCCGAAACGTCGTGCCGGATGAGCTCGCAATAGACATTGTGGTCCCGGACGCGACGCGCAATGAGCTGAGCATACTGGGCACCGAAATCGAGGACCAATACGCGTTCGCTCAGCAGATCATTGGTCGGATCCGACGATTGAGGATTCGAGTGCGTTGCGGGAGTCGAAGTCCTATGGGAGCTGTTTTTCATGGATAAACACGCCGGGACTGCTGGATTCCTTGCGGACTCCAGCATTGAACATTGGAAAACGCAAGAGTATAGCGGTTTTGCCAACGCCGGCTAGTTGCGTGGCTACTCGGGTTCCCTCCCAGAAACATCGGATGGCTTGAGTTCTTTTTGTCGCTCGAACAAACCGAAAAAGACTTTGCTCCAATTGCTGTGATCATCTTTGATCATTGTTTTCAAATCCTGCCGGGACAAGAAATCATCCAGCTGTTCGGGTTCGGCCCACGTATACTCATGTGTGTCCACAATCTTGTCAGAACCGAGGGTGAATGAGGCTACACATTTTGATGGTCTCCAATGATCGGTTTTATATCTTTCCCATGTTGTTTTTACTTCACGAACATCGCTTTTGCCTGATTGGTCGACCAAAAACACGCGCATTGAAGTCGGCAGATAGTCGACCCGTGAATCAAAGGTGATTTCGCGACGCCCTACATTGTTCTCGGCCCGATCCGTCCCGTATCCAATTGGATACAATCACGCCGTTTGTCTCTTTTTCCGATTTTAGGTCGAGTCGAGTCACCCAGATTCTTAGGACATCTCTGAGATTCGTATTGCGACCGTAGGAAGGAACTCTCGTCGTGAGTAGAAAACCGAACGGGTCGACTTCGACTCCGAGGTATGCAAACGTGCCGTCAACTAAATCAGCACGCAATCCACTTTCAGCGTTAGGCTCTATAGTACTCGCTTTTTTCATGAGGTTTGAGCCTACGACAAATGCTTCTGAGCGTCTTCGCTCCACGCCTTGAATCAAAAGAGTTTCGGCACGATAAGGCAAAGGCGGATTGAAAACGCCCTCGTATTTCGTGCAGAAATAATCCAACTTGTGTTTGAGCGACCTAATTGTCATTCCGACTAAAGAAGATTCTCGTACCCTTTCCGGATACTTCATTCACCAACACATGGCGACTACGGAGCGAAACTGCATAACTATCTATAGAGTCTGCTTGCACGAAGAAATCATCCAACTTATCCTTCGCGGATTCTTTTTCCGCGAGACTCTTGAACTGTCCGAATACACACGACGGAACAAGCAAAACAACACTGATCAACGTTAATGAAGACACAACTCTCATTTGAAATTCCTTTCCATCATCTCAATCGCTAGCAATCAGCTCTGCCCGACTTGTGATTGACGCCCTTTAGTAGAATGAGCATCTAGTTTAGTTGTACTGCATAAAATCTTCAACAGCCGCTACGAGCTTGGAGGCCGTTTCGCTTTTGTTTCAGCAGACACAGCCAATTGTAGCTTGGGACCATTGTTACGAGCGGAACTGGACTGCAGGCCGGGACCGATGGTCTCATCCTGCTCACGCCAGGAAAGCCAGACGGGCTCCTTGGCTCATGCCGGACAAGCTGGCAGCGGGCCGAAGCGATTACGAGCTATTGATGACTGTCCGACAGGCTTGGTTCTTGCGACCCAATTCTTCGTGGACGTAAATGGCGAAGACATTGGGTGCACGCCCGGTCGCTTGCCAGGTAGCCTTTTGCTATTGGCTTTCGGTTTTGCCGACCGAACCTGTGCTCGACACCCCAAAAACCAATCTCTCGACGGCTTTTGAATTTCCGGGTATGCGATACAATCCGTGCGTTGAAAAAAAAGGAATCTGATTACGAAAGGCTTCGTGCAATGTCGAAACGAAACAAACCCGGACGGCAACTTTCTCCGATGGAACTGGTTCGCTCTTTGATGGGTGATATCGGGTCGGATCGGCATCTCGGATCAGGTCCGATTGATTTGCCGCCGTTGAAGGGACTCTCGGGACTTACGGGACTGATTAATGATGCCATCAATCCTTTTGGTCGCACCCCAAAAAAGTCTTCTCGCAGGGAGGAATGGCTTGCAGTTTTTGGCGTGATTCCCGCGATGTATCCCAAGTCGAGCCATGGTTATCGGTTTCATTCGGTTCCATCGTTTGAGATCAAAGATGTATTTGCGGACGGAACCATCGTCGGAGTGGCCAAGACCACTAGCGGACCCCACTACGTTTTTGTACGGACCAAGTTCACGGACGTGCCAGCAGGTTGTAGCTGTGTGAATTCGCACGGGACTGCTCCTTGCGAGCATAGCTTTTACTTCGCGGCGTATGTCGTCAAACTTGTTTCCAACGCTGGTTCTTCGCTCTCAGCGAAAATCGAGAACGGTACGTTCACACCCGGCAAACCGGATATGTCTCTTTTCGAATTCGATGCGAGCAAAGAAGTGCTCAGTCGATTGGATTCGCTGATCGATGGCCGATCGGAACGCGAACTGAGCTATGACGAATTGGCGCCGCTGGCAGTTCAAGAGCCTTCACGCGTCGCTTGGAATGTGGAGATCTTGCACGACATGCTGCGTTTGGATTTGCTTTTGCAATCGCCGAAAAAGAAAGGTGGCTTCACCAAAGGGAAGCGATCGAAAATCGGTTCTATTTACCAAACCGGCTTGATGTTGTCACCCGCCGATAAATGCGTTCGTTCGCTGATCAAGAGTTCTGCCGACTACTACAATGCCGGGCTTTCGATCGATCTGGGAGAGGCCTTGTCCGAACTCGTCGGAGAGCCCAATGTCCATTTGGATGGTGAACCCGCTACCGTCGAACGCGGGACCGCCACTTTGTGTTTGGTCAAGACAGCTGAGGGATATCAATTTCAGTTCGAATCGCGAAATGGCTACAAGTCCGTCATGGACGGCAACTCCTTGATCGCCGTTTCTCCGGAATTGAGAAAAATTGTCATCTCGAAGAGCACTCGATCCCAGAATGAACTTATCTCCAATTTGGTGAGACTCCCCCGCATTGCGAACAAACACGAGCAAGTCATTCTGGAACGGGCGCGCAAACTGCAATCGACCATCAGCTTGAAATTGCCAGAGGAAGTAGCGGGGCCTTGTGTTTCGGAAACCACGACACCCACGCTCATCCTCCGGTCTCGTAAAGATGGGGCTCTCGACTATGGGATTCGCGTTCGCGATTCCAAAAGCCGCATTCTCAAGCCTGCCGAAGGGATCATGATTCGGTCGGAGAACACCGATGGAAAGCCGACTCAACGTGTGCGTTGCGCAACATCCGAAGCCAACTTAGTGGCCGACCTCACGCGTCGATTGAACCTGCAGAGCAACCAACTTGACGGAACGATTCAGGATTTCTCCACAGCCTTGGACGTGATCGAAGTTCTTCAGACATCCGGTTCCGATATCGAAGTTCTCTGGGATAAAAGCTCCGAGCAACCGTTGAAGGTTCTCGGTACCGTTTCGGCAAACAACGTCCGCGTTGGGATTTCTCAAAAGCGTGACTGGTTCAACTTGACCGGCGAATGCCATTTCGGCGACCATTCGCTCGATATCGCTACTCTCATGCAAGGCTTGCGAGACGCCAGCGAAACCTCTGTCATGGGCGAGTTTGTCAAAGTAGGGGATGCCGGCTGGGCTCGCATCTCCGAAAAACTCCGAAAGAGCCTGCGGCAGCTCGACGACTCCGTCAACCAAGAACGTGGCGCTTTGCGTTTTGACAAGACCTCCGCTCACGCTTTGCGATCCTTGCAAGGTCAAATCCAGGTCGACGGAACCAAAGCGTGGAATGAATGTCTGCTTCGATTGGACCGCTCCGAAAAACTCGAACCGACGCTTCCTGTCGGTTTGAAGGCCACCCTGCGCGACTACCAGCTGGATGGGTTCAAGTGGCTTCGGCGGCTCGCGGAGTGGGGTGTCGGCGGCGTTCTGGCAGACGACATGGGTTTAGGCAAAACGATTCAAACACTAGCGGTCATCCTCGATCGAGCGGCCGAAGGGCCGACCCTAGTGATCGCGCCGACCTCCGTGGGTTTCAATTGGATGCGAGAGGTCGAAAAATTTGCGCCCGAGTTGTCCGCGTTTTTGTATCGCGAAACCGATCGGTCTGATTTTCTGGAGTCGGTAGGTCCCAACGAAATCGTGGTTTGCAGCTACGGGCTGGCTCTTCGCGACGCAGAGCATTTGGCCAAAGTCAAATGGGGTACCATGGTGCTCGATGAAGCCCAAGCGATCAAGAACAGCCGTAGCAAAACATCGATCGCGATCGCTACCATTCCTGCCAAATGGACCGTCGCACTCACAGGCACCCCCGTCGAAAATCATTTAGGCGAGTTATGGAGTTTGTTCCATGTCGTCTCGCCAGGAGTGCTCGGCGGTTGGGATCAATTTCGCAATCGCTTTGCTGTTCCGATCGAAAAAAACAATGACGATGACCGACGTAAGGCCCTGCGGAATCGATTGACTCCGTTCATCCTGCGACGAACCAAAAGCGAGGTCTTGAAGGATCTTCCGGCCCGTACCGAGATGAATCTCTATGTAGAACTCTCTCCCGCCGAACGGGCTGTTTACGATTCTGTACGAATGTCCGCCATCGGAGAAGCGGATTCCATTGCCAAACTGGCGGATGTCTCCGATCAACGCTTCCGTATCCTAGCCTTGCTCACACGATTGCGCCAAATAGCGTGCCATCCACGCATGGTCCACGAATCCTGGACAGAGGGGTCGGCCAAACTGACCCAGCTCTCCGAAACGCTGCTCCAGTTGCGCGAGGAGGGACACCGCGTCCTGATCTTCAGCCAGTTCGTTAAGCACCTGGCTCTCATTCGCGAAATGATGGATGCCGAAGGTGTTTCCTATCAGTATCTCGATGGTTCGACCCCGGCAGCTGCCCGGCAAACCGAAGTCGATAAATTTCAAAATGGGGACGCTACCGCCTTTCTCATCTCGCTCAAGGCGGGCGGAACGGGATTAAATTTGACAGCAGCCGACTATGTGATTCATATGGACCCGTGGTGGAATCCAGCGGTCGAAGATCAAGCGACAGACCGAGCCCATCGAATCGGCCAAGATAAACCGGTCATGGTCTACCGAATTGTGGCACAGAATACGATTGAGGAAGAGATCCTCAAACTACACGAAACCAAACGGGATCTGGTCGCGGGTATCCTCGATGGTACTCATACCGCAGCGAAGCTATCCACCCATGATCTGATTGAACTATTAAGAAGCTAAGGCATAACAGTGAAACTTGTCCCTATCGTTGTCTGTCTCTCGTTCTTGCTTTCCGCTTTTGAACCTTCCTGTGCCGACGATAGCCCCAAACCCTCGGTGGTGAAGATAAGCGTCACACAACGGAACCCAGATTTCTTCCACCCTTGGAACAAAGCGAATCCAACCGAGTCCTCCGGTACCGGCTTTGTCATCGATGGCCAGAGAATCGTCACCAACGCTCACGTGGTTCGTTATGCCAGTCAGGTTTACGTGCAACCCGATCAGTCTGACGAAAAATTCGAAGCCACAGTAGTGGCCGTCTCGTATGGATTGGATTTGGCCGTGCTGAGCGTAGATAACGCCGATGCCATCGCGTCGCTCAAGCCATTGGAGATCGATAGCTCGATTACCCCACTCCGGTCCGAGGTCAATGTGTACGGTTATCCCATCGGCGGCAATCAAATTTCCATCACCAAAGGGATTGTCTCCCGGATCGAGTACACGGGTATTGGCGGCAACCAATCGGGGCTTCGAGTTCAAATCGATGCGGCTATCAATCCCGGTAACAGCGGTGGACCTGTGCTATCGAACGGTAAGGTTGTCGGGGTCGCCTTCAGTGGAATACAGAATGCAAACAACATCGGCTATCTGATCCATTCGACGGAACTACTTGGGTTTCTCAAGGACATTGAGGATGGTAGATGCGATGGCAAAGCTAGTATCTGGGACTTCTTTCAGACGGTAGAAAATCCGGTGTTGCGAACTTGGCTCAAGCTCCCCAAGAACGTAGGTGGAATCATGCTCAGCGAGATACGAGACCCAGGCAAAGCCTATCCTCTCCAAACCAATGATGTGATCACCAAAATCGGTCCCCATCCCATCGATTCCCAGGGGAATGTCAAAGTCGATGAGTTGACATTGAGCTTTGTCTACTATTGCCCCTTGCTAGAAAAAGAGGGAAAGGTGCCCGTTACGATTTGGCGTGATGGACAGGAAATGGAGATTGAGTATCCAGCGCCAAAGGAGATGCGGACCGTCTTGCCGATGCTGGAAGGGGCCTATCCTAAGTACTTTATTTATGGCCCACTAGTATTCGAGGCAGCTTCGGCCGAGTTGGCTTTTGCGATGATGTCGGATAGCCGTTGGTCGTCCCATCTAGGGACTCGTAAGAGCCCATTGTTTTCCTCGTACCAAAACCCGCCGGACGAGCCTGACCAAGAAATTGTCATCATTCCCTCCGTTCCTTTTTCGCATCGGAGCACTAAGGGGTACAGGCCTCAACCGCTGAGCGTCGTCGAATCGATCAACGGAATCAAGATCCGATGCCTGAAGCATCTTGTCGAAGTATTGCGAGATGTCACCCAAGAGTACTTGGTGATCGAGTTCGCCGAGCGAGGG
>Ga0105049_10009702_pt1 | contig 11067 bp, 6 predicted proteins | sample MAT06_FD_78087 | JGI IMG/M metagenome (GOLD analysis project Ga0105049, IMG submission 78087) | Freshwater microbial communities from Lake Fryxell liftoff mats and glacier meltwater in Antarctica - MAT-06 | ecosystem: Environmental > Aquatic > Freshwater > Ice > Liftoff microbial mat | place... | reverse complement strand
TGGATGATTATTGATCAAGCGGCCTGAACCCCTTACCACCTGTATGATAAAAGCTTGGTGTGAAGATCATATCACAACAGATTTTATTGTGTGTGGTTGCAGCTATAGAACGTTTGGCCTGATTGTGAACTACCAATATTTTGACTATAATTGAGGTTGTCATTAATTAGCGGTGGTATGTGTCTATGTCAGGTGAACGTACAATTCCCACACAGCAGCCAAAAATCCCCACGTCCATCGAGCAAACACCTTTAGAGCAGATACCTATCACTGGCCAGAGGACGCAGCCTATCAACCAGCTCCAGCGTCTCCTGGGCAACCGTCGTACACAGCAGCTGCTGCACCAATCCGCTTCGCCTATCAAGCCCGCTCGTGTGCAGCGTGCGCCTGGCCTGCCGCCCTTGCGCGGCGTGTTGCAGCGCGATGATGAAGCCCCCGCTGCCGAGGCCCCGGCCACTCCTGTGCGGAGTTCTGCGGCCTCCGCCTTTGACCATGTGGCCGAGTCAGATATCACTCTGACCGATGTTCAGATTCGCAACGCGATCAATTTCAACACAAATCGCTATCAGGGCCGCAGCATCCCAGCCTTGCGCCGCTATATGGAACAGCCTGCTGGCACGGGTTTTGATGCACCGATGATCCGAGCTATTGCCCGTTATCAGCTGCACTTTGGGCTGGGCACACGGCCCGACGGCATGATCGGCCACGATACCTACGATCACATTGATCTGCATCAAATGCTTCATCAGACCGTGACCGATACGCCAGGGACGGATGCTGATTTGATCTTCTCGATTAACCCCAGTATCGACGCGGTGCATTGGGATTTTGTGCCCACGCCCGGACATACGGGATTCATGAATTTTCGTGTCATCCGTCGCTTCAGCGTTGAGGCCACGATGCCGCAGCACGCCCAACCATCGCAGTATCGCTATCGGCAGATGATTCGCGGCAACTTCTTGATGACGCGGCCTGATGGCACGGTGAATGACCTGAATAACATGTTCAGCAAGATACCCGGTACCACTGAACTGCCTGCGGCCTTCCGTGAGGATGGCAACACAGATTGGTCAGCCACAGGCGTTTTTTATGGCCGCCGCACCGATGCGGGTCAGCCCAATCAGACTGCCAACGCAGGCGAGAATCAATACCGCGATAGCCAGGGGCGAATCGATCAGCGCAACGGCAACACCTATCGCGGCACGGATGGGCCGGGCGTGCGGGTACAAAATGTACCCGTTGGCACACTCATTGATCTGACGATGGACTTTATTGGTCAAATTGTGCGTATGGCGGATGGACACGTCATGCAGCAAAAACAGTGGGAGGCCTACAATTTCAATATGACCGTACCTGACACTGAGACGGGATCGGGATAGTATAAGTCTAAAAACCAGAAACAATTCGTAGGGTCGTCTGTACAAAAGCGGGGTGTGTTTAACACACCTCAAAAGAGGAGGTAGGAGCTTTATCGATGACTTCGTTCAGCCTTCTGGTTGAACGTCGTGAATTCGTGATTCGCCACAGAAACGCCGTGAAGCTCCTCACTTTAACGATGGGGGAGATGAGGCGTAATGTTTGGCAACACCTTTTGACACTGTTAAACCCTCCCTCAGTATCTTAATAAGCAACTCATAGAGCGTCATACACGGTAACTACTTTGACAATGTCAAACTGCTCAGGCAGGGACAAAGGGGCGACCAAGCAAGGCGTCATACAAGGCCGAGCGGACACGCTGGCCCTGCTTCCGGGCGGTGGAAATATAACTTCGCAGCACACAAAACGTCTCCGCTCCGGCCCGCGTTCGAAAGGTTCCCGCGATCTTTTGCTTGACTTTGAGTATGCACAGATCTCGTTCGGCTTGATTGTTATCAAAGCGAACGCGACCATCTGAATGCCGAATAGGATGTCAATTTTGGTGCACTCCGAACCCTCCTTACCACTGGGGCCAGTTGATAGATGGGAGTTAACAACGTCGGATGAGGACAGGTTGATCCTGTGGGGCTTGAATACTCTTGCTGAGTTAAAGATTTGGAGGCGAGGGAGCCACCTTGAAAACGCTCAATCATCGGTTAACAACTCTGGAAAGCTGCGATTGAGACTGTCCTCTTAACTCTCGAATTCAAGCAGGAGTTCATCGACAACTGACTCTAAATCGAGTCCTTTGCCTGTGGACATCCCCACTTCTATCTCCGTTTCACTTAAAGCGAGTGTCTCGCGGGCATAGGTCAAATGCCGATTTATATCGACCTCAGCGTCGGCACTTCTCGCGGGATGCGCTGCCAAAAGCCCGATGAGGCGCAGCCCGCCTGCAATGTTTTTCTGCGCGAGTTTAAGCCACCCTGCGCTGCCAACGGTGCTTACCAACCATGACGGCGAGGCCATTTGTCGCGCGGTGAGCAGGGCCTCGCGCAGCAGCGGTGCGGCCTTTTCGGCTGTATCGGCGTTGATCCAATAGTCGGCTAGATTGATTGCTGCGACTGTCATGCCTGTGAGATAACGCAGTTCACGGGCCAGCAGGAGGGCTTGTTCGGTGTAACGAATCGCCAGAGTCCAGTCTTCAAGATCCGCCGCATGATAGCCGAGATTACTGAGAATAATCAGCTCCCCCTGCCGATGCCCAATCTGGCGAGCCAGCGCCAGCGCCTCTTCATAATAGATTGGGGATGTATCAAATTTAGCACTCCCCAGGATATAAATCAGCGTTCCAAGTCGGTTGAGAGCGTACATGCGTAGAACATTATTCCCGGTGCTATCGCAGAGATCGATACACTCCTTAGCCGCCGCGATGCCTTCTAATTGGTTGCCGATCCGGTAGTGAGTATTCGCCAATCCATAGAGGACGTTCGCCAATATCTGAGGATTGTCGCCCGCTCGTGCCAGAGACAGGGCTTCATTGAGAGAAGCCAGCGCTGCCGGATAATCCCCATACGTTGTTTCGGTGAGACTTAATTGATATAGGGTGTTTGTCAATGTTTCAGGATTCGCCCCAACCCGAGACAGCGCCAAAGCTTCCGTGAGAACAGTACGGGCTACCGCGACATCACCCTGCTGATTCACGGCTTCGCCGAGCGCCAACAGCAGTGGGAGGCGGGCTATTGAGTTGGCTGTTGTAGGCTGATGGGCCAGGGCCCGTTGGTAAAAAGCGGCAGCATCAGAGTAGGCCCCTCGCTGTGCCGCTGTCTCACCAGCCCGCTGCAAAAAGGCACTCGCCTGCACAGTATCGCCTGCTTTTTCAAAGTGCTCGGCAATGAGAGGTAGATATGCCTCAGCGTGTTCCAAATCGGCGAGCCATGCCGCTGCACCTATGTGATAAATACGCCGCTGACGCTCAAGCAGACGATCATAAAGCGTGTCGCGCAGCATCGCGCTGGCGAAGATATATTCTACGCTGCCTGAAAAAGACGATGTCTCCCGCTTATAGATGAAGCCGCGCTCCACCAACTTAGCCAGGACGTCGGGCACGTCATGCACATGTGTGTCATCGCTGTCATCAATCTCTTGCAGGGCTGTGTTATAGAAAATACGCCCGACGACACTGGCACGCTGCAAGGTCAATTTCTCCGGATAGAGCAGCGTATCGAGGCGTGTTTCCAGCAGCCCTGAGAGCGTCGATGGCACACTTAACGCTTCCAGTCGGTCCGTCTCTGCATGCCAGTGTTCATCGCTGTCTTTGATCAGAACGCGATCATCCAGCAGCATCTTAACGAGTTCTTCCATGTAAAGCGGATTGCCTTCAGCACGCTCGACCAGCAAATCGCGCAGGTTTTTCGGCACATCAGTGACTTTTTGCAAGATGTCCAGCGCCAGATCGCGACTGTCGCGCTTGTCCAATGGTTTCAGGTCAATCCGTGTATGAAAACGTTGTCCACTGCCCCAGGTTGGACGACGTTCATACAAACTTGGGCGCGCACAGCCAATCACCACCAGATGTTGGTTGTCATCAGCATTGAATATGTCATTGAGCAAATCCAGCGAGGCATCATCTGCATGATGAATATCTTCCAGTTCCAGCACGACAGGTTGGGCTCTGGCCAGGACCGTGATGAATTGTATGAACGCCTGACGGGCGCGACGGATGGTTTCCTGGGCGTCGCTGAGGATTCCTTTTACAGATGGGCTGTCTGACACATCAATGCCCGCCAGATAGGCGATGAAGTGGGCCATCTCATCATTCTTGCCGATGAGCACCTGAAGGCCCGTTTCGATCTTGTTGAGCGCAACACCCGGTGCATCATCGTCCAGTATTTCAAATCGAAAGGCGATAATATCGCGCACAAAGGCGTATGGGCGCAGCGACATCGCTGGCGTTGCCCGTCCACTGAAAATGCGATACTCCTCCGGGCGCAGCTCGGCCCATTTGTCGAATTCATACAGAAGGCGCGATTTGCCCACCCCCACATCACTCACAACAGTCGCAACCTGTGTTTCGCGATCTTCGAGGGCCATCAAAAAGGCCTTTTGTAACTTCTTAAATTCGGCTTCACGTCCGACCATCGGCGTTTCAACACCTTCCACGCCGCGCAGCACCATGCGAAAGGCCCGCGCTTTGGCAAGCAGCACGCGATATGTCTTCACTTTATCGGCACGCCCGCGCATTTTCAGCGGTTCATCTTCCAGAATATCAAACACACCCAGCACCTGTCGGAAGACGTCATGTGTGATGAGAACCGCTCCCTCAGCCCCTTGCGTCAGGCGGTTGACCAGCCCAATCGTCGCGCCCGTCGCCGAACACGTATCACTGTTTTCGCCGGGAGACATCAGGGCCAGCCCACGATGAATGCCAATGTTCAGTGGCAGGGATTCATCTTCTTCCAGAAACACCGCCCCTAATTCGCGTAGAGCTGTTTGCATTGCCAGTGCCGCCTGAATCGCGCGTTCCGCATCATCCTCGCGGGCTGTATCGGCCCCCCATAAGGCCAGCAAATCATGATCTGTACGCGAGAAAATTTGACCTCCAAATTCTTCGATGATGCCTTCCACCGCCGTCCAGAATACGGTTAATTCTCGCCGTGCAGCTTCATCGCCATGACGTTCTGCGACAATTTCTTCATATTCAACCGTGTTCGCGTAGAGGACGGTCACCGTTTTATTCTGTTCAGATGGAGCTGCCTGCCGTAGAAAAACGGTTGTGCTGGCCGTTTGACGTAAGCGCACCACAATTCCGGTTGAGGTGATCCCTAAAGCCCCTGATACCGCCTGACTCAATTCAATCGCTGTTTGATAACGCTGCGTGCGATCTTTAGCCAGCGCTCTTTGCAAAACGATGTTGATGGCTTCAGGAAGATCCGGTTGATAGGTCAACACCGAGGGCACAGGGGCCTGAATATGCTCAAGCAGCAGCATCACTTGCGATGACGCCCGGAATGGGAGCACACCGGTCAACATTTCAAATAGGATCACGCCCAGCGCGTAAATATCGGTGCGGTGATCAATATCGTCGATACCATTGGCCTGATCCGGCGACATATAATCCGGTGTCCCCATAATGAGGCCCGTTTCAGTGATCTTTTTGCCACGATCTTCCCTGCCTGTCAAACGCGCCAACCCTAAATCGCTGACAAAGGCGTTGCCATCTCGGTCAATCAGAATGTTCGAAGGCTTGATATCACGGTGGATGATGCCCTGACGGTGCGCGTAATCGAGTGCTGAGCAAATTTGCTGTATCAGATGCACGATTTCATTATGAGGCAGCAGCTCGCGTGCAATCACATCTTTAAGCGTGCCGCTATCCAGATAGCGCATGACGATATAAGGCGGCTCATGGGTGCCATCAAAATCATAGACCGGCACAATATGAGGATGTTCGAGGCGGGCAATGAGTTTGGCCTCGCGCTGAAAACGCTGAACAGCAACTGGATCACCCGCAATGCCTTTGAGGATGACTTTGATGGCCACATCACGGTCCACACTGGCTTGGCGGGCGCGATAGACGACTGCCATACCGCCTGCGCCGATTTGTTCAACAATTTTGTAGGGACCGATCTGTGTATTGACCAGCATAAAAACCTTTTGGAGACCACGTAAATTATCCTCGAATATTATTATAACGTCTCAGCGATGATGTGCGAGGAGATGCCTGACGCGGCATACAATCGGCCCGGTGTGAAATGGAAATACTGAGGCATTTGATAGAGGGCAAAATCAGTCCCGATACTGTCGAAATCTTGATGGTCGGCCTTTTAAGTGTCAAATTTTACGTTTCTCATGTAAACGGTTTTTAATGACTTGAGCACTTCTAAATGTCCGCTCTCTTACACATCAATAGTGAATAATTAAGAAATCCTGGTCGACTGGCCAGGTATCAAGGATAAATTTTGTATCATAAGATATATCTGACACCAGGTCAGTCCACTGTAAGAGTTGAAGCTAACTGTAAATAAGAATGGAAAACATCATGTCGAATGCACAAGTGCTCATTGTCGATGACAATCCAAATAACATCCTTGTTTTGCAGCAGCAGCTCCGTATGGAAGCCGTTGACTCCAAGACAATATCCACCACGAAAGATTTGGCGTCCCAACTGAATTCAATCAAAAATATCGACATTGTATTTCTGGACCTGGAAATGCCCGTCATTGATGGTTATGAGGCGGTCAAACTCATCAAAGCGCATCCGAACTTCACATCTGCGAAGTTGATTGCTTACTCCGTCCATGTGAGTGAACTCCATAATGCGCTTTCAATGGGCTTTGATGGATTTCTCGGTAAGCCACTCAATGCAGAAGCATTCCCAAATCAGTTAGAGCGTATCTTGTAAGGGGAGCAGGTTTGTTACATCCCCTGATCACTGGTTTAACTCTTGGCCACTGTATGGCAAAGATTTTAGCCTGAAATCGTCATGCGGCTCGCCCGCACATGCGATGATGTCACGGGTCATTTGTCTCAAAATGAGCTTATTCCGGCGAAAGTGTCTTGTGATCAAGCAAACCTTCCCTTGACGCCTGCCGTGTCTCTCCCCACAATCTGTGAATAGACTGTGGGAGTGAGATGCATGTGCGGAATTTTTGGTCATATTCATTGGCAGGGGTCGGCTCAAGAGAGTCTCGTGCGGCGTATGGCGCAGCGCGTGGCGCATCGCGGCCCCGATGGCTACAGTCTGCACACGGAACCTATCTGTGTGATTGGCGCGGGTCGTCTCGCCATTATCGATCTGGCGGCCCCGCCGGGCGTGGTCTATAACGAAGATGGGCGCGTGTGCATCGTCTTCAATGGAGAAATCTACAATTATCGCGCGCTGCGTGATGAGCTTGAACGAGTGGGTCACCAGTTCTCCACTCGCACCGATACCGAAGTCATTGTGCATGGCTATGAAGAATGGGGCGAGCGTGTTCTGGATCGCCTGCGTGGCATGTTTGCCTTTGCCATCTGGGATGCGCGTGCGAAAAGTGTCTTCCTGGCTCGTGATCGGCTTGGTGAAAAGCCTCTGTATTACATCCAGCGCGAAAATGGTGAATTTCTCTTTGCCTCCGAAACGAAAGCTCTGTTTGAACATCCCGAAATTCGGCCTGCTGTTAACACAGAGGCTCTCCCGGCTTACCTGACTCTCGGTTATGTGCCGCCACCGATGACTATGTTTGCAGGGATTCGCAAACTGGCCCCCGGTGAATATGCGCGTCTTACGCCGCATGGTCTGACAGTGGCGCGTTATTGGACGCCGCAGATGAACACAGAAACATCGCTCAACTATGATGAAGCCGTGCGCGATGTGCGCAAAGCTGTTATTGATGCAGTGGAAACACGTCTGGTGAGCGATGTGCCTGTGGGCGCATTCCTCAGTGGCGGGGTGGATTCAACAGCGGTGGTGGCGATCATGCAGCGTGCAATGGGCCAACGTCTGCACACCTTCACAGTAGGCTTTGATTTTGCGCCGGGCAGCGTGGGGGATGTCAAATTCAATGTCGATGATCAGTATGCGAAGAAAGCCTCTGACTATATCGGCACAATTCACCATCGCATCGTGATTCAAGATGAGTTTGTGGGCGATCTGCTGCCGCATTTGATCTATCAGATGGATGAGCCGATTGCGCAGCACAGCATTATCCAGACCTTGTATGTTTCGGCGCTGGCGCGTCATACTGGGATTCCTGTGCTGCTCAGTGGCGACGCAGGCGATGAATTGTTCCTCGGCTACAGCCATTATCAGAATGATCAGATGTTGGGGCGTTTTCTCGCGCTCCCGGCCCTGCTGCGCGAACGGGTGCTGATCCCCTTGATGGAACGGGTGGGGCGCTGGCGTGAGTTTGCACGCAAAGGCAAACAGAGCGATCCGGCTGCACGGTATCTGGAATGGATGCGCGTATTTACGCAGGCCGAGGCCAGATCGCTTCTGACCGACCCAACGCAGTCCGCCAATGCGGTAGAGGCCATGCGCCAGACTTTGATGCCGTTCTTAAATGCGCCTCAGACCTCCGATTTTGAAGATCGCATTGCGTATGCCAGCCTGCGTCTGTGGATTCCTGAAGACAGCAATATGCGTGTTGATAAGATGAGTATGCTCATGAGCATCGAGGCGCGTGCGCCGCTGGAAGATCATCGTCTGGTCGATCTCGCGATGCGCTTGCCGTCTCGCTATAAGCTGCGCGGCGGCACATTTAAGGCAGTGTTCAAAGATGCCATGAAAGATTTTGTGCCGCAGAGTATTCTGGATCGGCCCAAGTGGGGGTTCATTCCGCCTACGTCGGATTGGCTGCGCACGGTGTTTTTGCCGCTGGTCGAGACGTATCTTTCACCGGAATATGTGGCCTCAGCGGGCATGGTCAATCCTGAGCTTGTCACACGCTGGGTCAATGAACACATGTCCAAAACGGGTTACCATCTCAAGCCGTTGTGGTCGCTGCTGACCCTGCATCTGTGGCATGCCCTCTATATTGATGGCAGTCTCACGATTCCGCAGAAGTTGATTCCGGCTGATGTAGTGGCGCAGGCGCGAATTGTGGAGTAATCGTGACACGTCCCCGGTGCGTCGTTACAACAAAGTTAGCTGATCACATGTTTATTTAAGAGGGAAGACGCAGTTGGAAGTGGATTTGAATATTACCGATTTGGATCAAATCTCCACTGTAGAGCGGCCGCCGCTGCGTCACATATTGGCCGTTTACCTGGGTTCCACCCTCGCTCACATTCTCGATCAGATAGAAATTTTGCGCATTATCAAAGAGGATGCGGGCGTGCTCGCGTGAGACCGTCCCATCCTGAACGCGCAGTTGACTCGTGCTGTGACGACCAATGGTGAAATAGCTGCTGTCGATCTCAAAGACCTGGCCGCTTTGTGGGCCATTCTTAAAGACCACCTGGGCGGGCCGCTGACGAAATTGTGCCTCTCCGAATCCAGCACCCACCGGAACAGCGGAATGCATTTGCACAGCACGCCGCTTGTCTGAGGTCGGCGTCACAGCGCTCAGGTTGTGAGGGGCATTGAAAGGGATGCGCGGCAGCTCCGACGTGGGCCGTAAATGCAGCGTGCTGTCTGTGTTCACAACAGGCTCGCGTTGTGGTATGACGCGCCGCCGCCAGAATAGAAATAAACCTATCATACCGACAATGAAACCCACTCCAATCATCAGGATGGGAGCACCTGCGGGTATAGGTGGTGCTGGAATAACATCCGCAGAGGTCATCACAGGAACGGATACCTCCTCAACCTCAGAGGTGGGCGTTACCATAACCGTCATTTTAAGGGTGGGTGAAGTATCAACAGTAGAGGCTTGAGCGACAGATAATGAAACTTCTAACGAGGGGGCAGAGGCGGGTGCGACAGATAAAAAGCCAGGTGTTGTAGCAGGCAGTACCTTCTCATCTGTCGATTGAATGGCTGGAGGCGATATATCTTGTGTGCGTATTTCGCCTACGCCGAGTCCCATCAAGCAGAGGACCAACCCTAACCAGAGACTCACCGAATCAAGACTTTCACTTGGGTTATTCAAGACGGTTGTCAACGGTTCAAATTCTTAGATTTTGATCTATCATGACCCGTTCTGATTTATCCAAGCGAAAGTCCTACCGAATATGTATATACTCAAAGTGGGGACAAAGTGCGGTTTCAGCCCTTTGAAAAGGCGCAATTTATGACCTTTTAGAGTATAGATACGATCGTCCCATCCTCTTGATGATGAGAGATGACATAATATTTGCCATATCGGAAGATCGCTCCGATACCATTTAGGAAACACCACACATCCATAGTTGCGGGGAGAAGCCTTAAATGCGGCGCTCGATTATTGTTTTGCTGTGTCTGGTAAGTTATGGAGTGCTGGCATATACGGCGCACGCGCAAGAGGAAAATACAGCGGATTCTCAGTGTGCTGATGTCAGCGTTCTGATGCAGCAAAACAAAACCCCGTATGATTTCACGCTTGGCGGCGGCAATCTTGAGGGGGGCCGAGCCGAGAACGTCCTTGCGCCTGATCATTACGCGGATTTCTGGTCTTTTCAGGTTGAGGGTGAAGGTTCGATTGGGATCACCTTCGATGAACCGAGCGGCGACCTGCTGGAATTTGCGCTGTATAAGGGCATGTATGTGCAGGAGGGCTATTACACAGTCGAGGCGGGGCAGACTTACAGCTTTAATGGAACACCTGCGACCTATACACTGGTCGTGCGGCGCGTGACTCTCTCAAATGCCTCTGAAACCTCTTACAGCCTCACGGTCGATGGGCCAGCACTGCAACCCTTTGCCACATCTGTGGTACAAAAAACTAATGGTCAGCCCAACGAGTCGCAGCCCACGCCGAGCGCTGGCATCCTGAATTTGAATGTCACAGGAACACAGTATCGTTTTCATCCGGGTGCGATTGGCAGAATTAATGAGCTGCGCACCGATGGCTCACAGGTCTATTTTCCCAATCAAAGTTTGACCAATCTCAGCAGTCATACGCTTTATACAGGGGCGTGGACACAGAACATTGCCCTGTTGGGCGGCGATCTGGCGATCAACAATGGCACAGACCGCATTTTCTTTCTCGAAAGTTTTGCATTTGAAGGCAATATCGCTGGCAGCCAGGGCCAGCTTTTGCTGAATAATTTCACCTTCCCCGACGATACCACAATTAGAATCGACAGCCCTGA
>Ga0105049_10009700_pt1 | contig 11068 bp, 7 predicted proteins | sample MAT06_FD_78087 | JGI IMG/M metagenome (GOLD analysis project Ga0105049, IMG submission 78087) | Freshwater microbial communities from Lake Fryxell liftoff mats and glacier meltwater in Antarctica - MAT-06 | ecosystem: Environmental > Aquatic > Freshwater > Ice > Liftoff microbial mat | place... | reverse complement strand
TAACATAGTATATTAACAAGTAAAAACCGCATTGGAAATAGCCCATAATTCCCTAGATGCGATTCAAAGGAGTTTAATTACAGAGAAATAGAATGTAAATAACGCGATGTGTGATTAAGATACAAGGCAAAAGGTGCAAGTAAGTTAAGCGTTAGCTTGCACCTTGCAGAGGTCGAACATCTCGCGGGTGAGAACTTTGATTTGAACATGACCTTCAATGTGTAAAACCTTGAAGGTCATGGGAGATATTTTCAAATAAGTGCATTTCAGGTTGTGGGGTAAAACCCTAACGTCGGCGGGCGCACCCGTGGGTGCGCCCCTACGAACCACGCGGTTTTCGTAGGGGAGGGGCCATGTCCACTCCCACCATGCAAAAATCTGAAATGAACCCCAGCGCCTAATCCCCGGCGCGTGCGCCTTCGTAATGCGCGAAAATACGCCGATAAGCCTCAGAAGTCGCCATCAGGTGTTCGTGCTTGCCCTGCGCGGCGACTTGACCGTTTTTCAGCACGACGATGTGGTCTGCCCAGCGGATTTGCGACAACCGGTGCGTGATGAGGATGGTCGTGCGCCCTTGCGACGCGGCATAAATCGCCCGCTGAATCTTGTCCTCGGTGGCGCTGTCAATCGCACTGGTGCTGTCATCCAAAATCAGGATGGGCGGATTGGTCAGGAACGCCCGCGCAATCGAAAGGCGTTGGCGCTGCCCGCCTGACAAGGTGACGCCACGCTGCCCGATGACGGTCTGATAACCGTGTTCAAATGTGCTGATGAAGTCGTGGGCTTGGGCTTTTTGGGCGGTGTCCTCGATTTCTGCTTGGGTCGCGTTCGGCTGACCAAACGAGATGTTCTCGCTGATGGTGCGGCTGTACAGGAAAATGTCTTGTTCGATGATGCTGATTTGTGAGCGCAAGGTCGCCAGATTCCATTCGCGCACGTCTACCCCGTCAATCAGCACGCGGCCTTGTTCGGCGTCGTAAATCCGGTTAATCAGCTTGGTGACGGTGGTCTTGCCCGCGCCGGTCTGACCGACAATCGCCACGGTTTTGCCGGGGCGGACGGTGAAGCTAATGTTTTGCAGCACCGGCGTCCCACTTTCGCCATAACCAAAGGTGACGTTCTCGAACGTTATTTCGCCCTTAATCGGGGCGCTGTGACCGGCCTCATTGCGGTCTAGGTCGGTCTGGGTGTTGATGATGTTCAGGATACGGGCGGCGCTGGCATAGCCGAGCGCGAGGCGCGCCAATGAATTCAGCGATGAAAAGACCGGGAAACCGAATAGGCCAATCATGCCGTTATAGGCGATGATGCCGCCCACCGAAATTTGTCCCTGTTGATACAAGATGACCGAGTGGACGAGGCCGATCACAATTGCCAGCGGCAGCAGCAAGTTCGACAGATAGCGCGCTTCAACGCCGCCTTGCGCGACGAAATGCTTTTTGACTTCATCAACCCGCTTGTCGAATAAGGCGGACTCTTGGGCTTCTTGCGCCGCGCCTTTAATCACTTGCAGACCGTCCAGCGCCTCGGCCAATCGTGCGTTCATCTGTCCGAAACTGGCGCGCACTTCTTGAGCGATAGGGTGCAGTCGGCGCACGAAATAGACCTGTACGATGGCGTGTAGGATCACGAAAATGAGCGGTGTCCACAGCAAATCGGGGTGAATAAATGGGCTGGCGAAAATCGGGATAATCAAGAACATTGACGAGCCGACCAATAAGTTGATGCCGGGGTTCATGAAATAATTCAGTTCGCGCACATCGTTGGTCACACGCGCCATGATTTCACCGACGGGGGTCTGGTCATGAAAGGTCATGCTCTTGCCCAAAACGCTGGCGTACAGTTCATCGCGCACGTCGCGCTCGACCCGCTGGGCATAGGCTTCAGCACTGCTGTTGCGTATTAATTGAAGGACGGAGCGCAGCAGTTGCGAGATGATGATGCCCAGCGACATCCAGCCGATCCCCGGCAGTACTGACGGCGTTGGGTTATCGCTGACGGCGGTGAAGGCCACGCCCGACAGATACGGGATGGCGCCCGCCAGCGCCGCGTTGCTGAACGCGCCGATGGTCATCGACAGCAGCAACCACGGCTGGCGCATGACGTGTGACCAGATGAAGCGTCCCGGCGAACGGTGGTCGGTGTTATAACTGTTTTGGGTGACAAATTCGGCGGACATCGGCCTGATTTCTATATTTAGGGTGAGAAAATACGAGATGTTTGTGCGCGCTCTGACTCATCATTTGCGCCCCATATTTAATGGTACAAGGGTATCTTGAACCAATATAGTCCAATCTATCAACGCCCAATCGTTAGAAAATAGGGCAAACGCATCAAATCTCAAATTTCGGCGGACGCGCAACGGCGCGTCCGCCGCCCTATAGCATTTTCTTCCCTCATCTAAATTTTGATGCGTTTGCCCAATCGTTAGAAAACCGAAATTTTGTGCGACTCTGGTAAGTGAGTTAAACTAGGGAGTGTCTGAGCCAAAGGCGTACAATCTGACGTATAGTCTTATAAGCGTCATTGTTGACGCGCCTTTTTCTCTCTTGCAATCCCTATGGAGGACGCGACATGGTTTTTTCTGCATCCCATACCCCTCGCACGCTCACTGTGATTTTGGTCATCATGGCCTGTCTTTTGGGTCTGACTGCGCTGCCAGCCCATGCCCAAGGCGGAACCCTCACCATTGGCACCAATGCGCCGGTCAACCTCGACCCCTCGCTCGGCTCCAACGACTCCGAAATTTTGTTTAACCACATGATTTACGACTATCTATTTGATGTCAGCGTGACCAACGATATCGTCCCGAACCTCGCTGCCGATTACGGCATCAGCGAGGACGGCCTGACCTATACTGTCAGCCTGCTGCCTGAAGTCTGGTTCCATGACGGCACGACCTTTGACTCAGCCGATGTGGTAGCGACCTTTGAGCGCCTCAAGGCCATCGAGTCGCCCGCGCTCGGTTTGCTGTCCGCTGGCGATTTCACGCTGGAAGCGCCTGACGCGACCACGCTTGTCTTCACGCTGACCACGCCCAACGCTGACTTCATTTACGGGCTGGCCGGGCGACTGGCCTTCATGTTGTCCAGCGACGTGCTTGAGCCGAATGTCTTGGCCGAAGGCGACAACACGCTGGCGAATTTCAATGGCACAGGGCCATTCGTGCTGACCGAGTATAAGCCCGGCGAGAGCGCGACATTCGTCCGCAACGAAATTTATCACCGGTCTGACGATGTGCTGTTGGATGAAGTCGTCCACGTCTATATTGAAGACTCGCTGGCGCAAATCGACGCCCTGACCAGCGGCGCAGTCGATTTCATTTTCAAAGTGCCGGTAGACCAAGTGGGCGTGTTGGAAGCGGCGGGCGTGAATGTCCTGAACGTCGCCACCAACCAACACCCGGTCATCCGCATCCGCACCGCCGAGGGTTTCCGTGGCGAAGATGTCCGCATCCGCCAAGCCCTCAAGCTTGGGATTGACCGCGCCGAACTGAACGACTTGGCGCTGGATGGCTTGGGTACAGTCGGTAACAATGACCCGATTGGCCCGCTGTACGGCAGCTATTTCGCCCCGATTGAGCAAGCCTATGACCCCGAAGCCGCTTGTGCGTTGATTTTAGAAGCCACCGGCGAAGAGCGCATCAGCTTTGACTTCTATGTCGTCGATGCGCTAGGCTACCCCGACCTCGCCACCATCATGCAGCAACAGTGGCAAGCCGCCTGCATCGACGTGAGCATCCTCGTCCGCCCGGAAAATGTGTATTACGGCGATAACGAATGGCTCGACCAAGAACTCGGTTTGACCGGCTGGGGCAGTCGTCCCATCCCGCAGCAATATCTGCTGGAGGCTTATATCACCGGCGCGCCGTATAACGAAAGCAACTTCAGCGATGCCGATGTCGATGCGCTGGCTGCCGAGGCGACGCTGACGGTTGACCCGGAGTTACGTGCGGGGATTTATCAGCAAATCGCGGCGGCTTTTGCCGAGCGCGGCGCCATCATCGTGCCGTTTTTCGCCCCGATGATTGGCGCCACCAGCGCCCGCGTTGAGGGATTGGTGATGAACCCATTCCCCGGCCTGACCGACCTGCGCGGCGTCAGCGTCACGGAATAGAAAGATAAGCCCTCACCCCTAGCCCCTCTCCCTCATGGAGAGGGGTATATTTTATATCGTCCGTTTTTTGACCCGTATTAAGGTCAGGAATGACTCCCTTTCTCCTTCAGGGAGAAAGGGACAGGGGATGAGGGCTATCTCTAATCTTATGCTGCGCCTCCTACGCACCCTCCTACAACGCCCGCTGACCTTCATCGGCATGATTCTGACGGTGATGTTCGTCCTGATGGCGCTGCTTGGCCCACTCGTCGCGCCCTACCCGTTCGATGATTTCATCCGCGATACGGCGGGCAAAGTCGTCAAGCGCGTCCCGCCGTCGGCTGAATTTTTGTTCGGGACGGACAAGCTGGGGCGCGACATCTACAGCCGCGTCTTGTGGGGCGCACGCGACATTATCGGGCTGGCGGGGCTGGCGACAGCGCTGTCGGTCACGTTGGGGACGATGATCGGCCTCGCGCTGGGCTATCGCGGCGGCTGGGTTGATGAGGTCGTGTCGCGCCTGTTCGATAGCTTGCTCAGTATCCCGGCGATGGTGTTGGCATTGGCGGCGCTGGCGACATTGGGCGCCTCACCCGGCGCTATCGTTGCGGTGATTGTCCTGCTGTATACGCCGATTGTGACGCGGGTCATCCGCAGCGCCGCGCTCGGACTCCGGGGCGCGGGTTATGTCGAAATCGCCCGACTGCGCGGGGAATCCACCGCTTATATCTTGTTTCGCGAAATCCTACCCGGCATTTTGCCCGCCCTCGCAGTCGAGGCCGCGCTGCGGTTTAGTTATGCGATTTTTTTGACGGCTTCTTTGGGATTTTTGGGGCTTGGCGTACAGCCACCGTCACCGGATTGGGGGCGAATGGTGTATGAGGCGCGCCTAGATTATGCGCGTGCGCCGTGGGGCTTGTGGTTTCCGGCGGGCGCAATCGCGCTGTTGGTCATCAGCGTGAATCTGACCGCAGACGGACTGCGCCGCATTTTCCGGTATGAGGGTAGCGTGATATGACGACGGTCTTAGAAGCGCGTGATTTATCGGTGGACTATAAAATTGGCCGGGAATGGCTGAACGTTCTGAGTCATATCTCTCTCTCGCTCAATGCCGATGAGATTCACGGCTTGGTTGGCGAGTCGGGTAGCGGCAAGACCACGCTCGGCCTCGCGCTAATGCGCTATCTGGACGCCAATGCGCGGATTGCGGGCGGTCAAATCCTCTTAGATGGGGACGATCTCGCGCCACGCACGCCCGCCCAGATGCGCCCGATTTGGGGGAGTAAGCTGGCCTATGTACCGCAGAATCCGCTGGCGGCGCTCAACCCGTCGTATACCGTCGGCGAACAAATCGCCGAAATCCCGCGCCAACATCATCACATGAATCGGGCAGACGCCGCCCGCCGCGCCGTCGAGATGCTGCGGCGCGTCAAAATCGCTGACCCGGAAGTGGTCGCCTCGCGCTATCCTCATCAACTGTCCGGCGGGATGCGCCAGCGTGTGGCGATTGCGATGGCCTTAGTCACTCAGCCGCGCTTGCTGATTTTGGATGAGCCGACCACCGCGCTTGACGTGACCACCCAAGCCATCATCTTAGACCTGTTCCGCGAGTTGATTCACGAGCATGACGCGGCGGCCTTATACGTCAGCCACGACCTCGCCACCATCGCCCAACTCTGTGAGCGTGTGACGGTGTTATACGCCGGTGAAGTGGTCGAGAGCGCGCTGGTGCGTGAGTTATATCAGCGCCCGCTGCACCCGTATACCATCGGCCTGCTCGCCAGCCGACCCAGCGCACATAACACCGCCGTCGGCAACGAGACCCGGCTGCCGGTCATCCCCGGCGTCGCGCCGTCGCTGTCAGAGCGTTCGACGGCTTGCGCGTTCGCGCCGCGCTGTCCGCTGGCGATTGAAGTCTGTCGGACGCATAAGCCGCCGCTGGAAATCGTTGAGGGCGGGCGGGCGGTCAGGTGTCATCGCTGGCGGGAGGTCGCGGCGGGGACGGTGAACCCCCTAGCCCTCACCCCTAACCCCTCTCCCTCAGGGAGAGGGGAATCTGATTCGGGTCAAAAGTCTCTGTCGCCTGTTGTGGGAGAAGGGGAGTCTGTTTTGACTCTGATTCCCCCTCTTCCTATGGAGAGGGGGCTAGGGGGTGAGGTTGCCATCGGACTTTCGGGTGAGATTCTCCACGCCACCGCCCTCTCTAAAGACTTCCGCGAAGGCGGCCTGATCGCACGCCTGACTGGGCGCGCCCGCGCCGTTCATGCCGTAGACGCGGTGAGCTTATACGTCAACCGACAATCTACGCTCGGATTGGTCGGTGAATCGGGCAGCGGCAAAACCACGCTCGCCCGCCTGATTGTCGGGTTAGAGTCGTCCGACGCGGGCGGCATCACCTTGATGGGCATCGACATCCCGCAGCCACTGGATGCCCGCCCGCCATCGGCGCTGGCGCAACTTCGTATGGTGATTCAAAACCCCAACGAGGCGCTCAACCCGTACCAAACCATCGGCTACGGCATCGGGCGGGCGGTTCATAAAGCCATGCCCAGCCTCAAGCCGTATGAGGTGCGTGACCGCGTGTTGTGGCTACTGGACTCGGTGCGCTTGCCTGCCAGCCTGATTGAGCGTCTGCCGTCCGAACTCAGCGGCGGTGAGAAGCAGCGCGTTTCTATCGCCCGCGCTTTCGCCGCCCAACCCGCCCTAATCCTGTTGGACGAGCCGACCTCTTCCTTAGATGTATCGGTACAGGCCGTCATCCTCAATCTGCTGAAAGATTTGCGGGCGGAGCGCGGCGCGTCCTACTTGCTCATCTCGCACGATCTGGATGTCGTGTCGTATCTGGCCGAGTGGATAATCGTGATGTACCTCGGTCAAATGGTCGAAGAAGGCACATCCGCGCATGTGACTGGTTTCCCGTCGCACCCCTATACCGAGGCGTTGGTTTCGGCTGTCCCGTCCGCCGACCCAGACGCGCCGCGCCGTCGAATCCGGCTGGAGGGCGATGTCCCCAGCGCCCGTGATTTGCCCACCGGTTGCCGTTTTCATACGCGCTGCCCGCGTTATCTGGGGGATATTTGCAAGACACACGAGCCGCCGGTGCGCGACGCCGGGGACGGGCATAAAATCCGCTGCCATATCCCGATTGAGGAATTAACACGCTTACAAGCTGGGAGCGCATCATGATCCCCTTCCTCATCCGCCGCATAATCCTGTTGATCGTGACGATGCTGTTCACCTCTGCGCTGATTTTTGGCCTGACGCAAATTTTGCCGGGGGATGTCGCACGCCTGCAATTGGGGCGCGAGGCGTCGCAAGTCAGCCTAGACGCCTTCCGCGAACGCTACGGCCTCAATGACCCCGTGCCGATGCAATATGTGAGTTGGTTGGGCGGATTTTTGAGCGGGGATTGGGGCGTGAGCTATAGCGCGGGCAATCCTGCCGTGCGCCCGTTGGTGATAGACCGGCTGGGCAATACGCTACGTTTGGCGGTCTATACGCTGATTTTGAGCGTGCCGCTATCGGTGGTGCTGGGGGTGATTTCCGCCCTGCGTGAAGGGTCTTGGCTGGACAATCTGATTTCGCTGGTCTCGTTATCCGTGGTCGGGCTGCCAGAATTCGTGACCGGAATCGTGCTGATTAACGGCTTGGCGCTGGGATTGGGCTGGTTTCCGCCGATCTCGCTCATCATGCGCGAGATGACGTTTGGCGATTGGATTCACATCCTGACCTTGCCGGCCATCACCGCCAGTTTCGTGCTGTTGGGCTATGTCGTCCGCATGACCCGCGCCGGGGTGATTGAAGAACTCAAGCAGCCGTATGTCCGCACCGCCGCCCTGAAAGGCTTGCCCGCCCGCGTCGTGATTTTCAAGCATGTCCTCCGCAATGCGCTGATGCCCACCGTCACCATCATCGCCCTCAGTGTCGGCTGGCTGATCGGCGGCCTGATTGTGATTGAGAACGTGTTCAGCTACCCCGGCCTCGGCGCGCTGATGCTCGATGCCGTCGGTCAGAAGAATATCCCGCTGCTGCAAGCCTGTGTGATGGTGGTGATTTTTTTCTTTGCGCTGGCGAATCTGGTCGCCGATATCTTATACGCGCTGTTAAATCCGCGTATCCGATTGGGGTGAACGCGCTAGATTTGCGCTATAATAGCTAAAATCGTGTTTCAGCGTGCAGAGATTCACCGACTATGACCGATATCAATGACCGTCCATCGACCCTATCAGGCAACATGAAGCGCCCCTCGGCGACCATGGTTCGCCGAGTCATCAATCGGCTAGAACAAGCCGTCGGCGCAGACCGCAGCACCCCAGAGGCCATCGCCGCCCTCAGCAAAACCACCTCGACACCGTGGCTGATTCAACAGTTCATGGACGGCGCAATCGACCTCGAATCCGAGTTGTTCGAGCGGTATCCAAATGTGCCACTGCTTTCGGTGGCAAAATTTCGCGCTCTGGCCGACAACAACAGCCATCAAATCGGCTATTTGGCCGCCCAAGATGAGAGCGCCACCCTGCATATCGACCTCGACCCGACGCGCAATCTGGCGCATTTCACTTTCACCGCCGGCGGGATGCTCTCACAACGCTATATCCTCGACAACCCAGACGCGATTGACCGTCCGCGCTGGCTTGACCTGATGGACAGGCGTCAGGCCGGTTTGACCTTCCTATGGAGCGAGTCGCGCTGGCAAAGCGATTACCTGATTTGGGTCGTCCGGCGCTATTCGACCCACATTTTCGCCTTTTCGCCGTCCGGCACCAGTGCCGCCGTCCGCATCACACCGGAATCGTCCCGCGCCGTGTTGGATTGGCTGGGCAAGCAATGGAATCCCAAAGGCACGCCGGTCAATCGTTGGTAGTAAATGACGTTAAGCGTGTCTAAGGCTCAACCTTTTGCCCGTCTATTTAGCGCAGGTCATTTATCTGGGTGAAATAGGGGTTAAGGCTGGGCGGGGAATGCCTCTGCGACACTGACCACGGCCGGAGTCAGCACCGGAGATATGAAGGTTTGCGGGGCGCGATAAACGCCGTGTTGGGCATATTCAGCCCCTTGCAGCGTCCAGACTTCGATGATTTCGGCGGTAGGGTCCACAATCCAATATTCGCTCACCCCAGCTGATTCGTAGGCGATAAACTTGGTCGTGCGGTCTAGCCGTGCAGTAGACGGTGATAAGATTTCAACGCACAAATCCGGCGGGCCATACAACCGCCCATCGCGTTCGATGCAGCGCGTGCTGTCCGGTGAAATCCACAATATATCGGGCTGCGCTACCGTGCCGGGGTTGAGTATGACATCCAATGGGGCGAGATGTGGCTCTGTCCCGCTTAGTTTTTCAATTAACTTGGCGATACGGTACACGAATTTTTGGTGACGAAAGCTAGGGGCAGGCGACACAATCATTTCTCCATCAAATAATTCAGTCGGCGTCATGGATTCCGGAAACGCCAAGAAATCCTCTAGGCGGATGCGAGTCTTTTCGGGCATTGGCGCAAGCATGGTCGGATGGCCTTTGTCTAACCTTAGCATATCTGATGATAACACAATAATCGACAAGCCCAATCCCTTCCCTGACCTGTGTTACACTCGGATGTGATTGCCCAGCGCGGGCGGACAAGTTTTGCCCCCACCTATCATTTCATTCAGGACTCCCCTTATGACAGACGCACAGTGGTGGAAAGACGGCACGGTTTATCAGCAAATAGTTCAATATCCTTGACACATACCGTATTTTGAGCAATCATTGCTATATTTATAGCTAATGAGGATGTGATATGAAAATCCGTCACCTAAGTGTATCTAACTTTCGCGGTATCAAAGAGCTTGATTGGTTCATTGATGGTACAAATATTTGTTTGATTGGTCCAAACAACTCAACCAAGACAACAATTTTAGATTCGATTGAATATGTTTTATCACCAAAATGGAATCTCACGTTTTCTGATACAGATTTTTATCAAGTTGACCATAAAAACACTATCAAAATAGAACTCTCAATTAGTAATATGCCCGATAAACTACTCAATATCAATAAGTTTGGAGGTTATCTATGGATTCTTAAATCCGATAATTCTTATGCTCAACCAGATGATTCTGATGCTCCTGAAAATTGTGTTTTGAGGATATTTTTGACTGTTAATGAAAGTTTGGAGCCAACTTGGGAAGTGTTAGGACATTCTGGTAACACGAAAATTACGGCTTCCGACAGAGAATTACTTGGTATGAGTCGAGTAAGCACCTATGTTGACCGAGATTTTTCTTGGGGCAAAAACACACCTTTGACTCGTGTAACACAAGATAACGCTTCAGTCGATTTACCTCAAATGGGTCGCACTGCTCGTGATTCTCTCAAGACCCAACCTTTAGCAGATTTAGATAAGGTTGCTGAAGATGTTCAGAAACTTGCTAGTCCTTACGGTGTAAAAACCGAGAATAAATTGCGTGCGGGTTTAGACCCAGATTCAACGTCATTGGGGCGTGGAAATTTAATTCTTCATGATGGAGATATTCCAGTTTATCAATATGGTCTAGGTTCTAAACGATTGATTTCCTTAGCAATGCAGCGAAACTTGACAAAAGCAGGAACAATTCTGCTCGTAGATGAGTTAGAACATGGCTTAGAACCATATCGTCTACGTCAATTAGTGCGTTTGTTGCGTCCAGATAATAATCAACCAAACTCCGCTCAGACAATCATAACGACACACTCTTCCGTAGTCATTGAAGAACTACTCGCTACAGAGTTACATGTAGTTAGATGTGAGATGGGTATAACGCAAGTGAAAAAAGTAGACGCTACTTTCCAAGAGATGTGCCGTGCCAATTCAGAGGCTTTTTTATGTCCCAGATTGATAGTATGTGAAGGTAAAACAGAAGTTGGTTTACTACGTGCATTAGATAAGTTTTTCGACCAGAAATCTAACAGATATGGCTATGCCTATGAAGGGGTCGTTGCCGTAAATGGTGGCGG
>Ga0105049_10009695_pt1 | contig 11073 bp, 10 predicted proteins | sample MAT06_FD_78087 | JGI IMG/M metagenome (GOLD analysis project Ga0105049, IMG submission 78087) | Freshwater microbial communities from Lake Fryxell liftoff mats and glacier meltwater in Antarctica - MAT-06 | ecosystem: Environmental > Aquatic > Freshwater > Ice > Liftoff microbial mat | place... | reverse complement strand
GGTGGCGACGATGAACGAACCCACGGTCACGAGCGGGGCGTAAGCCTCCAACTCGGCGAGAACGTGGTCACGCGACTGGTTTGAATCGAGGATAACGAGGACGGTTTCGCCCGGCCGAATCAGCGATTTAACGCGAGCCACAATATCCGGTGATGTGGAACTGCCTTCGATGAGCGTGATGTGTTCCGCTAGCGGGTGGGCTTCAATCGCGGCGCGGTTGTGAGGCCGAATCTCGATGTCCACGCCAACCACACGTCCCCGGCCCGTTGCCTTGCACAGACTCGCGTAAAATATGAGCGAACCGCCGTGCGCGACGCCGGTTTCCACGATGACATCAGGCTCTACCGTGTGAATGACTTCCTGAATACGAATGACGTCTTCGGGGAGTTGGATGAGCGGGCGGCCGAGCCAGGTGAAGTTGTAAGAATATCGCTGCGTCCACCCGACCGCGAGCCATTCCTTCGAGATGAGCCGGAACGCCTCCGGCGAGTCGAGCGGGTGTGTTGAGTTGCCGGTGGCGGTTTCGGTGGTCACTGTACGGGCGTCGGTATCGATTACGAGACGCATACCGCTGCCTCCATGAGATCAACGACCGACGCATGCGACCCGAGACCTTCCACCGTGGACACGACTTCATCCACATAATTCGGGTTGAAGACCAGGAACGCGGCAGCACCGGCTTCCACCGCTTCTTCGGGGCTAATGATCGCGTGACCAGTACCAGGCAAGTATCGCCCTTGCTTCGCGGGGTTCACGTCCACGATGCCCGCAAGGCGTTGGCCTTCCGGGTCCGCGAGGTTGCAGAACGTTACGCCCTTCGCCCCGGCCCCCCAAGCGTACACCGGCCCGCGGAGCGAGAGTTCGCGGAGCATGGAATCCCACCGAGCCACGCGGTTCCGCTCGTCGCGGGCGAACAACCGCGCGAGGTGAAGGGTGTCCGGTTCGCCATCGCGGATGGCACTTCGACTCTTCGCGGAAGTGGCTTCGGCCCAGAGATATTGTCCGTTGAACACATGCCGCACGCCTGCCACGGCGAACCCGGCCCGTTCGAGGGCGAGCGACAAACTCGCTGCGGTGAAGAGCGAACAGTGTTCGTAGAAGAAGTCCCAGGGGACGCGGTTCCGCAGAATCCAGCCGACGCACGGCGTCTCGAAAAACACCCGCGTGCGGCCCGATTCGCCCACGCCAAGCCGCACGGTGCGGAGCAATTCCAGCGGTTCGGGAACGTGTTCGATGACGTGCCGACACACCACGACATCGGCGGGAACGGCCGTCGCTGGGCCGTAGAAGTCCTTGACGAAGCGGGCGCGGCCGACCTGTTCCGCGCCGATGTATGATGGGTCGAACCCGACGGCTTCGCTCTTGTTGTCCGGGTGGCTCAGGAGCTTGTTCAGGAACACGCCCTTGCCGCACCCGACTTCGACAACGCAACCGTTCCGTACCCCATTCGCGCGCACGAGGCGCTCGACAAGCGTATCGAGGTGGCGGTTGAACGCGGGGGAACAGTCCTGGCTGTTCTCGTAATCCGGGCCGTAATCCACGAGGCGCGGATCGAACGCGGCGTTGAAGACGAACCCGCACGCCGGGCACGCTCGCATGTCGAGGACACCACGCTTGAGGTCGCGGGCCTCCGATGCGGTCGAGCACAGGACGTTCTGATGAACGGGCACCGACGGGCGGAACAGGAAGCGTTCCGCGCCGGGAGCATCGCAGACAGGGCAGTTTTCACGCGGCACGGTAAGCCCTCCACCAGTCCACAGTTTGTCGCAACCCATCTTCGAGACCAATCCGTGGCCGCCAACCGACGTCGTTTCGCAGTCGGGTAATGTTCGCAATGAGTCGTGGCGGTTCGGTTGAAGGCAGCGGCCGAGCACCCATTCGGAGTAAATCGGAGCGACCACATTCCCTCGCCACAGCCTCGACCACGGTTCGCACCCGTGCCGCAACTCCTGACCCCACGTTCACCAATCCACTGACTTTGCTTTGGAGCAACGTAATCATAGCATCCGCAAGGTCTTCCGTGTGCAAAAAGTCCCGTTCCTGGCTACCTTCCGAACACAATGCTTCGGAACCCGCGAGCAGTGCCTTGGCGACCGATGGCACGAGGCGGGCCGGGTGTTCTCGGGGGCCATACAGGTAGAATAATCGCGCCCACGCGATATCCAACCCGCACGCCGTGGCCCACACCCGCAACTCGTTCTTGCATTGCCCGTAAAGCGTCGCGGGGCGGGCCGGTGTTCTCGCTTCGTCACACACTCCGCTCATACTGTCCACACCGTCCGCAGTCCAGTCGTACTCCGCACAGGTTCCAGCAATGACGGCCCGTTGTCCACCAGATTCTTGAAACGCTCGCAGCAAGTGCTTCGAGACGGTAACCCACGTCTGATTCTCGGGTGAAGTCCAGTACACACCGGGGGTCGCAATCCACGCTAAATGCAGTAAATGCGTTGGCCGCACAGCGGTGAGCAAGGCATTCACCTGCGTTTCATCAAATAGGTCGCATTGATGAAAAATCGCTGAGTTCGTGTGGAATTCACGCCTCGCGGTGGCATGAACCTCAAACTCGTCGCTCGCACGCAGCACACAGGGTACACCAAGAAACCCCGTCGCTCCAGTAATCAGGAGACGTTTCATGGGGTAAAATCCGGAAAGTTTAGGTCACGCGGTGCAATGATGCGGTTCGTACAATCCGGCCAGACGATTCCGAACGCCGGATCATCCCATCGCGCGCCACGGGCCGATTCCGGATGGTAATACGCCGACATCTGGTAGAACAACGCAGTCGCATCCATAAGTGTCTGAAATCCGTGAGCGCACCCGCCGGGGATGAACACCGCACGGTGATTCTCCGCTGACAACTCCACGCCGACCCACTTCAAGAATGTCGGGGACATTGGCCGGGTGTCCACCACCACATCGAACGCCGCGCCGGCGGTGCATCGCACGAGTTTCGCTTCCTCATGCGGCGCGGCTTGCCAGTGCATCCCGCGAAGTGTGCCCGCCTTGAGGTTGAACGACACGTTGCACTGAACCCATACGGCATCTAACTCCGCTGCGGCAAACTCGTCCCGGCACCACGTCCGTGCGAAGAACCCGCGTTCGTCGTGCTTCAAGTCGGCTTCGACGATCACGACACCGGCGAGGGTTGTGGGGGTGAATCGCATGTCACGCCACCCGAGGCGCGGGGACGGGGACAATAAATCGTCCACCACGGCGGCGATATTCTTCCTGCTGACGCAGAATTTCTTCAGCGAAATTCCATGTTAGCAGGAGCGTGAAATCCGGTTGGGCTTCCAACAACTTGTCCGGAGAGTAAATCCGGAGGTGGGTGCCTGGGGTAAACTTGCCTTGTTTAACCGTGCTGCGGTCCACGACGAAATCGAGCGTTTCCGAGCCGATTTCGCAATAATTGAGCAGTGTGCTGCCCTTCGCGGAAGCGCCATACGCTGCCAACTTCAACCCCGCCGCTTTCAGATTCCCCAGTAGCATTCGCAGACTGGCCTTGATCTGATTCACCCGAAGAGCAAAATTTTTATATGGTGCCTGCGTGTCCACTTGCCACTGGGATTCTTCAGCGAGCAGAGCGGCCACGCGGGGCGAAACCGGGTTATCACTTCCAACGAGTGAGGCGAACAAGCGGATCGAGCCGCCGTGAATCGCTACACGCTCTACATCGGTGATGCACAAGTCGTGCCGTTTGAAGCAGCGGTTGAGGGCCGTAAGCGAGAAGTAGCACAGGTGTTCGTGGTAAATCGTGTCGAACTCGCACTGGTCGAGCATGTCCTTGAGGTAAGGAACTTCGATAACCGCCATGCCGTTGGGCTTGAGGACAGTGCGAATGCCAACCACGAAGCCATTCAAGTCGGGAACGTGTGCGAGCACGTTGTGAGCGTGGAACACATCGGCTCGGTGCCCTTCCGCGACGAGACGGCGGGCGAACTCAAGCGTGAAGAACTCCTCGGCGGTGGGAATCCCGTGCTGCTCGATTGCGGTGCGGGCCACGTTGTGCGCCGGTTCCACGCCGAGAACCTTGACGCCAGCCACCTTGTAGTTCTTCAGCAAGTAACCGTCGTTGCTCGCCGCCTCGATCACCAGGGACTGCGAAGTTAATAGTCGTTCGTTCACCATCCGTGAGGCGAGCGTGGCAGCGTGCCCAAGCATCGTTTCGGAGAAGGACGAGAAGTACACATAGTCGCGGAACAGCACCGGCGGCGCGACCGATTCGGTGATCTGCACGAGCGCGCAGCGCGGGCAGAACGCGAGGTCGAGCGGGTAGGTCGCCTCGGGGGCCGCGAGTTCGCTGGCGTCGCGCAGTGCATTCGCAAGCGGCGTACGGCCCAGCGACAACACGGGAACCAAGTCGGTGCTTCCGCACGATCGGCAGGTGGGGATCATCACGCGGCGTTCCTCGTCGTGGCGAAGTTCGAGTACCACGGAATCGTCCGGCGGAGGCCATCTTCGAGCGTAAACAACGGCCGCCAGCCGAGGCGGTCGCGGGCTTTCGCGGCCGAAAGGCTCTGGTGGCGAATCTCGTTGCTCGCCTCGTTCCGCACGTCTGGCTTGAGGCGGGAACCCATGCCATCAAGGACCATCTGCACGAGGTCGAGCACAGTAACTTGCGTTTCGTTCGAGAAGTTGAACGCTTCGCCACGAATGTCTGGTTCTTGGGCGAGTTTCTCGGCGAGCATCAAGTACGCGGCGGCCCCATCTTCGACGTAGAAGTAATCGCGGATGCTCAAACCATCGGACCGGATTACGGGGCGTTCGCCTCGCAATACCGAGCGGATTGTCCCCGGCACGATGCGGTTCCAGTTCAGGTCGCCGGGGCCGTAGAAGTTGCCGCACCGGGTGATGACGACGGGCAAGTCGTAGGTCGCGGCGTACGTCTGCGCGATCAGGTCGGCGCACGACTTGCTCACGTCGTATGGGTGACGGCCGTTCAGTGGCGTCGATTCGTCGTAAGGAAGTTTCTCGGCATCGCCATACGCCTTATCCGATGAAGCGAGAACGATCTGCTTCACCTTGGGGCTGCGGCGGCAGGCTTCGAGCAGCGCCCACGTTCCGCCGATGTTCGTCTCGAATGTCGCTACGGGGTTACGGTTCGCCACCGGCACGATGGTCTGCGCCGCCAAGTGAATGACGGTCTCGATCTCGTACTCGCCCAGCACGCGCTCAAGCAGTGCTTGGTCGCATACATCGCCGCGCACAGTCTTCGTCTGGGCGGTTAACCCGCCCGCAACGTACTCGCTCTCGGGCACCCAATCGCGGACGAGGCACACCACATCGGCTTGCTGCCGTAGTAGACGTTTGACCACCCACCCGCCGACGAGGCCGGTTGCCCCGGTCACGAGTGTGGGCCGATCTGTCCAGAACCCGTTCATGCGGCCCTCCAGGGTGCGCGGCCTTCTTGCCAGAGCGATTCGAGGTAGCGCTTATCGCGGAGCGTGTCCATGCACTGCCAAAACTTGTCGTGCCGATAGGCAGCGAGTTCCCCGCGAGCCACGAGGCGGGGAAGCACGTCGAGTTCGAGGCTTTCGCCGTCGTTTCCGATGAAGTCGAGCAAGGCCGGCTCGAACACGAAGAACCCGCCGTTGATCCAACCTTCGCCGGTCTGCGGTTTCTCGGTGAAGGCGCTCACGAGGTCGCCACTGAACTCCAGTCCACCAAACCGGGCGGGTGGGCGCACGGCTGTCACGGTTGCCATCTTCCCGTGGCTGCGATGGAAACGGAGGAGCGATTGCAGGTCGATATCACTGACACCATCGCCGTAAGTGAGCAGGAAGGTTTCGCTTCGTACCCAGTCAGCAACTCGCTTCACACGGCCGCCGGTGTTGGTGTTCAATCCGGTGTCGATGAGGTGAACGGTCCAGTCTTCACCGGCGGGGTCGTGCCGCGTGACATCCCCTCGGGCGAGGTTCACGCTGAGGCTTCCGGAGAGGCCGGCCGCGTCGAGGAAGTACCGCTTCACCACGTCGCTTTTGTAACCGAGCGCGACGACGAATTCCGTGAACCAGTACCCGGCGTAGTGCCGCATGATGTGCCAGAGAATCGGCCGGCCGCCGACCTCAACCATCGGCTTGGGCCGGGCTTCGGTTTCTTCGGCGAGTCGTGTTCCGAGGCCGCCGGCGAGTATCACCGTGCGCATGGGGTCCGCCCGTCCGTGTGCGGTCGAGGTCGATTAGGGGTGCATAGCGAAGAGTGTGATTGGGTGAAAGCCGAGTTTCGGGGAAATTCGGCGAGCAGTCGGCGAGATCGTCGTTGGGACGGACGAAGGCACCAAGGCGACTATCAAGATTTACTCCGACGCGAACAGCAACGGCACGGTGGGCGACGCCGCCCGGTTCGACGCCCTGTCACCCTACGGCAACACCTTCGTGGGCGGTGCCCGGGTGGCGGTCGGCGACACCGACCTGAGCGGATCGTTATACTCCTCGCGGTTAGGAATGAGCCATTTTTGCCTTGAGGCGTTTGGCGTCAGGCCATTCGCCGTTCGCCCGCCTGGGGTTGCGCTGCGCTTCACCCCTGGTGTGAGGCGTCCAGAGACACGCAACAGTGGGCGTCAGACTGATGTTGCCGGCTCGACAAATGTATCAATCCCGGCCGCGCGGAGTATAGTCGAATTGATCGCGGCCGGCCCTGACGCTGACGGCGTTGGCAAGGTGACGATCCGCGACGACAGCGTCAGGGCCGTCAGCACCAGCATTAACGCCGCGGCACCGACCACTGCGGGCGGCACCATCAGCGGCACCTTCATCCCCGGCAACCCGCTGAGCGCCTTCGACGGCGAAGACGCCTCGGGCGACTGGACGCTGACCATCGCCGACCAGGCCGGCGGTGACACGGGCACGCTCTTCAACTGGTCACTGAAATTCACATACTGATCGGAGCGCGGTGAAGAGTTCGTTCGCAACGAGAAGGTTTTCCGTGACGTGATCGAGGCCGGTGGCCCGCTGGGGCGACCGCTTAACGCGATTGGATTGGTGCGGATCGGTTCACCAGCGGCCGTTCTTCTCGTACCCCGTCGCCACCAACAATTCCCCGTATCGCGCCTTGAACGCCTTCGCAAAGCTGTCCGTGAAGTGGTTCCGCCAGTCGCCGGCGACGCCCTTCCGCTCGTGCGACTTCACATCTTCCTCGCCCCGCTTGCGACCGGCTCTCGCCTCGAAGCGATTCGCCAACACAACTTCCTTGAGCCGTTCGGGAGTTATTGCAAGGCGGCAGTGGCCGATCAGCACGCGGCCGAGAATCTCCTCGTCGCGGGCCAGTATGTCCTCGTATTTCAGCGCGTCGTCCGGCCCGTTTGCCCACGATTCCTGAACCGCAGCGCGTTCGGGGAGCCAGTGGTCGAGCAGGTGCAACATGCCATCCTCGAACGACGAATCGTGGAGTCTGGCCCGCAACTGAAGGTCGGCTTCTTCTTCCATCGCGTGACTATGCTTGATGCTGAAATACCCGGAAATGAGCGTGTCGCGCAAGTCGCGGATCACAACGAACCAGCGCGAGTTCGGCGGCAGCGTGGCCGTCTCGAACTGTTCGCGGGTGACGTAGACCGTGGGATAGACCTTCCCCGGAACGAGCGGTTTGCGGAAGAATTGGGCGTCGCCCGCTTCGGGGAGCACGAGGCGGTCGTAGGCGAGGGCGTGCAGCACGCGGTTCACCCACTGCGACCCGGCTTTGTGGTGCGTGATGTGGAACACGGTCGGCGTGCCCACAGCGGGGCCGAGCCAGCGGCGCACGCGCGACACCAACCCGCCGCCGACCGCAGGCAAGGCCGTGTCCCAGCGGAACGCACCGCCAGCGGGCGTTCGGGGCCGATCAAGCGTCAAGCCGAATTCCCGCACCATACTGAGCATGTGACCGCCTCCGTGCGTGGCCGATGGACGATCACCAGTTGAAACCGTTCTCGTATCCCGTGGCGACCAAGAGCGAGCCGAAACGCTCCTTGAAAGATCGCGTGATCTTATCCGTGAAGTGGTTACGCCAGTCGCCGGCGACGCCCTTGCGCTCGTGCGATTGCACGTCTTCTTCGCCGGGTTTGCGGCCGGAGCGTGCCTCGAAGCGGTTCTCGCGGACCACTTCGAGGAAGCGGCCAGGGTCCACATTCAGCTTGCAATCGCGCAGGAGGACGCGGGCGAGAATCTCTTCGTCGCGTTCGAGCAGGTCTTCGTACTTGATGAGTTCATCGCCGGCCGCGACCCACGACCACTGCACCTGGGCGATGCCAGCCAGGAGGTTCTCGGTGACGTGCAGCAAGCCTTCTTCGACGCCGAGTTCGTGCAGCATCGCACGGCGAGCCTGGTTGCGCGCGTGCAGCACGGGGTGGCTGTGTTTGATGCTAAAGTACAGCGAAACCAAGGTGTCGCGGAGGTCCCGGATCATCACGAAGCGGTGCCACTTCTTGGGCAGTTTCACTGAGTCGAATTGCTCGCGGGTGATGTAGACGGTCGGGTAGATGCCGCCGGCCTGGATCGGCTTGTTCAGGAACTGGTTGCATTCGACTTCGGGCAGGATCAACCGCTCGTAGGCAAGGGCGTGGAACAGCCGGTTGATCCACTGCGAACCTGCCTTATGGTGCGTGATGTGGAACACCGTGAGTTCGGCGGCCGGGGCACTCAAATTGCCCAATCCAAACATCTTTCCCAGCCCGCGCATGGAGCCTAGCATGGCACAGTCTCCCGCCACCAATAAATGTCACTACTAGAACCATCGACAAAAGCGGCACGCCGGGTTTAACAGAACTTGCCGGAAGTTCCCCTTGCTTGAGGGGAAACGACACGGGTAGACTTTCATCACTCCTGTCGAAGCGATGCTCGGAAAGGACTCCGGCCTGTGAACCGTCCCTTCACCAAAACAAACGCGGCGCTACACACCGCAGTCTCGCGCGACGCGGACTGGGCCGAAGAACTTTGCACGAGCGTGGAGCGCGGCCGCGCCAGCCTACTCGATTGCCGCGAACCCGACGGCCACTGGTGCGGCGAACTCGAAGGCGATACGATCCTCGAGTCCGAGTTCATTCTGCTTCTCGCGTTCCTTGGCCGGCACGACGACCCACGGGTGAACCTCGCCGCGAACTATCTTCGCTCAAAGCAATCCGACAACGGCGGCTGGCCAAACTATCCCGGCGGCCCTGCCGAAGTCAGCGTGTCGGTGAAGGCGTATTTCGCGCTGAAGATCGCCGGTGACAGTGCGGACAACCCGCACATGCGCTGCGCTGCCGACACGATTCGCAACATCGGCGGGGCGGAAGCCACGAACTCGTTCACGCGCTTCTACCTCGCGTTGCTGGGGCAAGTGCCTTACGCCGCGTGCCCGAGCGTGCCCGCCGAACTCATCCTGTTGCCGCGCTGGTTCCCCTTCAACATCTATGCGATGTCCGCGTGGAGCCGGACCATCTTCGTGCCGCTCTCCGTGGTGGACGCGAAGAAGCCCGTGACCGTGCTCCCCGACTCGATGCACGTCCGCGAACTGTTCCTCGAAGCGCCGGAAACGCCTCGGTGGCCCGCGCGGCCGACGGCCAAGTGGCTGTCGTGGACGAACTTTTTCCTCGGTGTTGACGCCGTATTGAAGCGCGCTGAACGCTGGGGGCTAACGCCGCTGCGGCGCTGGGCGGTGCGCCGTGCCGTGCGTTGGATGCGTGAACGCGGGATGGCCAGCAACAGCGACGGCATCGGGGCGATCTTCCCACCCATCGTGTACCACGCCATCGTCTTGAAAGCGCTCGGCGTGACCGCCGACGACGCTGAGATGCAATGGGTTCTGGGCCAACTCGACGATCTGAGCATCCGCGAAGGCGGCACACTCCGGGTGCAGCCTTGCAAATCCCCGGTGTGGGACACGGCGCTTTCGCTCATTGCGGTCGCCGACGCGGGTCAACCCGCCGATTCCGAAGAAGTGACGACCGCCGTGCAGTGGTTGCTCGACAAGGAAGTGCGAACTGCTGGCGATTGGTCGAAGACGGTGCGTGGCGTGGAACCCGGCGGCTGGTTCTTCGAGTATCGCAACGCCTTCTACCCGGATGTCGATGACACGGCGATGGTGCTTATCGCGCTTGCCCGCGCTGGGCACAGTACACGCGCCGCAAGTTTGCCGGCGATTCACCGGGCGCTGAACTGGCTGGTGGCGATGCAAAACACCAACGGCGGCTGGGGTGCCTTCGACCGCAATATCGAGAACGAAATCCTCACGCGGGTGCCGTTCGCGGACCACAACGCGATGCTCGACCCGGCTTGCCCGGACATCACGGCGCGAGTTCTCGAAGCCTTGAGCCACTACGGTTACCGCATCGGTCAGGCACCCGTTGACCGCGCGGTTCACTTCATTCTCTCGCGCCAAGAAGAGAGCGGGGCGTGGTTCGGCCGGTGGGGCGTCAACTATGTGTACGGGACGTGGCAAGTGTTGGTCGGCCTTGGCGCAGTAGGATTCGACATGACCGCACCCGTGATCCGCCGTGGCGTGCGCTGGCTGAAGGATGTGCAGAACGCCGACGGTGGCTGGGGCGAAAGCTGCAAGAGCTACGATGACCCAACTGCGGCTGGCGTGGGCGAATCGACAGCCTCGCAAACCGCGTGGGCCGTGCTGGGATTGCTCGCCTCCGGCGACCGCGATTGCCCCGAAACGCACGCCGGGATCGAGTTCTTGGTAGGTACGCAAAACGCCGCTGGCGGCTGGGACGAAGCACCCTTCACCGGCACCGGTTTCCCCCGCGTCTTCTACCTGAAGTATCACTTGTACCCGATGTATTTCCCACTGATGGCGCTCGCCCGCCATGTAAGAGCCGTCAGCTATCAGCTATCAGCGATCAGCCAAGCAGGATACAGGAGCGATGACGGCCATCGGTCGCCGACACGCAAAGGGTTCACGACCACAACAACAGTTGATAGCTAACGTAACGATTCCACATTCACCCTTCTGGCTGACGGCTGATAGCTGATAGCTGTTAGCCGGCCCGCAGGGCCACACAAGGAAAACACCAATGCGATTCCCCCTGAGCCTGACCACTGAGATGGCAGGCTACATGATTAAGAAGAAACTGCGCCGCGTGCCGAAATATCCGCTGGTGTTGATGCTGGAGCC
>Ga0105049_10009694_pt1 | contig 11074 bp, 13 predicted proteins | sample MAT06_FD_78087 | JGI IMG/M metagenome (GOLD analysis project Ga0105049, IMG submission 78087) | Freshwater microbial communities from Lake Fryxell liftoff mats and glacier meltwater in Antarctica - MAT-06 | ecosystem: Environmental > Aquatic > Freshwater > Ice > Liftoff microbial mat | place... | reverse complement strand
CAACCCCCGCGCCCAGTTCCGCAAGGAGATGAGCATCGAGACGATCTGTGCGTCGCCGCGCGTCGCCGGACCGCTCGGGATCCTCGACTGCGCCGGTGTCGCCGACGGTGCTGCCGCGGCGATCGTGGTGCGGGCCGAGGACGCGCACCGCTACACCGACCGACCGCTCTACATCAAGGCGCTGTCGTTCGTGGCCGGCAACGGGTCGGGACTCTCCGACCCGGGCTACGACTACACGCACTTCCCGGAGGTCGAGACCAGCGCGGCCGACGCGTACGCGCAGGCCGGGATCACCGATCCCCGCCACGAGCTGGCCATGGCCGAGGTCCACGACTGCTTCACCCCCACCGAGCTGGTGCTCATGGAGGACCTCGGCTTCGCCGAGCGCGGCACCGCCTGGAAGGAGGAGCTCGAGGGGTCGTTCGACCTCGGCGGCGACCTCCCCGTCAACCCCGACGGCGGCCTGAAGAGCTTCGGCCACCCGGTCGGCGCCTCGGGGCTGCGGATGCTCTTCGAGTGCTGGCTCCAGCTGCGCGGCGACGCCCCCGAGGACCGCCGGATCGGCAACGACCGGCCCCTGGCCCTGACCCACAACCTGGGCGGATACCCGGGAGAGATGGTGTCGTTCGTGTCGGTGGTGGGCCGGGACCTCGGGTAGACCCCGCCTGACCAGCGTCGGGCCCGGCTCAGATCTGGCGCGCCCGACTGGTAACCTCGGTCGTTCACCGGGCGGTTGGCGTGCGGTGGACACACGTACCGGAACAGTCCAGGGAGCAGCGACATGGCAACAGGCGTCGTCAAGTGGTTCAACGCAGAAAAGGGTTACGGATTCATCTCGCGTGAAGATGGTGACGACGTGTTCGTCCACTTCTCCGCGATCCAGGGCGACGGATACCGCTCCTTGGACGAGGGCCAGAAGGTCGAGTTCGACGTCGCGCCCGGTCGCAAGGGCGAGGAAGCGCAGAACGTACGGGCGGTCTGACCAGCGGGCATCGAGATAGAGGAGGCCCGCGGTGGCCAAGAAGAACCGGGCGACATTCGCGAAGCGCGAGAAGGAACGGGCGCGCTTGTCGAAGCAGGCCGAGAAGCGCCAGAAGCGTCAGCAGACCCCCGATCCCAACGCGGCCCAGATCCCGGGGCCCATGCCGATGATGGCGATCTTCGCCGACGAGGCCGACGAGCCCCGCGTCGAGGTCGACGAGTACGGCAACGTCACGGTCGTGGTCGACGAGGTCGCGCACGCCGGCGACGCACCGCGGGAGCCCTGAGCGAAGCTCGGGATCCCAGTGCTCTCGTCGTGGGACGACTACCCGGTCCATCAGGTCGCGGAGACGATCCGCCACGCCGGAACGAGTGACCGCAACTTCTACGACCGGTACTACTTCAACCTGCACGGCTCGACCGACGAGCTGTTCATGGTCATGGGGATGGGCCAGTACCCCAACCTCGGGACGCAGGACTCGTTCGCGTGCGTGCGCCGGGGCGACAAGCACCGCGTCGTGCGCGCGTCGAAGCGACTCGACGACCGCATGGACACGTCGGTCGGGCCGTTCCGGGTCGAGATCATCGAACCGCTCCAGAAGGTGCGGTTCATCCTCGAGCCCAGCGAGCACGACCTCGCCTGCGACCTCACGTGGGACGGCGCGATCCCCGCGTTCGAAGAACCCCGCCAGTACATCCGCAAGTTCGGCCGGGTGCTGTTCGACACGATGCGCTTCGCCCAGACCGGATGCTGGACCGGCACCCTCGAGGTCGCAGGCGAGACGATCGCCGTCACCCCCGACCGCTGGAAGGGCACCCGCGACCGCTCGTGGGGCGTGCGGCCGGTCGGTGAGGTCGAGCCGCCCGGGATCCGGGGTGAGGCCGGCCAGATGGCCGGGCTCTGGAACTACGCGCCGATGCAGTTCGACGACTTCTCGATCCTCTACATCGTGAACGAGGAGCCCGACGGCTCCCGCCCGATGAACGAAGCGGTGCTGATCTGGGCCGACCCCGACCGGGAGGCCGAGTGGCTCGGCACCCCGGTGTTCGAGCACACCCTCGACCCGGGGACCCGCATGATCTCGAAGCCGTCGGTGCTGCGGTTCCCCGAGGCGCCGCGCGGCGCATTCGCGGTGCGGGTGACGCCGTTGGTGCACAACTACATCGCCGTCGGCACCGGCTACGGCGTCGGCGACGAGTTCCGCCACGGCATGTACATGGGCGACCTCCTCGTCGAGGCCAAGACGTGGGACATGGCCGAGCTCGACACCTGGGCCTGGTACGGCGTGGTCGACCACGTGGCGCGGTTCGTGATCGAGGGCGGCGACGCCGACGGGCAGATCGGCTACGGCCTCCACGAGCACGGCGTGTTCGGCGAGTTCCCGAAGTTCGGCCTCGCCGACGGAGCAGCCACCGCCTGACCGGCGGCGGTCGGGGTCTGTCGTGCTCGTCGTCCTCAACGGACCTCCCGCAGTCGGCAAGACGACCCTCGCCCGTCGCTACTCCGACGACCATCCCCTCGCGCTCGTCGTCGATGTCGACCACCTGCGCAGCCAGCTGGGTCAGTGGCAGACGGTGGAGGAGTCGAAGGTCGTGGCCCGTGACCTGGCGGCCGCGCTGGTCCGCGAACACCTGGGCGCGGGGTTCGACGTGCTCGTGCCGCAGTACCTCGGGCGACCGGAGTTCCTCCGACGGCTGGAACAGGTCGCGACCGACGCCGACACGGTGTTCGTCGAGATCGTGCTCACCGACGACACCGAGCGGATCACCGAGCGGTTCCGGGCCCGCCGGGCCGAGCTCGCGACGACGGGCGCGGCGCATCCGGAGGCCGATCTGGCCGACGACGCCGTCGAGGACTCGCTGCGGGCGTCGAACGCGCAGCTCTTGCACGACGCCGCCGCGCGCGGCGCCCGGGTGATCTCCGTCGCCGGAGGACCTGAAGCGGCATACCGCTCCCTGCGCGACGCGCTGGGCTCTCCGAATTAGGTGGTCGCGGCGGCGGTGGGCCCACCCGTGGGGTCACCGGTGGCCCCACGGGTGGGGCCGTCGGTCGCGTCGTCGTCGGTGGGGTCGGGCATGCGGCCGCCCGGCAGCAGGAGCGACGCGAAGAACGCGATCACCATCACGCCCGACATGATGAAGAACACGGTGCGGCACGACTGCGCGAAGTCGAGTTGCACGGCCGAGAAGATCTTCTGCGTCTGCGCGCTCGTGGCGTTCGCGAAGCCGCTCGGCGACCCACCGCCAGATTGGGAGAGCGACTGCGCGACAGCGTCGGCCTGCGCCTTCGGGATGCCGAGCCCACCGAGCGACGACTCGATGTTCGACCGGTTCTGGGTGATGAGCACCGTGCCGAGCACCGCGAGCCCGAGGCTGGCGCCGAAGTTGCGCACGGTCTGGGTGATCCCGGTCGCCTCGCCGTAGCTCAACCGCGACGCGCGGTTCACGGCGTCGGTGTTGGCCGGCCCGAGCATCAGGCCGATCCCGGCGCCCGCGAGCACGATGAAGTACCACTGCGACCCGAGCGACAGGTCGGTGAGCTTCCACGCCCACAGTCCGAACCCGACCGCACCGATCAGGTTGCCGAGCAACACCGCGGGCCGGGCTCCGACCCTGTCGAGGATGCGCCCGCCCACCTGCGCAGCCGGCGCGAACCCGGCGAAGAAGATCAGCAGGTACGTCCCGGCGCTCGAGGCGCTCATGCCGAGTGCGATCTGGGAGTACATGCTCGCGAAGAAGAACACGGGGACGAACACGATCTGCGAGATGAACAGCACGATGTTCTCGACCGCGAACGACCGGTTCCGGAAGATCCCGATGCGGATGAGCGGCGACGCGACCCGGGTCTCGAACACGACGAACCCGGCGAGGATGATCAGGCCGCCCACGATGCAGCCCCAGGTGAGCGGGCTGCTCCACCCCCACACCGACGCCTGCTGCAATCCGAGGATGCTGAGCCCCATCCCGGCCGCGATGAGGATCGCGCCCCGGATGTCGAGCTTGGCCGGCTGGTACGTGTCGTCGGGCTTGGCGATGATCGTGAGGACGATCGCGATGATCGCGACGGGCACGTTGACCCAGAAGATCGCGCGCCATGTCCACTCGCTGAGGTAGCCACCGAGGAGCGGTCCGAGCGCGGTCAGTCCGCCGGCGACGGCGAAGAAGATCGCCAGGGCCCGCCCGCGTGCACGCAGGGGATAGGCGCTGACGACGATCGCGAGCGCGGCGGGATACATGATCGCGGCACCGGCACCCTGGATCACGCGGAACGTGATCATCCACGCTTCGGCGATGCTGCCTGTGGGTGTGAGCCCGCACATCGTCGATGCGGCCGCGAACACGACCACGCCGATGAAGACCATCTTGCGGTGCCCCAGCGTGTCGGAGAGGCGACCGCCGAGCGCGAACAGTGCCGCGAGCGCCAGCAGGTAGCCGTTCACGACCCACTGCACGCCCGTCGAGCTGAGCGCGAGCTCCTTCTGGATCTCCGGGATCGCGATCGAGACGATCGTCATGTCGATGAACGTCATCGACACGGCGAAGATCATCGCCGCGAGCACGAGCCCCTTGCTGGTCTGCCTAGCTGTCACCGAGCCCCGATCGACCGCTGCCCGAGAGGAACGTACCCGCGCCGATGGTCGGAGACGCGGACTACCGCACGCGGTCGCCGGGGTCGAGGGTGAGACCGCGGAGCAGGAACACGAGAGTGGTCACCACGAGTACCGCGGTGCCGAGGATCGCGGCCGACGCGGCGAGGTACGCGGTGTTGAGGTCGAGTGCGTCGAGGCGATCGGACCGCACCGCCACCGCAACGGTTGCCATGCCGATGAACGACACCGCGAGCGCGGCTGCACCGAACGCGGCGAGGACCGGGCTGAGCATCGGTGGCGCCGCGGTGCTCGACCCCTGCCTGCGGACGAGCCGGGCGCGGGTCGCCGCCAGCCAGGCGGCCGTGACCGTGGCCCACACCAACACGAGCAGGTAGCTGCCGATCGCGTCGCTCGGGCGGTGCCAACCGAGGAGGAGCACGGCCTCACCGATCCCGACCGCGTAGGCGCCGCCGATCACGGCGACGAGTCCCCGCGCGCGCCGGGGGGTGACGAGCACCGCGGCGAGGGCGAGCGACATCGCGACCGTGGCGTGGCCACTCGGATACGAGTTGTTGACCGATCCGGAGTCGATCGTGGCGAGCAGGTCGGGGCGGGTGAGAATGACCCGCTTGAGCAACTGCGCGCTCACGGCGGACCCGAAGACGACGAGTCCGGCACCGACCGCGAGGTAGAACCGGCCCCGGCCGAGCGCGACGAGCACGATCCCACCGCCGATGAGCGCGAACGAACCGACGCTGATCGTGGTGAGGAGGTCTTCGGTCGCCTTCTCGACGCGTGGTCGATCGACTTGCGCGCCGCCTTCGAGCGCGGTCGCGTCGAGCCGCTGGCCCCACTCGGTGTGCACCGCGACGAAGTACACACCCATGAACAGCAGCGCGGCGAGGGTCGCAACGGCGAGCAGGGATCGGACGCGCGTCTCGGGGACCGAGCGCTCGAGGAGGTGGGCGCCGGTCACGCCGACGGACCCGTGCTTCGGTGCCGGGTTGCGGCGGGAGGCTCTTCGGCCGGAGACTGCGCGCCGTGGACTTCAATCCGTTTTCTGCCGACTTCTTCGACGACCCCTACGAGACCTACGGCTGGCTGCGCGACCACGCGCCCGTCTACCACAACGAGCAGTACGGCTTCTGGGCCCTGTCGCGCTACGCCGACGTGGTCGCGGCTCATCGCGACTGGAAGGTGTTCAGCAGCACCCACGGGGTGACCATCGATCAACTCACCGATCCTCGGCCCGTCACGGTCAACGACAGCATCATCTTCCTCGATCCGCCCGAGCACGAGCGGCTTCGTCGGCTGGTGAGCCGGGTGTTCACCCCGAAGGCCGTCGCCGACCTCGAGCCCCTCACCCGCAACGTCGTCGGCGGGTACCTCGACGAGATCGGCGATGCCGACGAGTTCGACGTGGTGGCCGACCTCGCCGCTCCGTTCCCGGTCGAGGTGATCAGCGCGATCCTCGGGGTTCCCGAGGGCGACCGTCAGCAGATCCGGCACTGGGTCGACGACATGCTCCACCGCGAGCCCGACGACCCGAAGCCGACCCGGGCCGGAATGGAAGCCGGACTCAACTGCTCGCTCTACCTGCTCGAGCTCGTGCAGGAGAAGCGGCGCCACCCGAGCGACGACATGCTCTCCGCCCTGGTGGAGGTCGAGGTCCCGGCCGACGACGGTTCGACCTACCGGCTCGACGACAGTGCGGTCGCAGGCTTCGCGACGCTGCTCGCGGGAGCCGGGAGCGAGACCGTCACCAAGCTCGTCGGCAGTGGGGTGGTGCTGTTCGCGCGGAACCCGGCGGAGTGGCAGAAGGTCCTCGACGACGCCGGCGCGCTCGCCGGTGCGATCGAGGAGATCCTGCGCTACTGGGCGCCGTCGCAGTATCAGGGCCGGTTCACCCGGGCCGAGGTGACGTTGCACGACGTGACGATCCCCGAGGGTTCGCCCGTCTTGCTCCTCACCGGTGCCGCCAACCACGACGAACGGGCGTACGCCGATCCCGACCGCTTCGACATCGACCGTCCGCTGCAACTCTCGGTCGGCTTCGGGCACGGCATCCACTCGTGTCTCGGTGCCGCCTTGGCCCGGCTCGAGAGTCGCGTCGCGTTCGAGGAGATCCGCAACCGCTGGCCGCGCTATTCCGTCGACGAGTCGGGGCTGCGGCGGGTGCAGATGGCGAACGTCGCCGGCTTCTCCAACGTCCCGTTCCACGTCGGCTGACGGGTCTCGATTGCACAGGAACCCCCTGCGGGAGGGTTTCCGTGCAACTCAGAGGAACAGGCCCCAGAAGATCCCGGAGAAGTAGGCGAGGAGCAGCAGCGCCAGCCCGGCGATGACCGCGATCTGCACGAGTCGCTTGTCGCGGCCGCCCCGCCGGTTGATGCCGACGACACAGTGCTGCAGCCGCTCGATCTGGCCCTCGAAGGTGAAGGCAGGGTTGCGGTACTCGGGCTCGGCCGGCGGGTCGGCTGCCGGGCTGGGCGGGTCGGGGTCCACGGCCCCAGAGTATGCCGCCCTGATGGTCGAATCCGCTGCGTCGGCTCGACCGCTCACCGGTTCTTGTCCCGTGGGGGCGTGTCCGCCGGCTCCGCTCCTTCTCCTGGGCCTTCTCCTGGGCCGAACGGCCTATAGGCCGCGACTCGGACTCCGATCAAGCTCGCAGTTCGGAGTCGGAGACCGGGAGAGCGGGCACCTGTGGAGCAGAACGCGATCATCGCCTGGACGTTGGCGGCGCTCGTCGTACTCGTCGTGGGCGCGTGCACCCCGGTCCAGGCACTGCTCGGCCTCTCCATCGGCTACACCGCGACGCTGGGTGGTCCCGTCGTGCACCGTTGGTACGAGGCCCGGCGCCGCATCTGAGGCTGTCGTATCCGAAGGCGGCCCTCGGCGGCGGTACGATGACGCCGTGCACAACGACACCGCAACGCCCGTCATCGCTCCCGTGACCACCCCGGTCAAGACGCCCGTCGAAGACCGCGAGATCGAGCGGACCGACGACGGCGACCACGACCGCTTCGCCCACTACTGCCGCAAGGACGACATCGTCCGCGCCACCGTGACCGGCGAGGCGATCACCGCGCTGTGCGGCAAGAAGTGGGTCCCGGCCCGCAACCCCGAGCGCTACCCCGTTTGCCCGACCTGCAAGGAACGCAAAGCCGCCGGTTGGAAACTCTAGGTCTGGTCGAATCCTCTGCGCCGGCTCGATCGCTCACCGGCTCGAGTCCTCTGTCGAGTGTCCGCCGGCTCCGCTCCTTCTCCTGAGTAGCCCGCGTCTCAACCGAGCTCGTCGACGACCTCGAGGAGGCGGGCGACGTCTTCGGGCTGGGTGTAGCAGACGACCCCGGCGCGCACCGCGCCGCCGGCCTCGGCCAGGCCGAGTGAGGCCATGACCTCGACCGCGTAGTAGTCGCCGCTCCAGACCGCGACGCGAGCGTCGGCGAGTCGCTGCGCGACCTCGTCGGGGTGGCGGCCGGAGACCGTGAACGCGAGCGTCGGGGTGCGGCCGACGAGATCGTGGGGACCCCACACCGTGACGTGGGGCATCGCGAGCAGTCCGTGCAGCATCGGTGCGAACACGTCCATCTCGGCGTCGACGTCGACCTCGGTCAGGAACTCGGCCGCGGCGCGGATCCCGGCGACGGCCTCGAACGCCGGGGTGCCGGTCTCGTAGCGGGCAGGCCCATCGTCGGGAGCGGCCCGGACCTTGTCGGGGTCGAGCCGGGCGAGCAGGTCGGGATCGGCGCAGAGCATGCCGGCATGGGGCCCGTACCACTTGTACGCCGAGGTCGCGAGCACGTCGCAGCCGAGGGCCGACACGTCGATGCGTCGGTGGGGGACCAGGTGGACCCCGTCGACGAACACGCGCGCCCCGACCGCGTGAGCGGCGGCGACGACGGGTGGGAGATCCGGCGTCGTGCCGAGCGCGTTCGAGGCACCGGTGATCGCGACCCACCGGGTTCGGTCGCCGATCCGTGACGTCACGGATTCCGTCGGGAGCCGACCGGTGGCCGGGTCGAACGGCGCCGTCACCATCGTCGCCCCCGCCACCTCCGCGGCCCGGACCCACGGCGCGATGTTGGCGTCGTGGTCGAGGGCGGTGCACACGATCTCGTCGCCGGGCGCGAGGTCGCGGGCGACGGCCCGGGTGAAGGCGAACGTGAGGGTGGTCATGTTGGCGCCGAAGACGACCCCGGCCGGGTCGGCGCCGAGCATCCGGCCGACGGTGGCTCGCGCCGACGTGACCAGGTTGGCCGTCGTCCCGCTGGCCGCGAAGAACCCGCCGGTGTTGGCGCTCCCGCCGTCGGAGAGTTGCTCGTGCATCGCGGCGATGGCGGTGTCGACCATCTGGGTACCGGCGGGGCCGTCGAGCCGGGCCCAGCCGTCGGAGAGTGCCGGGAAGCGTCCGCGCATCGGCGCAGGCTATGCGGTACGTTTCGATGCGTGGCTGGAGCATGCGCTCGACAGTTCTGTTCAGCTCCCTCGGCCGCTCGCGTCGACTTCGACGGCGAGGCCCGGGTCGTGTGGATCGACGACCTCGGCGATCACAAGCCCGCCGCGGCGTGCTGCCTGTGCCGCCGCCACGCTGACACACTCACACCGCCCCGGAACTGGGAGCTCCACGACCTGCGGGCGAAGGCCGAATCGTCGGTCGACCTGAGGGCGGCCGAGCGGACCACGGTGGTCACCCTCCGCAGCGAGCCCGCACCCGCGGCGGAGCCGGCACCGGTCGCAGCGGAAGCGGCGGCGGCCTGGTCGCCCCGCCTGTTCGCCTCCGTCGACACCGGCTCGGTGCTCGACGCCACGTCGCCGCTGCTCAGCCGCGCGTTCCACGGCGTCCGCTGAGCCACCGCTGACTTCCACCTGACCTGACCTGACCTGACCTGACCGGCCGGGCGCTTCTGCTCGGGCGCTCCGGTCGGGCGCTCCGGTTGGGGCCGCGGACCACCCGAGCTGTCGGATGCGTCACACTGTCTGGTTCCTTCAGGGCGCGTGCCCCGAATGCCGATGCCGCTCTTGTGACCTTCCGATCCCTCCTCGCCTGTGCGCTCTTGGCCGTCGTGACCGCGACGGCACTCCCCGGCGCGCCCGCGGGTGCGGCCGAGGCCGATCCGGGGACCACGGCGGGGGCCGGTGCCGATCCGGCGGCCCGGATCTCGGCGCTGCAGTCGACGGCGAGCCGGGCCGACGCCGAGGCGTCGCGTGCCGCCGCCGAGCGCGACGCGATCACCATCGATCTCGCCGCGGCCCGGGAACGGCAGGTGAACGCCGAGGCGCGGCTGACCGGCCTCGACGCCGCCGCGGTGCAGGCCCGGGCCGATGCCGAGGTCGCGCGCGAGCGGGTGACCCGGGTGGTCGTCGACGCCTACGTGCGCGGCGGATCCGGGCCCGATGCGCTCGCCGGGATCCTCGACGCCTCGAATGCTTCCGAGTTGCGGCGCAACCAGGAGTTGACCGACCGGGTCGGGAAGCGGCAGCAGGAAGTGCTCACGGCGTTCCGGCAGGCCCGGATCGTCGCCCAGCGCGCCGCCGACGCCGCCCGTACGGCCCGAGACGAGATCCTCCGTGAGGTGACCCGACTCGAGGAAGCGCTCCCCGCGGCGACGCGCACCGCGACGGAGTCGGAACAGACTGCGGCGACAGCACGCTTCCAGCTCGATCGGTGGACCTCCGTGCAGGGCGGACCGGCCACGCCGATCATGGGTGCGGCCCGCCTCACCGGCACCGACATCGCGCGCTGGTTCCGATCGCAACGACGCGAGGCGCGCACGACCGTCCCGATCGAGGAACTGGCCGACATCTACATCGCCGAGGGCGACGCCGCGGGAGTGCGCGGCGACATCGCGTTCGCGCAGTCGGTGCTCGAGACCGGGTCGTTCTTCTTCCCCGACCGGGGCCAGGTGCGCCCAGCCGACAACAACTTCGCAGGGATCGGAGCGTGCGACTCGTGCAGTACCGGCCGCGGCTATCCCGACGCGCGCACCGGGGTGCGGGCACAGATCCAACTGCTGCGAGCCTACGCCGACGCGTCGGTGACCGCGACCAACCTCGGGTACCCGCCCGTCGATCCGAAGCTGCCGAGCTTCTTCCTCAAGGGTCGGGCGCCCACCTGGAGCGGCCTGACCGGGACCTGGGCAACGTCGACGACCTACGCCCCGAAGATCTTCGAGCTCTACTTCCGGATCCTCTCATGGGTCTCCGACAATCCCGATCCGAGCGTCCGTTGATCGGGCGAGAGACCAGCCGGCCCATCTTGCGCGAGAACGCACTGGCGCTCTCCCGGCCGTGACCACCGCCGTCACCGAAGAGGTGTTCGCCCGCGCCTTCTCCCAGCCGCCCGAGCTGGGTGAGACCCACGCGATCGTCGTGGTGCAGGGCGGGAAGGTGGTGGCCGAGCAGTACGGTCCCGACACCGGCCCCGACACCACCCTGATCTCGTGGTCGATGGCGAAGAGCATCACCCAGGCCCTCGTCGGACTCCTGGTGCGCGACGGGTT
>Ga0105049_10009691_pt1 | contig 11076 bp, 10 predicted proteins | sample MAT06_FD_78087 | JGI IMG/M metagenome (GOLD analysis project Ga0105049, IMG submission 78087) | Freshwater microbial communities from Lake Fryxell liftoff mats and glacier meltwater in Antarctica - MAT-06 | ecosystem: Environmental > Aquatic > Freshwater > Ice > Liftoff microbial mat | place... | reverse complement strand
GTCGCGATCGTGCCGGTGCTCGCGCTCGGCGCGATTCCGCTCTACAAGCTGATCCGGCTCGCCGGCGGCGTCAAGCACCTGGCCTTCTTCGGGGTCGCCCTCGCGCTGATCGTGGTCGCGATCCTGGTGGCCGGTCGCGCCGCCGGGCTCGCGCTGGGCGTGCTCGCGGTCGCGATCAAGCTGCCGGCGATCGGCCCGATCCCGCGCGTGCTGTTGCTCGTGGTCGGGGCGATGGCGGCGGGCGTCGCCGGCGCGGGCATCCTGATCTACACGCAGCTCGACTATCAGGCGCTCAACCTCGCGTCCCTGCTCTTGCCGGCGCTGCTGCCGCTGATCGCGATCGTGATCGGCGTCGCCGCGTCCACCACCGGCGCGCTCTCGAAGCTTCCGGCGCGCGGCATCCTCGCGGTGATCTCGGTGGTCGGCGCGGTGGGCATCGCGTACGTCGGCCTCGGCTCGCCGTCGGTGGAGACCCGCGATCTGGTGATCGAGCGCAGCTATCTCGGCTCGCGCCTGATCCCGATGCTGCGCAAGCTTCGCGACCGCGATGGCGATGGCTACTCGGCGTTCTTCGGCGGTCCCGACTGCGACGACCGCGATGCCGACGTCAATCCCGCGGCGACCGAGATCGCCGGCAATGGCAAGGACGACAACTGCCTCGGTGGCGACGCGATCAAGGAGGCGCCTCCGCCTGCGGTGCCCGACGCGGGCGTCGCCACACCGCCGGTGTCGACGGTCTCCGGCGGCAAGAACGTGCTGGTGATCTTCGTCGATACGCTGCGTTACGACCGCCTCGGGGTCGCGGGCTACAAGCGCGACGGCAAGTCGCTGACGCCGCGACTCGATGCGTTCGCGGCGCAGTCCGTGGTGTTCGAGAAGGCGTACGCGCAGGCGCCGAACACGCCGCGCTCGGTGCCGTCGTTCCTGGGCTCGCGATACCCGACGCAGCTCGATCTCGACATCGACAGGGGCAAGAAGACGAACTACCCGGCGCTCAAGGACGGCAACGAGCTGCTGTTCGAGGTGCTCAAGCCGGCCGGGTTCAAGACCATCGGCGAGACCTCTCACTTCTACTTCTGCGATCGCGTGCGCTCGCCGGACTCGTGCCCGGACGTGGTGTCGTGGATGAAGAGCAACATCCAGCAAGGCGCCGACGAGTGGGACAACGGCGGAGCGCTCAACATCCCCGAGTCGAACCGCGACGTCGCCGGCCCGCGCGTCATCAAGAAGACGACGAAGAAGCTCCAGGAGCTCGCGAAAGCCGACACCAAGTTCGCGATGCTCGTGCACCTGTTCGAGCCGCACTCGACATACGTCGAACACGACGGCTATCCGATCACCGAGCGCGGCACCGCGTCGCTCGCGCAGAAGTACGACTACGAGATCGCGGTGGTCGACAAGCGGATCGGCGAGATCCTCGATGCGCTCGAGGAGACCAAGCTGGCGGCGACCACCACGGTGATCGTGATGTCGGATCACGGCGAGGCGTTTGGCGTGCACACCGTCGCCGGCCAGCAGATGTACTTCCACGGCCAGACGCTGTATCGCGAGCTGCTGCACGTGCCGCTGATCTTCCGCGTGCCGGGCGTGACGCCGCGGGTGGCGAACGATGTCGTGATGCTGCTCGATCTGTCGCCGACGATCGCGGCGCTGTTCGGCGTCAAGCCGCCTGCGAGCTGGCAGGGTCGCTCGCTGGTGCCTGCGATCGACGGCAAGCCGCTCGATCCGAAGCCCGCGTTCGCGGAGCTGGTGCCAGTGCCCGACTGGGATCACGAGTCGCGCTCGATGTTCACCGCCGACGGCCAACGCCACGTGCTGTTCGATCTGTCGAAGTGGGAGATCTACGATCTCGCGGCCGACCCCGACGAGAAGGACAACGTCGCGGGCAAGGACGCGGACGCCGACAAGCTCAAGGGCCAGGTCACCAGCTGGATCGAGCGGCCGAGGTGAAGCCGCTGCCGTGCGTGATCGAGAGCGAGCTGGGGATCAGCGAGCCGCGGCCGATGTCGGCGTCACGACTGCACCCGCATCGGACGGACTTCACCCGGTGGGGTCTGCGCTGGGTTCGCCGGCGTGAGGCGCCGTCTCCGACGGGTTGCACCTGCTCACCGCAGGGCGCGGGGACGGCGACCGAGATCCGTAGAATGTTTCGGGAGCAACGTGGAACGCCCGCTGCACTTCACCAGGGCCAACCATGTCCAAGCACACGATCCACGCCATCCTCGATCTCGAAGCACTCGCAGGAGTCACCGGCGGTCGACAGTCCTCGGCGTCCCAGGCCGAGGTCAAGACCCTCCTTCAGGGCACCGGAGCTGCCGTCAAGGACCTCGTCCGACAGCAGGCCACGGGCTCGAGCTCGTCGAGCTCGTCGATGATGCCGATGATGATGATGATGATGATGATGCGTCGTTAGCGAGTCACGCGGAGCACACGCACCGCATCGCGCCCGACCTCCGGATCGCGATCACTCGCGAGCTCGACGAGCTCGGCGATCACGACGCCGCGCCGCGGATCGTCGAGCGACATCGCGGCGAGCAGCGCGGCGCGTCCGCCGACGTGGCGGCGATTCCAGCGCGCGGCGACCCACAGCTGTGCCGTCGCACCGGCATTGGCGGCGCGGTCGTGCGCGTGGAGCGCGGCGACGACGTCGGTCGGATCGCCGGGACGCTCGGGCAACGGCGGCGTGATCCTTGCGCGTAGCGCGGTCAGCTCGTCGACCTGCGCGGTGCGGCCGAGTGCCGTGCTGGCAGCGATCGCGACATCGATCGCGTCGACCAAGGTGGTCGACGAGGCCAGGCCGATCGCGCTGCGTGCGGCATCGAGCGCGTGGACGTGCTCGCCGGTGTTCTCGAGCGAGCGCGCGACGCTGGTCCACACCGGCGCCGGATCGCCCCATGCGGCGGCGGCGGCGACGGTGGCGACCAGCGCGGCATCGGGATCTTTCGCGCGGGCGATCGCCTCGGCGAGGCCTCGCAGATGATCGACCTCGGGCGAGAGCTCGACGGCGACCTGCCACGCGGCGCGCGCACGCGCGGGATCTTCGAGCGCGGCGAACAGCGCGCCGAGCGAGGCGTTCGTGATGGCGGCATCGGTCGATCGTGCGATCGCTTCGCGACCGAGGCGATCTGCGACGGCCGGATCGCGGAGGTAGGCGGCGGCGAGTGCACGCAGCGTGAGGTCGTCGAGCCCGTGTGGCACGCGCACGCGAACGTTCGCCGCAGCTGCGGTGACCAGCGGCGCGGCGACGGCTTCGGCGGGCACCGCGATCACGCGCAGCAGCCACGTACCTTCGATCCAGGCCGGCGGATCCGCTCGATGCGCGCGATCGGGACGGGTACCCGGATCGCCGAGCGCAGCCGCGACGTCGGTGTCGCGCGCGCCGCGCAGCACGCGACCGGCGGCGAGCAGCAGCCGATCCTGCGCGGTGATGCGGCGGTTCTCGAACGCGCCCTCGATGGGGACGGGCTTGCCGGCGAGGGCCGCGAACGCCGGACGGAACGGTGCGGGGATCGAGGCGACCGGCACGCTGCCGACATCGACACGCGCGGCGAAGGCCGGCCCCCAGCTCGCCTCTCCGCGAAGCGCCTGCAGCAGCGTGAGCTGCAGCCACGCCGTGGTCGCGCGAGCGTCGAGCTTCTCGCTGCTGCGTGGGGACGCGAGCACGGCGGCGAGCGCGGCTTCGTCGAGGGGCTCGCCCTCGAGGAGCTCGGCGATGCCGCAACCGGTGACGGTCGTATACCGGCAACGATCGGGACCGACGAGGTCGTCGGGTTCCGGTGGTGCGCCGTCATAGGGCACCCACCACGCGCGCGCCGTCAGGTACGCGGCGGCGAGCTCCGGATCGCGCGGAGCCGGCGTCGCGTCGTGCCACCCGCTGAGCTCTTCCCATGCGGCGCGGCGAGCTCGCACGCTCCACAGCCAGGCCCCGAACGAGCCTCGCTCGGCGGCGGTCGCCACGCTGCGTGCACCGGCCCACGCGCGCTCGCCGCCGGCATTCCACAGCTCGGCGAGCACGCGCATCCCCGCGGCGCGCTCCTTGGTGTCGACCTGACGGAGCCGTGCGATCGCGTGCAGCACCCGCGCGGACGTCCGCTCTCGCGGATCGATCGCCGCCCCGAGGCTCGCCGCGCGATCGAAGTCCGCGAGGGCGGTGCTCGCTTCGCGTGCGAGCCGGACGCGGGCACGCGCGATCAAGAGCCGTGCGAGGCGCCCGCGATCGTCGTCGCGCCAGCGCGTCCCGAACGGACCGCCCAGGCTATCCACCATCTCGAGCTGCTCGATCGCGCTGCTCGGGCGTGCCTGCTCGTCGATCGCGGCGAGCGCGAGGCGCGGGGCGACGTCGCGTGGGTCGTTCGCGATGCGCACCGCGAGATCGCGTCTCGCCTCGCCTACCCCACGGCGCGCGACCAGGGCATCGACATCGATCCGCGCCGGCGTGCGCACGCCGCAGCTCGCGAGCGCGAGCGCGAGGCTCGCGACAACGACCCGGCGACGGAGCACGCCGCATCTTGGCACACCCTCGCCGACGCTGGGCCAGCCGCGCGATCGAGGACTCCAGTTCGCGTTGCGATCATGCGGTCGACTCGCGAAGACCTCGACCTTGTGGTTGCCGGCGGCGAGCTGGGCGCGCTGCGTGACGTCGCGCTACCGTCACACCTGTGAGCACCACCGATCAAGAGCTCGCCGCCTTGCGCGTCGAGCTGGCTGCGTTGACCACCGCCCACAACGCCCTCGTCGCCCGCGTCGAAGCTGTCGTCCCGAACACCGGCATGACGATGGCGCGCCACGGGCGATGCCCCGCCTGCAGCACGACGCGGATCGCGCGTGTCGAGAGCATCCTCGATCGCGGCGAGAGCAACGCGCGTGAGGAGATGGCGCTCGTGCAACCGAGCTTCTGGTCGTCGAAGGTGGTCGGCACGCTCGGCTGTTACGCGTGCACGTCGTGCGGGCTCGTCGAGTGGTACGTCAAGGACCCGTCGACGCTGCGCGAGGTCGAGGGCAAGATCACGATCGTCGACGGCACGCCGCCGGTTGCGCCGTATCGCTAGCGGTCCGCGAGGATCGCGCGCTCGACCTGTGCGACGTCTTCCGCGAGCCGCTTGCCGAACGCACCCGGATCGGGCGCGGCGCCGAGCTCGGCCCACCAGCGATCCGCGACCTGCTCCGCGACAACGTACGCCGCCTGCGCGCCCGGGTCTTGCCACAGCGCCCACGGCGGTCGTGCGACGGCGGCGGCGGCGATGATGCACTCGCGGCGCTCGCATGCATCGAGCGCAGTCGCGATCGCGACGCGGCGAGCGCGGGCGGGAGCGGCGTGCGGTGTGAACCACGGCAGATCGAGATCGCCCTCGCGCTCGAGCAGGCGCGCGACGTACGACGCCGCGGCCTCGTCGAGCATCCGCGGAAGTGCGACCGGCGAGAGCAGTGCTGCGAGCGCATGCCCGAGCTCGTGGAACGCGGCGAACCGCATCGCAGGCGTGGTCAGCGGACCGATCACGACGATCACCTCGCGACCGGGCTCGACGATGAACGCGCGCGGCCGCGCCGTCGACGCCACGATGCGGCAGGTGCCGCGCGCACCGTGACGATCAGCGAGGTCGCGCCACGCGCGCTCGACGAACGCGTGTGGGATCGAGGACGATGGCGCGTGCCAGCCAGCGAGCTCGGCCGGCCAGTCAACGGGTGCCGTAGCGGGCTTGCCCGTGCCCGCGAGCCAGTGCAGCTGCGCGACGTGGCCGCGGCCGAACATCCGCTGGCTCGCGGCATCGCGCGCCGCGTGAAGCGCTGCGTAGGCGGGCCAGCTCGGTGAGGTCGAGCGGATGCCGGCCACCGTGGGGTCGGACTCGATCGCGATCGGCACCAGCAGCCGCAGCAAGCCGACGCTGCGCGGGTCGTCAACCACGCGGCGCGCGAGATCGAGCGAGCTCCGACGCTGCAAGGCCGCGGGAGCGGAGGGAATCGGCGCGTTGCCGGCGTACGCACGTGCGAACGCACGCAGGTGAGACGGCAGCTCGGTCGCGATCTCCGCCTCGAGCAGCTCGAGCGCGAGTGTCATGCGCGCGGAGCGTTGGGCTGCGCGATGCCGAGCCGAGCGAGCTCGGTGATCACGAGCTTGAGATCCGCCCAGGTGTCGCGCTTGCGATCGGGCTCGCGCAGCAGATATGCCGGGTGGAACGTCGGCATCACCTTGGTGCCGTGGCGATCGTAGAACTTGCCGCGCAGCGTACTGATCGGTGCATCGATGCCGAGCAGCGTGTTCGCCGCGGGCCGGCCAAGTGCGACGATCACGCGCGGCGCGATCGACTCGATCTTCGCCTTGAGAAACGGCAGACACGACGCGACCTCGTCGGTCTGCGGATTGCGATTGTCCGGCGGCCGGCACATCAAGACGTTCGTGATGTAGACGTTCTGCCTCGTCCAGCCCATCGCCTCGATCATCTTGTCGAGCAGCTCGCCGGCTCGACCGACGAACGGCTCGCCGTGCCGATCCTCTTGCTCGCCCGGCGCCTCGCCGACGAACATCAGCGGCGCATCCTCGGCTCCGACCCCGTACACGATCGACTTGCGCGTACTCGAGAGCTTGCAGCGCGTGCACTCGCCGAGCTCTGCACGGATCTGCGTCAGCGTCCGCCGGCCGAGCGGCATCTCGGGCATCTCGGGCATCTCGATTGGTGCCCGGAGCGCCGCGGCCCCGACCTCGGACAGCAACTGCGGGACCGACTCCGGCTCCTCGAAGTCGACCTCGGCCGCCGCGAACGCGATCCGCGCGGTCGGGCTGCCCGGGGCGGCCCAGCCACCGTGGGCGATCCGCCGCTGGAGCTGGACCCGGAACTGGCGGGTCAGCGCGAGCAGATCATCGAGATCGCTCGTTGGTTCCGCCGTGCTATCCATCTGCCACATCGTATGCCACTACCCGCCCGGTGGATTCAATCGTTCCTCGTGATCGCCGTGGTCGCGATCTCGGCCTGCGCCAAGAGCATCCCGACTCCCGAGGGCGACATCCTCGCGGCGCTGCAGCTCCCGTCGGCCACCGAGGACAAGGTCTTCGATCCCGCCGCGCTGCGCGGTAAGCCCACGCTGGTGATGTTCGCCAGCACGTCGTGCGGGTACTGCGCGAAGGAGCTGCCGATCGCACACAAGCTGGCCACCGCCGAAGGTGTCAACATGGCGGTCGTCTACATCAAGTCCAAGAAGCCCGCCGCGCTCGCCGCCGCGAAGGCTGGTGGCTACGACGGCGTCGTCCTTCTCGACGACGGCGCGCTCAGCAAGAAGTATGAGATCCAGGGCGTGCCGTACACGCTGATGCTCAACGCCGACGGTCATGCGACGAAGGCGTTCCGTGGGCTCCAGGAAGCAGACGCGTTGCGCGACGCGATCGCCGACGCGCGCTGATGTCTCTGGTTCTGCCCGTGTGAAACACGCTGGACCCGGAGCGTTTCGGTGATCCGCATGCCACCCGTACCGACCTCGGTACCGCCCTTGTAGTGCGCGAGCGCGCTCCCGATCTTGTTGGCCACCGCGCCACAGCCGGACTGCTTGCGCAGAACTTCCACCGTGATCGCGGTGTTCGTGTGACAGCGAGGTCAGCGCTCGGGGTCGCTGACCGTCGTCGGCTTGCCGCCGGTGTCGGTTCCCTCGGGGAACCCGAGATAGGCGTAGAACATGCCGTCGGCATCGGCGGCCGCCGCGCGCAGCGTGCCCTCGCGGGCATCCTTCGGGTTCTTGAAGGTGATGCGCACGTCGATGCCGGAACCACGCGCGGGCCGCGTCTTGGTGGCGCGCGTCGCACCCACCTGGCGGGCCTGGACGAACGAGAGCGGGTTGTCGAAGAACCGCGTGTCGACGGTGCGCCAGGTGTTCGCGCCCATCCGGCCGAGGCTGAGGTGGACGACCAGCGTCGCGCCTTCGACGTGCTGCTGGACCTCGAACGCGGCGACCGACTGGAAGAACAGCTGTGCGCCGCCATCCTTCGCTTCGAAGCCGATCCAGCTCAACGTGCCGCGCGCTGGCGGACGCTTCGGCTTGGCGGGGCGATCCCTCGGCCCCGTCTGCCCCGGCGCGACGCCACCGTACTCGCCTTCGCGATGCGGCGTGGAGTCACGCGTCGGCACCACGACCATGTCGCCCCTGGGCGGTGGCACCTTGCGGGCGGGGGGTTTGGGCTGAGCGTCCACGACGCTCGTGCTTGCTGCAATGACGATCAGGAGCAACGCGCGGCGCATGCGCTGATCGTACGGGTCCCCGCCCGCCCACGCAAAAATGGGGACGGGTTTCAGTTGCCGTCGTGGCTCGGGGACGGTTCAGTTGGAGCCCGACCCTGTTGACGCTAACAATTCCAGCGGCTTGCCAGCGCGCCGGTCGCAACTGAAAACCGTCCCTGCCGACGCAACCAATTCTCGACGGGCCAGTGGAGCTATGGCAACTGAAAACCGTCCCCATTCGAAGGCGGGTCAGTGACGACGTATGGATCGGTCGGCACGCCCAGAAACAAGGTACGTGCCTCGCCGACGAGGAACAGCGAGCCCGTGATCACGATCTCCGGGCGCGGGTGAATCACCGAGCCCGACGGCGACTGATGAAACGGCCCGGCCGGGTCGCGGGCTCGCGCCAGCGCCGCAGCGAGGTTCGGCGCCGTCTCGATCGAGATCGACGCGGCGCCACCCGCCGCATTCGAGGTCGCCCTGCGAAACACGTCGGCGAGCAACGCCGGGGCCATCGCACGATCCTGCTGGTAGCGCGTCGTGATCACGCCACGCGCGACGGGCGCGAGCGCCGCCGCGATGCCGGTGACGTCCTTGTCGGACGATGCGGCCACGATCAGCAGCGGCTGAATTCCACGCGCGCGGAGCTCGGCGGCGAGCGCGGCGGCGGCGTGCGGGTTGTGCGCACCGTCAAGGATGATGTCGACATCGTCGCGCTCGACGAGCTCGAACCGCCCCGGCGGCGGCCGCAGGTGCTGGACCTGGAGATCAAGGATCCAGAGATCGAGCGCAGCCACGGCGGCCACCGCGTTGGCGGCGTTGCGCTGCTGGAAACCTCCGAGGTGCGCCGTCGACATCGCCTCGACGGCCTCGATCGCCGCGGCATCGACGACGGAGATCCTGGCACCGACGCGTCGAGCAGCCTCGATCAGCCCCGGCACCGCGGCCGGTTCGCCCGAGGCGCCGATCACGACCTTTTGATGTGGCTTGAAGATGCCGGCCTTCTCGAGTGCGATCGCCTCGAGCGTGTCGCCGAGGATCGCCGCGTGATCGATCGCGACGCCGGTGACCACCGCGACCTCGGCAGGGACCGCGTTCGTCGCATCGAGCCGTCCACCGAGGCCGACCTCGAGGACGGTGAAGTCGACGCCGTGATCTGCGATCGCCACGCATGCGATCGCCGTGAGCTGCTCGAAGAACGTCAGCTCGTCCCCACCGTGGTCGCGAACCTGGTCCGCGGCGGCGACGATCGCGTCCTCGGTGATCAGCTCGTCATCGAACCGGATCCGTTCGCGCAACGTCGAGAGATGCGGCGACGTGTACGTGGCGACGCGGGATTGCCGCGTCTTGTCGCGGAGCTCGTACTGCAGGAGCTGACCGATCATCCGCACGGTCGAGCCTTTGCCGTTGGTGCCACCGACGTGGATCACGCGACCGAGCTGGCGCTCGGGATGGCCGAGCCTCTCGAAGATCGCCTCCATCCGCTCGAGCCCGAGCACGACGCCGAACCGCCGCGCGGGTAGCAAGCGTGCGAGTAGCTCCTCGTAGCGTGTCACTCGAGCGGGAGGTCGACGATGTCGCCGACCGAGCCGGTCTGGCGATTCGGCTCGCGACCGCGCTCGAACCAGCGCAGCGCGCGCTCGAGGGTGGACTTGAGATCCTTGCGGTGCACGATGTGATCGACCATGCCGTGCTCGAGCAGGAACTCCGAGCGCTGGAAGCCGGCCGGCAGCTGCTGGCGGATCGTCTGCTCGATCACGCGCGGGCCGGCGAAGCCGATCAGCGCATCGGGCTCGGCGATGATCAGATCACCGAGCATCGCGACCGAGGCGGCGACGCCACCGGTGGTCGGGTGCAGCAACACAGAGATGTACGGGACGCGCGCCTCGCGCAGCCGCGAGCGGGCCGCCGAGGTCTTGGCCATCTGCATCAGGGACAGCACGCCCTCCTGCATCCGGGCACCACCCGAGGCGCAGAACATCACGGCCGGGCGGCGATGCGCGACCGCGCGCTCGAACTGCCGGGTGATCTTCTCGCCGACGACCGATCCCATCGAGCCGCCCATGAACTCGAACACGAAGAAGCCGACCTCTACCGGGATCCCACCCATGGCGGCGGTGCCCGCGCGATACGCATCGCCCGGCCCGACCTTCTTCATGCTGGTCTTGATCTGATCCGCGTACTTCTTGCCATCGACACGGAATCCCAGCGGATCTCCACTCTCGATGTTCCGGTCGTGCTCTTCCCACGAGCCCTCGTCCACCGAGTGCTCGATCCGCATGTCCGTGGGCAGGCGAAAATGGTGGTTGCAGCTCGTGCAGACCCGGTGGGCCGCGTCGAGATCAGCCTCGTAGAGCGTCGCTGCGCAGCGCTCGCACTTGACCCAGATCCCCTTGGGAACTGACTTTTTCGGCTCCGCAGCGAGACCCTGCGTGCGAGACCACCAGGCCATGGGTCACGCACATATCATTTACCGCCGGAGTCTGCTATCAGCTTTGTGAAAATGCAGCCCTCTCAGTGAGGTAGCGATGCCGTCGTCAGTACTTGTAGTTAATGAAATCAGCACGGAGCGCGAGGAAATCGCGCGGGCGCTCGAGGCCGAGGGGTTCACGATCGTGCAGGCGTCCTCGGCAGCAGAAGCCACCAGAGAGATCTGGGGAGGCTCCTTCCTCGTCGCGGTTCTCCCGACGCTGTTGACCGGAACCACCAGCCAGGCGCTCAAGGGTCAACTCACCCAGATGGCGCCCGAGATCGAAACCCTGGTGCACGGAAAAAATGACGAGCTGTCATCGCTCGTACGTAAGTGCATCAGGATCAGAGACGGCGAAGCCGCCGCCTAAGCTCCGAACCGATCCTTCAGATTGAGGAACTCGAG
>Ga0105049_10009690_pt1 | contig 11076 bp, 10 predicted proteins | sample MAT06_FD_78087 | JGI IMG/M metagenome (GOLD analysis project Ga0105049, IMG submission 78087) | Freshwater microbial communities from Lake Fryxell liftoff mats and glacier meltwater in Antarctica - MAT-06 | ecosystem: Environmental > Aquatic > Freshwater > Ice > Liftoff microbial mat | place... | reverse complement strand
CGAGGATAAGGGCCGGTATCGCCGCAGCCAGCGCTGAAACGCGGTGCCTCATTCGCCTCTGACCACACCTTCGCGCCGCGGATCGGCAGCGCCAAACCAGCCACCGGCCTTGCGCTCGATGGCGTGCACGCCGCTGGCCATGGGCAGCAGCACGACGCTGTGGCCGCGCTCGCGCAAGGCCTGCACGGTGCCGTCGGCAAAACGCCTGGGCTCCAGCAGAACCGGGCCGCCCAGCTGCACGAAGTTCGGCAGGTCAGCCGCTCGCTGCACGTCCAAACCCCAGGCCAGTGTTCCCAATATCACCTTGGCTACAAAGTGCGGTGCCAAGGGCCCGCCGGGCGATCCGACCACCATGCGCAGACGACCGTCAGCCCTGTCAAATACGAGGGTCGGCAACATGCTCGACAGCGGGCGCTTGCCTGGTTGCAACCGGTTGGCGACGGGCCGACCCTGGGCGTCGGTAGGCAGGAAGCTGAAGTCGGTGAGCTGGTTGTTGAGCAGGTAGCCGCCAGGCAGTCCACTGCCGCCGTCAGCCATCACGCGCGCGCCGAAGGCGCTTTCCACGCTGCTGGTCATGGCCACGGCGTGGCCGCTGGCGTCGACGATGCTGAGGTGGCTGGTGCCGTGTTCGGACTGGTCGGCCATGGCGGCGAAGGCGCTGCGCTGGCCACCCGGTTCACCAGCCTGGACCGTGGCCATGCGTTGACCAGTGATGAGGGCCGCGCGCTGCTGCAGGTAAGCCGGGGCCAGCAGGCTGGCCCAGTCACCGGCTGGCGCTGGCACGAAGGCCGGGTCGGCCAGGTACAGCGCGCGGTCAGCCCAGGCCAGGCGCGACGCTTCGGCGTAGGCGTGCAGCCACTGTGCGCCGGGGACACCCAGCGTCACGTCCACGGTCGGCGCCAGGCCTGGTGCGGTGGCGTCCAGCATGCCCAGCACCTGCATCAACACGGTGTGGCCGGAAGACGGCGGCCCCATGCCGCAGACCCGCCAGGCGCGCCAGTCAGCGCACTGCGGCGTGCGTTGCAGCGGCGCGTACGCCGCCAGGTCGGCCAGGCTCAACGCACCCGGCACGGCATGGCCGCGCACCCGCGCCACCATGTCCTGGGCAATCGGGCCGCTGTGCAGCGCATCAGCCCCTTGCTGTGCCACCGCACGCAGCACCGCGGCCAGGGCTGGGTTGCGCAGGACGTGGCCCACGCGGTGAGGTGAGCCGTCGGCCTGGTAGAAGTAGGCGCGGGCCTGGGGGTCGCGGCGCAGCAGCGGGTCATCCGTCAACAGCGTGTGCAAACGCTGGCCGATCGGAAAACCGTTGTCGGCCAGTGCGATGGCTGGTGCAAAGAGTTCGGCCCAAGGCCGCCTGCCCTGTTGGCGGTGCGCGGCTTGCAGCATGCGCAGGACACCCGGTGTGCCCACCGCGCGACCGCCAAACACCGCCTCGCTCAAAGGCGAGGCTTCGCCATCGGCGCCCACAAAGGCACGATCACCGGCCGCAGCCGGTGCGGTTTCGCGGCCGTCCCAGGCAGACACGGCTTGGCCGTCGAAGTGCAGCAGGAATGCGCCGCCGCCGATGCCGCTGGACTGCGGCTCGACCAGCGTCAGCACGGCTTGCACAGCCACCGCTGCATCCACCGCGCTGCCCCCAGCCCGCAGTACGGCCAGCCCCGCATCGGCTGCCAGCGGGTGCGCTGCGGCAACACCCATGCGCTGAAAGGCCCAACCTGGTTTGGCTGACAGGCCCGAAGCCGCCTCCGGCTGAACAGGCAAGGCTGGTGAAACCGACGGGCTGGTAGCCGGGGCGACGGCTGGAACGACCGTTGGAAGGACAGCTGGATCGGCAGCCGGGCCAGTGTTTGGCACCGTCACCCCAGCGCAGCCACCCAAAGCCAGCGCTGCGCCCAGCGCCGCCGCGCGGCTGGCCCGCGTCACAACAAGGGCACGCCGGTCTTGCCTTGAATCTCTTCGCGGGTCACGCCTGGCGCCAGCTCCAGCAGCTTCAGGCCGGCCGGTGTCACGTCCATCACGCCCAGGTCGGTGATGATCTGGTTGACCACTTTTACGCCGGTCAGCGGCAGCGTGCAGGCCGGCAGGATCTTCAGGTCGAACCCGCCGTCCTTGCGCCGTGCCACGTGCTCCATCAGCACCAGAACGCGTGCTACGCCGGCCACCAGGTCCATGGCGCCGCCCATGCCCTTGACCATCTTGCCGGGAATCATCCAGTTGGCCAGGTCGCCTTGGGCGCTGACCTGCATGGCACCGAGGATCGACAAGTCAACCTTCCCGCCGCGGATCATGGCAAAGCTCAGGTCGCTGCCGAAGATGCTGCTGCCGGGGATGGTGGTGACGGTCTGCTTGCCCGCATTGATGACATCGGCGTCGACCTCGTCCTCGGTCGGAAACGGGCCGATGCCGAGCATGCCGTTTTCGCTTTGCAGCCAGACCTCGATGTCGGCACGCACGAAGTTGGCCACCAGCGTGGGCAGCCCGATGCCCAGGTTGACGTAGTAACCGTCGTGCAATTCATGGGCCGCGCGGGCGGCCATCTGGTCGTGGGTCCAGGGCATGTCAAGTCTCCTGATGGGTCGTCCCGAAGGGGACTTGCGTCCCCTTGGGGGCAGTGAACGAAGTCAGCGTGGGGGTCAACATTTCAGATTCCCGCCCTTTCAGTGATGGTGCGCTTCTCGATGGTCTTCTGCGGATGCGCATTCAGCACGATGCGGTCCACGTAGATGCCCGGCAGGTGCACGTCGTCCGGGGCGATCTCGCCGTTCTTCACGATGTGTTCCACCTCCACGATGGTCAGCTTGCCCGCGGTGGCCGCAGCCGGGTTGAAGTTGCGCGCGGTCAGCCGAAACCGCAGGTTGCCCGACTCGTCGGCCTTCCAGGCCTTGACCAGCGCGATGTCAGGCACCAGCGCGCGTTCCATCACGTAGGTGTGGCCATCGAATTCACGCAGCTCTTTGCCCTCGGCCACCATCGTGCCCACGCCGGTGCGGGTGAAAAACGCCGGGATGCCAGCGCCGCCGGCGCGCAGGCGCTCGGCCAGCGTGCCTTGCGGTGTGAATTCGAGTTCCAGCTCTTTGGCCAGGAACTGGCGCTCGAACTCCTTGTTCTCACCCACATAGCTGCTGATCATCTTCTTGATCTGCCGCGTGACCAGCAATTGGCCCAGGCCGAAGCCGTCGGTACCCGCGTTGTTGCTGATGACGGTGAGGTCTTTGACGCCGCTGTCGCGCAGCGCGGCAATCAATGCCTCGGGGATGCCGCACAGGCCAAAGCCACCCACGGCCAGCAACTGGCCATCTTTGGCGACGTCGGCCAGCGCGGCGGCGGCACTGGGGAAGACTTTTTTCATGCGATCAAGCTCCGAAAGTGAGGTGAGTTTGGCGGTGGGTCGACTGGTTTGCTGGAGCGCAGCGTACTACGGCCCCTGCACGCTGGTCACTCCTGTCGGCGGTCTGCCCCGGCAAACTTGTCGAGCAAAACCATACTTACGATGTGGAACGGGCAAAGACCCCCGACCTAGGATTCTTCAACCTGCCAGCACCAGCCGGCAACCCTTCGGCCGTGCCCGTCGGGCCCAACTCCGCAAGGGCTTTCATGGATTCATTCTCGACTCAGCTGACGGCCTGGGTACACCCGATCGGCAGCGTGCTGGGGCCTTACGCACCGCGCTTGCTGGGGGCACTGGTGATCGTTGCTGCGGCCTGGCTGGCGGCGCGCCTGGTGCGCTCAGCGTTGACCCGTGCGGCCGCGGCCGGGCGCCTGGACGAACGCGCCCACAGTCCAGGCCTGGGCGCAACCCTGGCCGGTGTGGCGAGCGCCTTGGTCTGGCTGCTGGCCTTGCCGGCCTTGTTGGGCACGCTGGAGTTGCAAGGCTTGTTGACGCCGGTCAACGCCATGCTGTCGCGCCTGATGGGCTTTGTGCCGAACCTGTTTGGCGCGGCCGTGGTGCTGGGCATCGGGCTGCTGGTGGCCGGTGTCGCCAAGCAGATCGTGGTGGGTTTGCTCAAGGCTGCGGGTTCGGAAAAAGCCGCGCAGCGGCTGGGGCTGGGCACCTCGCTGGGTGCGGACGGTTTGGCTGGCATGGCGGGCAATGCGCTGTACGTGCTGATTCTTTTGCCCACCCTGGTCGCGGCCTTGCAGCCCCTGGGTCTGGACGCGTTGACCACCCCGCTGTCCAAGCTGCTCGAGACCATCACCACACTGATCCCGCGCCTGCTGTCCGCGGCCATCCTGGTGGGGGTGGCGGTGTTGATTGGCCGCGCCGTGGCCAACCTGGTCGGTGCACTGCTGTCGGGCATGGGCCTGGACAAGCTGCCTGAAAAAATGGGCGCAGCACCCTTTCGTCTGGGCGGGCGCAACCTGTCGGAACTGCTCGGGACTCTGGTGATGGTGGGCATCGTTGCAGTGGCCGCCGCCCAAGCCACCGAGATCCTGGGGCTGCCAGTGTTGACCGAGATCGTCAGCATCGTCGGCGACGCTGCGGCGCGCCTGGTCGTGGCCCTGGTGCTGGGCTTGGCGGGTTTGCTGGCGGCGTCTGCCGCAGCACGCACCCTGCAGGCCAGCGGCGCGCGCAATGCCGGCTTGCTGGCTCATGGCGCGCGCGCCGCGATCCTTTTCTTCACCGCCGCCCTGGTGCTGCGCCAGGCCGGGCTGCCGGCAGAGATCGTCACCATCGCTTTCGCGGCAATCGTCGGCGCCCTGGCCCTGGGCCTGGGCGTGGCCATCGGCGTGGGCGGGCGGCACGCAGCCGGGCGCGTGGTGGACGGTGTGGTGGCCTCGTTCGAAGGCGAGCGCTCTGCCCCTGCCGCCAGGCCGCCTGAGCAGCGCTGAAGCAAGCTGCATCAGCTCACTTCATCTGAAACGTTGGCTGATCCTGCCTGAAAGCCTGGCCTTACACGTCGGCCCGCCACCCTGCCCTTCAGTCCCCATGCCCACGCGCCCCCTGCAACCCTTGTTCGACCGCCTGTCAATGCCCGCGCAACTGCTGCTGGCGGGCGCCGGTACCAGCCTGCTGGCCGCGGGTGGGGTACACCTTCTCTGGAGCCCCGGTGCCGCCGTGGTGGGCGCCGCCGCAGCCGGGGCGGCACTGGCCAGCGTGGTGCTGACGGCTTTGGCCTGGCGCGTCGCGCGGTCGACCCTGGACCTGGCCCATGCCGCGCGCAGCCTTGCCCGAGACGATGCACTGCTGAACGGGCAGTTGCCTTACAAGTCGGCCACGGCCGAACTGCACGAGGCCACTTACGCGCTGCGGCGCTTGCTCGATCACGCCCGTCAGCGCCTGTTGTCGCTGCAGGCCGTGAACGCCGCGCTGGGCATGAACCTGCAATCGCGCACGCAGGAGTTGACTTCACTGCAAGACCTGTCGATCGGGCTGGCGCAACAAGGCGACATCGGCACCCTGGTGGGCGAGGCGCTGAATGCCTTGCAGGCCACGGTCGACTACAGCAGCGCCTCGGTGTGGGCGCGGGTGGGCCTTCAGCCACAACAGCCGGTGGTGCTGCTGGGCTACCGCAGCACCGAACAGGCGATCGCTGGCGTGGGGCTGTCTGACCTGACGGGTCTGCGCCTGTCGCGCACCAACTTGCAACGTTATGAGCAGATGGAAAGCGATCGCCTGCCGGTGGTCGAGAACCATCCGCGCCAAGGTCTGCTGAACTGGCTGTGGGCGATGGTGACTGACGACGCTCGCACATCGGCCCTCTACCGCAGCACCAAAGCCTGGATGGCCGTGCCGCTGCAAGTGCGCGAACGGGTGCTGGGCGTGTTGCGGGTGGACCACGGACAGGCCGGCCATTTCGACGAGCCGCGCGTGCGTTTGCTGACCGCCGTGGCCAGCCAGACCGCTCTGGCCATGCGCCACGCGCAGCTCTCCGCCCAAGAACGTGACCTGGCCGTGATGAGCGAGCGCAACCGCATCGCACGCGAGCTGCACGACGCCGTGTCGCAAACGCTGTTTGCCGCCAATTTGCTGGCCGGCACCATGGCCCGCTCGGCCGGCCTGGACGAGGCCGGCCGCGGCCAGGCGGCGCTGCTGGAAAAGCTCAACCGCAGCGCCCTGGCCGAGATGCGCATGTTGATGTTCGAACTGCGCCCGGATGCGCTGGCGGGTGCCCGCCTGTCGGACCTGTTGCAACAAGCCGTGGAAGCGCTGGCCGGCCGTACCGAGATGCAGGTCAGCACCGCCTTGCAAGCTGACGGTGGCCCGCCTTTGGCGCAGCGTGTGCAGATCTACCGCATTGCACAAACGGCCCTGTCCAACGTGGCCCGGCACAGCGGGGCCCGTCAGGTGTTTGTCGGCTGGGCCGTGCACAAACCAGGCCACGGCCGTTTGACCATCAATGACGACGGCTGCGGCTTCGACCCGCACGCCGATCGTCCTGGCCACTTTGGTGTGGCCAACATGCGCCAGCGCGCCGCCGAGCTTGGCGCTGTGTTGGTGATCACCAGCGCGCCGGGCACCGGCACCGCCCTTGAACTTGAACTCGACTGGGACCCACCATGAGCAACGCCTACGCCTACGGCTCCACCAACGACCACGCCATCCGTGTCTTTGTGGTCGATGACCACCCGATGATTCGCCATGGCCTGGCCGCGATGATTCAAGCTGAATCGGAACTGCGTTGGGTGGGTGACGCCAGCAGCGGCGAAGACGCGGTGCGCATGGCGCCGGGGCTGTCGACCGACATCGTGTTGATGGACCTGGTGATGCCGCAGATGGACGGCATCGCCACCATCACCGCCATGCGCCCGCTGCTTCCGGGGGTGCGTTTCATCGTGCTGACCAGCTTGCTGGACCCGGCCATGGCCAGGCGCGCGCTGGATGCCGGTGCGTCGAGCTACCTGCTGAAGAACGCCTCGTCGCAAGAGCTGATCACGGTCATCCGCAGCACCCACGGCGGCCGCGGCGTGGTGGCGCCCGAGGTCACCGACGCCCTGGTGGCCGAGGCGCAGAAGGCCACGCCTGGCGCTGACCTCACCGCGCGTGAACGTGAGCTGCTGGGGCTGATGGCGCGGGGCTTGAGCAACCAGGAGATCTCCAACCGCCTGACCATTGCCATGCCCACGGTGAAGTTCCACGTCACCAACATCCTGGCCAAACTGCATGCCGACAACCGCACCGAGGCGGTGTTGACGGCGCTCAAGGCCAGGTTGGTGGAATTGAACTGAACGGCGCCCAGCGCGCCGCGAGCGCAACCGCTGCGGCGGCCACGCACAATGCGCCGATGATCACCGTTCACCACCTGGAAAATTCGCGCTCGCAGCGGGTGTTGTGGCTGCTGGAAGAGTTGGGTCTGGCCTACGAAGTCAAGCGTTACGCAAGGGACCCTGAGACGCAGCTGGCGCCCGCCGAACTCAGGCGCGTGCACCCGTTGGGCAAGTCGCCCGTGATCAGCGAAGGCGACATCACCGTGGCCGAGTCCGGCGCCATCGTCGAGTACCTGCTGGACACCCATGGTGGCGCAAACATTGGCGCAACCAGTGGCACAACCAGCGGCACAACCAGCGGCACAGACGGCTCACCCGCCCTGCGCCCGGCCGCTGGAACGTCTGAGCGGCGGCGCTTTACCTACTGGCTGCACTTTGCAGAGGGCAGCGCCATGCCGGTGCTGCTGATGAAGCTGGTCTTTGACAAGGTGCGCAACGCACCCGTGCCGTTTTTCATCAAGCCGGTGGTCAGGCTAGTGGCCGACAACGTCGGCAAGGCTTTCATCAACCCGAATCTGAAAAGTCAGCTGGATTTCATGGAGGCCGAACTGGCCACCCGGCCGTGGTTTGCCGGCCCCGACTTCAGCGCCGCCGACATCCAGATGAGCTTTGTGCTCGAGGCAGCCGCCGGGCGTGCGGGTTTGGATGCGTCACGTCCCCACCTGGTGGACTGGCTTGCGCGCATCCATGCCCGGCCGGCTTACAAGAAGGCACTGGAAGTCGGCGGGCCGTACTCGATGGCGGGTTGATCAGGCCACACCCAGCTCACTGGCCAAACGCTGCACCAGCGCCTTGAGCTCAGCCAGTTCTTGCGCCATGCGGGCTTGTTCGGCCTTCAATGCCGCCAATTCCCCCGCGCTGACACTGCTGCTGTCGTGGGTCGACTCGCGCTGCGGTGCTGACGCCGCGTCTGGCGCCACTTCGCCGCACAGCAGGTGAGCCCAGCGCGCTTCCCGGGCCCCAGGCGCACGCGGCAGCTTGACGACACGCAGGGGTTCTTTGCTGGCGAGTTCATCCAGGAAACCTTCGACCGAGGAAATGTCAGCAAACCTGTGCAGGCGCTCGCAGTTTTGCCGCAGCTCGGCCGACGTTTGTGGCCCGCGCAGCATCAGCACCGCCAGCAGCGCCACCGACTGCGGCGGCAGCCGCAGCACCCGTGGCGCGTTGTGTTCATAGCGGGACACGCGCCCGCTGGGGCCGTCCATGGCCAGGCTCAAGCTCTTCAAGCCGTCGACGGCGGTCAGCACCTCGGCGTCAGTGGCCTCGATCACCGGCCACCGAGCAGTCTTCTGGTTGCAGCCCAGGGTCAGCGCGTTCAAGGACAGCGGGTAGCTGTCGGGCACTGTGGATTGTTTTTCAACCAAGACGCCCAGCACGCGAGCTTCCAACGGGGTGAGGACACGCATCGGGGTCAGACTCCCTGGCCGTCGTCTGCAGAAATGATCGCGCCGTTGACGAAGTGGCTTTCCTTGGCGCACAGCATCACGAGCAGCGCATCCAGGTCTTGCGGCTGCCCGACCCGTTTGCGCGGCATGGACTGCACCAGCTTCTTCCCGGCCTCGGTGGCCCACAGGTGGTGGTTGATCTCGGTGTCGATGTAGCCCGGACACAGCGCGTTCACGTTGATGCCAAAGCGCCCCCACTCCAGCGCCATGGCGCGGGTCATGTGGACGACGGCCGCCTTGCTCATGCAGTACACGCCGATGCCCGGGCCCACCCTCAGGCCGGCCATCGAGGCGATGTTGACAATGCGCCCGCCAGCAAAGGTGCCCGGCGCTTCGCCTTTGCTGCGGGCGATCATGCGTTTGGCCACCGCCTGCGCCATGAAAAACGCACCCCGGGTGTTGGTGTTCATGACGTGGTCGTAGTCTTCGGGCGACACCTCGGTGAGCTTGCTGGTCAGCCCCACGCCGGAGTTGTTGACGAGGATGTCAATCGCGCCCATCTCGGTTTCGGCATGAGCCACGGCCGCGGCGATGCTGACGGTGTCGTTCACGTCCAGGCCGACCACGTGCGCGTCACCCCCGTCGGCTTCAATTTCAGCGCGCAGCGACTTCAAGCGCTCCACCCGCCGCGCCGCCAGCACCACACCCGCGCCGGCACGCGCCAGCACCTTGGCGAACTGCGCGCCCAAGCCGCTCGAGGCACCCGTGACGAAGGCCACACGGCCTGACAAATCGATCTCATAGCTCATGATTTTCCTCGTGTTCCTGGCGTGCTGAATCGGTCCGAAACAAGCTCCGAATCACGATAGCACGCAGCTCTTCACCCCCTGATGACAGCGCGGTGCGGAGGGCTGCGGCATCATCGGCCGCAGATGTTGAACATTCAGAACCTGGGAAAGTCCTTCGGCAACACCGCGGTCTTCGACCAGGTCTCGCTGCAGGTGCAGCCCGGTGAGTTTGTGGCGCTGCTGGGCGAGTCGGGTGTGGGCAAGTCCACGCTGCTGAACTGCATCGCCGGGCTGGAGGTGGCTGACCGTGGCCTGTTGACCATTGCTGGCCAAAACCTGGCCAGCCTGTCCGACGACGACCGCGCGCGGCTGCGCCGCCAGCACCTGGGTTTTGTGTTTCAGGCCTTCCACGTACTGCCGCACTTGACGGTGGCCCAGAACGTCAGCCTGCCCTTGCGCTTGTTGGGTCGGCATGACGCGGCACGGGTGCAAGCGGTACTGGCCGCGGTGGGCCTGGGCGACCTGGGCGCGCGGCTGCCCGCGCAGTTGTCGGGCGGGCAGCTGCAGCGTGTGGCCATCGCGCGCGCGGTGGTGCACGCGCCGGGTTTGCTGCTGGCAGACGAGCCCACTGGCAACCTGGACCCGGCCACCGCCCAGCGTGTGCTGGCGCTGCTGCAAACGCAGGTGCGAGAAGCCGGCGCGGCCTGTCTGCTGGTCACGCATTCGGCAGCGGCGGCTGCGCATGCAGACCGTGTGCTGCGGTTGACTGCCAGCGGCGTGGTCGCCGAGCCCGCATGAGCGCCCCAGGGCCGCCGCCTGGCGATGCCCGTCCGCCAAGGGAATTGCGCAAAGTGGCACAGCCACAGGCCCCTGAGCGTGTGGCGGTTCTCACCAATGCGCCGCTCTGGCCGCTGGCCTTTGCGCTGATGCTGCGCGAGTGGCAACACCACCCGTGGCGTCACGGTGTGGCCTTGTTGGCCGTGGCGCTGGGCGTGGCGCTGGCGTATTCGGTGCACTTGATCAACAGCTCGGCGTTGGCAGAATTTTCGCAAGCCGTGCGCACCGCCAACGGCGAGCCCGATGTGACGCTGCGTGCCCAGCCAACCACGCTCAACGGCCAGCCGGGCTTCGATGACGCGCTGTTCGAGCGCATCGCCACCGACCCGGCCGTGTCACAGGCCAGCCCGGTTGTGGAGGTTGACACCCATGCCAAGACAGCCGATGGCCGCCGCGTGGCCGTGCGCGTGTTGGGCATCGACGCCCTGCGCGCCGCCGCGCTGGCCCCGGGCCTGATGCCCAGGCCTGCCAGCGGCGAATCCACCCTGGTCTTTCTGGACCCCGACGCGGCCTTCCCGAACCTGGCCGCACGCGAACGTGTGGGCCTGGCTGACGCTGGGCCGGTGGCTCTGCAGGCCGGTACCACCTGGCAGCGCTTTCGCGTGGCGGGCACCACGCCGGCAGCGGGTACGCCACTGGTGGTGATCGACATCGCCTCGGCGCAGGCCCGGTTTGAAATGGCCGGGCGCTTGTCGCGCATCGACATCCGCTGGGTTCCCGGCACGGACGGCCAGGCCTGGTTGAAGCAGCAGGCTTGGCCGGCTGACGTGCGGGCCGTGGCCGCAGACGAGGGCGCACAGCGGGTATCCAACCTGTCGCGTGCTTACCGCGTCAACCTCACGGTGCTGGCGCTGGTG
>Ga0105049_10009688_pt1 | contig 11078 bp, 10 predicted proteins | sample MAT06_FD_78087 | JGI IMG/M metagenome (GOLD analysis project Ga0105049, IMG submission 78087) | Freshwater microbial communities from Lake Fryxell liftoff mats and glacier meltwater in Antarctica - MAT-06 | ecosystem: Environmental > Aquatic > Freshwater > Ice > Liftoff microbial mat | place... | reverse complement strand
GGCATTGTGGGACTAACGGGCTTGCCGACGCTTCGCCAGAAGAAATGGCTTACCGTGCCGTTGTTATACCTCGAAACGATGGCGTTGTCGGTTGGGGTTCAGAACATCGTGAAGGTGACCACTGAGCGAACCCGGCCGTTTGTCTATAACCCGGCGGCACCCCTATCCGACAAACTGGGTAAAGATGCCCGTCGGTCGTTTTTTTCGGGCCATTCAGCCGGAGCGTTTACCTCGGCGGTTTTTGCCTCCACGGTGTTCGGGCATTATTTTCCAGTCTCGAAGTTGAAGCCGGTAGTTTGGGCCGGGTCACTGGCCTTAGCCACTACTACCGCCGTAATGCGCTACGAAGCGGGCAAACACTACCCCAGCGACCTGATTGTGGGGGCAGCTGTGGGGTCAATCATCGGCTGGTTAGTGCCGAAGTTGCACGAGCGAAAGTCCCACTCGGGCAGTGCAATCGGGCAAATTAATGTGCAGCCCTGGAGCAATGGTCTTGTCAACGGTTTTTATATGCAGGTATGGTTGAATTGAGTTATTTTTGCTGGATAAACGAATTCCATATCTATGATCGCCGAATACATACAGAGCGTCTTACGGAAGGCGCATTACGAACTTGAGGATGGTACATACTATGCCGAAATTCCTGGTTTCGAGGGCATCGTAGCTTACGGGGATACGTTAGAATCGTGCCGGGAACAACTCATTGATGTACTGGAAGGCTGGATTATTGTTGGTATCAGGCATGGTCACGTTTTGCCAGTTGTTGATGAGATTGACCTTAATCCGGTAATAGAAACAGCCTGATACACCCCCGCTTCGACCAATTAGTCGGATTGAATTGATAAAAATGCTTCGTAAAGCAGGGTTTGTTGGCCCTGAGTCTGGTGGTAAACATCAGTACATGGTGAAAGGCTCTCTCAAGCTAACCATCCCCAATCCCCACCAGGGCGATATTTCGGTGGGTTTACTTCATCGCTTACTCAAACAGGCGGATATTAGCCAGGAAGACTGGCACCAATTAGGATAACATGACTAAAATCACTGACCATATTCGTAACGCAAACGGGAAAACAATTTTCTCGATCGAAGTAATTCCGCCTATTAAAGGCGACAGTCTCAAAAACCTGCTCGACAATATTGAGCCGCTGATGGAGTTCAAACCGCCGTTTATCGACGTGACCTATCACCGGGAAGAATACCTTGAGCGCCCTCTGCCCGACGGTACTATCCAGAAAATTGTGACCCGCAAACGCCCTGGCACAGTTGGCATCTGTTCGGCCATTATGCACCGTTTTGGGGTAGACCCTGTGCCACACGTGTTGTGTGGGGGCTTCAGCCGCGATGAAACCGAAGATTTTCTGATCGACCTGCATTACCTGGGTATCGACAATGTGCTGGTGCTTCGGGGCGATCCGGCCAAACCGTTCAGCACCTTCAAGGCCAAAGAAAACGGCTACTCGTATGCCAACGAACTGGTGGAACAGGTCAGTAACATGAACCGGGGAGTTTATTTGCACGAAGAAGATACGGCACTCGCACCCAGTAATTTTTGCATTGGCGTAGCGGCTTACCCCGAAAAGCATTTCGAAGCCATCGACCATGATACCGATTTCGATTTCTTGAAGCAAAAGATCGATAAAGGAGCCGATTACCTTGTTACCCAAATGTTTTTCGACAATGCCCGGTATTTCGATTTTGTGGCCCGGTGTCGCGAACATGGTATCACCATCCCGATCATTCCCGGCCTGAAACCACTCAGTACCCGTCGGCAACTGGAAATTTTACCTAAAATTTTCCACCTGCACATGCCCGATGATCTAGTAAAAGCTGTATCAGCGTGTGAAAACGACACGCAGGCCCGGCAGGTAGGTATCGAGTGGGGTATTCAGCAATCGCGCGAATTGATGGCCGGTGGCGCTCCCGTACTGCATTATTACACCATGGGTAAAGGTGATAACGTAGCTAAAATTGCCCATGAAGTATTCTGATCTCAAAAAACACGTTCTTTACCAAATAAACCATTAACCAATTCTACCATGATGCGTAACGCACTTTACCTGTTTACCTGCCTGCTTGGCTTCTCAAGCCTCAGCTTTGCCCAGGAAATCCCGGCTCCCACTCCCGATATGGCTACGGTCGTATTCTACCGGATACCCCAATTCGCGGGGGCTGGTAACAATTTTACCGTCCGGGCCAATGGGACTGAGTTGTGCCGACTCAGCAACAAGCGGTATTTTGTGTCTAAACTGAAGCCGGGTAAGGTCGAGTTTACAACGGTGGCCGGTGGTCTCAACATTCCCGATAAGGAGGTCTTTAGTCTCGACCTGGAAGCCAACAAAGTGTATTACATACAGGGCGATATGAAAACGCGGCTCATGACGCAGAAGCTGGTTTTGACAGAGGTGACGGAGTCTACCGCCAAGAAAAAACTTCCCGACATGAAGATTGACAACTGCATGAAGGAGTAGTAATGGATAGAGCTGTTTTCCCTAACTCCCGAAAAACTCCCACGCATATGAGGATATTCCTTACGTTTTGTCTCGCCATGGAGTTTGTGGGCTGTTTGGCCCAGGGTACTTATGCTCAAAGTGCCTCCAACGATACAGCCTATACCCAGCCCTACCGAAATCAGGTGCATTTTTCGCCCCGGCAAAACTGGACAAATGACCCGAATGGACTAGTGTTTTATGAGGGAGAATACCACTTGTTTTTTCAGCACAATCCCCTCGGGATTCGGTGGGGGCATATGACCTGGGGCCATGCCGTTAGCCCTGACCTGATGCACTGGAAAGAACTGTCCCCGGCCATTACTGAAGATACCGTTATGGCGTTTTCGGGCAGTGTGGTTGTCGATGAACGCAATACCAGTGGTTTCGGACGTGATGGTAAAGTGCCGCTGGTTGCCGTTTATACGGGGCACCGCGAAGGAAATCAGAGTCAGTTTTTGGCGTATAGCCTGGATAAAGGACGCACCTGGGCAAAATACACGGGCAACCCCGTTCTCGACCGCAACCAAAAAGATTTCCGAGACCCTAATGTATTCTGGCATGAACCGTCCGGGCAATGGATCATGTCGGTAGTGTTACCACAGGAGCAGCGAGCCTTGTTTTACGGTTCGCCGAATTTGAAAAACTGGACTGAGTTAGGCGATTTTGCCGTGCCGAACAAAGCATTGGGGATTTGGGAGTGTCCGGCTATGATGCCCGTGCCGATTGAAGGCGACAGCACTGGGAACAGGATAAAATGGGTTATGCTTATGTCGGTGAGCGACGGCGCACCGGCTGGTGGATCAGGCATGCAATACTTCGTGGGTGATTTCGACGGGAAGCGGTTTGTATTGCAGGATACCGTCACTCGCTTTCTGGATTATGGGAAAGATTATTATGCCGCTATTCAGATCAATAATCTCGACCGTCCGGTTACGATCGGGTGGATGAATAACTGGCAGTATGCTAATGATATTCCCACTTCACCATTTCGGGGAGCCATGACCATGCCGCGTGAGTTAAGCCTTCGCAAATTGCCAACCGGCTACGTGCTTCATCAAACATTGGCCAGAGAAGTTGTGGCCATTCAGGGAAACGAAACGCAGATAGCCGTAATCAAAGGTATTGACCATACCAAAGAAGCCAACGAGTTTGTGAAGGATGCCGATGCATACGAACTAATGATCCGGGGCAGCATTGGGAATTTTGGGGTGAAACTGAAAACCGGCCCGAATGAGGAAACAGTGATCGGCTACGACTCTACCCGGCGTGAAGTGTATGTAGATCGAACCAAGTCGGGCCGAATAACCGATAATCCCAAGTTCTCTGCCCGGACTACAGCTCCACTCGTAGTAGAAACACCATCCGGTCAGAAAACTCCCAAACCACAGCTGACGCTGCATATTGTAGTAGACCGGGCTGCCATCGAAGTGTTTGTTGATGGCCAACAACCAGTTACCATGACAAACCAGATTTTTCCGTCCTCAACCAAGCCCCAACTGGAATTTTTCGGCAAAACACTTCGCTCTATCGAGATGCGCCGGTTAGATTCTGTTTGGAAATGACTTATTCTAAAGCCGTTAGAAAATAGATATCGGACGTTTGACTTTTGGTCCTTGCAAGAAAAACTATGAAACTCATCCTTACGCTTACCTTACTTTTTACCCTGACACTTGTCAAGGCTCAATCTGTTGACGAAAAAGCTGTTGTAGCCGCCGAAAAAGCCCGCTTTGATGCCCAAGTCTCTAAAAATGCCGAAGTCCTCAATCAATTGCTGGCCGAAGACATGGTTTATGTTCACTCCAACGGCAATGTGGACAACAAACAATCGTATATTCAGTCGATTAAAGACGGAAATTCGACGTATAATTCAATTGACATTCAGGAACAAAAGGTCAGGATGTACGGGAAAACAGCTATTGTTAACGGCGTATGCTACATCAAAAGGCCCCTTGTCGATGGCAAGAATAACGACCTGAAACTTCGCTATACCGACGCGTACGTGAAAAAAGACGGCCGCTGGCAAATGGTCACCTGGCAGTCGTTCAGGATGCCGACTCAGTAAAAGAGAACCAAGATTTTGAGAGGATTTTTAGGATTAAACAAGATTTTGTTGCGTCAGCTATCCTGTTTAATCCTAAAAATCTTGGTTCTGATTTGTTCTTCTTCCCTTAAATTCTGCTCGATTCTCCCAATGTCGCATCCCGACTTGGGCTGTATTTTGGTGTAGGTGCGTTGTCCTCCGCCGGTGAATTACCATCGTAATCTACGCCACCGGCTGCAGCGCCTGTGCCAAAAGCTCCCATAGTGCCGGAGCCTGCTACCATAGTCGAATCGATAGTCGCTTCGTTCCTAACACGGTCATTGTCACGATAACGATCAAACGAATCATCGTCGTCCTGATTGTTGCGCTCGTCGGCAGCCCGGCCATTAATAAACGACTCGGCTAGTTGCGTTAGCTTCTTATCCGTATTTTTCTCCTCATCAAGGGTCTGTTGCAGCAACTGTGCCGCTTCATTATGGCCTAGCACTCGCGCCAGTGTGACTACCGAACCATACGAAGCAATTTCGTGGTGCTCAACTTTCTGAGCAGCCATAATCAAGCCTGCATCCCGAGTTAGTGATCCTGATTCTGTGTTTGATATTACGCGCTGTCCATCGTCGACCAGACCATCAATGGCGTTGCAGGTTCCTTCATCTACCGAAATACCAAGGCTGTCGAAAACACGCTCCAAACGAGTTCGCTGATTACGCGATTCCTCCTGATGATGCAGGAAAGCGCTGCGTACTTCGTCTGTAGTAGCCGCATCGGCCATGTCGCCAAGGGCATCGATAGCCTGTCCCTCGGCATAATAAATGCCTTTCAATTCGGAGACAAACAGGCTTTTTAAGCCTTCTCCCGTGTCTGTGTCATTTCCGCTAAAGAAATTCGACACACGATCCATGAACGATGCCATAGTGATTGTGTTTTAAGGTTTCGTTGAACTACACAACTATTGCCCAATTACTGTGCCGATGCTGATCTACTGTGAGTTAGCCGTCGAAGACTGACTCCGTATGAGGTGTAAAATCTACAGTTTGAGTAGGCTTATTCCCCCGCTTTAAACGTGCCAAACCGAACGGTTTAGCGGCATAAAGTGTTGGTACGTTACAATCCTGTTTACATTGTGGGAGTCGATTGCCCGGCATTGTTTGTGCAGCATTCTATTCTTTTGCGTCTATCTTTGGCGCAAAGCAACGAGAGATTGTGGGGTACGCATCAACCTGAAAGCCTAATTATGTCAAAGAACTTAGTCATAGTGGAGTCGCCCGCCAAGGCGAAAACCATTGAAGGCTACTTAGGAAAAGATTTTACCGTTCGGTCGAGTTATGGCCACGTTCGCGACTTACCCAAGGATGGGTTAGCCGTTGACGTGAGCAATGGCTTTATACCCGCTTACGAGGTATCACCTGATAAGCGGCAGTTAGTCAGTGAGTTAAAAAAAATGGCGAAAGCTGCCGAAGAAGTCTGGCTCGCCACTGACGATGACCGCGAAGGCGAAGCTATCTCGTGGCACCTCAAAGAGGCCCTCGGTCTCCGCGACAATACCAAGCGAATTGTATTTCGGGAGATTACCAAAACTGCGATCCTGAATGCCATTGGTCAGCCCCGCTCCATTGACATTGACCTTGTTAATGCTCAACAGGCCCGGCGTGTTCTCGACCGATTGGTAGGCTACGAATTGTCGCCCGTGCTTTGGCGTAAAATTAAAGGGGGTAGCACCGGCCTTTCAGCGGGGCGCGTACAGTCGGTTGCGTTGCGGCTGGTTGTTGATCGCGAGCGCGAAATCGAGAAGCACCAATCTAAATCTAGCTTTAAAGTAACGGCTCAGTTTGTGGTTGATGGCGGCAAGATCCTGAATGCCGAATTGGCCAAGAACTTTGCCACCGTTGAGGAGGCCCGAGGTTTCCTTAACCAGTGCCTGGGCGGAATCTTCACGATCAAAAACCTTGAAACGAAGCCCGCCAAAAAATCACCTGCTCCCCCGTTCACGACCTCAACGTTGCAGCAGGAGGCATCCCGCAAAATGGGTTACGCCGTTGATCGCACCATGAAACTGGCTCAGGGATTGTACGAAGCCGGTAAGATTTCGTACATGCGTACCGACTCGACCAGTCTTTCGCAGGAAGCCATAGATAAAGCAACCGCCGAGATCCAGACCGAGTTTGGACCAAATTATGTGCAGACTCGTCAGTACAAGACCAAAAATGAGTCGGCTCAGGAAGCGCACGAAGCCATCCGGCCCACAAATTTTAACGACCGGGGAGCGGGGAGTAACAAAGACGAAAAACGCCTGTATGAATTGATCTGGAAGCGGGCCATTGCCTCTCAAATGGCTGATGCTCAGTTAGAACGTACTACGGCTACGATACTGATCAAATTTGGGTTCGGGGCGGCTCCGGTGGCCGTTCAGGCATCGTCGTCGTTCGATGATAGCCCGTTCGATGTGGCCACTCCTGATGCCGCGCCCGCACCACGCCCGTATCCCAACGAACTGATTGCCCAGGGTGAAGTGATTAAGTTTGACGGTTTTTTGCGCGTGTATTTAGAGTCGAAAGACGACGAAGACGAGGAGAGCAAGGGAATGTTGCCCCCACTTCGGGTTGGGCAGGTGCTGGATTTGGGACAGATGAAAGCCACCGAGAAATTCTCGCGTCCGCAACCACGCTACGCCGAAGCCAGCCTGGTAAAAAAGTTGGAAGAAATGGGTATTGGTCGCCCGTCTACCTATGCGCCAACCATCTCGACTATTGTCAACCGGGGTTACGTGACCAAAGCCGACCGGGCAGGGCAGGAGCGGGCTTTTCGCGAAATTACACTGGCCCAGAATCAGGTGACCGAGAAAGCGGGTAAAGAGATGTATGGGTCCGAAAAAGCCAAACTCTTCCCGACCAATACGGGCATGGTGGTCAACGATTTTCTGGTCGAGTATTTTCCCGATATTGTCGATTTTAAGTTCACGGCCAATGTCGAAAAGGATTTTGACGAGATTGCCAGTGGCCGTCGCGATTGGAAACAGATGCTGGAAGGTTTCTACGATCCGTTCCACAAAAATATCGAAGAAGTACAAGGGTCCGATTCTGTATCGTTCAAAACGGGAGCCCGCGAGTTAGGCCTTGACCCTAAAACGGGTAAGAAAATGTCAGCTCGTCTGGGGCGCTACGGAGCTTTTGTGCAGATCGGCGAATCAACTGATGAGGAGAAACCTGTTTATGCCAACCTGCGCGACAATCAGTTGATCGAGACTATCACCTTGCAGGAGGCTTTGGATTTGTTTGCCTTGCCGCGTGAAGTTGGCTTCTTTGAGGATCAGCCAATGACCATCGGCATCGGTAAATTTGGTCCCTACGTGCGACATGATGGCAAATACGTGTCGCTTACGAAAGAAGATGATCCTTACACTATTACGGAGGAACGCGCTGTTGAGCTGATTCAGCAAAAGCGGGCCGAAGCCGTCAGCGAATCGATTGGTGAATTTGAAGGCAAGCCAGTAACAACGGGTAAAGGTCGCTTTGGTCCGTATGTGAAGTTTGAGGATAAATACATCTCGTTGCCCAAAGGGGAGCAGTTGGGGCAGATCACCCTCGAACGCGCGATTGAACTGATTGCGCAGAAGCGTCAGGCCGAAGCCAACAAGTTTATCAAGGAGTTTCCCGAAAACCCGACTATCAAAATAGTCAACGGCATATACGGTCCATATCTGGCCGTAGGCAAGCGGAACGTTCGTATCCCTAAAGAAACTGACGCAGCGTCGCTTACCCTGGAGGAATGTCTGGCATTGGCTGGGGAACCCGCCGAAGGGCCTGCGAAAAAGGTTCCGGCCAAAAAAACTGCCGTTAAAACCGCCACCAAAACCACTGCTGTCAAGAAAGCGGCTCCGGCTAAAAAGGCAGTAGCGAAGAAGTAATAAGTTTCAGAATAGCACCGCAACGGCGAACCGTGCGGATGACGCGGGTCGAGCTGATTTTCGCAAATTTTTATCCGCGATAAATCAGCTCGACCCGCGTTCTATTTTATGTAAATTGAGCCTATGGAATCGAAACCAAAACTAGTGGTATTGTCCGGTGCAGGCATTAGCGCCGAAAGTGGTTTGGCCACCTTCTGCGATGCCGATGGACTTTGGGAAAATTATAGTATTGAAGACGTTGCTACAGCGACTGGCTGGGTACGAAACCCTACGTTGGTTCAGGAGTTTTACAACAAACGCCGGAAACAAGCACTGGACGCACAACCCAACGCAGGGCACAATGCGTTAGTGGCACTGGAAGAAAAATACGACGTAACAATCATCACACAGAACGTTGACAATCTGCATGAAAAAGCGGGGTCGTCAAAGGTAGTACACCTACACGGCGAACTATCCAAAATGCGCAGCTCTGGTGATGCCAGCCTGGTGTACGATATTGATAGCGATGAAATTAAGATGGGCCAGTTATGTGAAAAGGGCCATCAACTCCGACCGCATATTGTCTGGTTTGGGGAGGAAGTTCCAATGATGGAAGTTGCCTTCGACATTACGCAGGAGGCCGATATTTTCGTTGTTGTTGGTACATCGCTGGCTGTGTATCCGGCGGCAGGATTGGCCTATGCAGTGCCCCGTGGGGTGCCTATTTTTGTGGTGGACCCCAATACACCCGACATGAGAAAAACCCCCAATGTTACGTTCATTGTTGAACCGGCCACCACGGGCCTGACCAAGTTAGCCGAGCAGCTGTTATCACTGTAGCCCTAAGCAAAAACGCACTGGCCCATAAAGACCAGTGCGTTGCTCATGTGGAGCGTGAAGGCATACCTAGCCGTTTTTCTGATCGTAAAACACTTTTGACTGACCAACCCAGTTATCGCGCTCGATCCGACCGGGAAAAAACTCGATAAGTTCGTTCACCTTATCAAGGTCTTCTTTGGTGAAGTTTGACACCTGACGGAAGGTGTAAATTCCCAGACTGTGGAGTTTACGTTCTAGGAATGGTCCAATGCCTATAATGGCTTTCAGATCATCTGCTTCTGAAGAGGTGGCAATACCAATACGGTCAAAATTTAATTCGCCTGCCCGTGAAGCAATGCGCGACAGAACAGCTGCTTCAGAGCCTTGGGCTATAGGCATCGGTGGGCTTTCGTTGAAAATCGGAATGGCAAGTGGGACTATTGGTCTCGACTCACTATATGCCTTAGTCGGAATATCGTCTGTAACAGATGCTAAAACCACCGTTTGGGTGGTGACAGACGTAGGAGCAATATAAGAAGGTGCAACCGGTGGCACAATGGTTACTTTCGACTGCCGGCACTCGGCTAGTTCGCGTTCGCGTTCGGCAATATCGGCCCGGAGCGAATTGAGCGGACCGCTTAGAATGAGCCGGGCGATAAACCAGCCAATGAAAGCTGCCAGTGAAAGCAGCAGCAACATTTCGACAATGGCTACCGGAAGACTGAGGGGATCTAATCCAAACATGGTTTCTTTCGTTTCAGGTTATTTTCTCTTGTCTAAATCGGCGGCTTGCCCAACCCAGTTGTCGCGTTCGATACGACCGGGGAAAAACTCGATAATCTCGTTGATGGTATCAATGTCTTCCTCGATAAAGTTCGACACTTGCCGGAACGTGTATATGCCGATAGCATGTAGCTTGCGTTCCAGAAACGGTCCTACGCCCACAATGTCTTTCAGGTCGTCGGCGTCGGTAGGAGCGGCCCTGCCAATGCGGTCGAAATTAACTTCGGATGCGCGAGCTCGAATTCGGTTGAGCACAGAGGTTTCGTCGGCTCCGCCAGTGATGGGCATCACCGGTACCCGCTGGCAGTCGTCCAGTTCACGGTCGGTGTTAGCTAGTTTGCCTTCTAATTGATGGATAAGGCTCTGGCGCGAGATATAGCCGATAACAAAGCCCAATGCACCGGCTACAATGGCCATAATCCAATGGTGCAACGCGGCATCAGGATTCCATTCAAACATGTTTTTGTGCGTTTATCGTTGATTATTGAACTACTACTGTTACCCGGCGATTGGCTTTCCGACCACTTTCTGTGTCGTTCGACGCCTTTGGGTCTGCTTCTCCTTTGCCTCCTGATTCAATCTGAGAAGCCGATACACCCTGCAATAATAACCGCTGCTTCACCGAACTAGCCCTCTTTTTCGACAATTGCAGGTTCCCGTCTGCCGGGCCTTCGTTATCGGTATAGCCCATCAAAACCAAGTCTTTATCTTTGTGGTTTCGGAGATACTGAATGGCTTCTTTGAAGAATTTCTTGGTTTCATCGGTCCGAATGTAGTCCGATGAGCCACTCTTGAAGTACAGGTCGATTGGCTTAAATACCGACTCGAATTTCTCGGCCTTGGCCAGGGTTTCTTCTGTTGCTTTAGGAGCTACCGATGGGGCTGTTACCGAAGTACTTACCGCCGAAGTCGATGCGGCCGAATCGGCAGGTGCCACAGCAGCCACCATAGCGGCAAACGTACCATTCACGCCCGCATTTGCCGAATCACCTTTGGCGTTGAACGTTAAATCAGCTCGTTCCACGCCAGCGGTAATAATGGAGTTAGCCACTACTCCGCGCTG
>Ga0105049_10009687_pt1 | contig 11078 bp, 7 predicted proteins | sample MAT06_FD_78087 | JGI IMG/M metagenome (GOLD analysis project Ga0105049, IMG submission 78087) | Freshwater microbial communities from Lake Fryxell liftoff mats and glacier meltwater in Antarctica - MAT-06 | ecosystem: Environmental > Aquatic > Freshwater > Ice > Liftoff microbial mat | place... | reverse complement strand
GGCAATGATGAAGCAGATCGTGGCGGTGAGCAGGGTGGGGATCATCAGAACGCCGAACCAGCCTACATAGAGGCGGTTGTCGGTGCTGGTAACCCACTCACAAAGCTGCTCCCAGGGGGAGGAGCCTTGCCGTTGTTGGATCGTTGTGGTCATAGGTATTAAGACGGGTAAAGGTTTGTCTGAAATTCATCTACGAGAGATGAGCGGTTATGTATATCTGCACATTAACGCCTTTATTGCGGATTGTAAAGAAGCATTTAGAGAGGAGAGGGCGATCGCCCTCCCCGCAACAATCGGCCTAGCGATCCCACGGCTCACCCGCCTCAACCGCCTAAGGTCTTTCCTGAAAAGAGTTCCTCAATCCAGCATGAAGTTCCTCAATCCAACATGAAACACTCTGGAGGTACAAACTTACTTCGATAACTGTCATTGACAATCTAAATTGTCATGATTAGGATGGGGGTATGAATATGTTGCAGCCCATTGCACAGGCCAATCCCCAGTGGGATCTAGAAACCTTCGTGCAGGTCGCCAATGACCTGCTGCCCCACTACCTGCCTTCTGTAGATCCCAACCGTAGCCACACACCAGAGGCCATAAATCTACGACTGGTGCGCTATTACACAACCCAAGGCGTGCTCGATCGCCCCTTGCGGCAAGGGCGTGAAGCACGATACACCTACCGCCAGCTCCTACAAGTATTAGTGGTGCGGCGGTTGTTAGGAGAGGGATACAGTACCAGCGCCCTTCAACCCATCACGATCGAAAAAAGCAACACCGATTTAGAAGCCCTGTTGCAAGGAGGAATGCAACTCACCATAGAAACGGCCAACCCGGCGCTGGCGTTCTTGCAATCGGTGCAAACGCGCACCCCTGACGCATCTGCGGCCATGCCTGTGCAGTCTCCGGCGGCTCCTGCCCCAAGGGATTTGGCATTACAAGATAGCTCCGCTCCCTCTCGCTGGCAACGCATCGTTGTCTTACCCGGTTTAGAAATCCATATAAAGGAGGACTTCGCTTCTCCAAGCACACCCCAAGAGCGAGAAAACCTGCTGCAACTGATCGCTCAACGGCTCTCATCCCTATTCCACCCCAAGAGGTCTTCGCCATGAGTCAGCCCACTGTATCCCTCATCCCAATGCATGGAGCCATCCCCAAGGGTCGCTCAATCACCCTGGATGTGTTGGTCAAAATCCAGCCACCCGAGCCAGGACAGACGAGCGATCGCCCACCCCTCAACCTAGGGTTTGTGATCGATCGATCTGGCTCCATGCAAGGCAGCAAAATTGACTATGCACGCCAAGCCGTAAGCTTTGCCGTCGAGCAACTTTTGCCGAGCGATCGCCTCAGTCTGACGGTATTTGATACCCATGTCCAAACCCCCATCCCAAGTACATTAGCCACAGATAAACACCACCTGCTTGAGACCATTCGCCACATTCGCCCTGGCAGTTCTACCGCACTCCATGCCGGCTGGGTCAATGGCGGGTTGCAGGTGAGCCAATATCTCAACCCAGAACATCTTAACCGCGTCATTTTGCTATCCGATGGCTTAGCCAACGTAGGAGAAACAAATCCAGATAGGATTGCCACAGATGTCCATGGGTTGATGCAACGGGGCGTTACTACCACCACCCTAGGCGTCGGCGCTGACTATGACGAAACGCTGCTAGAGGGCATGGCTCGCAGTGGTGATGGCAACTTCTTTCACATTGATTCCCCCGATCACTTACCTGAAATTTTTCAAACCGAGCTGCAGGGCTTGGTGGGGACGGTAGGCCAATCCGTTACCCTAGCCCTAACGCCCCTCGCTGAAACCCACATTAGCGATGTATTAAATGATTTAGAAAAAACACCAGAAGGACGGCTCAAGCTGCCCAACCTAACGATCGCCAACCCTGTTTATGTCGTGGTTCGCTTGCAGATTCCGGCATTGACCCAGGGCACGGCAGTGTTGGAGGTCACCCTGAGCTGGCAAGCCCCTTCACAAACGCAAGTAGAAAGCCTGTCGCAGAAACTCCGATTAGAAGTCGTTACACCGGAACAAATGAGCGATTTCCCGGCGCACCCAGAGGTGCAAGAACAGGTGGCGCTGTTGATGGCGGCGCGCGCCCGACAAGAGGCAGTGGGCTTTGCGGATAGTGGAAATTATGCCCAAGCAGCGGCTGTTTTACGAGAATCAGCGGCGTTTTTATCGCAGGCACCCGCCTCGCCCATCATCATCAGCGAATTGACGGCCTCCCAAACGTTAGCCGGAGATTTTGAAACGGGAGACAAGTCCTTGGCTCGTAAACGGGCTGTCCATCAGGCCTACCACATGTCTCGCGGGCGAGGGTCTGACTACGGCAAGAAAAAGGGCGATCCCTCTGATAAAACCCCTGATGCACCAAAGGATCAGCCCACGGATCAGCGCTAAGAATAGCGGTCATCCATACCGTTCATACCTATGGCTGGATGTCTGATGGGGTGCGGGAATAACGCTGTATTCACAGCGTTATTCCCGCACCACTAATTGAGTTTTATCGCTAATTAAGTTTCCCTAAAACTGCGTTGTGCTAGATCTGAGTCTTACCCCTGGAAAATCATTCGTTGAAAGAGCCTGAAGATCTGTCTGGAGTGCTTTTATGTTTAAATATTTTAGTGCCCTTAAAAAGGGCAAAATTGCGCTGTGGTGCTATCTTATTTGGTATCTCGTTACCCTATTTTTCTACTTTGATCCATCTCCAGCTATTTGGCTAAATTCGCTAGGAATCAGTGTTGTGATTGGGGTCGCCTTGCTCCTTAGCGTCTCGAATCAATCCACCCATGCTGTCGATCGATGGCAAGTATTTCGCTTATTCCTAATGCCGTTTTGTGTGTCTAGTTTTTCATCCTTAATTAAAGACCATGGGTTTATTTTGATCGTCCCTCCCAGAGCGATTGAGCAGATAACCGCCATAGGTTTATGTCTAGCTTTGATCGGAACCATCTCACTCTTAAAGCTCCTCAATCAGAAGGCATGAGTCCACCCAGCCTAGGGAATTTCAGTCCACGCACTTTCCCAGCTTTCTGCTCCATGCCTCTGATGCCCTACATAACGCTCGCCCTCTAATGCTCTATGCTAATGCCACGTTAACGCCACCGCTTCACCCTGGGTTAAGGTTCATTCTGCGGTTCATATCTATGCTGCGGCACGGGCGTCGGGGGTGGGTTATCGTCTTAGGGGTTCTGCTATGGCTGGGGCTGGGGTTGATAGGAACGCCCCACGCTTTGGCAAATCCTTGCTATACCGTTTCAGGGCATCAGGTGTGTATTCTAGAGATTCGTCGCAGTGCCAAAAATTATTGGGAATATCGGGCGGCGGTGAGTGTGGATGGAGAAGGGCGATCGCTCGACCTCTACAATTGCCGCGATCGCACCCACACGACCCACGATGGCAGGCTCATTCCCTTTAGCCAAGACCTTGCAGGGGCGATCGTCTGCCGCCTCTACCGAGGATAATCCCATCACATAGGAACCCCTGACGACTCACCCAATCGCTTACCTCAGCGCCAAAACCCAAAATCTAAAATCCCCACAATCTCCCATCAAGAGACCGGGTTCGATACAATTCGTAGATGCCTCATGTCCTTTATATCCAGACGGTGAACCATCGTGACCGCTCCAGGAAGCTACAAAGATACCGTTAATCTCCCCAAGACGCAGTTTGATATGCGTGCCAACGCGCCCAAGCGCGAGCCAGAAATTCAGCAGTTTTGGGACGATCACCAGATTTACCAGCAGCTTTCTGAGGGCAACCCTGGCGAGGTGTTCATTTTGCATGACGGCCCCCCCTACGCCAACGGGTCGCTGCACATCGGCCATGCGATGAACAAAACCCTCAAAGACATCATCAACAAATATCAGCTATTGCAGGGGCGAAAGGTACGCTATGTGCCCGGATGGGATTGCCATGGCCTGCCCATTGAGCTGAAAGTGCTACAAGCCATGTCTGCGGATGAGCGGCGTGACTTGACCCCCATTGAGCTGCGGAAACGGGCCAAGGTTTATGCCCTAGAACAGGTCGATGGCCAACGCCAAGGGTTTCGTCGCTACGGCGTGTGGGGAGATTGGGATCATCCTTATCTCACCCTCACCCCCGACTATGAAGCCGCTCAGATTGGTGTTTTTGGCAAGATGTACCTCAAGGGGTATATTTACCGGGGGTTAAAGCCCGTGTACTGGAGTCCAAGTTCTCAGACGGCTTTGGCCGAAGCCGAATTGGAGTACCCCGATGGGCATACCTCCCGGAGCATCTATGTCGCCTTTCCGATGGTGAGCCTATCGCCGTCGGCAGCAGCCTTTCAGCCCTACCTCGACAGCCTCGGTGTCGCCATTTGGACAACGACTCCCTGGACGATCCCCGCTAACTTAGGGGTCGCCGTTAACCCATCCCTGACCTATGCGGTGGTGGAAGTAGGAGCAGCCGATCAAGGGACTTCTAAACAAGGGACTCCAGATCAAGGGACTTCCGATCAAGACATCATTGACCCAGAATGGCATTGCCGTTATTTGATTGTGGCGAAGGATCTGGTTGAAAGCCTCTCCCAAACCCTCGGCAAGCCCCTCACGGTCAAGGCAGAGCTACCTGGCAAAGCCTTAGAGCATTCCAGCTACCTCCATCCTTTATTTGAGCGAGAAAGTCAAATTCTCATTGGCGGCGACTATATCACCACTGAGTCTGGAACGGGCTTGGTGCACACCGCACCAGGGCATGGGATGGACGACTTTATTGTGGGGCAGCGCTACGGATTGCCCGTCTTATCGCCCGTGGATGATTACGGCAACTTTACGCTGGAAGCGGGGCCATTTGCGGGGCTAAATGTGCTGAAAGATGCCAATGATGCTGTGATCAAAGCCCTCGGTGATACCAAGTCTCTGCTGAAAGAAGAATCTTATGCCCACCGTTACCCCTACGACTGGCGGACGAAAAAACCTGTGATCTACCGAGCCACGGAGCAATGGTTTGCCTCGGTGGATGGCTTTCGGGAGCAGGCGATGAAGGCGATCAAAGAGGTGCGCTGGATCCCGGAGCAGGGCGAAAACCGGATCACTTCGATGGTGTCGGAGCGTTCAGACTGGTGCATTTCCCGACAGCGCAGTTGGGGCGTGCCGATTCCGGTGTTTTATGATGTGGAGACCAACGAGCCGCTGCTCAACGAAGCCATCATCAACCACATCCAAGCCCTCTTTGCGGAACATGGCTCTGATGCGTGGTGGGAACTTTCGGTGGCGGAACTCTTACCCGAACCCTACTGCCAAGATGCGGCCCGCTATCGCAGGGGCATGGATACCATGGATGTGTGGTTTGACTCTGGTTCGTCTTGGGCGGCGGTGGCCGACCAGCGCGAGGGGTTAGAGTACCCTGTCGAGATCTATCTAGAAGGGTCAGATCAGCACCGGGGCTGGTTCCAATCGAGTTTGCTCACCAGTGTGGCCGTCAATGGCCATGCACCCTATCGCCAAGTGCTAACCCACGGGTTTGCGCTGGATGAACAGGGGCGCAAGATGAGCAAGTCTGTGGGCAACGTGGTTGACCCGCAAGTGGTGATCAATGGCGGCAAGAACCTGCAACAGGAGCCTGCCTATGGCGCGGATGTGTTGCGGCTGTGGGTGTCGTCAGTGGATTACACCTCGGATGTGCCCTTGGGTAAAAACATTCTGAAGCAATTGTCAGATGTGTACCGCAAGATTCGCAATACCTCGCGGTTCTTGCTGGGGAATTTGCATGATTTTGACCCCGCCACGGATGCGGTGCCCTACGACCAGTTACCAGAACTAGATCGCTATATGCTGCACCGGATGACGGAGGTATTTGCCACCGTTACTGAGGCCTTTGAAAGCTATCAGTTTTTCCAATTTTTCCAAACGGTGCAGAATTTTTGTGTGGTAGATCTATCGAACTTCTACCTCGATATTGCGAAGGATCGGTTATATATCAGCGCGCCTCACTCTTTGCGCCGCCGCAGTTGCCAGACCGTGCTGGCGATCGCCCTCGAAAACCTAGCCCGGGCGATCGCCCCTGTGCTCTCTCACTTAGCCGAAGATATCTGGCAATATCTCCCCTATAAGACCGCTCACACCTCGGTTTTTGCCTCTGGCTGGGTGAGCTTGGCGGCAACCTGGCAGCAGCCTGCCCTCGCCACCTATTGGGAAACCCTGCGCGATATCCGCGATGAAGTTAACAAGGTGATGGAGCAGGCTCGTAATGCTAAGGCCATTGGGGCGGCGCTAGAAGCCAAGGTGCTGCTCTATGTTGCCGATGCAGACTTGCGCCAAACGCTGCAACGCTTTAACCCCAGCGATAGCCTGGTGGGCAATGGCGTCGATGAGTTGCGGTATCTGCTCATTGCCTCCCAGGTCGATTTACTCGACGAGCCGGGGGTCTTAGCGGATCTCCCATACAGCCTGCAAACCGATAGCGTGGGGATCGGTGTCGTCGATGCAGAAGGGGAAAAGTGCGATCGCTGCTGGCACTACTCCACCCACATCGGTACATCGAGCGAGCATCCCACGATCTGTGAACGCTGTGTCTCTGCCCTTGCCGGAGATTTCTAATGCATAGGCGGGAACTCGATTCCCGCCTGTGCTGCCATTGCACGGGTATTGAGAGGGTTGCATCAAAGGTTTTCAGCCGATGTTAAGAGGCGTCGGGCTTTGAGCCGTCGGCTTGCAATGCCCCTGTTCCGTTTACAGGTCGTGGGGATTCGAGGGTATAGCGTTGCTGGAGCAGCGTATTCACCGCCTCGACCAGGGTAGGAATCGACCAGCCTTGGAGATGAGCGGCGATCGCACATCCCCCGGCTCCAACCCCTTCTTTAACAAAGCCCTGCTCATAGGCTTGGAGTTGGGGCGCTTGGGCGGTGGCAAAACTCCGCACGGTCGCCAGCAGAGGCGCTTGGAGTAAGGCGGCCAGCCCCACCGTATCTCCGGTGGGATCAGCGGCAACCCAGCGGGTGGTGCCCACTGCCACTGCCTCGGTTGGCCAATCTAGCCCCGCGTAGGAGCGTAAGGCTTGCATTAGGGCATACACGGCCAGCATTTGGGTGCCTCCGGCCAAGAGCACGGGCACTTGGGCACTGGCGGCGATCGCCATCCCTGCCACTACAATTTGCATGGGGTCGCCCACGGCGGCCACCACCGCCAGTGGGTCGGGGGGTTTCTGGGAAGTCCACTGTTCTTTTGTTAACCCGGCTTGTGTTAACCCGGCTTGCACGATCGCCCATTTCTGGGAATGGTTGCAGGTTGGGTGGCTGCTATTGACCATCCCTTGAACTGACCAGCCGAGAGCCGTCAAAACGGCCAGCGCGGTCGTTGTGCCCCCGACCACGCATTCTCCCAAAATTAAATAGTCGGCGGGGGCTTGCGCTATCCACCGCTGCCCCCAGGCGATCCCCTGGGTGAGTAGGTGTTGCACCGTGGCCAGGGGCAAGGCTTGCCCAGAACTGAGGCACCGGGCCGGGGTGCCGCCTAAATCGACATGGGGCACGGTAGGCGGATGGGGTAGCCCAGCGTTGAGCAGGGTGACGGGGATGCCCAACTGGGCAACCACTGCGCGGGAGATCAGCACGGGGGACGCCCCTGCCGCGAGGGGCGGCAGCGGAAACCGGGGATGGGGTTGCACGCCACAGGCCAAAAACTCGGCATCGGCGATCGCCGTCCACCGCCGATCATCTGGGGTTGCGCCTGCTGCGGAAATCCCAGGGATTAGCCCCGTCTCGGTGAACCCCAGCACGCAGGCTAAGTGAGGCGATCGCCCCACACAACGGCGCAACCAAGCTTGGGCGATCGCGGGCTGGGTATATACCCGAATCAGGGAGGCCAACCGCTCGGATGGAGGGGTGGGTAAGGATTCTGCGCAAGAGTCTGACAAGGGATGGCGCGGCGCGGTTGCGCCCACGATTGGGTTTACGGCTTCTATCACCTATCACCTTAGACCGAATGAGAAGCACTTGAAACCGACTAGAACGGCAGGATGCGCCGTGATCACGAGACGGGAACCTGGGGATCATGGCGATCGAGCAGCGTTTCGGTGTCGTCAAAAACGGCGATCGAGAGTTGGAAGCGGGCGGCGAGGTCTTGGAGGCTTTTGCGGAGGTTGAGCTGATGTTCTGCCACCAAGGCTTGCAGATCGCGGTTGCCAGAGTCGCGAGTTTGGGCGATCGCCGCCATATAGGCCGGAGACAACTGCACCCGAATGTCGGAGCCAATGCCCATCAATCGACATTTGCGAAATTCTTGGTTACAGACCCGGTCAATTTCGAGGCTAATGGCGGTGTTATTTTCTAGCTTGGCTTGGGCTTGGCTGACGGCGGTGGCGTAGGTGCGGGCGAGTTCGGTGGCGCGGCTGGCCTGGGTGGTGTTGGCGGGGATCTGTTCGGTGTGGCGGATGGCATTCGTCCAGGCGACGATCGCCCCTTGCCAGTTGGCTTGTTGGGCGGCTTGTTGGGCGTCCGCTGCAAACGTTGTGGCCTGGGTCAACAGATCGGCGGCGGTGGCTTCTTTTTCCTGCTGAGCCAGGGAGGCGGTGAGTTGCGGTTCGTAGCTCTGCAACAACTGCGTTGCCTCGATGGCGGCATAACTCCCTTCGGGCACCTCATTTAGGCGCAACATCACCATTTGCCACGTAATGCTCACCAATTGCCATTGGGCGGCGGTTTCTGCAATTTGTTGGCGCGCAGTAGCCATCTCAATGCCCTGCTTTGCCATATTGAGGGAGGTTTGGGCGGTGGTTTCGGCCTCTAGCTGGCGGGTGTGGTCTTGCTGCTGCCCCTGGTAGCGCTGGCGCAATCGCTGGGCGGTGCGGTAATAGGGGTTGCTGGGGGCGATCGCATCTAGCCGATTGATAGCCGTTTTCCACAGATCCAGCACTTCTTGCCAGCTTTCCATAGGGATCGGTGCCGCATCGCTTTTTTGCTCGGCGGTGGTGCCCAACTCCGCGATCGCCCTCAGGTGGTCTAGGGTTTCGGCCTGGGTGAGGTAGGTCTGCTGGAGTTGGCGGGCTTCTCGGGCATAGCCCGACCACAGGGGGATGGTTTCGAGGGTGGCGATCGCCGCATATAAGGGTTGCCCAGAGGCTTGCAAAGCCGCCGCATCAACCGCCGTTTCTGCTCCCCGAATGGCCTCAGATTGCGAGGTTTGAGCCAGTTCTAGCTCTGGACAACTCCCGACCACGCAAGGACGGCTGAGGCCATAGACGCCGCTGGCAACCCCTAGGGCGATCGCCCCACCGGTTAGCAGCACTCGCCGCTCGATCCCCCGTTGTCCGGTTAAGGCCGCTGGCTCTGTGGACTGGTCGAGTGGCATCTCGGCTAACAGATCAGCGGGAAACGCCTGGGAAAACAGATCCGAGCCAGGTGATGAGTTTTCTTCTACGGATACTAAGGCTCCACCGATCTCTGTCCACGATTCAGCATCACGACCCATGAACGGTTCTGATAATGCATCTGAAAAATGCTCTGAATCTAAGAAAGCCTCTGATTCTAAAAAATGCTCTGAATCTGAGAAAGTCTGTGAAACCTCGTCAGGGGGAATGTCCGCAACGGTTCCCGAAAACATATTTGAGAAGATGGTCGGTGACTCGGCCACCGTTTCTGAGGTCGTACCGGGGAGGGCAACGGAGATCGATTCAGGAAGCAATTCAGGAAGCAATTCAGGAAGCAATTCAGTGGTGGATTTAGGGATGGGGGGGGCGATCGCCCCTGAGATCGCCGCAGACAACGGTGTTGATTGATCTGCCGATGCAGGGTCTACCCAGGCTGGGGGCGGTGACTCTAGCACCCCAGCGGGCATCCTATCCGCTGGCTGCGCCGAGTCAGATAGCGGATAGCCTGAGGCCAATTCTGGCAACCCGACTGGCGGTTTGACGAGCGCTACTGTGGGTGAATTTTGGGCAAATAGCTGGGGAAACGGTTGAGCCAGAAAATCGAGGGCAGACTCGACAAATCGTTGGGTGGATGAGGCTCTGGGGCGCTCTACTGGAGGCGGGTCAAAACCGTCTAGGAACCCGGTGGCATCGGCATCAGACAAATCGAGGCCAAAATCAATGTCGGTTTCGAGACTCAGCCCAAAATCAATGTCCCCCACGGGTTCTGCCCACGGCTGAAGCCCCTCGCTCTCTAGGGGTTGCAAAAACTGATCAAGTGCCTCGGCTCCCACTAGCTCATGCAGTAGCGCGTCTAACTCCGTGTCAGAAACGAGCCAGGGGGCTTCGAGCGAGGCAACGGGGGAAGGCGTGGGGATCGCTGCTAGTTTTGGGATCTCGTCGCTGGGGGGCCCCGCTGATACTGCGAGGCTAGGAGCCACGACACGCGGCGGCGGCGGCGGTGGCGGTTGGATCAAGAAAAACCGCTGGGCGTAGGGGCGCGGTTCGCCAGCAATTCGGAGATACAGCCGCGCCTGCTGCACAAACCGCAACTGGAGGGTTTGAATGCGGCGCTCTAGGGTTCGCAACAGGTCGCGGGGTAGCCCCACATCTGCCGAATGCTGCCCCACCACCATCAATGCCCCGGCTTGAGAGCGGCATTGAAAGTCGAGTGGCAAATCAGCTAGCAACCCGCGCAGGGCGTCTTGAAGGGTTTGCAAATCCTCGGCATGAATAGCTGTTTCCATTATCTAAATTGCTACGAAGGCTAACTGCTACAAAGGATGGGGCAAGGGGCGGCAGCACGACGCTCTAACACCAGACTTGCGATCGCCCAATGTCTGATCCAGAGCCTCTTTACTTCTAGCCATAGCCCTTGCCGCTAACCTCTTCTAACAACCCACGGGCTGTTCCGGAAAATCACAACCTCCCCTTTACCTTTCTGGGAAATGGTGATTTTGAATACGCTGATGCGCCTTTGCATACTCAACAGTATGGGCGTCCCATTTTGGGGAAACTCAGTAAGAAGACATAATGATTTGTAAGACACATTTCGACTGCACTCAATACTTAACCCCAGACAATCCGAGGGTTGAGCGGAGTCGAAACCCGGCAACTAAGCTTAAATTTAATTCAGCCCGCCTACTGAGCGCTGCAATTTTGAATTAGCCCAGCTATGACCAACTTCATCGGGAGC
>Ga0105049_10009684_pt1 | contig 11080 bp, 10 predicted proteins | sample MAT06_FD_78087 | JGI IMG/M metagenome (GOLD analysis project Ga0105049, IMG submission 78087) | Freshwater microbial communities from Lake Fryxell liftoff mats and glacier meltwater in Antarctica - MAT-06 | ecosystem: Environmental > Aquatic > Freshwater > Ice > Liftoff microbial mat | place... | reverse complement strand
AGTATACCATCGGGCGCAGTGCCGACAACCAGATCAGCATTGCCCAGCCGCAGGTAAGCGGTCGTCATGCGGTGGCGACGGTGGTTTCGGACAACGTGCTGGTGCTGGAAGATCTTGGCTCCACGAATGGCACCTTCGTCAACGGAGCGCGGGTAAAGCGGCTACTGATTACGCCCACCGACCGGGTGGTAGTGGGCAACGTACCGCTGAATCTACGGAGTCTGTTTCATTCGGCCTGTGCACCGGTTCCCCCGCTCCGACCTAAGGACGACCCGAACGATTTTACGGACGAGTTTACCCAACTACGCGATGTCTACGACTTCTACAAACGCTCTAAGCTCCAGCTGCAACGGGGCGACCTGACCAAGGGTACGGCCCTGCGGGCGGGGCTGGCCCTAATTCCGTTTGTGGGCTGCGCTCTGGGTATTCTGGTCTGCGGGGCTATCAACGACAAAGAGAAGGAGTTTGCGCTTAACGAAGAATTTCAGATTAACTACGTCTGTCCCAAGTGCAAGCGGTTCCTGGGGTTTCTACCCTGGCAGAATTTGGCGAACCAAAAACGCTGTACTGCCTGCAAAACCATCTGGGTGGCCGATTTACAACCGTAGGCTTTCCCGTTTATCAAGCCATCAATTTATTCCATCACAGCATTCAATCCTTGTCATGAACAAACCCAACAACGACCCTACGGTGATTATGACCAAACCCGCTTTTGCGCCCGCGCCCGATGCGCCCCAACCCGCTGCCGCGTCCGCCAATGCAGCCCCCACCAACCAATCGTCCAAGCCGAACCAGTTGGGCGCACTTGCCGGGGCGGCCTTGGGTGGGGTCGTCTTGACCGGCGGAGCCGTTTACGCGGCCGATGCGTTCGACGTGCTGCCCGACAGTGACACCGACAAGCCCGTAGCCGAATCAGGCGAAGGGGGGCAACCAACCGACCCGGCCAACAATGCCGACCCCGCCACGATTGGAAGTGGACCAACACCGGATCCGTTTCTGGACGGCCCCGGTGTTGGTCCCGGCCCAGCCGACATTAACGCTCCTACCACGGATGCGTTTGAGCCAAGCCCTGGCCCAATGGACGGACCGGAATCAACTGGTTCAGTTCCCGGTATGGTTGATGAGCTTGGTTCAACCCCTGGTCCGGAGCCTGCTTCTGAAGTTGAGCCAGCTATGCCTGGCTCGATAGACGTTCCGACTAGTCAGCCAACACCGGGCATGGAACAAACCGACGAGCTACCGTCTAACGAGTTGCCTGAAAACGAATTACCGACTGACCCGAACGTGGACGAGCAACCCCAAAGCAGCGAAGTTGACGCTGGTAGCGAGTCGGGCGGGATGTCGAGCGTATTGGGCGGTATCATTGGCGGGGCCATTGCGGGTGTTGGGGGCGGACTGCTCAGCGGTGTACTTAACCGCGACAAGCCGGACAACGACGAGTCACCCACCAACGGCTCCGCGCCGACCGATACGCCCACTCCGGCCAACACAGCCGAGCCTGCCCAACCTACTGCCGATCAAACCGACCCGGTCGTTTCAAATGAGCAGCCGGGCCCGGTCGTGGCCGACACGCCACCAACGGCCCCCAACACCGACATCCCCGTAACCGGTGGTGATAATCCACCCCTGGACTCCACCGAAGAACCGGCACTGCCCGGACAGTCAGTGGACGGTACGCCAACGGGATCAACCGGCGCGTCTGCTACTGATGCCGTAGTGGAGGGCGAACTAACTGAGGAACCCATAACCAACGGCACCGCCCCGACTGATACCTCCACGCCAAGCGAACCGACCCAGCCCCCAGTCGATCAAACCACTCCGAGCGGAGTAACCGACCCGGTCGTTTCAAATGGGCAGCCGGTGGGTGATACACCGACAGGTTCAACCGAAACGTCTGCTACCGACGCTGTAGTGGAGGGCGAAGTGGTGATGGATGATGCCTCAGCCGGAACGGACGACGCTATTGACGGCGAACTGGTTGACGAACCTATAACCGACGACACGCCGGATGAGGTGATGGCCGGTGAAGAAGTGTATGAGCTTGACACTGTAACTGACGAGGCCTACCAGGCCGACGATAGCCAGCCCGACGCGGCTGACGACGATACAGACCACTCGTTTCAGTAAACGCACATGGTTATTCGCTGCACCAACCAAAGCTGTCAGACCGCGCTGCGGGTACCCTCCAACGCTGAAGCATCAGGAAAGACCGTGTCCATCCGCTGCCCGAAATGCGGTACCGTCAGTCGGGCCACGGGCGAGGTTGCGGTTCTGCCTGCGGCATCTCCTGCGGTACCACGGCCCGCCCAGACCGTGATGCTCAACGAGCAGCCCTCTATGGACGCTACCGAGGTCATTGGCTGGTTGGTAGTACACGATGAGAACACGGCCACCCAGACGTTCCCGCTCCGCGAGGGGCGCAACGTGGTCGGGCGCTGGTCGGAAAATAAACCCGCCGACGTGATGATTGCCACACAGGACCCATACATGAGCCGCAACCATTCGGTCATTGAGGTTATTCGTTTGGTGAACGGGCCGTACCAGTACCTGATTTCGGACTGTGGCAGTACCAACGGCACGTTCATCAATGCCGATCCCGACCGGCGGCTGTCGGCTTACGATCAGGTATATCTCTACGACGGCGACACCATTCAGATGGGCCGCACGAAGGTGGTGATCAAAACCGGGCAGTCGGCCTTGACCTCTACGCAGGCGGGCCGGGTGGTGGGCCAACATAAGTACCTTAAAACCATTATTGTCTGATGCAAACACGATTCGCGACCGATTACCAGTTGGCTCCGCCGGTAGCACTCAGTGAGGTGGGCGGGCGCACCAACAATGAAGACGCCGTTTACCCCCCCGTTGGCGAGGCCACCCCGTTGGACCGGCTCTTTGTGGTGTGCGACGGAATGGGCGGGTTAGCCAAAGGTGAAGAAGCCAGCCGCTTGGTGAGCGAATCGGTAGGCGCGTTCCTTAGCGTGTATAGTGGCCCGTCCGATGGGCAGGCGATCAACCGGGCCGTTGCCGAGGCCGAAGCCGCGCTCGATGACTACCTGACCCGGCACCCATCGGCCATAGGGATGGGCACGACGCTCGCCCTGCTGTACCTGCACGAGGAAGGTGCAACGGTGGCCCACATCGGCGACAGCCGGGTCTATCAGTTTCGTGATGGAGCCGTGCTGTTCCAGACCGAAGACCACAAATTGGTGAACGACTGGCTCCGGCGCGGATTGATTACGCCCGAACAGGCCGCCACTCACCCCAATCGGAACGTGGTGACCCGCGCCATTCAGGGCCGTTCGGTGCAAACCGCCCAGCCCGACGTGCAGTACCTGACCGACCTGCGGGCGGGCGATTATTTTCTGCTTTGCTCCGACGGCCTGATCGAAGCCCTCACGGATGCCGATCTGTGCGCGATGTTATTTTGTGACAACACGCTTGACGCCAAGGTCGAGGCCATCCGGCAGGCGTGCCAAAATCACACGAGCGACAACTTTTCGGCGTATCTGCTCCACCTCCAACCCTTGTCTGACCCGCTATGACTGGCCGACTTATCCAAACCTATCGTATTGAGGAGCTGCTGGGCGAAGGCGGCATGGGAACGGTGTTCCGGGCCACCGATACCGTGCTCGAACGGCCCGTTGCCCTCAAGATGCTCCGGGCCGAACTGCTCACCCAGCCGCAGTTTCTGGACCGTTTTCGCGCCGAAGCCCAGATTCTGGCCAGACTCAATCACCCCAACGTGGCCACGCTCTATAATTTCGTGCGCGAAGAAGGAGACTATTATATGGTCATGGAGTTTGTGGAGGGACAGACGCTCGAAGCGTGGCTGGGGCAATACGGTCCCCTGCCGGTTGAGCTGGCCGTGCAGGTCGTGCAGCAGGCCCTCGAAGGGCTGGCCCACGCCCACAAACGGGGTATCCTGCACCGCGACCTCAAGCCCGCCAACCTGATGGTCACGCCGGAAGGGGTGGTAAAACTGACCGACTTCGGCATTGCCCGCATTATAGGCAGTCAGCGCCTGACGCAGGTAAACGGCCTGGTCGGAACGCCCGCCTACATGGCCCCGGAGCAGATTCAGGGGCTGGAACCCTCGCCCCAGTCGGACATTCACGCCATGGGTTTAGTGCTGTACGAACTGTTGAGCGGGCAGGTGCCGTTTGCCACGACGAACCAGTTCGAGACGATGGAGCGGGTGATGCGGATGGTGCCGCCCCCGCTGCGACCACAACTGGCCGGGTTGCCGATGGCTCTGGACGACATTCTGGAAAAAGCACTCCAAAAAGACCCGGCCGCTCGCTTCGCCGATGCCCGCACGTTCCAGAAGACGCTCTTTTCGGTGGCTCCCTACACCTCGTCGCTCGACGATTTGGCCGTATCTGTTTACCAGCGGCCAGTTTCGCCCCCGTTGGCAATGACCGATCTGGGAAATACGCTGATTGATAAGCTACCTATGGGGGAGGCCGCTGTTTCGCTGCCTGCTCTCCCGGTATCACCAGCCCGCCCGGTTGAATCCCCCGCCAGGCCGAGAACTGTACCAGACCATCAGGAAGCGGAGCCAACACCTCCGCCAACGGCCAAACCGGCAGGGCCAATCCCGGAGTTGAAAGCCGCAGCACCCCCGGCAAGGCCGGACGAGGTTACCGTCCGCCCCGCCCGGCCGGAAGCGCCCCGCCCGGCCCGGTCTCGCTGGAAACGGGTTGCCTTGTGGGTCGTTGGTATTTTGTTAGGCTTCGTCGTTCTGAGCAACATCCTCTATGGGCCGGGTCGGGACAAGACCGCGACTCAAACAGCCGACTCCACGGCAACGGCTGTGCCTTTGGCCGACAAATCACCGGATGTTTCGCCGGAGCGGAACAAAACCAGAGAGGGTATACCCGCCGTTGCAAAACCGAACAAACTTCGCCCGAAGGCAGCCGATGCACCAGCGAAAGCGGCTCTTTACGCAAAAGAGCCGGCTAAGGAAGCATCTACATCGCTCAAGCCGGTTGATGCGTCACGAGTGAATTCGATCGCGGCCCGGCCCGCCGTACCGACCGATGACGACCCCGTTTCCCGCCCGAAGCCCTTGCCCACCCCGGCTTCAAATCAGGCAACGCCTTCGCTGCCCACAGCCGTTGCCGAAAAGCCGATACCGCGCCCGGAGCCGGCCGAAAATCGGGTTGTGGAGAACCGGACAGCGAAGCCCGAACCAGTTGAATCGAAGGGTGGGGCGGCCCCACGTAGCCTGAAACTGTCGGGGGGTACGGAGGTGGTGGTGGCCCTCACCGAACCGCTGGCAGCCGCAACCGCCAAATCCGGGCAATCGATTAGCCTGCAGGTGGTGAAGCCGGTGGTGGTGAAGGGCGAAATTGTGATTCCCCAGGGGGCTATCGTGCAGGGCGAAGTGACTGGAGTGAGCACGGGCGGCAAAAAAGACATGCTCGAAATCCGCATTCAACAAATCCGGGTGGGCGGGCAACGGGTAAGCATAAAAGGCGGAACATTCCGCTACGTGGGCGACCGAAACGAACCCCTGCTATTCAGGAGCGGCCAGCAGTTTGTGGTTTATACGGCCGGTTCCCATCAGTTTTCTTTATAGACAAACAAAACAGTTAACCATCAACCCAACGTACGTCATGAAATACCCGATTATCCTCGTCTGTCTGTTGCTCGGGCAACTCACCGCCTTTGGGCAGGAAGCCCTCCGGCAAAAATCAACCACCAAAGGGCTAAATGTGGGCTTATCCGGGCAGTATGCCTTCTGGAATACGCTCAACGATTTCAACTTCTACGATGTTTCCCAAGTTAACCCCGGCCCCGGCTTAGGGCTGCGGGTGGGTTACGGGTTTAACCAACGTTTCGAGCTTGCTCTTTCGGCAGATGGGGCCATCCTGAACCATGTTCAGTACGAACGGAATCAGACCGTACTGAGTCACTTTGGCTTGTCGGGGCGCGTCACGCTCGGCTCCACCACGAGCCGGTTTCGACCATTTGCTGACCTGGGAGCTACCTTAGTAGGCGCGATGAGCAGTCCGATTTCTGATGGCAGGGGGGGAGAAGTCGATCTGTACATGGGCGGATTGGGCTTAACGGCGGGCGCGGGTGTTCATTACTTTTTTGCCCCGTCGTTTGCGGTGTCGGCTCAATACGCGGGTTCGTTCGGGCAGTTTAATCGAAACAGCCTGTCAGACGGCAGGAAAGTGCCCTTTTCCACGGCCATCAACACCCACCGGGCCTCGCTGGGCCTGGTCTGGTTCGTAAAGGGTCGGCGGTGATAAGGGAAGAACGCTGCTGGTGACCGACCTACTACTGTCCTCTACGCAATCGTCTTTGCGTAGAGGACACAGTTGGGTAAAGAAGGAAGGCATCATGCCCTTCAGGCCAGCACTCCCGCCTTGCCGGCAAATTTTTTCTTGTAAAAGACCACCGTGCGGCCAATCAGCATTCCGCCAATCAGCGAAGGGGCAATCCAACCCGCCAGAAAAACCCATTCTGGTGTTCCGGCAGGGAGCATCCGGTAGTTGTTATTGACCAGGAAGGCAGTAAAAGCCGCTACGTATGAACCTCCCATGCGGGTAAAGTGCTGGAAAAACCAGGGTGCAGCCCCCCGATGCATTTTTTCGAGCGGTTTGCCAAACTGCTGGAAATCCTGAATGGCAAACGTCATCGTCAGCACTCCAAAAAAGGTGAACAGGATGCTCATGAACGAAGCCGATTGGGTTATCAGGAAAATACCAAACCCAACCATTGCTACGCTAACAATCAGTGTGCCATACGTGAGCCACTGATCGAAAGATGTAAAACCTATTTTCTTTTGTTTTACGGCTCGCCAGCCTGTTGTACTGAGGTAAAAGCTAAACACCGCAATACCTGCCAGAAACAGCCGAAAAATGGTGAACGGCTGTATCACAAACAGCAACGCGGCCGAAGCTGCTACGTAGGTCATGCACCAGACATAGACCCGGCCGGTGCGGTTATGGAGGGGGCTACCTTTTTTCGAGAACATGGGTACCAGACCAATTAGTAGAGCAATGGTTCCAAGGACTACATGGCTAGTGAGGGTGGCGGTGATGAGCGTTTTCATGACAACGTTTGGTTAGCGTTTCGTTGTCACAAAGGTGGGTTGCCCACATCACCCGCTCCAAAAAAAAGGGCTTTCTGGCACAGTTTGGGGCGTTTGGCAACCGTTGGGACGATTGACAAAGTCATTAGGGGCATTTGTCAAACAGCGCGTAAGCTCGCTACGAGCGTCTCGTTATAGCGCCGGGCCACGGGCACTTCCAGGTTTCCGTCAGGCAGATGCAGTTTGTAGCCCTGAGCGTTGCCCGTTACCCGCTCCACCTTGTCCAGATTCACGATGAACGACCGATGGCACCGAACCAGACGCGGGAAGTTGGCCAATTGAGTTTCGATCCGGCTGAGGCTGCTTCGAAGTAGTGGTTTCTGTAGCTTTCCGTTCAGTAGGTAATAAACAGTACAATAATTATCGCTTGACTCAATAAAAAGTAGATCAGCGGGAGCAAGCGACAGGGTATCTCTTTCGTTGTCGGCAATGAGCGAGATGAGCGGAGAATCCGCCGTAGCAGTAAGCTTATGCTGACGCGGATTTTCACGAGCAGGAACATCTGTTGTCGGCTGATGAACGGGATGTAACGTTGCGGCTGTGTTCTGATACCGGCGTAACCGGCGGATATAGCCCCACAAAACGACGCCTGTTGTCGGGAAAATGCCTACTGCCAGCGTAACCAGCACCATCCAGAGCATATTTCCCCAGCGGAACGGCAGATCCAGCAAAAAACCCAGGTAAAGGAAGTTGCCAAGAGCAATGGTAAGAATATTAAGAAGTATATAGGCAATTGACCGACCAACGGTCCAGTTTCGTTCGGCAAAGAACCGGGGAAACAGAGCGGGCCAAAGGGTAAAATGAAGGCTCGTAAAAGCAAACGTAATCAGGCCGAAGCCTATGATTTTAAACCACTTCTGTTCTGTTTCCCACTGACTCAGCCCAAACGGCTGAAACACCAGCAAAAACAAGCCAATGAACAGACCAATCACGGCAGCTCCCCTGATTTGTACCGGAGCGGGGGCAAGAACGGCGTTGGGCTGACGAAGAATCGAAAACATGAGTTGCTAAAATAAACGCCAGGAAGCTACCTGCTCAAAAAACGACCCTACTACACCCGGATAGGCCACAATCATGAACACAATGCCAAACAAAGCGCCATAAATGTGAGCATCATGATTGATATTGCTGTTGCCACGCCGGGACTCGTAGAATGAATAGGCCAGATAGAAAAGCCCGAAAATGAAGCCAGGAACGGGAATCGGAATAAACATCAGGTACAGGGGCGTTAGTGGCCGAAACAATATCGACGCAAAAATAATAGCCGAAACCCCTCCCGAAGCCCCAAGCGAATTATAGCCGGGATTGGTACGGTGCTTAAAAAAGGTGGGCAGGTCCGACACGATGATGGCGACCAGATAAAACCCAATGAGCCAAACTGCATAGATCGGCCCAAACAAATAGGCGAACAACTGCTCGATATAACTACCAAAGAAGTAGAAACTAAGCATATTAAAGATCAGATGTCCCCAATCGGCATGGAGGAAACCGGACGTTAGTAAACGGTAATACTGCCCCCGGCTGGCTACCTGATAGGGGTTCATGATCAACCGATTCATGATGCTGGCATCGTTCCAGGCCCACAAACTGATGGCGACCGTAACCACGATAATAAAAATAGTAATGCTCATTAGACGTTGTTGTGATTGGGGAGTTTTCGACAAGATTACGGGATAAAAAAGGATTAGAGAAGAACTGGAAAATCCTTTTTTACCCTGTAATCCTGTCGAAAAAGTAAATCAGCTTTCGCGTTGCACTAACTGGGTAGCAAAACCAAGTAACATTGCCTTTCGGGCGGGTTCTGCAACAACCAACTCAAGATTGGCAAATCCACAGGCAAAGTACTCATCAATACGGGTTTCCGCAATCTGACGAATACCCAGTTGATCGTAAATACAGGTTACCGCTTCTACCTTTTCCGCTTTGTCGAAATCGGTTCGGGTCAGCCAGTCGAGAAGTTCGGTTTTGATTAGCCCTTCGGCTTTTTCGAGGGCCTCAATCAGCATGAATGTTTTTTTGTTGGCGATGATGTCTCCTCCAACCTGCTTCCCAAACTTGACTGGATCACCATACACGTCGAGCAGGTCGTCTTTCAGTTGAAACCCAATGCCAATATTGATGCCCCCTTCGCGCAAATGGGCCACACTCGCATCGTCGGCGCAGGCGATAAGCCCACCGAGTTCGAGCGCGAAACCAAGCAGAACCGAGGTTTTGAGTTTTATCATTTCAATGTATTCTGCCTCGGTTACATTGTCGCGGGTTTCAAAATTCATGTCTAGTTGTTGTCCCTCACAGACCTCGGCAGCCGTGCGGTTGAACCGGGCCAGTACGCGTTTAAGAATGGGCGTTTCTACGTCCAACAGCAATTCGTAAGCATTCACCAGCATAACATCGCCCGACAGAATGGCAATGTTATGATTCCATTTTTCATGCACCGTTGGCTGACCGCGCCGGAGCGGAGCCTGATCCATAATGTCATCGTGCATGAGGGTGAAATTGTGAAAAACCTCCACCGCAACAGCGGGTTTCAGTGCTTTCTGCCAATCGTCGGTGAAAAGATAGGTTGCGAGCAACGTCATTAGCGGCCGTAATCGTTTCCCGCCAAGATCCATAATATACCGAATGGGGTCGTACAATTCGGGGGGATGGTCGCCGTATTGAGTAGTTTTAATTTGGTTAAGCAGTGCGTCAGCAAAAACGGCTGGATTCATTGAGTGGGGCGGCTTACCGCGAGTTTATGAGCCAAAAATACGCAAAAAAGGTCACGCACCTGCACACCTCTGGTGCGAGCGAAGGGCTACCAGCCAATTACTCGTTTATACCGACGGTCGGCATCGGTGGTCAGTAGCCGGGTTAGCCGGAGCGATAAGGAGAAATAGCCATCGCGTTTAGTTGGGTTGCCACGCTGATCGCCAGCTTGGGCAGCTGATAAACCCAACCCTAACGCATACCGCCGGTCGGACAGGGCCTGACCAAGTGGTTCTAGTTTTGAAATGTCGGGATAAACGGTACTGACATCGTCTAAATAATCGCTAAATACCTTTGTGTACCCAAGCTCGGCAACTAGTCGATACCTAAATCGAACGAGAACAGAATGGCCAACGGCTAATTTCAGTAGAGCCGGGTAGCGGTTATACACCACGTTCTCGGTACGCAAAGGTGGCAAGGTAACCCACTGGCCCTGAAAGCGGGTTAGCGTATTGAGATAAGTCAGACCTAAACCAGCAAACAGATATGGATTCACCCGGCGGTCGCGCTGATCGGCTGGGTAAAGGTCGGCCTGAATACCCGCGCACAGCTCTGGATTTATGGCTACAAAGGATAAGTTGTTGTACCAGATGCGGGTATTTTCGTGCTTTCCCCAAATCATATACATACGGCCATCGGCACGGGCCGACAATCGTTCGGCAAATCGGTACAAGACCGAAGCGGATGCTTCAACGCCCAGCCGGGGCCGAATAAGCAAGTCTTTTTCTTCGCTCATGTCGCCCGCGTATCGAGTAACGCCAGCAGCCAGCGCCATTGACCAGGTGCCGGGTTTGTCTTCCCAATATTTCCAGGGACGATACTGTGCCAGGGTATTTGATGCGCAAAAAAGACCAAATAAACAGACGATAATAGAACGACTCAAGGGGTAATTACGGGTTAGGGTTAGGGCCGCAAATTAGTCATATAGAATGGATTTTGAAAGATTACCCCCTTGCTGTCAGATTTCCGCCTGCGTTGTATTGAAGTACGTCTTCGGCTAACATCTGTTGCACAGCCTGAGCCAGCGTTTCCGAATTGGTTCGGGCAAAATAATCGGCCAGCTGCCGGGGCGACACGCCGGGTCCGTCGGCCTGTGTTACGTACTGGAATACTTGCTCCCGAACGGCTTCCGTTGGTTCGGGGCGAGTCCTTTGTTTGAGGCAATTGTCACAAATACCGCAGGCATCGCCGGGGTTTTCACCAAAATAAGCTTGTAACAGGCGTGTT
>Ga0105049_10009671_pt1 | contig 11088 bp, 9 predicted proteins | sample MAT06_FD_78087 | JGI IMG/M metagenome (GOLD analysis project Ga0105049, IMG submission 78087) | Freshwater microbial communities from Lake Fryxell liftoff mats and glacier meltwater in Antarctica - MAT-06 | ecosystem: Environmental > Aquatic > Freshwater > Ice > Liftoff microbial mat | place... | reverse complement strand
CGCTGGAGTAGCGGTGCGCTCGTCGACACCGCGAAGAACGGCACGCCGATTGCGACTGCCAACAGCGCGAGCGTGCCGAACATCGGGAACGACGTACTTTGCGGCGCGAGCGATTTCACGATGGGGATCGGCGAGTGGTTATAGCTGAGAAGCGCCGCACCACCGAGGACGAGCAGCGCGGCAAACAGTACGCCCGTGTGCAGCATCACCTGCCGGCGCGGACTCATGATGGCCGTGAGTTTGTGTGCGTAAAGATACCCGAGTAACAGCACGGCCTGGAAGAACACCATGCACGTGTTCCACGCACCGGGACTGCCGCCGAGTAGCGGCAAGATCATCCGGCCCACCATCGGTTGAATCATGAACAGCAGCGAGGCACTGATGAACAGCGTGACGGCAAACAGCAGAGGCACGGTCAACCCTCAATCGGGTGTTGGGGAATGAATGTTCGACGACGGATTACAAATCCAACCCTGCGCCGAAGCCGCTATCCAGATCGAGATCGGCGGGCGGTGGCGTCGGCTTCGGTGGCACGACGGCGGCCGGCGCGCGTTTGCGAACGGGTGCGGCCGCAGGTGGCGCGGGTGCGGGTTCCGCAGCAGCGGTTCGGCGGGCGGGTGCAGCAGGCTTCGGTTGCGCCGGTGGGGCCTCGGCTGCGGCGGGTCGCGCGGCAGCGGGTGCGCGCCGGCGCGGTTCTGCGGGCTTGTTCGCGGGGGGCGCTTCGTTCGGTGCCGGAGCTTTCACCGCGGCCGGTGCTGCTTTCCGCGGGCGATACGATGGCACATCGTCGATGCCTTCCTCGTGAATATCGTCGATCAACTCCCGCCCGAACGCACGGTCATTCCCGAGTGGTACATCGAGATTCGGCGGACGATCGACGTTCGGCGGGCGCTCAGTATTGAGCAGGCGGTTCAACGGAGGGCGGTCGTTGTTTAACGGGCGATCGTTCCCGGCCGCGATCTCCGGCTGCGGCACCATCGCGGGCGGTTTCACTGGCGGACGTACCACGCCGCCGTTCACGGGCGGATCGGTTCGCCGCCGATCCGTTTGCGGGCGTGGCGTCGCATTGCGGCCACCGCGATTGCGATTGTCGACGGGCGGCGGTGGCGGGGCCTCGATTGCCGCTTTGCGAGTCACGGAATTTTCCGGCTCGGTGCCAAAGCGAACGACGACGTAAGTGCCGCTACTCTTGTGCTTCTCGATCTCGACGATGCCGTGCCGTTGCGCATCTTCGAGCAACTCGCTGAACGTGTTGTAGCCGTGATACCCTTCGTTGAACGACGGCTTCTTGCGCTTCATCGTGTCTTTGACCATCGACGAGTAAATGACTTCCTTGTTCTCGCGGCGCAGTGCCAACAGCGAGTCGAGCAACAGCGTGAAAACCTTGCGCTTCTGTTCGGGAATTTCCTCGTTGACGGTCGGCGTTGCGGCGGCGGCGCGGCCGAGGTCTTCGTAATAGATGAATTCATCGCAATTATCGCGGAGCAACTCCGAGGTCGCTCCCGTCAGGCCGAGGCCGATGACGTGCTTGCCGAGTTCCTTCAATTTCGAAACGAGCGGCGAAAAATCGCTGTCGCCCGAAACGATGACGAAGGTATTGATGTGGTCTTTGGAGTACGCGAGGTCGATCGCATCGACGACGAGGCGAATGTCCGCCGAGTTCTTCCCCGTCTGGCTGCGTTTGGGAATCTCGATGAGTTCGATCGCGGCTTCGTGGAGCGGCCCCGTGTACTGCCCGAAGCGCGACCAGTCCGAATAGGCTTTCTTTACGACGATTTTGCCCTTTTCGACGAGCCGCTCGAGCACTTTGCCGATCTCGAACTTGTCGCGGCGACCGTTGAAGCCGAGTGCGAGATTTTCAAAATCGATGAACACCGCGAGGGTGTGTTCGCCATCGATGCTGCGATTCGATTTCATGATCTGCCGTCCGAGCCGTGAAGGATTTGTCGCTTTCAGGATATTGTGCGAAGGCGTTTTGGACACCGAAAAGACATTCGGCGTTCGCAGATAAGAAGTTGGCCGGTTGCGGTCGATCCGATTATCGTAACGAAATGCACGACCCGAACCGGACGGATTTCATTCGCTGCCGACGGGACGATTTCACCGAAGAGGACTTCCGATGACGGCGACGAATCACTTCCGGCTCGATGGCAAAGTGGCAGTGGTAACGGGGGGCGGGCAAGGCATCGGCGAGGCGATCTGTCGTCGACTGGCGGCCGCCGGTGCGAAAGTGGGCGTGTTCGACATGTCCGCCGACAACGCCAACCGCGTCGCCAACGACATCGGCGGCGTGCCGATGATCGGCGACCTCACGAAGGAAGCCGACCTCGAGCGTGTCTTCGGCGAAGTCGTCAAAGCCGCCGGGCCGGTCGATGTACTCGTGAACAACGCCGGCGTCGCCAGCCGCAAGGGCCGCGATGTCGCGATCTGGGAAAGCGTACGCGAAGACTGGGAATACGTCATGAACATCAACGTGACGGGCCTCGTGCTCTGCTGCAAAGCCGTGTTGCCGGGGATGATCGAGAAGAAGTATGGCCGCATCGTCAACATCGCCAGCATTGCCGGTAAGGAAGGCAACCCGAAAATGGGGCCGTACTCCGCGAGCAAAGCCGCCGTCATCGCGCTGACGAAATCGCTCTCGAAGGAACTCGTCGGCAAAGGCGACATCTGCGTGAACAGCGTCTCGCCTGCCGTGATTCAAACGCCGATTCTCGATCAACTGAGCGCCGAGCAGATCAACATGATGCTGTCGAAAATCCCGCTCGGTCGCACCGGCAAACCGGACGAAGTCGCCGCGCTCGCGCACTTCCTCAGCAGCAGCGAATGCAGCTTCACCACGGGCTTCTGCTTCGACATCAGTGGCGGTCGCGCGACGTATTGATCGTGCCCCAAGGTCGTTCTACGCGCCGATGACGTAGGCCAGCACGTACGGCCCCTTGGGTATGACGGCGAGCGTGGCGAGTGGGCCGTACTCGGCGAGCGATTCGGCGACGGCTTGTTCCACGCTCGCGGCGGGTTCGACGGCGCATTGCTTCAACGTCGCAGCATCGAGGCCGTGCGTGACGACTTTCACGCGGCACTTCGACACGACCTTGCACAACTCTTCGAGTTGCCATTGGTCCATCACGAAATAGTCCGTCTCCATGATCCGCTTTTTGAACTTCTGGAGATCCGGGTTGTCGCGAATGAGTTCCTGAAACTCCGGGCTACCGAGGCCTTCGGTCAGGCTCGCGGCGAGAACGATGGTGCCGCCCTGTTTGACGATCGGCAGCGCGCCGATCAGGCCTTTAACGGCTTGGTACCAAGTCGTATCGAGCGGATAGCCCGCGCAACTCGTGACGACGACATCGCACTCTTGCGGCACGCCCGCCTTCACGACTTCGCGGCAAAACGCGACGCCGGTTTCCCACGCTTCGATCATGTCGCCCGCACCGAGCCACGTCACGCGGCGCTTGCCGTCGATGCAGACGTTGACGATGAAATCGCAGCCGGTTTTCAGTGCGATCCGCGTATTCTCTTCGTGAACGGGGTTGCCTTCGAGGATGCCGCAATCGGCTTTCGGGTGTTCGAGAAACTTCGGCCCGTGCCAGATTTTCACAGTTTCCAGTGCGGCAATTCCGGGGCAGATCAGTTTGCGACCGCCGCTGTAACCGGCCATCAAGTGCGGTTCGATCAGGCCCGTGGTGATCTTCAATTCCGCCGTCGTGTAGCGGTTGTCGATCCAAATCGGCACGCCCATTTCGGTGGTGCCGAGGTAGTCGTGTTCGTGCAGAACTTTGCCGTGATGGTTGACGCAACGATAGGTTTTGGCGATTTCCTCGCCGACGAGTTCGATGAGTTCGTCGCCTTCGTTAGGGCGATGCAACCCTGTGGCGATCAGGATCGTGATGCCATCGCGCGGCACCCCGGCGGCTTCGAGCGTTCGCAGCATCGGCGGCAGAATCAGCTTGTTCGGCACCGGCCGCGTAATGTCGCAAATGACGATGCACGCGGTCTTCTTGCCCTTCGCCAACTCGAATAGCGGCTTCGTGCCAATCGGGTTCGCGAGTGCCGCTTCGAGAACCGCAACCGTATCCGTCAGGGGGACCGCATCGCGAATCGTCAGTGGCGGGGCGATCAACCGATCCGCGGGCAAGGTCACGTTCAGGCCCGTTTTGCCGTAGTCGAGAGTCACGTTCATAAGTTCGCATCGGGAAAAGAGTGTGTGGGGTTGACTACCTATCAGGGATACCCGGTTAGCGACGTGGCGGAAAGTGTATTCTCGAAACCCACGGTGACATCGCGGGTGGCGAGAATACACTTTTCTTAAATATCACGCGAAATTTCCGGAGTGGACCGCCGATGCTACCGTACTCGCACTTTGCCGATGCCTTGCCGTATGCGGACTTTTTCGCGAAGTTTGGCACGTCGAAAGACAAACCGCGTTGGGATCTCACGAAGAGCCTCGTTGCCCCCACCGAGGCGCAAACGCTCACGTTGAAGTCGTTCGTGCGCGAGACGCACATACTGGTGCTAGCGGGTGCGTGGTGCGGCGACTGTGCGTCGCAGTGCCCGATTCTGGAGAAGTTCGCCGAGCTTGCACCCTCGTTGAAGGTTCGCTACCTGGACCGCGATGCGTACCCGGAGGCACAGAAGGAACTGCAAATTAACGGCGGCAACCGCGTACCGGTGGCGGTGTTCTTCAGCGAAGATGGTCAGGAGGTCGCACGATTCGGCGAACGCACACTCACGGCCTACCGGATGCTCATTCAAAACTTATCCGGAGAATCGTGCGGCAGCGGAATCGTGACCGCAAACGCACATTTTGCGGGCGTCGTGCAGGATTGGCTCGATCAAATTGAGCGCGTTCAAGCGATTCTTCGATTATCGCCACGCCTGAGGCGTTTGCACGGGGACTAATCGTGCCATAAGGTATAGCAGCGTACCGTACGCACGATCCGTTCGCGATGAGGCTCATTATGTTTGGCTATCCGTGCCCGATTTGCAATCAGCGCCTGCTCGCGTCTCCGGAGCGGGTGGGCCAGCGGACGATTTGCCCGAAGTGCTTGAAGCCGATCGTGATACCGCGTTCGAACGTACCACTCCCGGAACCGCTCGATTCGGCGGACGACATCGACCCCGACGAAGTGCCAATCAGCCTCATGCCCATCGCGGACGACGATTCGGTCGAAGCCCCCTCGCCGCGAACGCCGATGCCGGATTTGTTACCACCAATACGAATATCGGCGTCGGCCAGCGATAACTCGTGGGTGCCGCTGACGCCGGGTTACCAACCGTCGGATATCGATTCCGGCACAGATTTGAGCAACTTCGGCCCAGAATTGGAGCATTTCGACCCTCCGCGGCCAATCGACTTGATCCCGATTCCCCATGTGGAACACGTGCCGGCCGCGGCGACGTATCCCACGACGGCGTTCGCCGAAATGCCGCACGTGGCGGACTCGATGCCGACTTCGACGCCGTTGCCGGAAGTCCCTTCGATCCCGCGATTTCCGCAACCGCCCGCAGCGTTTCAGCCGATGCCCAACTACTTTCCGCCACCGGCTGCGACGAAAACGCTGCCACCGATGGCCACCGCACGCCCCGCCGCCACCATACGCAGTTCGTACCCCAGCCGCAACGACGCCATCGCCAACGGCACGGTCGTGTTCAACCCGACCGATGTCGAATCGTCCGACATTGCCGCCGACCTGACGGCCGCACTAACGATGCGGATGAAACCACCGCCAGAACCTCCGAGCGATCTGCGACTATCCACCGGAATGTGGATCATCCTAACGGCGATCGCCATCAGTTTGTGGATGTTCTGCATGATGGCCAACATGCTCGACCCGCTGAAATACGTCGCGATTATCGCGATTTTCGAACTCCTCGTCGGCTATTTCTGGATCGCGTATCTCGCCGGCCACCGCAACACGCTGCGTGGACTGACGACTTTGCTGCCACCGGTTTGGATCTGCCGCGCCGTCGAGTCGAACCCATACCAGGGTTATCGGCCACTGCGGTTCGTACTGACCGGGTTGGCGTTGCTGTTGCTGTTCGTGGCGGGGCCGCGGATGCAGCCATCGATTTACGCGGCGATTGGCATGGATGCGGAAGCACCGAGCGCGGCGAGAGAAATTAAACCCACACTGCTAAGCCGATTGACTGATACCGAACGCGATAATGACGCCAACAGGCTCATCAAGGTCATGAAATCGCTGTCCGAACCGAGCGAGCAACAGTTGCAAGACGCAGCCGGCGAGAAAACCGAACTGTTAGAGAATTTTCGCAGTCACTTCAACCATACCAACATCGAAGTCCGCGAATTGGCGTTAGCGAACTTCGTCAAATGGGCCGGTAACGATGTGAAAGCCGAAACAATCAAGGCTATTTCATCGGATAACGACATCGAACGTCACGATGCGATTCGAATCGCAGCACTGTTGAAAGAGGCCGCCGTCGCCAAGGCCGTGGCCGCGCGCATAACCGTCAAGGACGATCGTACGGAAGTGAAGGTAACGCTGTTAGCAATCGGCGGAACGGCTGCCGAGGATGCTGTTTTGCCGTATCTCCGCTCCGAAAATTATGACGTGCTGGCCATCACGTTCGAGGTGTTGAAAGTCCACGGCGGAGAGAAAGCCCTCGCCGAACTCCTGAAAACAACCAACAAGACAGCCCGCGATTCTATCCCCGAAACCATTGTCGTCATTCAGAAACGCCTCGGCACGAAGTAACCGGAAGGATGGCTCTCATGCCGATGCTCTCCGACGATGCGGTTCGCGAATTTCATTCGCTCGGCTACACCTTGGTGCGAGGGTTTTATTCTCCCGACGAAATCGCCTTGCTCAGCCGGGCCGCGAAGGAAGATCGCGAACTGGACAAACGCAGTTTCGGGCGTGCCGATGGCGAAGGGGGCATCATGCGGCTGTCGCTCTGGAACCACCCTGGCGATGGTATTTACGGCATGTTTGCACGCGGTGAACGCATGGTGCGCAGTTGCGAAACGCTGCTGGGCGGCGAAGTGTATCACTATCATTCGAAGATGATTTTGAAGGATGCCAAGATCGGCGGCGCGTGGGCGTGGCACCAAGATTACGGCTACTGGTATCAGAACGGCGTACTGCAACCGCTGCTAGTCAGCGCCTTCATCGCGGTCGATCCGAGCACGAGGCAGAACGGCTGTTTGCAAGTGATCGCCCGATCCCACGAGTGCGGCCGAATCGAACACACGCTCACCGGCGAACAAGCCGGTGCGGACCGCGAGCGGGTGGAAGAGTTACTCGAGCGACCGGAGCATTTTCCGCTCGTCCCCGTCGAAATGGAACCCGGCGACGTGCTGTTTTTCCACGCGAATTTGTTGCACCGCAGCGACCAAAACACCTCCGAAAATCCACGCTGGTCGATGATCTGTTGCTACAACGCCGCCCGCAACAACCCCTACAAGGAAAGCCACCACCCCCGCTACACGCCACTGAGCGTCGTCCCCGACGATGCGATCTTGCAAGTCGGCATCAAGCGCTTCGCCGACTCCGGCGAAGTCGCATGGCTCGACGACAACAAAGACCGTAGCGCACGGGTTTCGTAGGGGATTCGCTTCCTACCCGAACAAGTTGCACAATTATGCACCCACGAGCCACCGGGTTCATCCCGGTGGCAGCTGATGTCGTGTCGAGAAGATCGTGAGTACAATAACGTAACCGATTCGGAAACTCTGGAGGCTCGTCATGCGCAGCGACCTGACCGATATTACCGTGGTGATGGACCGCAGCGGTTCGATGAATGTGTGCCAATCCGATGCCGAGGGTGGGCTGAACCACTTCCTCGATGAGCAAAAGAAACAACCCGGCGATGCGCTGTTTACGCTCGTGCAGTTCGATCACGAATACGAGTTCGTCCATCGCGGCGTCCCGATTCGCACTGTGCCGTACTGCAAACTCGTGCCGCGCGGTAACACCGCATTACTCGATGCCGTCGGCCGCGCGATCGTCGAAACGGGCGAGCGATTGTCGAAGATGAAGGAAGCGGATCGCCCGGCGCTGGTGGTGGTCGTCATCATCACCGATGGCGAGGAGAACGCGAGCAAGGAGTTTAGCCGTTCGAAGATCAAGGAAATGATCTCGCATCAGCAAACGGCGTACAACTGGCAGTTCACGTATCTGGGTGCCAACCAAGACGCCTTCGCGGAAGCGGGATCGCTCGGGATTCACGGCGGAACCGCATCGACGACGAACCACACGCAGCGGGCCACATGGGGTTCCACTTCCGCCAAAATGTCGCGAATGCGAGACGACACCTCCGCCAATCGGAAAGTTCAGAACGAGTACACGGACTCCGAACTGCGTGAAATGAAAGGCAGCGACGAGAAGTAGTTTCCGGAAGATCGAATTCAGTTGTGTGCCGATTCGCCTCACGTCGTTGTTCTCGCAATTCGACGAGCTGGCTCGTATTGGGCAGTCGGCGTGCGGATAACTACGTTGACTGTTATGCGGGTTCGGTACTCTTTGCGGAGATTTGCCGTGGGTCTTGTGATTCAGAAATTTGGCGGGTCGAGTCTGGCGAAGGCGGAGCGGGTACTCGAGGCAGCACGGAAAGCAATTCGCGCCAAATCTGAGGGGAACATGGTCATCGTGGTCGTCTCGGCGCAGGGCAGCACGACCGACGATCTGATTGCCAAGGCCAACGAGATTACGCCGCAACCATCGGCCCGGGAAATGGACATGCTGCTTTCCACGGGCGAGCAGATTTCGATCGCGCTGACCGCGATGGCGATTCACGAACTCGGCGAGAAAGCGGTCAGCTTCACCGGCCCGCAGATCGGCATCGTCACCGATAGTACGCACCGCAAAGCGCGCATCAAGAAGATCGACACGTCGAAGCTCGTCGAAGCGGTCGAGACGGGGCACATCGTCGTGATCGCTGGTTTTCAAGGGATGGACGAGCAATACGACATCACCACGCTCGGGCGGGGCGGCTCGGATACGACGGCGGTGGCGGTGGCGGCCGCGATGAAACTCGCGGGTTACGATGTCGAATGCGAGATTTATACCGACGTCGATGGCGTCTACAGTACCGACCCGCGGATCGTCCCCGATGCCCGCAAAGCCGATGCGATTAGCTACGACGAAATGCTCGAAATGGCGAGCATGGGCGCGGGTGTCATGCATTCGCGGAGCATCGAGTTCGCGAAGAAGTACGACGTGCCGCTGATGGTTCGCAACTCGCGGTCGGATGCCATCGGTACGTGGATCGTGCCCGAAGCCGAGTGGATGGGCGAAGTCCCCGTTTGCGGCGTCGCGCTCGCCGCCGATGAGGCCCGCCTCGTGCTCGAAGGCGTTCCCGACCGCCCCGGCATCAGCCACACGATCTTCGCCGCGCTCGCCGCCGCGAACATCGCCACCGACATGATTGCGCAAAGTGTGGGCATCGGCGGCAAAGCGACCATCGGCTTCACCGTGCTCAATATCGAACTGGAAAAGACGATCAAAACCTTGAAGCCGCTCGTCGGCGAGATGGGGGCGACGCTCCGCGAAACGGGCAAGGTCAGCAAGGTGTCCGTCGTCGGCGCGGGGATGCGGAACATCAGCGGCGTGGCGGAGAAAATGTTCCTGGCGCTCGCGTCGGAGGGGATCAACATGAAGATGATTACCACCGGCGACATTAAAATTAGCGTACTGATTGAGGAAGACGCACTGCCAGCCGAAGAGGAGTTGAGCGCGTCCGGCGAGGCGATCAAGAAGTCGCACCTCGAGAGCCGCAAGGCAGTGAAGGGGCGACGCGCGCTGAAGGCGGTCCATGCCGCGTTCGGGTTGCACCTGCCGCGCAAGGGTGCGGGCATTCCCGTCGGCGGCGCAGCGCGGATGGGCTTCAAACCGAGGGCGAAACCGCTCGTCGTCGCCGGTGTCGGCGACCGCGAAGCCGCCGTGTCGCGGCTCGAAGGGATGGAAGATGTGCTAGTGAGCGGCGTGCATCTGAACGCCGAGCAGAGCCGCATCACGATCGCCGACCTGCCCGATAATCCGGGGAATTGCTCGACGATTTTCAACGCGATCGCGACGGGCGGCATCCTCGTCGACATGATCGTGCAGAACATGAACCGCCCGGATCGCGCGGAGTTATCGTTCACAGTGCCGCGTGCCGATTTGGCGAAGGCGCTGAAGCGAACGAAAGCGGTCGTACAGTCGATCGACCCGAACTGTGCGGTCGTGGGCGATGCCGAGATCGCGGTGCTGTTCGTGCTCGGCGTCGGGATGCGAACGCACACCGGCGTTGCGCAGACAATGTTCGGCGCGCTCGCCGCAAAGGGCATCAACATCGCCATGATTAATACGAGCGAAGTCTGCATCGGCGTCGTGATCGAACGCGCACGCGGCGAAGAAGCCCACGCCTGCCTCAAGGCCGCCTTCCACGTGCTGTAAGATTTCGTTCCGCAACGAATTCGGGTATGATGAATCCGATTGAGGTACGCGATCGATGTCCATGGCAACATTCGACACGTTGAAATTCGCGAACGCGCTGAAGGCGGCAGGGGTATCCGACCGTCAGGCGGAAGCCGAGGCGGTCGTATTGGCGGAAGTGTTTTCGATCAATTTCCGTGAAGTCGCAACGAAGGAAGACCTGAAACGCGCAGTCGCCGACGTCGAAACCAAACTGCACGAAGTCGAACAGCGACTGAATTCGAAAATCGATCAGCTTCGTACGGAAGTGTTCGCGAAGGTCGATCTACTGCGAAATGAAGTCTACGCAAAGATCGATCAAGCGAAAGCGGAGTTTAACACGAACCACACGAAGTTGACGGGCGATATGTATCTGCTTCGCTGGATGTTCGGCTTGCTGATCTCGCTGGTTCTCGCCATCTTCGTGCGGCTGTTTTTCTTCCAGAAAACGAGTATGTAATCGACGAGCCGCCGGGATACCCAGCGGCCCATAGCACGTTTACTTGTCTTCCTTCTTCTCGGCCTTCTTCGCTCGCTTCAGCGTGAAGCTAAATGCGTCATTGTCGTCGAACTTCTTGGGGCGGTCGCCGCCCATGCCGTCGTAGGTCAGCTTGAGTTCGTCGCACTTCCGCTCGAGAATGCCTTTGGCTTTCGAGCCTTTCAGGCCTTCCAT
>Ga0105049_10009670_pt1 | contig 11090 bp, 11 predicted proteins | sample MAT06_FD_78087 | JGI IMG/M metagenome (GOLD analysis project Ga0105049, IMG submission 78087) | Freshwater microbial communities from Lake Fryxell liftoff mats and glacier meltwater in Antarctica - MAT-06 | ecosystem: Environmental > Aquatic > Freshwater > Ice > Liftoff microbial mat | place... | reverse complement strand
GCTTGTCGGGCATCACGCCGCACTCGTAGACGCGTGCGACGCCGGGATGATCGAGCGCCTCGAGTAGACACGCCTCGCGCAGCAGCTGCGTGCCGAGGTGACGCGTGAAGCTCGCCAACGCGGGCATCACCTTGATCGCGACCAGGCGGGGCAACACCATGTGCATCGCGCGATAGACCACCCCGGTCCCGCGCGCGGCCATCGTGCTCTCGATCTTGTAGTCGCCGACGCGCGTCCCCGGCTTGAGATCACCGAGGGACAGTCCATCGACGTCCGTGGCGATACGGCTGCGATCCATTTGCCGGAAGGTGTGGCATGCCGACCGTGAGATCGACATAGAGATCTTCGTCGGCCGTGAGCCGCGCCGTAGCAAACGTGGGCCGTGTTACGCCGGTGTCACGAACCGAGGCTGGCGACCCCGAGTCAGACCCCGCAACCGTACTTCGCACGCAACCCGGGAAGGTCCCGGTCGGTGTCTGCCATCTCCCCGGTCAGGGCGCTGGCGAGCGCGGCGATGTCGGCCATCCCCCGATAATCGAGCCGATCCGCCGTATCGCAGGCCTGGTGATAGCACTTCGGATCCGGCGTCCAGAAGAACACGTAAGGCACCCCGAGCTTGCACAGCGGCTCGTAGTCGGAGCCCCGCGCGATCCCGCCGAGCGAGACCGAGATCTTCGGGAATTTCTTCGCGAGCCGGTCGATGAACGGGCGTGATGCGAGCTTCGGCCGCGCGCCCATCGCCGCGACCAACCCGCGTGCGCTGTGGGTGCCGATCATGTCGAGGTTGATGAACTGCACGACCTTGTCGTTCGGCAACGCCGCCGGCGGATGCTTCGCGAGGTGGTACGAGCCGACCATGCCGAGCTCCTCGGCGCCGAACGCCGCGAACACGATCGTGCGCCTCGGCTTCGTCGGTCGCTGCTGGATCGCCTGCGCGACGGCGAGCAGTCCGGCGATGCCCGAGGCGTTGTCGTTCGCGCCGAGGTGTCCCGAGCCCTCGTGATCGTGGTGAGCGCCGACGTAGATGATCTGATCGCCGATGTCGGGATCGCTGCCCTCGAGATAACCGACGACGTTCGCGGTGGTCTTGCCAGTGGTCTCGAACGGCAGCTCGAACGAGCCGTGCTTCCCGGCGCCGGTCAGGCCGAGGCAGGTGAACCGCTCGACGATCAACTTCCGGGTCGCACGGTCACCGTCGGTATCGGGCGCGCGACCATCGAGCTCCTTCGAGGCAAGGACCTCGACGCGCTCCTTGAGGAGCTTCGCGTCGAACGGCTTCGCATCGTCGATGCAACTCTGAGGCTCGACCGGTTTCGGTACAAATAATAGCACCGGCGCGGCCTCGATGGGCACGACCGGCGTCGGGTGCGCATCCTCCACGCGATCGGCGCTCGCGCAGGCACCCAGACCGAGCAGCAGGACCCGCATCGCGGAGGGCAAGGACCCGCTCGGTTTCACCTGAATACAAACACCGCCCGTCCTGCCGACCTTGGGTCACCTCATCGCCGCGAGCATCCCCGACGACGCGCAACCGGACCAGCTGGCGTCTGCGCTAGCCACCGCCGCGGGCGCGCAACTGTGCGTGCTTGCGCCCCCCCATGTGGCGCGGGCGGTGCAGGTCCCGTGACGATGCGCGCCCTTGCCTCCGGTCTTGCCATGCTCCTCGCTGCCACGGGCTGTGTCACCGAGGGGGCCGAGGATGACCAGGGCGACGGCGACGGCAAGTCGGATCAGGCGCCCGGCACCCTCGCGCCGAGCTACGGGATGGTCCTGACCTCGACGATGAAGCTCGAGGATTCGCGCGAGACCGATCCTGCGAAGCGGTTCTCGAGCATCACGCTCCGCGCACGCGGCGTGGTCACCACGAAGGCCGACGGAGGGAGCGTCGCGCTCTCGATCAAGCTCTGCGACATCACGCTCCCCATCGTCAGTGGGTTCCAGCCGCAGCTCGATGCCGCGTTCGTCACGGGCCTGCGGCCGCTCGAGCTGACCGGGACCATCACCGACGGTACGTTGACGACCCGCCCGGCGGCGCTCGTCCTCGGTGCGCAGCTCGCGGATCCGCTGGCGACCGCGATCCCGGCGACGAGCGCGGGGGCGTTCGACCAGGATGGCGATGGCAAGCCCGGGGTGAGCATCACCATTCCCAACCACGGCAAGATCTTCTCGGCGATGCGCGTGAGGCTCGACATGGTCACGCCGCTGACCGGCGCGATGTCGACCGGCACGGCGTCGATCGGGCTCGATCAGGCGATCTACGGCGACGACATCTTCTTCTACGACGCGGTCAGCTCGTTCGCGGAGTCGCAGCAGTTCGTGAAGCTCATCTCGTCCACCAACTCCGTGAAGCTCCGCAGCGGTCAGACCACCTGCGCGGTCGTGATCGCGCCCTGAACACGACGAAGCACAGGTCAGGGGCCGGGACGCTGAAGAACGGCAGGGCCGAAGTCGCGACCGCGCGGGGAGCGTTGTGTTCCGCCGGATGCGTGTGGGCCGGCGTTCGAGGATCGCAGCTCAGCGCAGCCGAGAGTCCAGGCGCCGAGGCGGCGTCTCACTTGTCAAAGAGTGTCGCGCACGATGATGGCGAACCCGTGAGAACAGGGGGATCAGTGCGACCAGGAAATGCTGGTCCATAGGAAAGGAGGTGCGGATATATGGGTCGCTTACCACCGGGCGAACATCGACACCGCCACCGCCACCCCTCCGACCACCACCATCCACCGCAACACCGCCGGCTTGACCTTCGACGCGACCGCTCCGCCGACCACGCCACCCACGAGCGAGGCGACGAGCATGACGCCGCAGATCGACCAATCGACCTGCCTCGAGAACAGGAACACGACCGCCGCCGCGACGTTGACGACCAGCGACACGCTCTGCTTGAGCGCGTTGATCTTGGTCAGTGAATCCGGATGTATTATCGCGAGGGACGCGAGGATGATCACGCCGAGCCCGGCACCGAAGTACCCTCCGTAGATGCCGCCGAGCCCGAGCGGCAACGCGGCCCACGCCGCGGCACGCGCTGTGGCATCGCGAGCCTCGAGCCACTTGCGAAGGCGATCTTGCAGCGCGAGCAGCACCACGGCGAACAAGATCAAGAACGGCACGATGACGTCGAACGTGCGCGGATCGGTGGTCAGCAGCAGCAACGCGCCGACCACACCGCCGAGGGCCGCGGCCGGCAGCACGCGCCACATCCGATCCTTCTGATCGGCGAGCAACTTGCGCTGCGCGATCGTCGCGCCGAGATATCCCGGGCACAGCGCGACCGTGTTGGTCAGGCTCGCGACCACCGGTGGCAAGCCGACGCCGACCAGCGCGGGAAACGTGAGCAGTGATCCCCCACCTGCGATGGCATTGATCAGCCCGGCGACAACCGCCGCCGCTCCGACGAGCGCGTACTCGACCGCCGTCATCCCTTGTACGTCGACGCGCCGAAGTCACCGAACGGCACGTCGCGTTCGCGAACCGCGGTCTTGAAGCCCGCCTCCGCTGCGCGCTGCGCGAACTGATAGCCCTCGGGCGTGTGGCGCGCGATGCCGTCGAACACGGTACCGAGCAGCTGGCTCTGCACGAGCCCACCCGCATGCACGGTCTGATTGAGCATCAGTTTCATCATCACCAGCTGGTTGACCGGCATCCGCGCGATCCGCGACAGCAGGTTCTCGAACCTCGCGTCGAGCTCCGCGGCCGGCGCGCACTCGCTCGCGAGACCCCACGCGACCGCCTCGGTGCCCGACAGACAATCGCCAGTGAACAGCAGGCGCTTCGCCTTCTCGAGCCCGATCCGGTGCGCCCACAACGCCGTCGTCGGGACGCCCCAGACCCGCGCGGGTGGATAGCCGATCTTCGCGGTGTCCTCGATGACGAGCAGATCGCTGCACAGCGCGAGATCGGTGCCGCCCGCGACGCAGAAGCCGTGGACCTTGCAGACCACCGGCTTGTCCGAGTTGAACAAGCTCATGAAGCCGCGCACGTTGCGGCTCATCATCTGGTAGTCGATCATCGGATCCCACGTCTTCGAAGGATCGTGGTTGTGCCGCTGGACCATCGGATCGAGCGCCGAGCCCTCGGGTCCGACGGGATCGACGGCCATCTCCTGCATGCCGGTCTCCGCGGACGCGACCAGGTCGTAGCCGCCGCAGAAGCCCTTGCCGTTACCGGCGAGCGCGATCACGTGCACGTCGGGATCGAGGTTCGCCTCCTCGACACACGCGGAGAGCTCGCGTGGCGTCACCAGCGTCAGCCCGTTACCGCGCTCGGGACGGTTCAGCGTGATCCGCGCGATCCGACCATCTCGCGCATACGTCATCGTCGTCGTCGTCGTCGTCGTCGTCGTCGTCGTCGTCGTCATCGTCATCCGGCCCCCTGGGCCCAACTTACTTCGTCGGCTGCTCGACGTCGACGAGCTCGGGTAGCTCGTGCGCGGGGATCCGGATCTCCTGTGTGAGGTCCGGCCGCGTCGTCTGCAACACCCCGGTGATCGGCACCGCGCGACCGAACCGAGCAGAGGCGAGCACCGCCTGCAGGATGCGAACGTCGGCGAGACCTTCCCAGCCGCTCGGCTCGGGATCGCGATCCTCGCGGATACAGCGCGCGAAGTACTCGAGCTCGGCGGCGATCTGATCGCGACGCTGGAACGTCTTCGTCTTCGACCCGCTCGTCCCGGTGATCGACAGCTTCATGTCGGAGGCATACTCGTACGCGTTCTCGAGCACGAGCATGCCCTCGGTGCCAATGACCTGATAGTGAGCGCGATCGTACGCACCGAAGCTGCACGTGAACTGCGCGACGCGCTCCTGGGGGAATCGCATCGTCACCGCGAACGCCTCGTCGATCGACGTGAATCGCGCATCGTGGCCCGCCAGCCGGATCGCGGTGACCTCGAGCGGCTCCGCGCGAAACAGGTAGCGCGCCGCGTTCACGCAGTAGATGCCGATGTCGTAGAGCGGGCCGGAGCCGCGCCGCGGTTGCGTGCGGACGTTGCCGTCGCGGACCTGCATCGAGAACACCGAGCTGAACACCCGCGGCTCGCCGATCTCACCGCTCCGAGCGGTCTCGATGGCGAGCAAGTTCGCGGCTTCGAAGTGCAGCCGGTACGCGATCATCAACTTGGCGTTGCGGTGCTCGCACGCGCGGATCATCTGCATGCACTCCGCTTCCGTCGGCGCCATCGGCTTCTCGCAGAGCACGTGCACGCCGTGCCGCGCCGCGGTCACCGTCAGCTGCGCGTGCAGATCATTCGGCGTCGCGATGTAGACCGCGTCGACGACGTTCCCCGACAGCAACGTCTCGAGGTCGTCGTAGCTGACGCGATGACGAACGCCGTACCGTCTACCGAGCTCCTCGAGCTTGTTGGGCGATCCGGAGACCAGCGCGACGAGCTCGACGTCGTGAAGCTGCGAGATCGCAGGAAGCACGGCCACCTGTGCGAAGTGTCCCTGTCCGATCACCGCGATCCGTAAGCGCGACGAAGTGAGACTCATGCCCGATCCTCGAGCAAGAGCTGCGCCGCAGGGTCGCGGCTCGTCGCTTGCAAATCCTCACCGGATGAAGAGTTGCGAAGTCTGCGGGAACCATTACGACAAGGCGTTCGAGGTCGCGATCGGCGGAACGACCCACACGTTCGACTCGTTCGCGTGTGCGATCCACCTGCTCGCGCCGCGCTGCGTCCATTGCAACGTGACGATCATCGGCCATGGGATCGAGGCGCGCGGGCAGTACTTCTGCTGTGCCCATTGCGCCCGCGCAGCCGGCATCAGCGAGATCGTCGATCGCGCTCCGGAACACGGCGCCGCGCATTCGTAGGCGCGGGTGCGCACGCATGCGTCCAGGCGCGCGCCATCGCACCTGCGACGCTTGCCTAGGTCCAGTAGGGCGTCGCGCCCCACTGCCGGTACACGCCCTGCGCGTACTCGAGGTCGTTGAGATCCGGCCAGTGCTCCTTGTCGAAGCCCGGGAGTTTCTCGAGCGACTCCTTCGTGACATTGACGACGAACCGCTTCTTCGACTCGTCGACCGTGAGCGCCGCCCACGGCAACGCGAACAGCTTGTTACCGATGCCGAGGAAGCCGCCGAACGACAGCACCGCATAGGCGACGCGGCCCGTCGTGACGTCGATCATGAGCTCCTCGATCCGGCCGACGTCGGCACCATCGAGGTTGACCACGCGATCGTGAAGCAGCGTGCTGGCGCCGAGCGTCCTGCGAAACTTGGTCATGGCTTGCTGACGAGCAAGCGTCAGACCAACGCCAACGCCAACGCCAACGCCAACGCCAACGCCAACGCCAACGCCAACGCCAATAGCGCGCCCGCCTCCTCGAACACCTCGGCCTGACGTCCGACGTCGTACCGATCGCGTCCGCACGCTCCGCCGCCCGATGACCCTGGCTCCGAGCTCGACATCGGCACCTGAAGTTTCAGGCCCCGCCACCGCTGCCACGGTGCCGACTGTGACTCTGCGTCGTTCGCTCAGCTCCGTGCCTCCCGACCGTCGGCTCGCTCACAGTTCTTGCACGCCAATCCCGTCGGTTCTTCAGGCCCAGGCTCGCGATGGATAGCTGAGGAAGCGCGTCGAGATTCCGCGGACTTCGCGCGGGCACGTCGCTTGCTCCCGGCCGCACGCATATGAATGCCTCGCTTGTCTTCTCGGTGTGTCTGTCGTCTTCCGTGGTCTTCGCGTGCGGCGACAACGTCGGTTCCGAGCTGCCCGCCGACGCGGCGCCCGCGGATTCCAGCGCTGCCTGCCCGATCGGCCCGACCATCACCCGCAGCCAGTTCGTCGAGCAATCGGTGACGTACCTGCACACCGCGTTTGGTGTGACAGCCGGCTTCGATGCCGGCACGGTCGCGTACGGCGAGGGCTGGGTCTCGCTCGGCGATGGCGGCTGCCCGCTCGCGGACTGGACGACGTTGTCGTACGTCGCGCCGATCGAGCCGGCGCTCGTCCCGATCGAGCTGCGCGCCACCCACGCCCGGGTCGCGGCAGTGTGGGCGATGAACGGTCGGCGCTTCATCGCCTACCTACCCGCGGTCGGGGGTGATGCCGCACCGTGGTGGCAGGGCGCGATGCCCGACAACGTGATCGCGGTCGCGAAGCCGAACGCCGCGCAGCCGCAGATCGATCAGCTGGTCGCCGAGCTCGCGACCGACCAGCCGACCGTCCGCGTCGTGTGGCTCGACGCGATCGGGATCCTCACGCTCGAGACCACGATCGGAAACTTCGCGTTCGATGACGCCGCGACCGGGCGCATCCCGAACATCGAAGCGGCGACCGAGGCCGTGCGTGCGAGCGGGCTGTTCGAGTCCGTCGCGTGGAGCGGCTTCGTCGTGCGCATCCCGAACGAGAGCTATCCGGCGGTGGTCGTCGAGGGCGACGAGCTATCGCCCGAGTGTCTGCGCACCGAGACCCGCACGAAGCGCGACGACAACCTGTTCTCGACGATCCCCGCACTGCCCGCGCCGCTCGGCGCCGGCCCGACCGAAAACCCGAACGTCTGCCCCGAGTAGCTAGCCAGCTGCGAGGCACTGTTCGGCGGCGATCAAGATCTCGCGTGGGTGTTCGCCAGCGGTGCGCTGTATCTGTTGCAGTGGCGACCGATCACCAGCACGCAGAGCATGTGCACGAACAGCTGCCCGACGATCGTCACCGCGAGCTCGCCGGTGTGCGTGAAGTCCGTCTGCGCTGCCTCGCCCGGGCGATGCTGCTGCGCCAGCGAGACCTCCTGGTCGGGTCCATGCGCAGCCCGCCACCACCGGATCCGACGCTGCAACGTCCGAAGCTGACCGTCTTGGTAACGCTCGGGGTGCTCGATCTGTAGCGCCTCGAACAACGTCTTCGCCTCGAGCTCTGGCGCCAGCGCCAGCTGCTCGACCACACGGCGGGGAGATGTAATTGTCGCTCAGCACTTGGTCGATGCTGCTGATGAAGTCGAAGCAATGCGACAGCGCCTACAACAGGCGGTTGTGGTCGCGACTTGGTTGGACGAGGAGGTGCTGGCGCGTCTGGCGAGAAAATTCGACAAGGAGTTGCCAGGCATCGAGGCCTTCGTGATCGACGACACCGGCTTTGCGAAGAAGGGCGATCACTCGGTGGGGGTGCAGCGCCAGTACTCTGGAACGCTCGGTCGAGTCGACAACTGTCAGGTCGCGGTCAGTCTCCACCTCGCCGGTGAGCAGGGTAGCGGGATGATCGGTTATCGGCTGTTCTTGCCCGAGTCTTGGGCGACAGACAGCGAGCGGCGTACTCGCGCTGGCGTGCCCGACGACATCTCGTCGGCGACGAAAGGTTCGCTCGCGTTGGCGCAACTCGATGCTGCGCTTGCGGCCGGAGTCCGTCGTCACGTTGTCCTCGCGGATGCCGGCTACGGCGATTCCACCGAGTTTCGTGAGGCGATCACGCAGCGGAATTTGCACTACGTCGTCGCTGTCAATGGCGAGCCGATCGTCTGGCCACCGGGGAGCAACCCACAAATCCCTCCCAAGCCGCGCGGCATGACAGGACGTCCGCGAGCGAGCCATCGCGACGACAAGCACCCGCCAATCACCCTCAAGCTACTCGTGCCGACGTTGCGATTCAGCACCGTGAAATGGCGCGAAGGCTCTCGAGGTTGGCAGAGCGGGCGCTTTGCCGCCGTACGTGTACGGACTGCGCACGGGCACAAGAAAGCGACGGCGCCAGGTGGCGAACAATGGTTGCTCTGCCAGCAGACCGGAAATGCCAAGGCGCCCTACAAGCAGTGGCTCTCCACGTTGCCGTCGACGACTTCCATCGCGACGTTGGTCCGCTTCGCGAAATTGCGCTGGCGCATCGAACGCGACTACCAAGAGCTCAAGGGCGAACTCGGCCTCGACCACTTCGAGGGCCGAACCTGGAGAGGCTTCCACCACCACCACGCCACCCTCTGTGCCGTCGCCCATGGATTTCTCGCCCTCCGCCGGGCGCTTTCCCCCCGGAGGAGAGTGCGCTGGACGCTGCCGATGGTCCGCAGCGCCATGCAGCAGGTCCTGCTGCGACGCATCGGGACGTGCCCGCTGTGCCGCCGTTCCGTCGACGCGCACGCGCCGCCTCAAGGAGCGTCGTGCATGTGATCAAGTCGTACTAGGGCCTGTCCCTGAATCGGCTCAGGTGGTTTCGATCGGTTGCGAGGCGTGGTCGCCGAAACGTGGCGGCCTGAGCGGCGTCGTGATCGAACGTCGGCATGGCGACGCGAGCGTGGATCAACGAGGAGCTAGCGGTGCCAGGGCGGTGCCAGCAACCGGCGCTTACCGTCGGCGGCGAGCGTGACGTCGGGTGCGTCGAGGGCCTCGCGATCCCACAGCTTGCAGGTCACCTGTTTGTGCTGCTGGTCGAGCGCCTCGCAGTAGTTGGTGAACTCGCAGCGCCGGATCTCGCTGCCGCGACCCTCGCGGATCTTGAGGAACCAATCGGGATCCGCGAGTGACTGCCGCGCAGACGCGATCAGATCCGCCTCGCCGCGCTCGAGCACCGCTTCGGCTTGCGCGAACTCGCAGATGCCCCCGGCGGTGACGATCGGCGTGGTCAAGCCGGCGGCGCGCACCGCATGGCGAATGCCGCCGGCGATCGTCACGTTGCGCGCGAACGGCCCGCGCTCGTCGGAGTAGATCGTGGGCATGCACTCGTAGCCGGATTGCCCGGTGTACGGGTATGCCGTGTAGCCGGCCTTCGGCTGCTTCGCATCCTCGAACTTGCCGCCCTTCGAGACCGAGAGGAAATCGAGCCCCGCGCGTGCGAATTCGATCCCGAACCACTCGGCATCCTCGGGACGGTTGCCGCCCTCGATCACGTCGTCGCCGAGATAGCGACAGCCGAGCACGAGATCGCGCGTGCCGAGCACGGTGAGCCGCTCGTCGACCGCCGCGATCACTTCACGCGGCAACCGCGCGCGCTGCTCGCGATCGCCACCGTAGCCGTCGGTCCGCGTGTTGAGCGCCGAGAGAAACGACGCCATCGTGTACGCGTGCGCGAAGTGGAGCTCGACCCCGTCGAAGCCAGCCGCGCTCGCGCGCTCCGCCGCATCGGCGAACAACCCCGGCAACACCTGCGGGAGCTCCGCGATGTGCGGCAGGTGGATGTCGGTGACGCGCTCGCGATAGCCGCGCTCGAGATCCTCGAGCTCGCGCGTCGACAGCACGCGAGGAAGATCGTCGTCGGACAGCTGCGAGATCCGGGCGCGCACGGCGGCCTCGTCCTTGGCGAGATCCTCACCCCGAAGCGCGAACAGCGCCTGGTGATGTGCCTCGGTGATCTGGAGGAATCGCGAGAAGTACTTGTCGCGCGGCGGGCGGCGACGGATCGCCAGAAAATCGATCAGCTGGATGAACACCAGCGTCTCGCCGTTGCTCGCCTGGTGCACCGCATCGGTCAGCGCGCGCAGCCCCTCGACGAACCGATCGTGACCGATCCGGAGCAACGGCCCCGACGGGATATCGCGGATGCCGGTCGCCTCGACGACGAGCACGCCCGGGCGACCCTCGGCGAACCGCGAGTACCACGCGATCACGTCGGGCGTGACGAAGCCGTCCTCGGTGGCACGCCACGGCACCATCGCCGGGATCCACGTGCGGGTCTTCGCCTCGCGGGGGCCCAACGTGACGGGCTGGTACAGCCGTGCACCGATCGCCTGTTCCCGGGTCGGCCAATGGACCGCAGGTAGGTCGTGCTTCAGGCGCTCGGGCGGCTGCCACATGAACCGCTTTCGTAGCATGATCGCCGGTGATCGGAAGCCGTGATGGAAACGTTCGAGACCCAGTTCTCTCTGGCGACCGCGATCGCGGTGGGCCTCCTGATCGGCCTCGAGCGCGAGCAGACCAAGCAAGCCAGGATCGAGGCCCAGGCTAGCTCTTTCGCGGGGATCCGCACGTACCCGATCGTCGCGCTGGTCGGCGCGCTCGCGACGATGCTCGGGCCTGCATCGATGTGGCTACCGCTCGTGGCCCTGCTCGGCGTGTTCGCGTTGGTCGCGATCTCCTACGCCACCGATGTTCGCCTGAGCAAGGACCACGGCGCCACCACCGAGATCTCGGTGATCGGGACGTACCTCCTCGGCGCGCTGGCGACCAGTCGTGGG
>Ga0105049_10009668_pt1 | contig 11090 bp, 6 predicted proteins | sample MAT06_FD_78087 | JGI IMG/M metagenome (GOLD analysis project Ga0105049, IMG submission 78087) | Freshwater microbial communities from Lake Fryxell liftoff mats and glacier meltwater in Antarctica - MAT-06 | ecosystem: Environmental > Aquatic > Freshwater > Ice > Liftoff microbial mat | place... | reverse complement strand
TGGCTCGAACGCTCGTCGTTCAGCTGTAGGTAGTGCCGCAAGCGATCAACCGCGCGATTCGAGCGCGGCGTTTGAAGCCGCGCGAAGCGCCGCACGCACACGATCCAGAAACTGATCTGCCACCACTGGCGTTGACCAGAGTGAGTGGTGCCCGGCGCCGCGGACTTCGATGAGTTCGGCACGCGTGCTCGACACTGCGATCGCGCGTGCATCGTCGATCGGGCAGATGTCATCCGCATCGCCGTGGATCACCAGCAGCTGCGCACGCAACTGAGACGCAAACGCAGCCCGATCAAAGCCTCGCCACGACGGCCCGACGCCAAAGTCGAGTCCCAGCAGCCAGAACGCGACTCGTGTCGAAATCCCGCGCGGCAGTCCCATTCCGCGAAGCACGTTTCGCGCGGGCGTGATCGCGAGGCGGTACGGTGCTTCGGCGATGACGCACATCGCACGGTCGGGATCGCGTGCCGCCGCGGCGATGCTCACGCCAGCACCAAGCGACCACCCCAAGAGCGCCACACACTCCGGCGTATCGCCCTTGACGTGCGCGATGAGCGCGATCAGATCATCGACCTCGCGCGTTCCGAGGCGCGACGTGCCCGGCGCATCGCCGTGACCGCGCAGGTCCCACATCACCACGCGCGAGACACTCGCGAAGAGCGGCTGAGCCCGCGTGAGCGCGCCGATGCGCGAGTCGCCCCAGCCGTGCGTCATGATCAGCACGGGACCGGCCGGGTCGTCGCCGCGCATGTCCCAGACCGGCAGATCAAGGCCATCGATCGTGCGGAGTGGCCATGATGTGAACGTGCGTCGCTCGCCGCCGGGGCTCGCGGGAAGTTCGCCCGGATCGCCGGGGCGGCCGCGTGCGAGGGCGCTCGCGTACGTTCGGCGCGGCGGGTGCGTAAGCCGCCAGATCGTCCACGCGACGGACCACAGAAACGCGAGCAAGAGTCCGACGAGAAGGAGCTGGGCCAGGCCGAGGATCGCGTTCATGATTGGAGTCGTGCTACAGGCCCAGAAGTTTGCGAAGATCGTTGAACGTGACGACGAGGAAGACCGAGCCAATCAGCAGCAGCCCCGCGATGGTCGCGAAGTTCTGGACTGACACAGGCATGGGCCGCCCGGTGATTTGCTCGAAGACCAGGAAGAGGAACTGCCCGCCATCGACGATCGGCAGCGGCAGGAAGTTAATCACGGCGAGGTTGACGCTGATCATCGCGAGGAAGAAGAGCAGCCACACAAAGCCCTTGCCCGCGACGAGCGTGCCCAGATGCGCGATGCCGACGGGGCCCTTGAGGTGCTCGACCTTGACGGTGCCTTGGAAGAGCCGCGCGAACGTGACGTAGGTTGAGAGCATCACACGCCGTGTCTCGTCGGCGCCCATCGAGATCGCCTCGCCGGGGCCACTCGCCTTGAGCAGGATACGCTGCGGCTCGAAGAGCGCCACCACGCGCGGCGGTCCCCAGCCCAAAGCCGCCACCGCGCGAAGGTCATCGCGAGAGAGAGACCACGTCACACGCTCCACAGAGCGGTCGGCGCTGAGCATTCCACCCACGGGGCGCAGGATCGTGAGAACGACGTTGACCGTTGATGCAGACTTGGAGTCCGTGCTGACCTGCGACGGCGCGTCGTCGGCGATCCGCGCCAGCGCAGTGCGCACCTCTACAAGATTGTTCACGCGCGTCCCGCCCACGTGCGTGATCTCGCTGCCGGGCGATAGATCAAGCTTCGCCGCGGCGGGCGTGATCGCGCGGTCCACGCGCCCTTCGGCGGCGTCCCGCGCGCTCGCGAACATGGAAGTGCTTGGCCGCGCAACAAGCGCACGCTCAAGCACGCCCTCGGCCTCAAAGCCAACTGTTCCCGCGGCACTCACCGCAACGGTCGGGAGCTCAACCTCGCGTTCCGGCTGGGCCAGGTCTTCCAGTGTGCCTTGGCCGCTGCCGCGACGCAGGACCGTCATCGAGACGGTTTCTCCCGACCTGGCACGAATGGCCGCGATGCCCTGGCTGAAGCTCGGGTACTCAACACCATCGATGCGGACGAAGATGTCACCCGACCGGAGGCCCTGGCCCAGCGCGGGCGGATTCGCGCGAGCCACTCGCATCACGGGCATGAGTCCAAGGAGGTGCTCGATCGGTCTCGCGATGGCGAGCTTGCCGGTGCCGGGGACGAAGGCGGTCTGGAGCTCGGCCTCGGGGCGCAGCGTGACGGACACAGACTTCTCGCTGCCAGCAGGATCGGCGATCGAGAACGTGGCGGCGAATGGAACGCCGCCGGAACGTCGCGATTGATCCACCAGCATCGCGAATGAATCGTCGGATTCACCGATGCTCACCGGTCCCGCGGCACCGGAAAGTTCCGTCATTCGCATGCCCGGAAGCAGCCCCGGTCCGACGATCCGCTCGAGCAGCGGCTGGATCTCGGCATTCTCCGCCGCGGTTCGCCCGCTGATGAGCGTGGTGGTGAGCGCGGGGGCGATGCCGAAGTCGAGCAAGTTCGTGAGTGGATTGGTCTGGGGTGTGAGCGAGGCGTGGAGTGGTCCATCAACTCCCGAGCGCTTGATCTCAAGCTTCACGGCGCGCCCCGGAGCGGCCATCGCGGAAGCGAGCATGAGATCGCTGAACGAGTTGGGCTCGCGACCGTCGATTGCCGTCACGCGGTCGCCGGGCACGAGGCCGGGCGACTCGAGCGTTCGTCCGGCGGCATCGACCACGATGGCCTTCGACGCCGCGGAGTTGGGGGCGATGTCGCCGATGATCGCGGGCTCGACGCGCATCCCGATCATGAATACGGCGACAAAGAGGACCGCCGCGAGGATCATGTTCATCACCACGCCGGCGGAGATCACGATCATTCGCTTCCATGGGACGCACTGCTGGTAGCTGTCGTGGGCGTCGCTGGTCGCGTCGGGATTCAGGTCTTCCTGCCCGAGCATCTTGACGTATCCGCCCAGGGGGAGGAGGTTCAGGCGGTACTCGGTCGGGCTGATGGAGTTGTGCAGGCTCGCGAGCCAGTCGGTCTGCGCGTTTGGAGTGCGGGCCGCGAGGGCCATGATCGCCGTGTGACGACGGCGATACTCCCCTTCGCTGCTCTGGCGTGTGATGCCGACTCCCTTGCGATAGGTCAGCAGCGAGGGGCCAAAGCCCAGCGCGAAGGCGAGCACGCGGATCCCGGCCCAGCGAGCCGCGATGAAGTGCCCGAGCTCATGGATGAAGATGATGAGGCCGAACCCGACGACGACGAGGGCAAAGTCCCAGACGGAGAGGAGCGTGGCGAGCAGTTGTTCCATGTGTCCTCAAGGGTAGTGGCGCAGATTAGATCGTGAGCGTTCGAACACGTGCCCATCGGAACGAAGGCGGGCCCGGACGGAGAGTCCGGGCCCGAGAAGGATGTGAGTCCGGGAGCGGCAGCCCCCGTTTCCGAGGCGGTTGCTCGGAGTGATCGCGGCGACCATTGTTGGCCGCGTTGAACGTGAGCATTGATCAATACTTGACGCCGCAGCCGTAGGGCTCGGTCTTGGCGGTGGTCACGTTGCTCTTGGCGAGGATCTCGTCCAGGGCCTTGGCGACATAGTTTGTCTTGCCGACGCCGTTGCCCTTGTCGTCGTCGATGGCGCCGTGGTAGGCGATCTTGCCATCGGGCGTGACGATGAACATTTCGGGGGTGCGCTTGGCGTCGTAGGACTTTCCGACAACGCCGCTCTCATCGAGGAGCATCGGATATGCGATCTTCCAGTCCTTGACAGCCTTTTCGTTGCGAGCCTTGCCCGCGCCCTGATTGCCGGGAGCGCCGCTGTTGATGCCGACGAGGACGACATTCTTGGACGAGTACTTGGCGTTCAGGTCGTTGAACGTGTTGGCACCCTTCTCATAGTGCTTGGCGACGAAGGGGCAGTCGGGGTTGAACCACTGGATCACGACGATCTTGCCCTGCTTGGTCAGTGCAGAGAGGGTGACGTCCTTGCCGTCGAGGCCCTTGAGCGTGAAGTCGGGGGCGTTGTCGCCGGCTGTTGGCGCCTTGACGGCGGCCTTGTCTGCCTTGTCACCCTTGCTCTTGACCGCGGGGTCATAAGCGGGCGTGGTGGGCTTGGCCGCGGGCGGGGTCGCGGGCGTGGTTTGCTGGGCCATCGCCGTACCGGCCATCACGATCGCGGCGGTACCGACAAGCATCTTGATCCACATCGTTTTCATTCTGCTGCTCCTTGTGCGCTGAACTTGGCGGGAGGGTGCGGGGTCACACGACACCACGCCCATCTGCCACTGTGTTCGGAAACCGCGGCTGCGTGAGGCGTTGGCCTCGCGGGCGACTACTTGCTCGGTGCGTTGCCGCCGGGCATCGGAAGATCGACTGAGATGTACCTGATGAGGCTTTGAAGAACAGCAGTTGAAGGTGCCGCGGGCTCACTTCCCTGCGAGCCGGGCGTGCTGCTAGGGGCCTTGCCGGGCATCTGCCCGGGCTTCTGGCCTGGCATCTTGATCATGACAACACCCTGCACGCGGCGAGGCTTGCCTTCTGAGTCCGCGACTTCACCAAGCGCGACTTTGAGCCGCGGCGCGTCGGCCGCGCCGTCCCTCAGGAGTGAGGGCATCTCGACCGACTTGGCCAAGGGATAGAACTCGATCCGCTCGGCACCCGGCGCCTCAATCAACAAGTGCGAACCAATGACCTTGGCCGAAACCAAAGCACCAGCTTGCTCAATGGGCACGGGAATCCGGGAGCGGGTCGCCGCGAACGTGCCAGTGTCGCCAGAGGCAGCCGGAGCAGAACCCGGAGCGGCGATTGGGAGCGTCAAAGACACACCATCACCCTCGAAGACGCACGCCGATTTGCAGACCAGCCATGTGAGGTCGGCGGCGATGGTCACCGTATCACCCGCGCGCGCGGACTCGGGGACACGGATTGGGACGAGGATCGCAACAGACTCCTCGTAGACGTGGTCCAGAATGTCGCCGGGCGAGATGTGCCGTTTGGGCGCGGGCCACTGGAGCGGACCGGCCAGTTCGAACCCCGGCGGGAGCGTCCATTCGGCCTTGAACGGGAAGCCCGTATCGCTGCGGCCATTCCAATAGGTGTGCCAGTGGGGAGCAATCGTAAAGTGCACCGCAATGAACGCGACCGAACCGGGCACCAGCGACGAGGTCTCCGAGAGGAGCACCGCGGTGGCAAAGGGCCCCCGGTCGCCTTGGTCAGGGTCGGGAGGGGTGGGCAGGGCGGTGGGAGAGGGTGCCAATGTGGCTGTGAGCGATGGCGGGGTCGGTTGACTTGCCAATGGCAACTCTAGTTGAGCGAGAGAGGTACTGGCAGCCACTGCGATGCCGGTCAAGCAGCAGGTCGAGAAAAAGTGTGCCGTGCGGATGGGTGATCTCACTCGGCGATTCCACGTCGTTCCCAGTGGCCGCCCGGAAAGCCGTGCTTGGCTGGGAAGTACTCAGTTCGATGGCTAGCATTAACCCATGATGCTACGCATGGGCGGATCCGTCGTTGGTGGTTCGAAAAAGATTCTCGGACGTAGGGTGGGAGGTCTCGTCCTCACTCTTACGCTGCTCGCTGGGGTAGGGTGCGATACAAACATCACCGATCGAGATATTGAGTTCATCAGCGTCGGGGAGGCCATGGTGCTCGGGCGCGAGAGCCCGGACGCAACCATCTTCCTCGACCCGCGGCCAGGCGACTCGTTCCAGCAGGGGCACATTCCGGGCGCAAGGAATCTGCGTCTGCCGGAGGTGCCGCCGAATTCCGCGAAGGAGCGAGGCCTGGACGAGGCCGACATGCTGATCGTCTATGGCGACAATCCGGGTACGCCCGCGGCGCGAGGGCTCGCGAAGCGTCTGCTCGCGAACGGCTACTCCGTCGTGAGGCTGCTGGAGGGCGGCTTTGATGAGTGGAAGGCGCAGGGCGGCGAGGTCAAGCGTCCGGCTGGCGAGTGAGCAGTGGTGAGGATGGCGAGGCCGCGATGAGCGGCGGACCGACGCACTGAGCAAAGCAGAAACAAAACACGGAAAGAAAACGGGCCCAGGGAGTAGATCCCTGGGCCCGTGTTGCATTTTGGGAAGCGCGGCGTTGGTTTCTCGCTGCGTTGTGGGTCTGCCGGGTTAGATGGACTGGATCGGGTTAGTCAGGCCGACGGGAACTCCGTTGGTGGCCCAGCCGCCACCCTGGAAGAGGTCGTAGTGGGTCATGGACATGAGGAACGGCACGGCCGATGATGCATCGACCGAGAACCAGGTCGGTCCGGTGCGGTCGATCACGATCTCGGGACGCTCGTGGAGCTTGATCTCGGCGAAGCCGCGGGCACCGACGGTCACGGTGAAGCTGCGGTTGCGGAGCGCGTAGTTGGGGTCGGTGACAGGCACGTTCTCATCGACACCGTTGAAGAACTTGAGGGAGATGGTGACGGTCGTGGCAACGTTGGTGGGGTTGGAGATGTAGAGCGTCTCGTAGAGTTGGGTTCCTGCGAAGGCGGGGTCGAGGAAGGCATCGCCGAAGATCCAGCGCTGGGCGGCGTCGACGGATGGGCTTGTTGCTTCGGCGTCGGCGAGCTGGAACTGGCTGGCCTGGACGGCGATGTTGATGTTGGAGGTGTAGCGGAGTCCGACGGGCTGGTCCGGCGAGAGGCCCAGGGCCTGACCGGCGAAGGAGACCTGGCTCCGTGGCTGGATGCTGAACGTGCGGTTGAACTGCGGCAGGCTGGCGCGGATGTACGTGCCGGTGAGCGTGACGCTCGCGGTGGTATCGCCGGGATTGAAGAAGGTGATGTCGGAAGTGATGGAGGGGCCTTGGGCGAAGTTGGTGATCACGCCCTGCTGGGAACCGGTGCCGGTCTGGCCCAAAAAGCCGAACGCGCCGTCGCGGCGGAGGTCGTAGTGAGAGAGGCTGGCGACGATGCCGATGAAGGAGGCCTGGTTGGACTGGGCCGCAGCTCGTGCGGTGACGGTGAGGCCGAAGATGCCGCGTGGGAACTCGGCGACGTCGTTGATGGCCAGCCCGCCGCGGCGGCCCGAGCCCACGGTGCGATCGATGCTGGTGGTGGTGCCATCGGGAGCGATGGCGGTGTAGGTCACGATGATGTCGAAGTTGTTGGGATTGTGGATGACGGCGAAGTCGAGGACGTCGCCGGGATTGCGCTCAACTCGTGCAAACTGCCAGCGGTCGGAGGTCTTCTCGGTGGACGCCGCGCCGAGCGAGGTGCCGAAGTCGTAGTGGGCGAGCGTGGCGCCCAGGGGCTGGTCGGACTCGATGATGATCGAGTAGGGGACGTCCTTCAGGACTCCCGGAGCGATGAAGCGGGCACGATCGACGAGGGTGACGCCGCCGCGAGTGTTGGCCTTGATGGTCTGGCTCGCGATGACGGTCTCGAAGGTGGTGCCGAACTCGTAGCGGAGGACGACGGTGTACGTAGCGTCGACGTTGTTGGGATTGACGATGGAGACGAACTGGGCGATGTTGTCGTTCGCGTAGCCCTCGGGGTAGTAGAGGAAGTTGGTGACGGGCTGGGTGTTGATGCGGATGGTGTACGAGCCGGTGGACTCGCCGAGACCATCAACGATGACCCAATACTGGGTGTTGGCATTCGAGACGAAGGAGGCGTTGGCGGTCGCGCCGGGGACTCCGTCTGAATCAAAGACGATGGTCGAAGTCGGCAGCTCGTTGGCCGCGTTCTGGACGCGGACGGAGGCGTTGAGGAGCGAGCCGTTGGGCGTCACGACCTGGACGAAGACGCGGCCCGCGGCGCGGGTCGTGAAGGTGAAGAGGTCGCGGTCCTGGGAAGGATTGATGGTTTCGTTCACCAAGCCATCGCCGGTGCGCGTGTCGAGGGCGATCACGCCTGGGTTGTTGAAGTCGATCTCGGAACCATCGGGTCCCTGGCCGCCGCCTTGGCCGGGGCCTTGAACGAGGATGGCGTACTCGCCGGTGAGGCTTCCGGTGCCGACGGACTCGACGAGCGCGAAATACTGCTCGCCGCGTGCGAGGGCGGTCAGGCTGATCGAGACGCTGGCACCGTTTGCCGAGCCGTCGATGGTGGAGATCAGGTTGTTGCTGGCATTGAAGAGGGTGAGGCGGATGGTGAGGGTGCCGAGTGCGAAGGTGTTGAAGGGAGTGATGGTGACGGAGTAGTCGCCGCCGAGAAGGCTGGTGAAGGTGAAGAGGTCGGTGTCGCCGCCATAGGAGAGGCGCGGGTTGGTGGCGTCGTCGCCGACGGTGCCGCCGATTCGACCGCCGCCGGTGGTGGAGTTGAGGGGGACAACGGAGGCGAGGGTGAACTCGCCGGCGTTGGCGTGATCGTCGATCGGCGGGGCCTGGATTGTGACGAGGTAGCTGCCAATAGCGGTGCCGTTGACGTTGGGAGCATCGGCGTCGTCGAAGCCGGTGACGACCACGAAGATGCTCGCGTTGCGGGCCAGGGTAGTTGTGATGGAGATCGGCACGACGGTGACGGTGTCGGTCGCGAGGGCGCTTCCGAGGACCGTTCCGTTCGCGTCAACGATCAGCACGCGATAGCGCAGTGTGCTGTCTTGGGGGCGCGTGATGGTGATCGTTGAGAGCCCACTCGCGGGGGAGCTGAAGCGGAAGAGATCGGTGTCGGTCGAGCGCTCGATCTGGCCGACTTGCGAGCCCAGGCCGCTCTGAGCATCGATGACGATCTCGGTCGCGAGCGAGAACTCGGAGGTGCCCACGGTCACGGGCGGCTCAGCGGTGGGAGGAGCGTCGGGATGATCGTCGGTTGGGTTGAATGCGACGGAGAGGGTGTAGCGGCCGACGTCGGCGAGAGGGTCCACACCCTCGACAACGATGTAGTAGTACGGATACGTGCGCTCGCCGGGCGTGCCGGGCTCCTTCACGCGGCCGGGATTGACCGCAAAGGTGACGCGCGCGGTCGTGTTGCCGGGCTGGAAGTCGTTGTTGAACCCGACGCGAAGGAAGATCGGGTTGCCGCTGAGATCCTCGCTGACCTCGTAGATGCTGACGACGGGGTTGAGCGTGGGATCAAGCGAAGTGATCGTGACGGTCTTGGAGAGGAAGCTGACGGGTTCGAACCGGAAGATGTCCGTATCACCAGCGACCTCGATGTTGCCTTGGGCGGCACCCTGGCCCTGGAAGTCCAGGAGAGTGATGTCCGTGGCGTCGGTCCACTTGGCGACGCTGGCGTGGTCGTCGACGAACGGAATGCCTGACATCGTGAGGCCATAGGCGCCCTCGCTGCCACCGGCGGACTGGATGAGGATGAAGAAGCTCTGGCCGGGGCGAGCGGAAGAGACGGTCAGCGCGAGGGACCCGTTGCCCAGCGGGAGCGCCTGCTCGATGAACTGCCCGTTCGCGTCGTAGATGAACATGTCGGCGTTCAGCGCCGATCCCGGACCGCGATTGAGGCGGATGGAGAGCGTTCCAGAGCCGGGCGTGGTGAAGGTGAAGAGGTCGTTGTCCAAGGGCTTGAGAGGGGTGTTCTGGATGATGCCAGCGATGGAGGCGGTGCCGTTGGTGGGGCCGCTGCTCGAGAAGGGGATCGGCGTCGCGATGGCGCGAGTCCCAGCGGTGAGAACGCCGCCAGCGCCTTCGGCACCGTCGGGATAGTCATCGGTGACGGTGACACCGTTCTCAATGTCGGTGAAGGCCTGGGGCATCTGGCGGACGACGAGGCGGTAGGATCCGATGGTCTGACGAATCTCGGTCTCGCGGGCCAGGTTAGGGATGCGATTCTCGGCGAGCGCCTCGCTGGCCGAGGCGGAGGTGAAGTGCTGGCCGCTCTCGACTTGCATGAAGTAGTTGTTGCCAGCGACCACGGGGAAGACCAGACGTGCGTCGCGCTTGTAGAAGCGGGCCTGAACGCCGCTGATCGTGACGATCTCAAACTCACCATCGACGGCGGAGTTCTCGTCGTTGTAGCCGATCTGTTCGAAGTCGTTGCTGAAGATTCGCAGTGCGCCGTCGAAGCGGCTGTTGTACGTCTTGGTGTCGCCGCGGAACTCGGCGGGATTGACGGTGAGGAGCTCGCCGAACTGGTCGTTCAGACCGGTGGTCTGGAGTCGAACCTCGGCAAAGCCGGTGAACTCGGCGCGGAAGGTGTAGACGTCGGTGTCGTCGATCAAGCCGATGTTGCCCAGGTCCGAGGCGAGCACAAATCGGCCCGACGGAATGGGACTCGTAGAGGGGCGGATCTTCTCGGTGCGGATCACGTTGCCCTTAAGGGGTGGCGCCGCAGAGACGCGCGTGTTGTCGCCGTCGCCGGTTGCCAGCTGGGTCGTGATGCGAATGGCCTGCGCGAAGCTCCCCTCGTTGGGCTCCTCGCGGACGGAAGCGTTGGTGTCGTCGCGGAGGCCGTCGCTGTTGAGATCGGTGGCGAGGCCGTCGGCCGTGACGCTGAACGTGTAGCGTCCCGTGCCACCACGGGGCGTGATCGAGTCATCGTCGGGCGCATCGGAGGTGCCGTTGTAGTTCGAAATCTCGATGTAATACGTCTCGCCCGCCCAGACCTTGATGCCCTCGAAGTTCTGAGTCGGGAGGGGGATCCCGGCGAGCGAGTAGTCGATCATGCCCGCGGGGTCGGGGAAGGGGGGCGCGATGCTCTCGCTGCCCTCTCGGGCGAAGCCGTAAACGACATTGAAGTTGCTGTCGAAGACGCGGACGCGCATGTTCGCGAATGAACCCGCGGCGGGGCTGACGGTGATGGCCAGGCGCGTCTGGCGGCGGTCGTGGCGGTCCCACTCACGCGGGTTGCCGTCGTCGAAGGTCGAAAGGGCAAAGACGCTGGCCTGGGGCGCCGAGTTGGGATCTGCGTTGCCGACGCCGCCGTTCATGCGGGCGAAGGTGAAGAAATCGGCCATCAGGCCACGAACTGCGGAGAACTGGACGACCCGGCTCGCGAAGACCGGCGGCGCGGCGGGGCCGTTGCTGACCTGGGTGAAGTCGCCGCCAACGTAGAGGACTTCCTGAGGGAGCTGCGCGGTGGGGCGCAGATTCTCTGCGATCCCCGGCTCCTGCAGGTCGATCGCGGTCACAAGAGTGCGGACGGGCAGGTTCGTGCCCTCGCTGGCGTTGAACCAGCCGTAACCGAAGCCGTCGAAGGCGACGATGTTGCTGATGCCGCCCAAGGC
>Ga0105049_10009664_pt1 | contig 11092 bp, 10 predicted proteins | sample MAT06_FD_78087 | JGI IMG/M metagenome (GOLD analysis project Ga0105049, IMG submission 78087) | Freshwater microbial communities from Lake Fryxell liftoff mats and glacier meltwater in Antarctica - MAT-06 | ecosystem: Environmental > Aquatic > Freshwater > Ice > Liftoff microbial mat | place... | reverse complement strand
CGAGACGGAGCCGGGCGTGGAGGCGACGTACTCCTCGAAGAGGCGAACCTTCGCCTGCACGTACTTCTCGAAAGTACCGTGGTAGTCAAGATGGTCCTGGGTGATCCCCAGCATCACGCCGCACCGGAAGGAAATGCCGCCGATGCGCGCCTGGTCGATGGCGTGGCTGCTGCACTCCATCGCCACGCAATCGATCCGCGCGTCGTCCATGCGGCGAAAGATGTCGGCCAGCTCGATCGGGCCCGGCGTGGTGTTTTCGAGCGGGATGAACTGATCGGCGAACTTCGCGCCGAGCGTTCCAACGACTCCGGGGCGATAGCCCGCCGTTTCAAGGATATGCGCGGCGAGGTGGCTGGTGGTCGTCTTGCCGTTGGTACCCGTGATGCCGCAGACGATCATGGCGCGCGCGGGGTGGCGGTGGATTGCGTGGGCCAGCGGGCCGAGGGCGGCGCGCGTGCTCATTACGCGCACGGTGGCGACGCCGGGGAACTGCTCGACCTCGCGCTCGACCAGCAAGGCGCTGGCGCCAGCGGCAACCGCGTCGCGTACCATCATGTGGCTGTCGGTCCGGGTGCCGGGAAGCGCGACGAACATCTCGTTGCGGCCGATGACGCGGGAATCGACGGCAATTCCCGTTACGACGACCTCGGGATTCCCCGCAAGGTCCACCGGGCTGACGCGGGCCTCGGCCAGCAGTTCCTTTAGCGCCATGGCGCGACGCGGATTCATCGGGAGTTTCCTTCTGCCGCGGCGGCGGCCTTGATCGGCTCGGCCCGCGATGGGTCCGAGAAATGCAGCACCAATTCCGTGTCCTGATTCACGACATCGCCAACGGCGGGATACTGGTCGGTGAGCGACCCGCTGCCGAGGAGGCGCACGCGCTGCGCCTCGCGGGGAAGTACGGCGCGAACCTCGGCCATCGAGAGTCCGCGCAGATCGGGCATCCGCCCCGCGGCCACGGGAATCGGCAACCCCGTCTCCGCGCCGACGGCGATGGGCATCGGCGGCATGGCCTTGGATGGCGTGGCCGCGATTTCCTCGGTCGGCGCGATGCCGAGATGCAGCACGGTGGCTCGGGCGATCTCCTGAAACGCGGGCGCGGCCACCACTGAGGCGTAGTACTCGCCTTGGGGAGCGTCTATATAGACATACACGGCAACGCGCGGGTCCTGCATGGGCAGGGCGCCGCCAAAGCTCGCGATGTACTCTCGCCTGTCGAAGATGTCGGATTTCCGCGTGGTTCCTGTTTTTCCGCCGACGCGGTAGCCGGGAACGCCCGCCTTCTTGCCGGTCCCAATGGCAACCACGTCCTCCATCAGGTCGCGCATGATGGCGCTGGTGGTGGGGCGGATCACCTGGCGGGCGGGCTCGGAGCTGTGGCGGCGGACGAGGTTGCCGCGCGGATCGCGGACCTCCGCGACGAGGTGGGGCTCGAAGTATCGCCCGCCGTTCACCATCGCCGCGAGCGCCGCCGTGATCTGTACCGGCGTCATCGCGATTTCGTAACCCATTGGTAGCGAAGTTCTGGAGAATTTTGTCCAGCGCTCGAGCGGGTAGAGGATTCCGGAGCCCTCACCCGGCAGATCGATTCCCGTGGGCGCCCCGAAGTTCATCGCGCGCAGCGAATCGTACCAGGGGCCGTTCTCAAGCGCCTGTGCCGCCTTGACGATTCCGACGTTGGAGGACCAGCGCATCGTCTCGCGGAATGTAGCCACGTGCAGCACGTGGCCCGGCGAGTCCCGAAGGCGGCGGCCATCGACGATCGCAAAGCCACCCTCGCAATCGATGAGCGTTTCGGGGGAGACAAGCCCCTTATCGAGAAGCATCGCCGCGGTGAACACCGTAACCACGGCGCCCGTTGCGAGCGGATCCGTCAGCAAGCGGTTCCGCAAATTTTCCGGGGGCGCGGTGCCGAACGCGTTGTTGTCGAAGGAGGGCAGACTTGCCATCGCGATGATGCCGCCGGTGTGCACGTCCATGACGATGGCCCCCGCGGAGGCAGCCTGAAACTGCTCGATGGTTCGCGCGAGCGTGTCCTCCATAGCCTCCTGAATGCCGGAGTCGATGGTGAGAACCAGCGTGTTGCCCTGGGCCTTGAGCAGGTCATCGGGCTCCCACGGCTGGATCGTCTGGCTGATTCCCGTGCGGCGCGTCCGCGCCTCGACCAGCGTCCCCTTCAGTTCCTCGTTGTAGAAGAGCTCGAGGCCCGCGATCCCTTCATTGTCGCCAGTGGCGTCGCGGCGGCAGAAGCCGATCGTCGCGGCGGCGAGGTGGCGCGGATAGAGGCGGATCGACTCGCGGTCGAGCCAGTAGTGGCGGCTGTCGATGTCCTCCGACGCGAGGAGGTCGGTAAGCCGGCGGGCGCTCTCTGGCCGGAGGCGCCGCGCGATGGCGACGGTCGCGCTCCCCTCCAGTTTCGCGCGGATCGCGTCGGCGTCCTGGTTGGTCTCCGTGGCGATGGCGCCGGCGATGACCGACGTGCGGCCAGCCAGACGGCTGCCCTTCGAGAAGGCGGGATTGACGTAGAGAGTAACGCGGCCGGTGCTCTGGGCGAGCGCGTGCCCGGCGCGGTCAACGATGCTGCCGCGTTCTGGCTGGATAACAATGCGCTTGGTCTGTTGGCCCTGCGCCCGGCGGACGTAGTGATCATGGTCCGCAACTTGCAATTGGTAAAGGCGGGCGCCCACCGCCCCCGCAAGGCCGAGGAAAATGCCGGCGAGGAGAACGACGCGGAGTCTGTGGGTTTTCTTGAGCGACATCGGAGCAGATCGGAGAGAGCGGGTGGCGGAGGAAACGGGGAGCGGGAACAGGAAGGGGAGCAGAGCGGCTGGAGCTGGAACGGGTATGAATTCGCCTGTGGTGGTGGACGGCTCTCTCTGTGTTTTCTCCGGCCCGGTCAGGCCAGGCATCCGCCGATCAACAAAACAACCTCAGGCCGGCAAGGCTAAGTGGGCACTCGGTTGATCGGGACGCCGCTTCATCGCTTCGGAACCAGTGGGAACGGGAATCGACAACTCAACGGGAACGGGTTCGGAAGCGGCAAAGTTTACAGGGAGCGGATCAGGATGCGGGATGCGTGTAGCTGGAGCGAACGATAGCGGGACACGTGGAGCAATATCGGGACTCGGGAAGTTCTGCCGCTTCCGGGGGCGTCGGACGGAGAGGTCGAGTCTCCGCGTCGAAGCGATGGAATGCAGCGTCATCAAACCGATGCCTGGCCTGACCGCGCCGGAGAGGGGTCATTCTTCAACCCCCTTCGAGAGTTTGCTTCTCCTCCTTGGGCGTGATGGCGGTTCCTACTCTCGCGGCCTCGGCCGCGGCGCGCCAGCGCGCCACCGACTCGGCGGAAATATCCAGGGTGTCCATGCTGCCGGGCTCCGCGGGCGCCATGCCCAGCGTGCCCTCCGCCGCGCCGCGCAGCACCTCTCCGCGCTGCAGGGCGCTGATGCGCGTCGCCAGGCCCTTTGCCCGGTCGCGGCGCTGCTCCGCCAGGACCTGCAACCGGCTCGCCTCCATCTCGAAATCCCTCGCGGCAAAGACCATCCCAACGCGCCAAATCCCCAGCGCCAGGAAGCAGCCGCCGACGACCACCAGCACGGCGACGAAGCGCAGCCCGATCATCGGGGGAGGAAGCTCCTCCGCCGCGCGCATCTTGCGGCGGCGCGCGCCGGATCCCGATCCGCCAATCAGATGCTCACCGGATACCGACATCGCCCGCCTCCTTCCTGCGGATGGCGCGGAGCTTTGCGCTCCGGGCGCGCGGGTTCCGCGCGGCCTCTTCCTCGCCGCACTCGATGGAGCCGTGGAAAACTTCCTCGAACGTCACGCCCTCGGTGGTTGTGGCCGAGTAGGGATTCGACGGATCCGGGCGCGGCGCCGTGGCCTCGCGGAACAGGCCCTTCACGATGCGCAACTCCGTGGAATGAAAGCCGATCACCGCGAGGCGGCCAAGTGGCGCGAGGCACTCCATGCACGCGCGCACACCGCGCTCGACCGCGCCCATCTCGTCGTTGGCGGCGATGCGCAGCGCCTGAAACGCGCGCGTCGCGGGGTGGATGCGGCCGTGGCGCTCCGCGGGCGGATAGACAGAGGCAACCAGCGCGGCGAGTTCCGACGTGCGGCGAAGCGGCTTCGTGGCGCGATGGTTCACAATGCGCCGGGCGATCGGGCGGGCGAGGCGCTCGTCGGCGTAGTCGCGCAAGATCCGCGTCAGTTCCGCTTCGCTCGCGCTGTTGACCAGTTCGCCCACAGTCTGAATTCCTTCCGCCGCGTTGAACAATCCTTCGAGAGGTCCGTCCTTGGAGAACGAGAAGCCGCGCTCCGGGTCTTCGAGCTGGAGACTATTGATCCCCAGGTCCAGCATCACCGCGTCCGCCCCACCCCAACCCGCCTCGGCCAGCGCGGCGCCGATTTCCTCGTAGGGCCGCGCGAAAAGCCGCACCTCCGGTCCGTCCTCGCCCAGCGCCTCCCGGAGTCGCCCGCCGCCGACGCGGAGCATCTCCGGATCACGATCCAACCCCAGCAGCCGCCCCGTTGCGCCGATCCGTTCGGCGATGTGGAGGGCATGGCCCGCGGAACCAAGAGTTCCGTCGGCTGCCGTCTCCCCAAACTGAAGGGAGAGCGCCGCGAGGACTTCCACCAGCATGACAGGCTCGTGATACCGCACTGTCTTGCCACCTCGCCGCGCCGCTTGCGCGATACTTCTGGCCGTGGCGTCCTGGGCTTGTGGCCCGGCGCTCGTCCGGCAAATCTCACTTCCCCGCCGCACTCGCCTCCGGGTACATGTACTCCTTGAGCTTCGCGCTCTGATCATTCCGGGACGAGAGCGACTTCGCCAGAATCTCGCGCCACTGGGCTTTGCTCACAACTTCCAGATACCAGCCGCTACCCATCACCACAACTTCGCCCGTCAGTCCCATCTCCTCGCTGTAGAGCGAACTCACCCGGAACCTATTCTGCTTGTCGAGCACCTGATCATCGAGGTAATTGCAGGTGGACGCGAGGAGGTTGAAGAAGTCCTGGCGAACCTTTGCCGAGCCCTCAACATTGCCGAGGGTCTCTTCCGCCAGCGGCTTGGGGAACACCGCTAGACAGCCACGGTCAGAGATGCCGACACAAACTTCCACATCCTCACCTTCTTTTGCCCCGGCCAACTCCCGCAGGGGTTCGAGGAGCTTAAACGGGATAGCAAGCCTTCCGCGGTCGTCGACGGTTTGTGGGTGTGAACCTTTGAGTAGCGCAGCCATTTGAAGCTCTCTGGGCGACTTCCCCATGAATCCCGCGATTTCCCCACCGGCCCCCCAACAAGGACTCGGATTGCGGTATGATGTCAAGCCTCGAAGTCTCCGGATGGGACGGCGAAATTTCTGGCGACCATTATGGCCACCTGTAGTGGCTATCCGCAAATCAGCTACAATATGTTGAGTTATAAAGGGAGCGAAACAGCATCGAGGATGCTTCCTTGCCGCTGCATTGAATGGTGGGGATAAGTCTCTTAACTTACTGATTTCATTGCGCTTATGATTGTTTGGCAATTTCGGAATCCCCTGTCAGAAGACTCTCCTGCCGATCATGCGAATCCTTTTCTTGACCCCGTCTGTTCGCCCCCTCGGGGCTCGAAGGTCCCTGATGGAGCTGATTCGGCACTTGCCAGGCGATGTGGAGCCCATTGTCGTGGTGCCTGCGGACGATGGTATCGCATTGGAACTAAAGGACTTGGGCGTTACGACGGCCCTTGCCCCGATGGGCGCCTGGAGGAAGGCCGCGGGCCACCTGAGAGCGCGATTCCTGCAGATCCCCCGGATACGAGCGGCTATTGGGCAGTTTCACCCGGATGCAATCCATTCAAACGAGTTTCACATCATTCCGCAGGCTTTTCGTGCAACACTGAATAATCAAATTTCGCAACGAGTCCCCCTCTGCGGGCACGTCCGCCTGTCGATCACGCCGCGACAAATTGCCAACTACTCCCTCTCCCGGTGTGCGCGGATCGTGGCGGTTTCGGAGGCGGTGAAATCTCTATTCGAAGGAACGCCACTCCACGAGCGCGTCAAAGTCGTTTACAACGGTGTGGATGTAGGCGCGATCGCCCCGGAGGGCGACATTCCACAGGATGTGGCGGCATGGATCGCCAACATGGGGGAGCCACGGCCCTTGGTGGCGGGGCTGCTGGGGCTGGTGAGCGAGCGAAAGAACCAGATGCTGGCTGTGGAGGCGGTGGCCGAGGCCACCCGGAGGGGCTGCCCGACGGCCCTGCTGCTGGCGGGAGACGCCTTCAAGGGGTCGGTGGAATATGGCGAGCGCCTGAAGGCCGCCATCGCCGCGTCGCCCGCGCGGGACCGCATCCTGTGGCTGCCGTTCAGGAAGGACGTGGCGGCGATCTATCGCGCGATGGACGTGAACCTGCTGGTCAGTTCCGAGGAAGGATTTGGCCGCACGATCATCGAGGCCGGCGCAGCGGGGCGCCCCAGCATCGGCACGCGCATCGGCGGCATCCCGGAGCTGATCGTCGAGAGCGGGACTGGATGGCTGGTGCCCGACGCCGATCCCGGGGCGCTGGCGGATGCGCTCTGCGATGCGGCCCGCGATCCCGCGCGGCGCGGCGCGATGGGCGCCGCGGCGCTGGCCCGCGCGCGCGGGCACTTCACCATCCAGGCCCATGCGCGCCGCATGGTTGAGGTCTGGCGGGAATGCGCGGAGGCGGGCGCTGTATAGATTGATATATTGATTTCTTTATATACGCCATTCGCCGACTCCGGGGGGAAAAAAATGATCGGCCCGATCTGCCTGATCCGACGGATCGGATCGCGCAGCATCGCCCCGAAAAACGAAACCGCCGCCGATCCCCTGGGATCGGCGGCGGTCTGGCGATTCGAGGCGGCGTCGATTACTCGAACAGCGAGCGGCGGCGGCGCAGGAAGGCGGGGGTGTCGAAGTCGGACTTCTCCTTCTCCTGCTCCGGGTCGAACAGCGTGACCTGGGGGAGCGCCTCGCTGATGCTCATCTTAGGCGCGGCGGCGTGGGCCTCGACGGGCCTGGGGCCCGCGGGGCGAACGGAGGGGTGCGAGCTGCCGCCATTCGTTGGCGCGGTGCTCTTGGCAACGCGGATGGCGGGCTGGCCAGCGGCGGCGGGGGCGCCGCCGTTCTGCTCGGACATCATCTTCTCGAGCGTCTGGCGCAGCAGCGACGGCTGGCCCGGCGTGGACGCGGCCACGGGGACCTCGGGGGCCTTCGCGACGGGAGCGGGGGCAGCCTCCTGGGCGAAGATGTGATCGATTGAGTCCTCGGACTGAACCTCCGCGACGGGAGTGGACGACACCATGCGGAAGCCGGCCGCGGGGCGGGCCAGCGGCTGCTGGATCGGCGCGGGTGCGGGCGCCGAGGGATACGCCTCGGCCCCTTCCACATTGTTGATCTTGCGGCGCTGGATGTCCTCGGCGAATCCCGTGGCGATGATCGTCACGCGGATCTGGTCGGTCATGGAGTCGTCGATGACGGCGCCGAAGATGATCTCCGCGTCGGGGTCGCCCGCCGCGTGGACCATCTGGGTGGCCTCGCTGACTTCCTGCAGCGTCATGTCGGGTCCGCCGGTGATGCAGATCAGGACGCCGGTGGCGCCGTCGATCACGATCTTGTCGAGCAGCGGAGAGCTTGTGGCCTTCTTGACGGCCTCCGCGGCGCGGTTCTCGCCCTTGCCGACGCCGACGCCCATCACGGCGCCGCCCTTGCCGCCCATGATCGTGCGGATATCGTTGAAGTCCACGTTGATCAGGCCCGGCGTCGCCACCAGGTCGCTGATGGAAACAACGGCCTGGGCGAGGACGTTGTCGGCGATCTTGAAGGCTTCCTTCATGGGAACCTTGGGGCCGACGTGCTCGAGCAGGCGCTCGTTGTTGATGACGATCATGGTGTCGCAGTTGTCGCGCATCTTCTCGAGGCCGTTCTCGGCCCCCTTGAGGCGACGCGGCCCCTCGAACTTGAAGGGCTTGGTGACGACGCACACGGTGAGGATGCCCATTTCCTTGGCGATCTGGGCGATCACGGGGGCGGCGCCGGTTCCGGTGCCGCCGCCAAGGCCCGCCGTCACGAAGACGATGTCGGCCCCGGCAAGGGTCTCCATCATTTCCTCGCGGGCGTCGAACATGCACTCCTCGCCGAGGGCGGGAGACGCGCCGCATCCGCGACCGCGGGTCTTCTCGGCCCCGATCTGGATGCGGTTGGGACACTTGCTGCGCTTGAGCGCCTGCAAGTCCGAGTTAATGACATAGAATTCGACGTTCTGGAGACCGAGGTCGAACATCGAATCGACGGCGTTACAGCCGCCGCCACCGACACCAACAACCTTGATACGGGCAAATCCGGCGGGTTCGTGGTCGAGCACGAAGTCAGGCATGGCGTGTCCTCCTAGCGGGAACGGGTCGAGTTAACAGCGGGAACGGGAACGGGAGCGCCTGCTTGGGGCGAAAGGCGGACGCCAGCGCGCCGCCCGGAGTGAGCCACAAGCATTGGGAGGAGACATGCGGTGGAGGGGGCCAACAATGTCAACTACAAATTCGGTAAATGTGAGTTGTGAAAAAAATCGGCGGCCAGATGGGTCGCCAATAGCGGCCCGGCGCTCACCCGCGCGGCAGGATATGCCCCGTGCGGTGAATCTTCTCCGCGATGCGCATGTACTTCTCGCGGTCATCGGGCTTGTCGGGAAGGCCGAACTGCGCCGCGAGGGCGAGGACGGCGCGGGCGATCTCCATCGGCTCGGCGCCCTTGCGCACCAGCACATAGAGTGGGCCGACGTGGTCGTTGTACTCGGTGTGGAATCCCCGGAGCCCCTTGAGGCTGAGCGGGTCCCACGAGTCGAGGATGCGCTTGATCTCCGCGCGGATGGCCTTGGCGGCCATCTTGTCGTTGTTCTGGCCCGCGTCGGGGGGTTGGCCGCCGCTCATCAATCCTTCTCGTAAACCTGGCGCTTGAGCACGCCGATGTAGGGGAGGTGGCGGTACATTTCGGAATAGTCGAGCCCATAGCCGACCACGAACTTGTCGGGAATCTCGAAGCCGGAGTATCGGATCGGCAGCTCGCGGGCGCGCTCCGACTTGCGCTTGTAGAGCAGGGCGCACAGCTCGATCGAGGCGGGGCGGTGCACATAGAGCAGGTCGCGGATCGCGGCGAGCGTCCGCCCCGAATCGTAGATGTCCTCGATCACGACGACGTGCTTGCCGCGCAGGTTCACTTCCACGTCCTTGGTGATCTGCACGCGCCCGCTGCTGGCGGTGGCGCTTCCATAGGAGGAGGCGCCGACCATGTCGAAGGAGTGGGGAATCTCGATCGCGCGGGAGAGGTCGGAGAGGAAAACCAGCGCCCCGCGCAGGATCCCCACCAGCACCAGATCCTTCCCCTTGTAGTCCACGCTGATGCGCGCGCCGAGCTCGACGACGCATTCGCGTATCTGCGCCGCAGAGTAGAGGACCTTCTCGATGTCGTCGTTTGGATTGCGGTTAAAGTCGGTCATTGATGGGTGTGTTCAATCCCTGCTATAGAAGCCCGGCATGCGCTGGACGTTCTCTTCGCTGGTTTTCTTGCCTTCCTTGAAATAGAAAATCTTCCCTTCCTCGTAGTACTGCATGATCACGCTGGGCTCGCCAAGAGCGTCCTTGACGTCCTTCAACTCGCCGGGATCGCCATAGTCGCAGACGATGCGCAGCATGTCGGTCAGGGGCTTCTCCTGCGCGCCGGACGCCTTGAACTCGTAGGAGAGCCCGTCGTCGAGGTAGATCCATGCGATGCTTGGGGGCTGGCGCTTGGCCACGTCCTTCTCGCCCCGGCGGACCCAGGACTCCGTGCGGAAATCCTGCTTGGTCATGAGGCGTCCATCGCGGTTCCACTGGAGCCAAAAGAAATCGGGAGAGCCGTGCTTGGCGTGGACGGCTTGCTGGTGGGAGGCGATGCGCTCGTCCTCCGACCAGTCGCGGTTCTCCAGCGGGAAGTTCTTGGGAACCTTGGCGACGTTGTAGGAAAAGAGCGGATCGGGGACGACGGGGCGCGGGCCCGCTTGCTTGGACGCGCAGCCGATGGCGAGCATGGCGACGCAACCGATGGCGAGAAAATTGCGGTTGATGGTCACGATTCGCCGAGCATCTCCTTGAGTTGCTTCTGAAGCGATTCGAACTCCGCCTGATGCTCCGTCGCGCGGGCCAGATCCGCCTCGAGGCGCTCGACCTTCTCGCTCAGTTCGAAGATCTGCTGCATCTGCTCGCGGATGACTTCCTCGTTCTCCTGTGTGCCGGTTGCATTGGCGCCGCCAGAGTTCACCTTTTCCGTAAGGTCGTCGATCTGGCGCATCAACTCCACGATGACCTCGTTCTTCTCCTCCAGGGACTCCGTAAGTTCCTGTATCTGCCCCTGCTGGACGTGGATGATCTCTTCCTTCTCGGAGAGCTTTGACTGCACCATCTTGAGGATGTTCTTTCCTTCCATGGCGCTCAACTCTCTCGGCGATTGGATCGGATCGGGCCCACACCGGTTTGCCCAACCGGAGGAAGTGCTAGGCCATGCCATGCCGCGCCGGGGGTCAATGGGGAAGGGGGAGGGAGGGAAAAGGCGGGAAAGGCGGGAAAGGCGGGAACAACGGGACTCGCGCTGGGCGATGCCGAACGTCCTGCTCCGCTGTTGCCGCCGTTTCCGCCTTTCCCGTTGTTCTCGTTGTTCCCGCCGTTTCCGCCTTTCCCGCTTTTCCCCGCCTTCAAACCTCCACCCACTCCCGGTCCTTGACGGCGGGAAAGCGCTCCTTCATGCCGAAATCGTTCTTGGGGTGGCTGAAGCAGGCGCCGGTGGGGATCTCGGGGAAGAGGTCGGCACCGACATCGTTGCGGAGGAAAATGGCGTTGTAGCCGAAGTGCTCGCACCCGACGAGGCGGTAGCCCTTCGCGCGGCCCAGCTTGACGAAGGCCGCCAACGAGGCCCCGCCGTAGTCGGTGCCGTGCTTGCCGCGCACGCCGACGAACTTGGGATCGTTGGGCGCGGTGACGCAGCGGTCGGGGCCGAGGATGTCCTGGTACTCCAGCACGACGACGCGCGGGTCGATGACCGAGAGGTTCTT
>Ga0105049_10009663_pt1 | contig 11094 bp, 9 predicted proteins | sample MAT06_FD_78087 | JGI IMG/M metagenome (GOLD analysis project Ga0105049, IMG submission 78087) | Freshwater microbial communities from Lake Fryxell liftoff mats and glacier meltwater in Antarctica - MAT-06 | ecosystem: Environmental > Aquatic > Freshwater > Ice > Liftoff microbial mat | place... | reverse complement strand
CGGCTTTCGGTTCCGCAGCGGCTTCCGCGCCTTCACGGTTGCGGCCACGGCCGCCGCGGCGACGCTTGCGCGGCTTGTCACTGCTGGCATCAGCGTGGCCGTTCCCGCTATCGGCGGTGCCGTTCCCGGTATTGGCGGAGCCGTTCCCGGTATTGGTGGAGCCGTTTTCGGTATCGGCACAGCCGTTGTCGGTATCGGGCGTTGCGACTTTGCTGTTCGTATCGGAAGCAACAACAGGGGGTGACGCGATAATGATATCTGCCGGCCTCAGTTCAACCGCCGGCGCCGGGGTGCTGCCGTAGCGCTGGATTTTCTGGCGGATCAGTTTTTCGACTTCCGCGAGGTTTTCCGCTTCGGCTTCCGTCGCCAGCGTAAAGGCGATGCCGGTGCGTCCGGCGCGGCCGGTGCGGCCGATGCGATGGACATAGTCTTCGGCATGGTGCGGCACGTCATAGTTGACGACATGGCTGACGCCTGGAATGTCGAGGCCGCGCGCTGCCACATCCGAAGCGACGATGATGGTGATGTCGCCGCTCTTGAAGCGATCGAGTTCCTTGATGCGATCGGACTGGTCCATGTCACCATGGATCTGGCTGACCGCAAAGCCGCTGCGCTTCAGGCTTTCGACCAGTTCCTTGATGTCGCGCTTGCGGTTGCAAAAGATGATCGCGTTGCGGACTTCGGGGTCACGCAACAGACCGCGCAGCGTTTCGCGTTTGCCGCGCGGCGTTGTTTCGACGACATATTGGGTTATCGACGTATTCGTCGATGCCGGCCTGGCGACTTCGATCAGGCGCGGCGAATCCATGAACTTGTCAGCCAGCTTCTTGATCGGCGGCGGCATGGTGGCAGAAAACAGCAGTGTCTGGCGCGGCGACGGCAGCTTGGTGCAGATTTCCTCGATATCGGGGATGAACCCCATGTCGAGCATGCGATCGGCTTCGTCGATGACCAGCAGACTGCACTGGTTGAGCATGATCTTGCCGCGTCCGAACAGGTCCATCAACCGGCCCGGCGTGGCGATCAGCACATCGACACCTTTTTCGAGTGCCGCCAACTGGTCGCCCATGCTAACTCCGCCGATCAGCAGCGCCATGCTCAATTTATGGTATTTGCCATATTTATCAAAGTTTTCGGAAACCTGTTGCGCCAGTTCGCGCGTTGGCTCCAGGATCAAGGAACGCGGCATGCGCGCCCGGCTACGCCCTTCGGCGAGGATGTCGATCATCGGCAGCACGAATGAAGCGGTTTTGCCGGTGCCAGTCTGGGCGACACCGATGATGTCGCGTCCCATCAGGACCGGCGGGATCGCCTGGCGCTGGATGGGCGTCGGCTCATTATAGCCACTGTCGGCGACCGCGCGGAGCAATTCCTCCGAAAGGCCGAGTTCTTCAAAGCTCATGCGGTTCCTTGTGCAAAGCGCCCGAACGTCCGGCTCACTTTGTCGCCTGCGGCATGCGCAACTTTATGGGCAAAAGTCAATGCACCGGAGCGGATCGCTGTCCCGATACGCCCGCATTTTGCGCGAAAGGAAAGGGTGGAGCTTATGGCCCGCCCTCCCGTTGCTTGTCTGTCGCCGCGATCAGAAGCGCACGCCGACGACGCCACCGTAACGGCGCGGTTCGAGCATGTAGATTTTGGTTAACAGGCCCGATGACTGGTCGGTGACATACAGACCGGTCGTCGCGCTATTGTCGGTCAGGTTCTGGGCGTGGGCCCGCGCGTACCATTTGTCGTCCTTGCCGTTGATCTGGACCTGGGCATTGATCACAAATAATAGCCCATTAGGTCAATACGGGTGTTTTCGGGCGGTTCCCACCGCTCTGACCCGCAGATGCCGCGAGTAGTGAAGTTTGATCCAGTGAAATTACGTTTCGTAAAGGTGATGGCGGGTAGAGTCAGCTGCAAATCCAAACTGTTCCGGGTCTGCTGCCCCTACAGGGCTTTGGCACTGAAGGCCGCCACGGCGATCGGCACATCCGGCAGGCTATGCGCCGTGCGCTGCGCGGTAACGACGATTTCTTCGATACCAGTATCGGCTGCGGCCCGGCCGGTTTTTGCCGTCGTTTGCGCAAACGTCGGCGCCGACAACAGGCCGATCATCGAAACACCAGCGATCAGGCCAGCACGGACTCCAGCAGCAGATTTCATGATATCTCCCCCTCAGATGATTTCCCCGAGCCCGCCTTTTGTCGGCGAGTCCCAAGGGCACGACTGTTTCGTCAGGCTTGGTGGCGAGTTAGGGCGCGTGCTGCTGGATTTGTCCAACGGTCGCAACGGTAGCGCGCGTTGATTGTGCCAATATGCTCGCAAGTGGCAAATAAGTCACATTTCCAAATGTCGCCTGAGCATTCTGAACTGCCAGAAAGATTCAGTGTTTGACGTTGCGCACTGGCAGGATGCTGGCGATCGGGCATTCCCCGCCCGACCGAGCGCCGATGACATCTCGCCCGGCGCAAAGCTGACCGGCCTTGAGTCGCCGATAGTAAAAACCCTGATAAAAACTCAGCGCCTGGCATTCCTCGGCAAAAAACATCCGGTAGCGTTGGCCGTTACGCATGGTCAGTTCTATGGCCCGGTCGCCAAACAGTTGCGCCGCCGCGACATTGTTCACGCCGATACAGCGCTTGCGCCCGGCTCGTGGCGGCGCCGGACGGCTGTCGACAGGCCCGCCGGGCGCGACGGTCATCCGGCTCCACGGGCCGCCCAAGCTGTCGTTCTCACCCGCGACTGGCGCGTCGGCAGCCGGCGGGCGTTCGGGCGCTGCAACGGCCGGCAGGCCAAGTGTCATGGCCGGCAGGGCAAGCACCATCGCCAGCCCGGCCATGCCGATCCTTTGCCACCATCCCACCAGAACCAACGCCCGTGCCAAACCCGCTTACCTCATCGACAGCTTGAAAACGGCGGGACCATCCCGCGCGTGGCTGCTTCCTTGGTCCGCAGCGATTGAACCCGCCGTGAACCTGCCGGGCGGCTCGATCAGTTTTTTGCGGTGAGGACACCGCGGCGTCAATGCGTCCCGCTATCACTATCCACGACATCGCGGTAAGGATGTGCGTGCCATTTCCGCCGCCTTTGCCCGCTGCAATCGCCGCGCTCAAACACGCAGCAGGTCATTGGAGCGACGACCCGGCCGTGCTGGCGCCGCTGCTGGTCGATTGGCGGGGGCGCTTCCACGGCGCTTCACCCGTGGTGCTGCGACCAAGGTCCACCGAAGCCGTCGCTGCGATTGTCCGCGCCGCCGCTATGCACCGCGTTGCGCTGGTGCCCCAGGGTGGCAACACCGGGCTGGTTGGCGGCGGTATTCCCACCGCCGACGGGTCGGCGGTTTTGCTGTCGCTGGCCGGGATGAACCGCATTCGCGCCGTCGATCCTGCCGGGCTGACGTTGACCGCCGAAGCCGGCGCCATCCTTGCGAACGTCCATGATGCTGCGAGCGCTGTCGGCTGCGAATTTCCGTTATCACTGGGTGCCAAGGGCAGTGCCACGATCGGCGGCCTCGTATCGACCAATGCCGGCGGCGTGCAAGTGCTGCGCCATGGCACGATGCGGGCGCTGGTGATCGGGCTGGAAGCCGTGCTCCCCTCGGGTGTCATTCTCAACCAGCTCACCGGCCTCGCCAAGGACAATAGTGGTTATGACATCAAGCAGTTGCTGATAGGCGCCGAAGGCACGCTGGGGGTTGTTACCGCCGCTGCCCTGCGTCTTGTCCCGGCACCGGCACATCGCGCCATTGCCTGGGTGGGCCTGCCTGACCCCCATGCCGCGCTGGCGCTGCTCGCGCGGCTGCGCGCTGCGTCGGGCGGCCGCGTCGAAAGTTTTGAACTGATCCCCGATATCGGCCTGCAACTGGTGCTGCAGCATCTGCCCGCCAATCGGCCGCCGCTGGCCGGCCACCACAACTGGCACGCGCTGGTCGAACTTGCCGGGTCGGAAAGTCTTGAAGCGGTGCTGGTCGATGGCCTTGCCGCCGCCTTGGCGGCTGGTGTGATCGAAGATGCCATCATTGCCACGTCGGCGCGCCAGGCCGCGGCGCTGTGGCGTCTGCGTGAGGAACTGCCCGAGGCCGAACGGCGCGACGGTCCCGCCGTCCACCACGATATCGCGGTCGCGGTCGCCGACATGCCGGGGTTTGCGCTGGCAGCAACCGCGCGGGTCGAGGCGGCATTTCCGGGCGCGCGGGTGATCGCCTTTGGCCATCTGGGCGACGGTAATCTGCATTTCAATGTTCGGGCGGTGGCCGGGCAGGAGGGCAAGGATTGGCTTGAACCGCGGCGCCAGGCAAGTACTACCTGCGGGCATGATCTGGTTGTCGCCGCCGGTGGTTCGATATCGGCCGAGCATGGCATCGGCGTATTGAAACGCGACGAACTGGCCCGGCTCGGTGATCCCGGCAAACTCGAGGCGATTCGCGCCATCAAGGCAGCGCTTGATCCTCTGGGACTGATGAATCCCGGAAAAATGCTCCAGGATAGCCACTGAAATAGGGTTGTTACGGCTGGTTAAACGACGTTGCAGCCTATGGCTTGCACGAAACGCGCCTGCACCTTAGACAGCGCAACCTTCAATTTCTTTTCCAGACCTTGAGAAAGACGCGAGATCATGGCCAGCACGCCTGCACCCCAGACTGAACAGACCCTGCCGCTTTTCTATGGCGGGCTGGTGCCGCTATCGTCGCAGCTCCATCCCAAGCACGGCCTGAAGCAGCGCACCGATCTGGCCTTCACCCGAAAGACGCATGCGATTCCGGTCACCGTTGATGAATTCGCCATCGTGCAGCGCTTCTACCCGATCGTCTTTGGCCTGGGTGAAAATCCCGCTCCGCTCGCCCTTGTCGGCCTGCAGGAAGGCAATAATCTTTATATCGGCGCCGATGACCAGTGGGAAACGGGCCAGTATATCCCGGCATTCGTCCGCCGTTACCCGTTCATGCTCGCCCGCCTGTCGCCGCAAAGCGATGATTTGTCGCTGTGTTTTGACGAAACCTCCGGCCAGGTCGCCGCCGGTGAAGGTGAAGCCTTGTTCGCTGGCACCGACCCGACCGATACCACCAAGGGTGTGTTGGCATTCTGCGAACAGTTCGAACAGGCCGTGATGCGCACGCGTGCCTTCATGGACGAACTCGCCAAGCTCGACCTGCTGATGGATGGTGAAGTCACGATCCAGCGCGAAGGTCTTGCCGAACCGGCCGTCTATCGCGGTTTCCGCATGATCGCCGAAGATCGCCTGCAGAATCTGCGCGGCGACCAGGCTCGCAAGCTTGTCCAGTCGGGCATGCTTGGCCTTGGCTATGCGCACCTGTTCTCGCTTTCGTTGATCTCGGGCCTGTTTGAAAAGCAGTTCGCTGCCACGACCGCCGCTGCCGCCGCCGCCGCCGCCGCCTGAGCGATCGCAACAACAACGGGCCGTCGTCGCAATCGCGGCGGCGGCCCGTTTCGTTTTGGACTCCCAGGCGCCGAACCGGAGCGATCACGGGAGATTGGGCATCATGCCGGCCAAACGTCGCTATTCCGCGCTCGCCATCGCGCTCCACTGGCTGACCGCGCTCGCCATGATCGCCAATATCATCGGTGGCCTGACGCTCGGCTGGTTTTTGGGTAGCAGTGATTCGGCGCTGAAAGCCCAGGGCCAGATCAACCTTGGGCTGCACAAAAGCCTCGGGCTGGCGATCATCATAGTGATCATCTTTCGGCTCGGCTGGCGCCTCGCCAATCCGCCGCCAGCGTTGCCGGTGCACATGACCCGGCTTGAACGCCGCCTTGCGCAAATTTCGCATGCGACTTTTTATGGCCCGATGGTCGTTCTGCCGCTCAGCGGTTGGGCGCTGGCTTCGACCAGGCGGGCTGCTATTGGCTGGTTCGGGCTGTTCGATGTGCCGCACCTGCCGATTGCCGCCAGTCAGCGCGGGCTTTTGGGCGAAGGCCATGAATTGCTTGGCCAGACGATGGTAGCGCTGGTCGCCCTGCATCTTTTCGCAGCAATAAGGCATCAGGTTTTCGACCGGGAAATGCCATCGGCCGAATGCTGCCCGCCATTCCCCAGCGCAAGACATTACCAGCTCAGCCGGTTGTGATCGGAACTTTCTATCGTCAGGGTTGACACGATATAGTATCACATTTAGCGACGGCATCCGTTATTCTTCCAAAAGGCTTTGCTTCCCATGCGTGTCGCTTCTCCGCTGATCGTCCTCCTGCTGGCCTCGGCTGCAGCCCCGTTGTTTGCCGCCGAAATACTGGCCGCCGGTGTTGCTGCCGACCTGGCGCCCGGTGACAGTGCCGATGCACTCCATTCGGAAACATCGGCTGAAATCATCGTTTCGGCACCGTTCGAGCGGGAACGCTTCGTTCTGCCGACTGCTGTCGGGGTGCTGCAGGGCGCTGAATTGGTGCGGCAGACGCGCTCCACGATCGGCGAAACGCTGGCTCGCCAGCCAGGCGTTTCTTCGACGTGGTTCGGTCCCAACGCATCCCGCCCAATCCTGCGCGGCCTCGATGCCGAGCGTGTGCGTATTCTGACCGACGGCATCGGCAGCTTCGATGTCTCGAATACCTCGGTAGATCATGCCGTCGCCATCAACCCGCTGCTCGCCGACCGGATCGAAATCATTCGCGGGCCGGCAGCGCTGCTGTACGGATCGGGTGCCATCGGCGGTGTGGTCAATGTCCGTGACCTCCGCATCCCGCGCGAAATCCCGAACGAAGCCATCCATATCGACGCTGCCGGCTTTCTCGGTTCGGCGGCGGAAGAACGCGGCGGCTCGGCTGCGGTCAATGTGCCGCTCGGCAAGACCGGACTCGTTCTCCACGCCGACGGCAGTTATTTGCGCACCGGCGACTACCGTACCGGCGGCTTTGTCTTTTCGCAGGCATTGCGCGACGCGGCAGCAGCCGAAGGCGGGGACGTTGCCGAAGACGCCCAGGCCCGCGGCCGCGTCGATAATACTGACGCAAAGACCTGGGATGTCGCCGGTGGTCTCAGCTGGATCGGCAGCGATGGCGGCAGCTTGGGTTTTGCCGTCAGCCACTTGCGCAACAATTACGGCATTCCCAACGGTCTCGAAATCGGTGAAGACCATGATGATGACCATGGCGACGACCATGACGACGACCATGACGGCGAGGAGGGCCATGCTCACGAAGATATCCGCCTCGACATGCGGCAGACGCGCATCGATGCGCGTGCCGTGGTGCCGATGCAGGGCGCCTTCAAAGAACTGCGCTTCCGTTTCGGCTGGGCGGATTACCGCCATGACGAGATCGAGAGCAATGGCGAGATCGGAACGAGCTTTTTCAACAAAGCGGTCGAAGGCCGTGCAGAGCTTGTGCAGCGTGAGAAAGGCAGCTGGAAGGGCGCCACCGGCGTGCAATATTTCTCCCGCAATTTTAACGCTGTGGGCGAAGAGGCCTATATCCCGCGCAACAACACCGAACAGGTCGGCGTGTTCACGCTGCAGGAATTTGCGCTTGGCGGCCTGACCGCGGAAATCGGCGGCCGTTGGGAACATACCGACGTGAGCCTGCCGGAGGGCGGATTCCAACGCAGCTTCAATGCATTCTCGATCTCGGGCGGGCTGTCGGCGCCGCTGGGCGACAACTGGCGCTTGGCAGGGAGCGTGTCCCGCAGCGAGCGCGCGCCGTCCGGCGAGGAATTGTTTGCAAACGGTGCCCATCTCGCCACGCAGACTTTCGAAATCGGTAACCCGTTCTTCGAAAAGGAACGTTCCACTGGCGGGGAGGTCGTGCTGCGCGGCCGCGGCCAGGGCTGGCGCGTCGAAGTCTCGGGCTTCTTCACGCGATTCAGCGATTTCATCTTCCTGTCGCCGAACGGCTCGGAAGAAGACGGACTGCCGGTCTTCGAATATCTGCAGGACAACGCCCGCTTCTGGGGTGCCGAAGCTGAAGCGGCCGTCACGGTCGCCAATTTCGGCGAGACCAGGCTCGAAGTCACCGGTCTTGCCGATTTCGTTCGTGCCGACATTCTGGGCGGTGGCGGGCGTGTTCCACGCATCCCGCCACTGCGCTTCATCGGCGGCGTCGAAGCCAGCGGCGGTGCCTTTGGTGGTCGGCTGGAGGCGGAACATGTCACTCGCCAGTCGCGGGTTGCCGGCTTCGAGACCGAAACGCCGGCCTTCACCATGATCAATGCCAGCATATCATGGCGGCCGTTCGGCACTGCCAACGGCACCACGGTGATCGCCTCCGCCAACAACATCTTCGATGTCGAGGGTCGTCGCCATGCGAGTTTCCTCAAGGATACCGCCCCGCTGCTAGGCCGTGATTTTCGCTTGGCGGTGCGTTTAGCTTTTTGATCTGCAATAATTTCGGGGTTTGAGAAGCGGCGTCGCGGGTTGGCTTTTGTCAAGCGCGCCGCTGCCTCATCCCTTGGCAGCGGCGCGCTGGTGCCGGGCCGTGCCCTTCGTTTTCTTCCTGTACTGGCGCCGCGCTTTTTTTGCGCCGCTCGCCGGGCGCGACATCCGGATTTCGCTGCGGCTGATAGTCTGAGCCCGAAAGTGAATATCCGCGCCGCCCGGAAATATGCGCTGCGGGCTCTTGAATGCCGAAAACGTCACCCTAAATAACCCAGGCAAACCGGTGCTCCCCCCCTTGCTCCGGTTTAGCAGCGTTGATCCGGTTTATCCGATCATCGCCTCCCTGAGCCTCGCCGCTTCGCCTCCCCCCGGCGGAGCGGCGATTTTCATTCTGCGGCGTCACGGTGTGGGCTGGATGAAAGCCCAAGCCCAGGTGCCGCGGCAAGCAGGCGTGGCACCAGCGCCGTCAACACGCTCGCCACCTGCGCGAAACCGGCATGGGGCACCATTCGGGCTGGATCCATATACAGGGTTCGGTCGATTTCGATCTGCACGGTGTGAACGCCATCGGCGACCGCGGCATGATATTCGGTGGTATGGCCGCCGGCATAGGGACGGTTGCGTGCCACGCGCCAGCCGGCGGCGCGGAAATGCTGCTCGACAATCGCCATCAGGGCTGGCGCGGCGCTGGTGCCGAAGCGGTCGCCGAGCACGATCTGCGGCGGCAATATGCCCGCTGGTTGCGGCATCGAATGGCAATCGAGCAAAATGGCATAGCCATGCTGCGCCCGGGCCCGGGCAAGCAACGTGCTGATCCGGTCATGCCAGGGCCGGTGCAGCAAGGCGATGCGCTGCACCGCTTCGTTCGGGTCAAGCCGTCGCCGATAGATGTCGCAGCCATAGGCCGCCACGCGCGGCAGTACGCCCAGCCCCGCCGCCACCCGGTCTGTCACCGTCACCGGCACCGGCAACGGCGCGTCGAACATTGCCGGATCAAGCTCGCCGGCAGCGCGATTGAGATCGAGAAAGGCCCGGCCATAGCGCGCTGCCAGAACCGGCACATCCGCAACATCGGCGAGCAACTGGTCGACAAACGGGTCTTCGGCGCGCCGCAATTGCGTCCGGTTCAGCCGCGATGCCGCCAGAAATGCGGCTGGATAATCCTGTCCCGAATGCGGCGATGCCAGCACCACGGGCCAACGTCCGGAAGCATCACCAGTTTGAACAAAGCCGGGCAGGCGCGAATCGAGCATCGGCTCACGTTAAACAGTTTCGCCAGCGTGGGGAATGACGGCAGGTCATCGCACCGAAGGTTGACCGGGGTCGCTGTTGGCCGCGCGTCATGCAAATCGACAATCGGCTGTCGAACGCGCTTGCAACAATGGCGATGTCCGACTAACAGCCTCGCAGCGTGGGCGCGTAGCTCAGTGGTAGAGCACTGTGTTGACATCGCAGGGGTCACAAGTTCAATCCTTGTCGTGCCCACCATTTATCCAGACCGAGTTGAGGGCCGCCCCGGTGTGGGGCGGCCTGCCGTGTTTATCGGTGGGCGATATCTTGTGGCCCGAATCTTGCTGTCCACGATCACGCCGGCAGAAATCTGCATCTGGCCCGGCCGGCGCCAGAAAGGTAAAGGGAATAAAGAATGGCTATTCGCTGCGGAATTGTCGGCCTGCCCAATGTTGGCAAATCGACTTTGTTCAACGCCCTGACCGAAACCGCCAGCGCGGCCGCGGCCAATTACCCGTTTTGCACGATCGAGCCCAATGTCGGCAATGTGCCGGTGCCCGATCAGCGCCTGCTCGATCTGGCGCGCATCGGTGGTTCGGCAAAGATCATCGAAACGCAACTGGGCTTCACCGATATCGCCGGCCTGGTCCGCGGCGCTTCGAAGGGCGAAGGGCTGGGCAACCAGTTTCTCGCCAACATCCGCGAAACCGATGCCATCGTCCATGTGCTGCGCTGTTTTGAAGATGATGATGTGACGCATGTCGAAGGCCGTATCGATCCGGTGTCGGATGCCGAAACGGTTGAAACCGAACTGATGCTCGCCGATCTCGAGAGCCTGGAAAAACGCGTTCCTGCGCTCGTCAAAAAGGCGACGCAAGGCGACAAGGACGCCAAGGTGCAGGCGAGCATTCTCGGCCAGGCCCTGGAACTTTTGCGCGATGGCAAGCCGGCCCGGCTTGCCGAACCCCGCGACGAGGAAGAAGCGCGCGCGCTTGACCAGGCGCAACTGCTGACCACCAAGCCGGTGCTTTACGTCTGCAATGTCGAGGAAGCCGCTGCGGCCACCGGCAACGCCTTCAGCGCTGCTGTCCAGGCGATGGCAGCCAAGGTCGGCGCCGGCGCGGTGATCATCTCGGCCGCCATCGAAGCCGAAGTCGCGATGATGGAGCCCGGCGACCGCCCCGACTATCTCGAAGCACTGGGCCTCTCGGAAACCGGGCTCACCCGCGTCGTGGGTGCTGCGTACCAGCTGCTCGGGCTGATCACTTTCTTCACCGTTGGCCCAAAGGAAGCCCGCGCCTGGACGGTCACAACCGGTTCAAAGGCGCCGCAGGCCGCCGGCGCCATCCATGGCGATTTCGAAAAAGGCTTTATCCGCGCCGAAACCATGGCCTTTGCCGATTATGTGAAATTCAATGGCGAAGCCGGCGCGCGCGATGCGGGTAAATACCGGTCGGAAGGCAAGGAATATGTCGTGCATGATGGCGATGTCATGCTGTTCCGGTTTAACGTCTGACAGGGCTTCAGGGCCACCCCTCTCTCGCCTGCGGGAGAGG
>Ga0105049_10009662_pt1 | contig 11096 bp, 7 predicted proteins | sample MAT06_FD_78087 | JGI IMG/M metagenome (GOLD analysis project Ga0105049, IMG submission 78087) | Freshwater microbial communities from Lake Fryxell liftoff mats and glacier meltwater in Antarctica - MAT-06 | ecosystem: Environmental > Aquatic > Freshwater > Ice > Liftoff microbial mat | place... | reverse complement strand
GGGCCGTTCTCGTTGAAGTCGTAGACGTCGTGATTGGTCAGGAGGCGGCGGAGGTCGATCTCGGCGGGCGTCAGGCCGGCGGGGACTTCGGCGGAGGGGGCCGCGCGGAGGTCGCCAGCGGTGTTGACGTTGACCAGCGCGGAGAGGTCGGCGATGCGGACGGCGAAGAAGTAGCGGTACTTGCCGTCCGTGTCGAGGAGGCGGGTGGTGGCGGGGCCCTCGGTGCGGGCGAGCTCGAACCAGCGCGAGTCGTACATGCCGTCGCCGTCGGCGTCGGCGTACTGGTAGGGCAGGAACTCGTCGGAACCGGCGCTCACGGCGACATCCGCGACGGGGCGGAAGAGGCCCCGCTGGCGCATGGTCCAGTAGGCGGGGCGGTTGGGGTCGGGGCCGGTGTTCCAGTCGGTGTCGGACGACACGCGGCCGTCCTCGTCGAGCAGGAGCAGCTTGTTGCTCATGCGCAAGCGGCCATCGGCGTCCGAGCCGATGCCGCCGACGGCGTCGAAGTTGTCGCGGAGGTTGAAGAGGTTGACGAAGCGGCCGTCGGGGGCGACGTTGGAGATCTGCATCCAGTCGCGGCGCTGGAGGAGTTCGGGTCCGCTGGGGGGGAGGTCGAAGAAGTTGAGCCAGACGGGCTCGGTGGAGGCGAGCCAGGGGTCGCTGGGGGGGCGGGCGGGGGCGGAGGCGCTCGTGAAGCCAGCGTAGACGGCGGGGTAGGTGCCGACGGGTTCGAAGCGGTCGATCGCCGTGCCGCCCTCGGACCGGAACGAGTAGGGTGTGTAGGGGTAGTCGGCGGTCTCGCGGTGGAGCGCCGCCTGGGCGTTCACGTCGTAGCGGGTGCCGTCGTTGTACGTCGCGACGACGTCGTCGGCGATGATGCCCGCGATGTAGTCGGCGAGTTGGTCGGGGACGTCGTCGAGGCGCTCCTGGCGGTTCGCCGCGGCCCGGGTGCGGAGGTCCTGGTTACCGATGGTCACGTAGATGATCGTGATGACGGCCAGGAGCGCGAGGGTGCCCACGACCAGGACGAGGAACGAGCCGCGGCGGTCGCGCCGGCCGGCGGGACGTGGGGACGGGCGAGATGTCGGGGAGGCTGGGTGCACGGGGGTCTCCTTGCGGCGGCCCCTCCGACGGCCGCGGGGCGTCGGAGGGGGGCTGGGCGCGGTCGGCGCGGGGTGTGCGCGGCGTCCGGGCCGGGCTTCAGGCCCCCGGGGGCGGGGGCGTGCTGAAGATGAACTGGAAGGTCGTCTCGATGGTCGGGTCCTGCGGGTCCGCGACGGTGGCCGTGACGCGGATGAGCCGGGGCCATGGCCAGGGACGGGTGGTGGTCTGAGCGGAGGTGGGTGCGTCGAAGGGGCGGGTGCTGGCGGCGACGGGGGGTGTGAACGAGGTGCCGTCGGCGCGGGCGAAGTCGCCGCGGGGGTTGAAGGTGGGGTCGGTGTAGCCGAAGTAGGCGGTGGTGCAGGCGGCGTCGAAGGGGGCGGCGGGGGCGGGGTCGCCGGGGGTGTAGCCGTAGATCAACCGCTCGGGGACCTCGGCGTAGGCGGTGCGGCCGTCGCGGAGGCGGACGGGCTCGCGGTGCGGCACGCGGACCTTGGCGGCGCCGACGAAGGGGTAGGGGCGGGCGACGAAGAGGTCGGGGGAGGCGGAGCTCGCGTTGATGGTGCCGTTGGCGTCGGAGTCGACCTGACGGTCGAGGCCGAACCAGATGGCCTGGTCCTTGGTGACACCGGCGGCGGCGTCGATCTGGCCGAAGGACCACTCGACGATGAAGTTGGTGCAGCGGGGGAGGAAGACGGAGGAGGCGAGGGTGAGCTGGTCGGCGCGCTTGACGGCGTCCTGGATCGGATCACCCGAGGGGGTGCCGATCGCGTCGAGAAGGCCGACGGGCTGGGGCTCGTAGCGGATGCGGGCACCCGGCCTTTCGACCTTGACCAGCGAGGGCGTGTCGGGGTAGAGGGCGAGGAGTTCTGATTCGGTCTGCGACTCGGCGGGGAAGGCGTTGCTCATCCAGGCGTGCGTGCTGTCGAGCAGGCCCAGCCGCCGGCCGGCGCTCAGGGGCACCTCGGGCTCGAAGCGGGTGCCGGGGGGGATGTTCGCGTCGGCGGGGACCATGCCCTGCGGGAACCTGTAGAAAAGGGAGCCGGATGGGCTGAACAGGTCGCTCCCGGTCGTGAACGACCGGATCGCGGCGAGGCCGGTGACGGCGACGTCGACGAGGCCGGAGGTGAAGGCCGGTCCGATCTGGTCGTCGTGCGGGCGGCGGAGGTGAAGGGTGTTCTCGCCGGGCTTCAGCAGGAGATTGAGGCGTCGGAAGAGGCTGGGCGCGGCGGGCTGGAGAGCGATCTGGACCGGCCGAGTGAGGGGGTCGGCGGTGCGGGAGAGGCGGCTCTTGTCCTCCATGCGGAGGCGGTCGCTTGGGTTGGCCCATGACAAGTCGAACACGTCTGGCATCGCGCGCTGGTCGGCCGCGCCGGACTCGGCGAGGAGCGTGGCGTGGCGGAGGAGGGTCCAGTCCGCGGCGTAGCGGTTGGGATTGCCGGGGGCGTCGCGGCCGAGGCGGTCGTCGAGGTCGTCGGTGGGGTTGCCGAGGGCTGGCACCTGGCGAGCGGGATCGGTGTCGCGAAGGCGGCGTCCGTGGCCGTAGTAAATCCGGGCGGTGTCGGCCGTGGCGGTGACGCCTCGGGCCATGGGGGGGCGCGTGGTCTCGAAGCGGCCGCGGGCGAAGAAGACGATTTCGTCGATGCGGCGGGCGCGGGGGGTGAGGTCCTGGTCGGTGAGCGGGATGCGGTCGAGCGGGTCGTTGGGGTCGAAGACGTCGTCGGGGGTGGACTCGGCCCACTGCTGGCGGATGGCGAGGAAGCCCTCTCGGGTCATGGCGTCGAAGTCGCGGCGCATCTGGTTTTCAAGGAGCGCCTGGTAGGTGCTGAGGAGGCTGACGCGCCGGCCGCCGCTGACGGTCTTGCCCACGGCGTCGAAGATGGAGGCGAGGCCGACGGCGATGAGGGCGACGGCGGCGACCGCGACGATGGTCTCGAGGAGGGTGAAGGCGCGCCGGGCGCGGAGGGGACGGGGAGATGTGCGGCGGGTGCGCATCGGGCGTGGCTTCTCTCGGGGAGGGCGGGGGGCGCCCAGGGGCGGGGGCGAGGGGGGCGTCAGTTGATGACGGAGACGGGGGGCGCAAAGGTAGTGACGGAGACGGACGCGGGGACCTGGGGGGTGTAGATGACCCGGAGCTGGCCGCCCCGATCGACCCACTGGGTCAGGAAGCGGTCGGAGAGGGGGGGGTCGATGAGGACGCCCAGAATGTCGTTGGTGGCCTTGTCGCGCCAGAGGCCGGTCACGGTGTGTACGTCGCCGACGGGGTCGACGAGCTTCTGGCCGACCTGCGTGACGTAGGGGAAGAGGTCGCGGTTGAACTCGGGGGACATGCCGATGCGGTCGCCGTACCGGCCCTTTTCCAACAGGACGGTGCCGGTGGAGGCGAGGGTGAAGGGGTAGTCGAGGATGGCGGAGTAGCGGAGCTTGGCGCCGTCGCCGCCGCGGCCGTCGTAGGTGGGGATGTTCTTGTCGTTCGCCGCGACGGGGACGCGGCCGTCGAGGGGGCGGGTGCGGGGGGAGCGGACCAGGACGTCGGCGACGGAGACGTCGGCGGGGCGGCGGATGCCGGAATCGACGCGGCGGACGAAGATGGCGACCTGCACGGCGTCGTCCTCGGGCGCACCGAACTCACCGGCCATGATGCGGCGGGCCGCGACGTCCCAGACGAAGCGGGGGGCGTCGTCGGTCGTGAAGGGGCGGGGGATGAGGCGGTCGGCGACGGGGATGCGGATCGCGATGTCTTGCTTCTGCTGGCTGCCGAGCATGAGGACGCCGGTGGATTCGTCGATGGCGAGGCCGATCTTGCTTCCGGTGGCACCCCCGCTGACGAGCGGCAGTTGCCACGCGCCGTCGCGGCCGGAGCCGATGCCGTCGCGGCTCGACTCGGACCACTTGGGGTCGCGGCGGAGGCGGTCCCAGCCGCGCCACTCGTCGGGGAGCAGCGTGCCGCTCCCGACGCCGAGGTCTTCCGAGGGCTGGTTGAGGCTCGAGTGGGCGGTCAGGTACTCGATGACGGAGCGCTCGATCGAGGTGCCCTGCACGGAGTCCGAGGCCTGGCGCTGCTGGGTGACGACGACGGGGAAGACCGCTGCGAGGCCCAGGAGGCCGATCGACAGCACCACGATCGAGATGAGGACCTCGATGAGGGAGAAGCCGGGGCGGGGAGAGGGGGTCGGACGGCTGATCGTGCTGGTCTTGCTGGTCGTCATGGTCATGGCTCGAGCTCCTGGACCTGACCGAGGTACGTCTGGAGGGTGAAGATCCGTGCGTCGCTGGCGACGGGGCCGGTGGCCCCGTCGGGCGTGTATCGACCCTCGATCCACTGGGCGACGCGCCGGTTGATCTCGTCGGCGGAGAGGGTGCCCTCGGTGAAGAGGTAGGTATCGATCGTCGGGGCGACGGGCGTCTCGTCCCGCTTGGCGGGGCTGGGGTCGTTGTTGCCGTAAATCGTGCGGGTGGCGCGGTTGGGGCCGCGGGCGCCGATCGCGGCGATCATGCGGCTCTCGTCGTAGAGGGCGAGTTCGGCGACAGGGCCGGCGAGGACGGCGTCGATCGAGCGGCTGCCGATGAGTTTCAGCAGGTCGGCGTGGGCCACCTTTGGGCGGGCGAGCAGCCGGCGGACGAACTGGCCGGTGTCCTCGGCCTGGTCGATCCGGGCGGTCTTCCACGGGGCCACTGCGCGGAACGCCTCGACGGCGATGGGGTCGATGACGATCGCGAGCGACCCCCCCGCGGGCTTGAACGCGCCGCTGCCCGCCTCGAAGCGGACCATGAAGGTCTGGCGAAACCCGCCCTTGCCTCCGAAGGCCGGGTCGGCGGTCGGGGTCGCGCCGGGGGCGGGGTTGATGAAGCCGGTCTCGGGAAAGACCCAGTTGCCCACGTCGGCGCGACCGGTCAGGCCCTCGTACCAGCCGGCACTCTCGGAGGTGTCGGGGTCGATGGAGGAGGGGGGGACGTAGGCCCGGACGCCCCAGCCGCGGGGGAGCTGGATCGCCTCAACGTTGGCGACGGGGACGAAGACGTCGCGGTCGATGGAATTGAGCCCCACGGCCGGGTCACCCTCGAGCATGGGCTCGTCGGCGGGGAGACGACCGACCATCACGCAGGGGACGATGCGGACCTGGCCGGAGAGGTCGTAGTGGAAGACCGCCGCGCCGTCGGCCCCGCCCGACTGGATGGCCGCGTCGCGTCCGGCGGTGAGGCCCGCGCGGAGCTGGTTCTCGGCGAGGGAGCGGCGGGAGGAGGCGACGAGGGCCGTCAGGGCCGGGACGGCGATGGCGACGAGCAGGATCACGATCGCGATGACCACCAGGAGCTCGGTGATGGTGAAGCCGCGTCGGGCGGACGGGGCGTGCGGACGAGAATGGCGGACGGGGAGGCTCATCGGCCCACCTTCACGATGTTGTCCTTCTCGGCCTTGATGCGGACGGTCCGCTCCTGGGCGGGGTCGCTCATGCGGCCGTACTTGGTCTCGAGGCGTTGCCGGCCGAGATCGGCGCCGTCGTCCTCCTCGTCGCCAAAGAGCCCGTCGGGGCCCGCCGCGACGACGGCCCACGTCGCGTCGCGGAGCTCGGGGTTCTGCTGGACGTCGCGGTCGGCGGGGGTGGGCTCTGGGATCAGGGATCCATCGCGGCCCACCAAGGGTGGAAGCCGGAGGTCGGCGAGCTTCTCGATGGGGAGGTACACGCCCGGGTTCCTGGGGTCCGCTCCGCTGCCGTTGATCCAGAGGTAGTAGCGGATGGCGACGCCGTTTCGGTCGGTGACGACGGCGCGGTTCTTGGCGGCGGTCGAGGCCGCGGCGTCCCCCACGACGAGCTTGGGAGTCGCGCCGCCGAGGTTGAGGAAGCTCTCGAACCTGCTGCCGGAGCGGTTGCGGACCGGGGCCTTCGCGGAGGCCTTCAGCTCGGCGGGGACGTCGAAGGTCCCGTCGCGGTTGGGGCGGTAAAAGCCGTTGCCGGCCACGCCGTCGATGGGGACGACGTCGCCCGGGGCACCGTTCTTGATGAGGGTCGGGAGGGCGCCGACGAGGTAGTAGGCGAGTGTGAACTCGCTGTATCTGGGGTCACGGAAGGGGTTGGGGTCGGCGACGGGATCGGCGAGTCGCTCGAAGAGTTTCTGGCGGTCGCCGGTGGGCGCCTTGTCGGCGAGGTCGTAGACCCAGACCTTGAACTCGCCGCCCGCGGGCTCGACGCCGACCTTCTGGGTGACGTCCTGGACGAGCGGGGGCGGGAAGCCGAAGTCCTTCTGGAACTGGCCGGCGGCGTTGGCGATGTTGAGCACCGTCTGGCGGTCGACGGTGCCGCGGGCGAGGGCGGTCGCCTGCCGGAAGCCCACGAAGAGGAGCCCCATCAGCGTGAAGATGATGAGGATGGCCACCATGATCTCGATGAGCGTGAAGCCGCGGGCGGGGGCCCGCCGGGCGCGGGGGGCCGGGCGGGGCTCGCCGCCGGGGCCGCGTTCATCGGGGATGCGGGGGGCCGGGAAGGGCATCAGGCGCCTCCCTGGAGGGACTGGATCATGGCGACGAGGGGGAGGAACATGGCGACGACGATGGTGCCGACGATGCCGCCCAGGACCACGACCATGAGGGGCTCGAGGAGCGAGACGAGCGAGGCGACGGCGACGTCGACTTCCTCGTCGTAGTTGTCGGCGATCTTGAGGAGCATGGCGTCGAGCTCGCCCGTCTCCTCGCCCACGTCGATCATGTTGACCACGATCGCGTCGCAGGTCTTGCTCTCGCGCAGGGGCGCGGCGAAGCCCTCGCCCTCGCGGATCGAGTCGTAGACCTTCTGCAGGGCCTTCTCGAAGACGTAGTTGCCGCTCGTCTCCTTGGTGATCTTGATCGCCTCGAGGATGGGCACGCCCGCCGAGACGAGCGTCCCCAGCGTGCGGGTGAAGCGGGCGATCGTGGTCTTGCGGACGAGCTTGCCGAAGATGGGGCTGAAGAGCAGGATGGTGTCGGTCGCGGCCTTGCCCGGCCCGGCCTTCCGGATGAGCTTGAAGGCCATCCAGCACAGGAACGGGAAGGGGAGGGCGATGAAGACGCCGGGGATCTGCTGGCCGGGGTTGGTCCCGGCGAACCAGCGGCTAGTCTGGATGAGCTGGGTCGTGAGCCAGGGGAGGGCGACGCCGAAGTCGGTGAAGATCTCCTCGAACTTGGGGATGATGAAGACCATGATGCCGGCCAGGATCAGCGTGGCGATCAGCACGACGACGATCGGGTAGACCATCGCGCCCTTGATCTTGCGCTTGAGCCGCTCGCTCTTCTCCATGAACTCGGCGAGGCGCTGCAGGATGATGTCGAGCACGCCGCCGATCTCGCCGGCGTTCACCATCTTGACGTAGAGCATGTCGAAGGCCTTGGGGTACTTGGACATCGCCTCCGACAGCGACGACCCGCCCTCGACCTCCTCGCAGACGCCCACGAGGATGTTCTTCAACTTCCCGGGCTTGAGCTGGCTCTCCAGGATCTGGAGCGAACGGAGCAGCGGGAGGCCCGCGTCCTGCAGCGTCGAGAGCTGGCGGGTGAAGGCCGTGAGCTGCTTGGCGCCGACGCGGCCGACGCCGCCGGTGGAGCCCTTCTTCCTCTTCTTGGCCGCGGGCTCGCCGGCGATGGCCGACTTCTTGGCCTGCTGCTCGCGGACGGACGTCGGGTAGTACCCCTGCGCCTTGATCCGCTGGATCGCTTCCTCGGTCGTGCCGGCGTCGACGGTCCCCTTCTGGGGCTTGCCCGCCGCGTTGAGCGCCTCGTAGACGAACGTCGCCATGGGGATCTCCGCCTGGCCGGTTCAGATTCCGGCCGGTCACAAGCCCAGCTCCCGCACCCACCCCGTCGGGGACCACCGCCCCGACCGTCCGCGGCGTTCACCGCCGCGGACCCCTCCGCCGCCGTCCGTGGCGGCGTCAGTCGTCCTCGGCGATCGTCTCGCGGATGACCTCGTCGATCGTCGTCTGCCCTTCAAAGATGGCCAGCAGCCCCGACTCGCGGAGCGACCGCATCCCCCGGCGCCGGGCGTGGGCCCGCAGCGCCGTCGTGTTGGCCTGCTTCATCACCAGCTCGCGCATCTCGTCGTCCATGGTCATGATCTCGAAGATCGCCATGCGCCCGCGATACCCCGAGCCGTTGCAGTTGTCGCACCCCTTGCCGCGGCTGAACTTGCGGCCGCGAACGGCGTCGGGGGTGAGGTTGAGCTCCATCAGCTCCTCCTCCTTGGGCTCGTACTGCTCCTTGCACTTCTTGCAGACGGTCCGGACCAGCCGCTGGGCCACGATCCCCTCGATGGTGGCGGTGAGGAGGAAGGGCTCCATGCCCAGGTCCACGAGGCGGATGATCGAGCTGGGGGCGTCGTTGGTGTGCAGCGTGCTCATGACGAGGTGGCCCGTCAGCGAGGCCTGCACCGCGATCTGCGCCGTCTCGAGGTCGCGGATCTCGCCCACCAGGATGATGTCGGGATCCTGGCGGAGGAAGCTGCGGAGAGCCTTGCCGAAGGTCAGGCCCGCCTCCTCGTTCACCTGCACCTGGCACAGGCCGTCGATGTCGTACTCGACGGGGTCCTCGGCGGTGAGGATCTTGGTCTCGATGTCGTTCAGCTGGGACAGGGCGGCGTAGAGCGTCGTGGTCTTGCCCGAGCCCGTGGGGCCCGTGACGACCACGATGCCGTTGGGCTTGTTGATCAGGCGGACGAAGGTCGCGTAGTCGTCGGGAAGCAGGCCCACGCGGTCGAGGGAGAGCTCGACGTTGCCGCGGTCGAGCACCCGCATCACGCAGGACTCGCCGTAGATCGTCGGCAGGATCGCGATGCGGAGGTCCACCGGCTTCCCCCCCACCGTCAGCTCGATGCGCCCGTCCTGGGGGAGACGCCGCTCGGCGATGTCGAGGTTGGCCATCACCTTGATGCGGCTGGTGATCGCGGGCCCCAGCTGCTTGGGCGGGGGGACCATCTCGTAGAGCACCCCGTCGATGCGGTACCGCATCTTGAATTCGTTCTCGAAGGGCTCGAAGTGGATGTCGCTCGCCCGGTCCTTGATCGCCTGCAGCAGGACCAGGTTGAGGAGCTTGATCACCTGGTTGTCGTTCGCGGCGTCCGTCAGGGCGTCTAGGTCGATCGACTTGTCCCGGTCGCCCAGCCCCGCGAACTTCCCCTCGTCGAGCTTGAGGTTGGAAACCACGTCCACGACCGACTCGGTCTTGGAGAAGTACTTCTTGATCTGGGCGTCGATGACCGCCGGATCCGCCACCACGGCGTCGACCGCGCCGCCCAGAAGGAGGCGGAGGTCGTCCACGGCCCTGAAGTTATCGGGCGTCTTCATCGCGATCTTGAGCCGCTTGCTCGTCGCGTTGTACTCGATGGGGATGACCTCGTACATCCGGACGTTCTCGGAGGGCACGACGTCCCGGATCGCCTCGGGCACGTCGAACTTCGAGAGATCGGCGTACTGCATCCCCGCCTGCCCGGCGAGCCCCTCGGCCACATCGGTCGGCGTGCAGAACCCAAGCTCGACCAAGAGCTGGCCGACCTGGACCTTGCGCGTCTTCTGGACCTCGAGGGCCTGGTGGACCTGCTCGCGGCTGACCTTGCCCAGCTTGGTCAGCACCCGGCCGAGCTTGCGTCCCTTGAGTTCGGTGGGATCGATCGCCATGGGAACACGGATCCTCCCGACGGTCGGCTCGAGCCACCGCGTCGACCGGTGAGCGGATGCGTTCCGCTCATCAAGCCAATTCGGCCAGCGTACCACATCGGTTCATGCCGTGTACACGGTTTATGCCGTCGTTTTCGATGATTCAACCGGATTTCAACGCATGGAGACGAGATCTGAAGGGCGAAACTCAGCAGCCGAGTGTCAGGCTTTGACCTCGGCATCCTCTTCATCCAACTCCATTCGACCCACGGTGCGGCCCATCCGGTGGATGCGGCTGGTCAGCTCAGTTGGATTTTTGCTCACATCGATCATCTCCTCCGCGGAGATCATCCCCTTGGAGTACAGACTCCAGAGATGGTCGTCGAGGAGCTGCATGCCGAACTTCTTTCCGGTCTGGATGGCCGAATCGATCCGGAAGGTCTTTGCCTCGCGGATGAGGTTGGCGATGGCCGGGGTAACCACCAGGAACTCGTACGCGGCGACCATGCCGGTGGTGTCGATTCTGGTCAGGAGGGCTTGGCTGAGGACACAGAGGAGGGCGGTCGAGAGCTGGACGCGGATCTGGTTCTGCTGGGTGACGGGGAAGGCGTCGACGACGCGGTCGATGGTCTTGGCGGCCCCGGTGGTGTGGAGGGTGCCGAAGACCAAGTGGCCCGTCTCGGCGGCCCGAACGGCCGCCTCGATGGTCTCGAGGTCGCGCATTTCGCCCACCAGGATCACGTCGGGGTCCTGGCGGAGGGCGCGGCGGAGGGCCTCGGAGAAGCTGGGGACGTCGTTCCCTACCTCCCGCTGGTTGACGATGGACTTGCGATGGGCGTGGTAGTACTCGATGGGGTCTTCCATCGTGATGATGTGCTTGTCCATCTCGAGGTTGATGAAGTTGATCATCGACGCCAAGGTGGTGGTCTTGCCCGAGCCGGTGGGGCCGGTCACCAGGAAGAGGCCGCGGGGGCGGCGGACGAGCTCGCGGACGACCTCGGGGAGGCCGATCTGCTCGAAGGTCAGGAGTCGGTTGGGGATCTGACGGAGGACGATGGCGAGGTCGCCGCGCTGGCGGAAGACCGAGACTCGGAAGCGGGCGGCGTCGCCGTAGGCGAATCCGAAGTCGGTGCCTCCCTCCTCCTGGAGTTCCTGCTGGTTGCGCTCCGGGGTGATCGACTTCATGAGCGAGACCATGTCGTCGGACTCCAGGACCTTGGTCTGGAGGTTTCGGAGGTTGCCGTGGAGGCGGATGGTGGGCTGGCGGGCGACAGTGAGGTGAAGGTCGGAGGCGCCGAGCTTGACGACGGTGTCGAGGAGGCGGTCGATCTGCATCGTGGACATGGCGGGGTCTCGATGGGGGGTCTGTGTGGGAT
>Ga0105049_10009661_pt1 | contig 11096 bp, 12 predicted proteins | sample MAT06_FD_78087 | JGI IMG/M metagenome (GOLD analysis project Ga0105049, IMG submission 78087) | Freshwater microbial communities from Lake Fryxell liftoff mats and glacier meltwater in Antarctica - MAT-06 | ecosystem: Environmental > Aquatic > Freshwater > Ice > Liftoff microbial mat | place... | reverse complement strand
TCAGCAGAACTCCGCGCCCGACCGGTACAGTCCCGGCGCGATCTTCTGACTCCGGATAGTCGTCGCCTCGCCGATCATCCGACGCGGTCCCGACCCGATTTCGATCACGCACCGGGTCCCGGCTGGGATCTCGGTGGTGGTGGTGAATCCCACGCCGTGCTTGGAAAGGTCCAGCGTGAGAACGGGCGTCTTGGATTCGCCTTGGTGCAGGGCACCGGGCAGGATCATCGACGTCCGCGGGCTGCGCCGACGCTCGATACCGGAGGAAACGGCCTCGGAACGGGGGGTTGTGGTGGTCATACCTGTCGTGTCGGCAGGGGGGTCGTGCCACTGGAGGGACATCTGACTGGTTCGCGAGGGTCCGGGAATCGCCGCAGGGGGCAGATTACCCAGCTTACGGGGGGAGCCAACTGTGCATGGGTTTGGATCACACACGCCGCCGAGGAACCCATTGCACGGTAAAGACAACTAACTTAAAGCTAACTGAATCTTAACGCCCGGGTTCGTGATACGGCTTACTTTCACGGTCCCTGCAGAGGGTCGGTCCAACGTCGGGCCGATCCGAAACGCGTGTTTTACAGGGTTATTTTGGAGAGGAAAAGAAAATGAAGCTTTCGATGAAATCCGTCATTCTGGCCGCAGTGGTCGCCGCCGCCTCGCAGTTCGCAGGCGCAGCGGTCATCACCCAGTGGAACTTCAACCAAGCCGCCAACACCCCTGTCGCGACGGCGTTCGTCGCCTCGACCGGCACGGGCACGGCATCGCTCGTTGGTGGCACGACCGCGACGCTCGCCAGCGGCATCGCCAACGGCGGTTCGACCGACCCGGTGCTCACCTCACCCCCGAACTTCGGTTTGAACGTGACGACCTTCCCAGCCGCGACCGCCGAGAACAAGGGCCGTGGCGCGCAGTTCGTCACCTCGACCGCCGGGTTCCAGGACATCACGCTGTCCTTCGACCAGCGTCACTCGAACACGTCGTCGCGGTTCGTCCAAGTCCAGTACACGATCGATGGCAGCAACTTCATCGACATCGGCGACACGTTTCAAGGCACTGCCGGCGACACCTGGTTCAACAACCGCGCCATCGACCTCTCGTCGATCGCCGGCGTGAATGACAACGCCCTCTTCGGCGTTCGCGTCGTCGCCGCCGTCGGCGCAAATGGCGCGTACGTGGCTTCGACCTCCACCTCGACCTACTCCCCCGGTGGCACGTGGCGGTTTGACATGGTCACGATCAACGGCAACGTGATCCCCGAGCCGTCGGCCCTCGGCCTGCTGGCCCCGGCTGGTCTGCTCCTGGCCCGCCGCCGCAAGTAATCCCCGTCCGTCACCGGACGCCAAATCGAACAGGGGCGACCCGCGGCAGGGTCGCCCTTGTTTCTTTGTTTCAAATGCCGACTGCCCGCACGCATACACTCCACCCAAATGGCACAGCACACGATCGTGATGATTCAGGGGGATGGAATCGGTCCGGAGGTTTCCGACGCCGCACGACGCGTCATCGACGCATCCGGCGTGAAGATCAACTGGGAAGTCATGCCCGCCGGGGCCTCGGCCATCGAGCAGGGCCACGACAACGTCCTGCCCGCCATCACCCTCGACGCCATCCGACACCACAAAGTCGCCCTCAAAGGCCCCGTCACCACACCCGTGGGAAAGGGGTTTAAGTCCGTCAACGTTCAGCTCCGCCAGCAGCTCAAGCTTTACGCGGCCATCCGCCCGGTCCGGTCGCTCGTGGGGGTGAAAACCCGCTACGAGGACGTCGACATGGTGATCGTCCGTGAGAACACCGAGGGGTTGTACTCGGGGATCGAGAACGAAATCGTCCCCGGCGTGGTGACGAGCCTGAAGGTCGCCAGTGAACCGGCGTGTACCCGGATCTCCCGGTACGCGTTTCGCTACGCCAACCGCCGGCACCGGAAGAAGGTGACGGTGTTCCACAAAGCCAACATCATGAAGCTCACCGACGGCATGTTCCTCGACTGCGCCCGGAAGGTGTGGAAGGAGGAATATCCGAACATTGAGTACGAGGAAGTGATTATCGATGCGGGGTGCATGAGGCTGGTGCAGGATCCGACGCGGATGGACGTGCTGCTGATGGAGAACCTGTACGGCGATTTGGTGTCGGATTTGTGCGCGGGGCTGGTGGGCGGGTTGGGGGTCGTGCCCGGGAGCAACATCGGCGACGACGTTGCCGTTTTCGAAGCCGTTCACGGTTCGGCCCCGGACATCGCCGGGAAAGACATGGCCAACCCGCTGGCGTGCATCATGAGTGGCGTGATGATGCTCAACCACATCCAAGAGGAGGCGGCGGGCGAGCGGATCAAGGTTGCGTACAACGCGATCCTGGCTGAGGGCAAGGAGTTGACGCGCGACCTCGGCGGTACGCTGGGGACCAAGGCGTTCACCGAGGTGCTGGTGAAGCGCGTGGCGAAGGGGTCGTGACGGCGGGGAGGGTACAGACGTCACGGAGAAAACGGGGCGAAGCACTTTCGACGCCTTTAAAGTGACATTTACAATCGGCGGTTGAAGTTTTTTATCGGCTCGGACGATGAAACCGTTGTGCCTCAGGTGACACTCAACGTCGAGCAGTTTCAGCAACTTTGTGAGGCATTAAATGTGCCCCCGCCGAAGACGGGGGAGCGTCGCGGACTCGCCCGCGTCGAGTTCCGGAGCGCGGTGACCGTCGCGATGGTGGAGAAGGGTGACGTGCTGGATTCGATTCAGTCCACCCTCCGCGACATCTCGCCCGGCGGTGCGACGCTCAACCACCCCCACCCGGTGAAACCCGGGTCGCACATGGTGCTGTTCGTCGAAAGCATCCGGTTGGTGGCGAAGGTGGTGCACTGCAAGTGCTTCGCCGACGGGACGGCAATGGTCGGCCTGGAGTTTCAGGGAATTTTGGACAGCCAAACCCGCAAAGCCAGCTAGGGCCATCCAGCCAGGGGCATGTGGGGCCCGTCTGGACGGACGGCCCTTCGCCCGCCCTAGAGCCTGTCCCCTTATTCTAGGACCTCCAAGCGATTAACGGAGCGCGTCGATCATTTGCTTTAACTCTTCGATGGGGCGGGGTCCGTTGAACCTGCGGTGAATCTCGCCCGACGGCGAGACGAGCACGGTCAGCGGAACTCCCGATGCCGCGTACGCGGCGGTGGTGTCGCCGGTGGTGTCGAGGGAGACGGGGAAGTTGAGCTTCCATTTGGCGGCGAGGGTGCGAACGCGGTCGGCGAGGGGGGGGTGGGCCGGGGTCGGGCCGGCGGCTGAGTCGACGCAGATGCTGACGATGACGAGGCGGTCGCCGTAGTGGGCTTGGAGGGCGACGAGCGTGGGCATCTCCATGATGCAAGGGCCGCACCAAGTGGCCCAGAAGTTGATCAGAACGGGCTTGCCGCGGAGGTCTTCGAGGCGGACGGGTTTACCGTCCAGGGTGGTGAGGTTGATGGGGGAGGGGAGGAGGGTATCGATGGCGGCGGGGGGAACGGGCACGGGTGTGAGGGGCAATCCGGCGGAGGTGAGGTGGCCTTCCCAAGCGGCGATGGCGGCGGCGCGCTCCGGGGGCGAGAGGACGTTGAACTCCAGCGCCGGGTCGTGGGCCAATCGGAGGAGCGTGTTGTGGGCGGCGATGGCGACGGAGGGGTTGGCGTGCGACAGCAGGGGCAGGACGTGGGGCATGGACTCGGGCTGGTCAGCCGAGGCGAGGGTGCGGAGGGAGAGAAGGACGACCTCGGAGTCGGGGTCGGCGAGGAGGGCGAGGGCTTCGCGGGCGGCGAGTGGGGCGTTGTTTTTGAGCAGGGCGAGGAACGCGGGCTGCTGGAGGTCGGGGTCGCGGGTGTGGATCGCGGAGAGAATTAGGGGCTGGTCGGGGTGGTCGCGGAACTGGGAAGCGACGTAGAGACGGTGCACGATCTTCCGGGTTTGCCAGAGTTGTGCCAAGCGGGCGGGTGATTGGGCGGTGAACTGGTCGAGGTCCACTTCGGAGGGCGAGTCCGAGCGGACGACGGAGACGGAGAGCAGCGCTGATCGAATGGGGGATTGGAGCGCGGCGATGGCGAGGGTGAGGACGACTGCGGTGGCGAGGATGAGTTTGCGGTTGGAGGTCATTCGGGGTTCACGAGTCGGAGGTGGCTTGGATGAGTCGGTCGAGCGCGGCTTGTGCGGCGCCGGAGTCGATGGCGGTGGTGGCGAGTTGGAGTCCGGCGTGGAGGGAGGGAGTTTTTCCTGCGACCAGGAGTGCGGCTGCGGCGTTGAGTGCGGCGATGTCGCGGGCGGCACCTTTCTGGCCGGCGAGGATGTTGCGGATGATGTCGGCGCTGGCGGCGGGGTCGGCGGCTTTGAGGTCGGCGAGGTCTGGGCGGGGGATTCCGAGGTCGTGTGGGTCGACGACATGGCGGGTGATCTTGCCGTCTTTGACCTCGGCGACGGAGGTCGAGGCCATGGTGGTGAGCTCGTCGAGCCCGTCGGTGCCGTGGACCACCCACGCGTGGACGCTACCGAGGCGCTGGAGGGTTTCGGCGAGGAGGTATAGGAGCTCGGGCCGGTAGACGCCGAGGAGCTGGCGCTTGGCTGAGGCGGGGTTGGTCAGAGGGCCGAGGAGGTTGAAGACGGTGGGAATCCCGAGCGCCGCGCGGACCTCGGCGACGTTTTTCATGGACGGGTGGTGCGAGCGGGCGAAGCAGAAGCAGACGCCGGCGTGGGCGAGGATGGCGGGGAGGCGGACGGTGGGCACGTCGATGCGAACGCCGAGGACTTCGAGCACGTCAGCCGAGCCGGACTTGCTGGTGGACGAGCGGTTGCCGTGTTTGACGACGCGTGCGCCCGCGCCGGCTGCGACGATGGCGGCTGCGGTGGAGATGTTGAACGTTCCGCGGTTGTCGCCGCCGGTTCCGCAGGTGTCGAGGATGTCGTCGCCGCCGTGGCCGGTGTCGAAGGCGAGCGCGTGGCGTCGCATGACGGTGGCGGCGACGGCGAGCTCTCCGGGCGTGGGCCCCTTTGAGGAGAGCAGCGCGAGCGCCGCGCCGGCTGCGGCGTGGGGGACAGTTCCGGCCATGAGGTCGGAGAAGAGCGACTCCATCTCGGCGGCGGAGAGTTCGGTGCGGTCACGGAGCTTTTCGAGGATTTCGCGCATGGGAAAGAGTGTAGCGGACAACCGGTTATGCAGGAATCAAGCCCCTCGACCTTTCACCCGTTCCTTGGTCGACTTCCAGAGGTGGATGGCGACGGGGCTGCCTTCGGCGAGGAGGACGGAGTCGGGGGGGCGGTCGGCGAGGGAAGTCCAAGGGGGGCCATAGAGGGACTCGAAGTCCCAGTCGAGGTCGTGGGACTCGACGGCGTGGCAGCGCCACGGGGCGTGGACGACCTCGTAGCGGATGAGCTTGCCCGACGCCGAACGGTTGAAGCCCCAGCGATGTTCCTTAAAGAAGGTCTCCCAGGCGCCGGGCGGGGGAAGCTGTGGGGTGGCGGCTGCGGTGAGGGTGAGGCGGTTGTGCCTGCCGGCGTGGGGCAGGCGGTGCTCGATGGTGAGGCGCGCGTCGTGTAGCCGGGCCGACGAGGTGAGGGGGAGTGCGAGGTAGGGTTCGTTGTAGGTCCATCGGGCGACGGCGGAGATAAACCGGCTGGGGATGATCTCGCGGACGAAGACGACGCCTCGGTCGCCGGAGGGGACGTGTCGGATGTACAAGCGGAGGTTGAACTCCGGGAAGTTGCGAAACCCCGGCCAGGGAATACCGAGCACGCGGGTTTCAAGAAAGTCGAAGGCAACCAGGGAGCAATAGGCACGACCATCGAGCGACGTATCGGCCACACAGCCGGGCGGCAGGTACGGTGCAAAGTACGATTCGGGAACGGCGTAATTCAGCAGGGCGAGATTCGACCAACGTGCGGTGAGGAAGCGGATGGGCATGGGAGAGAAGAGTCTGTTCTTAGGGATGAAGTCGACGGCAAAGACAACAGTCACAGATTTCGTCGGTGGGGTTAGGGCGTGTACTCGCCCGCGCCGTCGGTGGCGGGGGTGGCGAGGATGTCGGGGGTTTTGCCGAAGCGTTTGGGGTAGGCGGCGAGGATGTGGGCGGTGAGGGGTTCGACGGCGCGGGGTTGGCAGAGGGCGATGGCGCTGCCGCCGAAGCCGCCGCCGGTCATACGGGCGCCGTAAACACCTTTGACGGTCATGGCTTGTTCGGACATGAAGTCGAGTTCGGGGCAGGAGACTTCGTAGTCGTCGCGGAGGGAGGCGTGGGAGGCGAGCATGAGTTCGCCGGTGCGTTCGTACTGGCCGGCGCGGAGCGCGGCTGCGGCGTCGAGGCAGCGCTGGATTTCGGTGACGACGTGGCGGGCGCGGCGGAAAACGACGGGGTCAAGGTGTTTCTCCGCCGCCAGGACGGCGGTGAGCGATACGTCGCGGAGGGACTTCGCCGAGAAGAACTGCGCCGCGGTCTCGCACTGCCTGCGGCGGACGGCGTATTCGCCCGCGCCACCGGCCAGGGAATGCTGGACCCGGGTGTTGAGGATCACGACGCGGAGGTCGGCTTCGGGGAGGGGCACGTGGGTGACTTCGAGCGATCGGCAGTCCAGAAGCATGGCGTGTCCGGCGCGGCCGCCAGCCGAGGCGGTCATGTCCATGATCCCGACGGGTGCTTTGGGGAAGGCGTGCTCGGCTTGCTGGCAGATAAGGGCCACGCGGTCGTACGACATCGTCTGCCCGGCGGCAAGGAGCATCGAGCGAACGACCGCGACCTCGAGCGCGGCCGACGAGGAGAGACCCGACCCCTCGGGGAGAGTGTTGTCGACGAGGGCGTCGATTCCGACGAGCGGGACGCCCGCCAGCTTGAGGAAGTGCACCGGCCCCATGAGGTAGTTCGACCAGTGCTTTGGCTCGGGGTGCGGGGCGAGCGTGTCAGCCAGTCTGAACTCGACAAACTCGCCCTGCCGAAGCGTAGACGCGAACCGAACGACGCCATCCGCCCGCGGCCGAAACGCCAAGCGAATCTCCGGGGCAATCGCCATCGGAAAGACAAACCCGTCGTTGTAATCCGTGTGCTCGCCGATGAGGTTGACGCGTCCCGGCGCGCGAACGAACCGAGGAGGCAAGCCCGGACCGAAGACCGAGGTAAAAGAGGTGAGCATTGGGGCATGGTAGATGTCGGATGTGAGATGTCAGATGTCGGATGTTTGTTGTGGGGCGCGGGAGGGGGTGGGGGGGATTTACGACCCGTCGGAGTACCGTCTAGAGGCGCGGAGGGACGGAGGAATCGTGGAGAGGGAGGGAGATCCATCGGTTGGAGCAGGGGGGAGGTGGTGTTGGGCAACGGGCGTGGGGGGATACACCGGCAGCTGGCGCTGCGGCGTCCAGGGGGTAGGGGGAGTCTCGGTTGTGGGGGGGAGTCCCGGTGGTGGGGTTGCCGCACGTTCGTCCAATACGGGCGGTGGGCTGGGTTTTATCTTTTGGGCGTCGACTTGGCCGGTGTGGTCGGGTTGGACGGGTCAACCTTTTCAATGCCCACAGGGAGGCGTTACGTCCGAGAGACATGTTTCGATGTTGGAGAATCGCCGGTTGTTGTCGGGGAATCCGTTCGAGCCGCCGGCTGTGGTGAATCCGGGGGACATTGAGGTGTTCAACGGAGTCAGGATTGATGCGTCGTTGTTTCCGGCTTCGCCGGTGACGGTTCAGGTGACGAACCTCGGGCCGAGGATCGCGCTGCCGCAGCTGCGGAACGGTGTGGTGACGGGGGTCGTGCCGATCAACGGACAAAACCCGGTGATGGAGATCCGAAACGGTGTTGATGGGACCTCGACCCTGCCGGGGATCGTGTTCATGGACGGGCTGGAGGACGGGACGGCTGGCGTACAGATTTACGGGTCGGTGGCCGATGCCGTTTCGGGATTCGATTCGATCAAGGCCAGTCTGGACTCGGCGCTGGTTTCACTGCGCAACACGCGGGAGATCCTGGCGCAGATCGGTGCCGACACCGCCGCGCTCGATGCGCGGATCGCGGAGCTCGACGTGCAGATCGGCGCGGTCAAAGCCAGCCTGGACCGCGTGCTGACGAGCACGTTCACGCGGGTGACCGTGCCCGGCGCTTACGACGCGTATTTCCTGAGGGCCGAAGTGACGAGCCCGATCGTGGTGGGTCGCCCAGCGAAGCTGGAGAACGACCCCCGGGCAGAGCGTCCGCGGGTTCGACCGGTGGCAGCGCGACAGGCTCCGACGCCGGCGCAGCTTCAGGTCGCGCCGGGCGCGACGGAGCTGGTCACCGACACGGCAGCCAAGGGTGCCATCGGCAAGTTCGCAACGGGTTCGTTGATTAAACAAATTGCGCAATAGGGCGGCGTGCGTAAAGGTATGTTTAATGGGTCCACCGCGGGCTGGCCGGTCTGCGGTGGGCCCTTCTGTGTTAGCGGGTAAGGTCGTTTTAGGTGGCGTCGCGGGCGCACTGGGCCCGGTGGCGGTCGTAGTGCATTTGGAGGGTAAGCCCCAGTGCGGGGGAGGTCTCGAGCCTCGTGGCGAGGTCGAGTGCGGAGGCCGCGGTAACGCCGCGCTTGGCGTTGGGAAGCTCGTTGAGCTTGGCTGTGGTCCAGCCGAGGCGATGGGCGAAGCCCCGCTGCGAGACCTCGGCGGGTTTGAGGAACTTTTCGCGCAGAATACGACCGGGATGGATGGGGTTGGGTTGACGCATGGGGGTGAGGTGCGGCTTGTCATCCGGGGCGGGGGGCAAGGAAGGGGATTTGGTGCGGAAAAGGAGTGACGGTCAATGGGGTGTAGCCAGCCGGTTCACCGTCAATCTGCACGGGGATGGGGGTCGGGGAGGTGATCGTGATCGGGTGGGGCGTCGTGGTGTAGAGCGTCCCGGGGCGGGTGGTGTGGCGGCGCAGCGCGGCGAGGAGGAGGGTGGCGAGGCCCTGAACAAAGCTGCGGCAGGGGAATGCGAGCACGTCGAGGTGGCGGTCGGTGGGGTCGGCTCGGGAGAGAAACGAAAATCCAATCCCGTGCTGCTTCACATGACCCACCATCACCATCCCCTGCGCCGGCCCGAACACGAGCTTCTCGCCGATGTGCACGCAAAGCGTGGGGTAGTTCCACGCCCGCACCGACCGGAACGTCGGCAGGAGGTACGAGAGGTACGAGATCGGACCCGTTCGGTGGGCGGAGAGGTCGTGAATCACATGCCCGTCCAACCCGGCGCCGGCGACGATGAGAAACAGGTCGTTGTTTGCCAGCGCCGCGTCGCGGGGCACGATGTAGTAGTCGCCAAGGAGCCGGAGGGCGTGCTTCTCAGTCTTGCGAGGCAAGTCGAGAGACTGGCGCATGAGGTTGGCTGTGCCCGTGGGTATCACAAGGATCGGGGGCGGCGGGGTAAACGGGCCGGTGAGGCTGGGTGACAACTCAGCGGTGGGCACGCACAGTCGGGACACGACGGACCGCAGTGTGCCATCGCCCCCGATGGCAATTGCTGCATGATAGGGCGCAAGGGGCAAAGCCGATTCGAGGGGGGGGGTCAGGACGAGGTGTGGGCAGTAACCCGCGGAACTCAGGGCGGCCGAAAGACGCTCGGCTGTCGCGAGGGATTGACCCCTGCCAGCGATGGGGTTGGCGAAGATCAAGACGGTTTTCGAATCGCGACACGCCGGGGAGACAAGACTTTTCTCGCCTTGAGTAATATGTGTTACAGAAGAAGGGGTGGAAAGGGTGGACACGGTTTGTCGGGGGGTTCTAAAGATAAGACGTCGAATAGCAGTTGTGTTTACGTGTCCCGGGCTTGCAGAAGCGATGGTAGTCGCCCAGACCGGTACTAGAACTAAAGACGAAGGATGACGATATGAGCGATTCAGCGGTTGGTTCGATCAACGAGCGGGCGGCGGAGGAGTTTTTCAAGAAGGCCAAGGAAGCCGAAACCGCCGGTCAGAAGGACCGCGCCATCGAGTTTTTCGAGCGCGCGCTTGGGGAGAACCCCGACCACGAAGGTGCGTGTTTCCAGCTCGCCGTGCTCTACGACCGCTCGGCGGAAGACGCCAAGGCGATCGAGCTGTACGAGCGGCTGACGACCTCCGAGCCCGTGCACATCAACGCGCTTCTCAATCTGGCGGTGTTGTATGAAGACAACAACCACTATGAGGAAGCGCGGCGTTGCCTCGATGCGATTTTGAGGACCAACCCGAACCACGGCCGGGCCCGGTTGTACATGAAGGACGTGGAAAGCGCCCGCGCCATGTACCTCGCCGACGACGATCGGAACATCGCCCACCGAAACGCGATACTCGAGATCCCGATCACCGACTTTGAGTTGTCGGTGCGAAGTCGCAACTGCCTGAAAAAAATGAACATCCGTACCCTGGGCGACCTGCTCAAAACGGGCGAGCAGGAGCTGCTGAGCTACAAGAATTTCGGCGAAACAAGTCTCAACGAGATCAAGAGCCTGCTCGCCGCCAAAGGCCTGCGACTCGGCCAAGGGCTGGAAGACAAGTCCCGCCGCGTCGCCGGTGCCGTCGGCGGCGGCGGTGGCGGCGGAAGCGCGGCGTCGGCTGCGGTGAGCAACGTCCCGCCCGACCTGCTGGCCAAGTCGGTCGGCGAGCTGGAACTCTCGGTCCGCTCAAGGAAGGCCCTGCAACGTCTGGCGATCAACACCGTCGGCGAACTCGCCAGCCGCACGGAAGACGAACTCCTGGGCTGCAAGAACTTCGGCCAGACTTCGCTGAACGAGCTGAAACAGCAACTCGCCCAACTGGGCATGGGACTGCGAACGCTGGAGGCGTAGGTCGTAGCTGGTAGGAGATAAACAAGGAGCCCACCGTCGAGAAGCGGTGGGCTTTTTTTACATAGTCTCTTGGTGACCGAAATCACACAGGCGAGACGGGGTTGTTTGTTTCTTCGAATGCTTTTGGGGACGGCGCCTTGGCGTGGTAGCGTTCTAAGCCGTGGTGTCTGAACCGTCGTTGAATTTGTAGGTGGTGGTTATGTCTGTTGCGAGTCGTGTACTTCTGATTAGCGCGGTGGTTGGACCGGCGGTACCGGCTTGGGCTGGATGGGTGGTGACGAACTTGCATCCCGGGGGTGCGGCTCAGTCGACGGCGCAGGTGGCAAGCGGGGGGTGGCAGGTGGGGTAT
>Ga0105049_10009660_pt1 | contig 11099 bp, 10 predicted proteins | sample MAT06_FD_78087 | JGI IMG/M metagenome (GOLD analysis project Ga0105049, IMG submission 78087) | Freshwater microbial communities from Lake Fryxell liftoff mats and glacier meltwater in Antarctica - MAT-06 | ecosystem: Environmental > Aquatic > Freshwater > Ice > Liftoff microbial mat | place... | reverse complement strand
CTGATTGCCGCGAACCCGCTGGTCGGCGTCAGAAAGCCAAGCAGACAGTTGATCGTGGTCGATTTCCCGGCACCGTTGGGGCCGAGGAGACAGCAGACCTCACCTGACGCTACCTCCAGTGTCAGATCGTCGAGCGCGAGCGTGGCACCGTAGCGATGCGAAAGATGGGAAGCAGTGATCGTCATGGCACTAAAACCGGGTGCTGAGCGACAGCACGACGTCAAAGGGTCGATTGGCCATGCAGGCGTAGAGTCCGTCTCCGACGCATGTCGTCTGGTTGGCGATGTTCTTCAGATTCAGCCCGACGCGGTAGCCGCCACGCTCATACGCCGCAATGGCATCCAGCACCGTGGCGCCGGGCAACAGGAAGGCACCTGTATCTGAGGCATCGGACTGCAGGCGCGATGGTACCGCGCCGGTGTATCGCGCACCACCTCCAAAGGTCAGGCCACGTGCCGTGCCGCCCGCGTTGGTTCGCGCGATGTTGTACGCAGCGACAGTCGCAAAGACCCGACGGTCGAGCAGCGACTGCTTGACTCCGATCTCGTATTGCTGGGCCACCCTCGCGGGGAACGGATTGCCATTCCGCACGACGCTGCCTGTGCCGGGAAAATTGAAAATGCCGCGATTCGGTCTGAAGGAGCTGATTGCGTTGCCATAGTACGTCGTCGCATCCGTCGCCTCGAACACGAGCCCGATGCGCGGTGAGAAACGACTCTTCAGCTGCGTCGGCGGCGAATCCGGCGTCCGGACGCGCGGACCATCGGCGTAGTTGTCGAAGAATTGACGCAACCGATCCAGCCGTCCGCCGAGCAACCCACGGATCCGCGGTGTTACGTCGATCAGATCCTGAACGTAGCCCGCTGAACTCGACGCACCGCTCAGTGAGGAAAAGGCGAACCCGAACGGTGTCAGCCTCGGCTCGCTCGGGAACACAGGGTTCTGCAGAGCGACGGTATCGGCAAAGGCGAGTTCGTTTCTGTAAAAGTAGTCCTCTCGGAACCAGTCGGCGCCGACCACGACACAATGGCGAAGCGATCCCGTCGAAAAGTTTCCGTACGCTTCGAGCGATGCGTTGTCGTTTCGCTGACGCTGCAGCCCGCGGCTGACCTGCCGGATCACCCGGCGCTCCCGGCGCGAAAAATCGACACTTCGATTCTTCACCGCACGATAGAGGTATGCAGGTTCCGGCGGGAAGCCGACCGCCGCGCGCCTGTGTTCCCACAGAGCCGCGAAGATCGAGTGCACGAGATCGCGTGCGTGATCGACATCACCGATGAGTCGCACCGAGTAGCGCGCGAGTGGCTCCGCGAGCAGGCTGTACAGCGCTGCGAAGGCGTCGGGCGGCGACGGCGGCCTGCCGGCGTCGTTCGTCTGCCCCATCAGGGAGCACTTCGCAGATCGACCCGCGCGGCGGCGTCTGCACGCCCCTGCATCCGCAGCGCCTCCGCAAGCCCCGCCAGCGACCTCGGACTCCGCGGACGCTCGACCAGGTCAGCGCGAAAATCGACCGCTGCACCGCGCGCGTCGGAGCGGAGCAGCCGCACCCGCCCCCGTTGCTCCAGGAATGGAAAAAGCCAGTCGGGCGGCTCAGTGTATGGCAACTTCGACTCCGCAGTCACTCCCGCGCTCAAGAAACTCATCGCCTCACTTTTCCGACCACTGGCCAGTGCGATCGCCGAGCTGAGCGCATACGACTCCAACTGCCCCGATTTCCGCACCGCTTGCTCAAACTCCGGATCATCGGTTCTGTACCGAGCAAGCAGGTCATCGTGCTCTTTGAGCGCCGCTGTCGCCTCGGCGACACGCCTCACGCCAGCAAACGCCATTCCACGAGCCCACAACCACTGCATCGTGTGAACACGTTGAGTGGTATCCGGGCTCGAGGTCTCGATGATCTCACCCCAACGTGCAAAGCGGACCATCGCGAGCATTGGCCGGGCAAGGTACGCCTCGAATACACTGCTGCGCCTCAGCATACGTGTTGCAACCGCCGCGACCTGCTCCGCGACGCGTTGAGCCGCCGCTGAATCGGTCATCATCATGCGCGTCGCGAACAGGAACTCCAGATTGTGCAGAAACGGCCCGGCCAGACTATCGGCGCTGAGTGCGCTCCCCACTGCCAGCGCATAAGCGCCCGTGCGCAGGTATACGTGTGCTGGCATATGCGTGAGATGTACCGCCGGCGCTGGGAACTGTCCCGCGCGCAGCAACTCGGCGCTTGGCAGCGCACGCTCGGGGTGACGAGAGCCTTCGACGGCGTGGATGTAATAGTGATTCGCGCCGAGGTGTGCCGGATTGCGCCCAAGCACACGCTCGAGCACGCCGACGAGGGTCACCGTTCCCGCTTCCGGCGAACCATCTCGCCGCCACTGCTTCCATGGCCGCAGATTCATGATGCTCTCCGCGTACAGCGTCTGCACGTCGAGATCATCCGGGTATCGGGCGGCAACCAGCTCCATCTGCTGGCTGTATCTCGCTTCGCGCTCGTCCATCGACAGGTCGCGGGATGCAGCGTATCGAACCGCGAGCGCTTCGATCAGCGCGCGTTCGTGCGGCGCCGTCACACGCGCCAGTGCCAATCTCACGACAGAATCTGCACTCGGCAGATCGGCTGCGGACATTCGATGGTTGATGAATGAACCGCGGGACAGAGCGATGCCCCACAGCGCCATGGCGCAGGTGGAATCAATTTCGCTGGCGCGCAGGAACGAGCGGTGCGCGTCGTTGTAGTTGAATGCGTAAATCAGGGTCAGGCCCTGATCGAAGTACCGCTGGGCCTCTGCATGTGTTGTGACAACGGGATGATGCACCGCTCCAAGGCCATCCAGCAAAGGCATGACCGCCGCCGGAGCCACAACGGGATGACTGTGCGCTCCCTGCGCGAAGAGCGATGGGCAAGAGAAAAAGACGGCCCATGCGACAATGGCAAATGGCTTCAGGACCGTGCGGCCACACACAGCAAGGATGCGGTAAGTGCAGTCCTGCTTGCCGAGCACCAGGACGTCAGACCACCGCATATTTTTTCAGCCGCATTAAGCCGATCCCCCACAGCACTGCGGCCGGCACCAACAGCCACGCCAGCGCCGTCACCATACGTCCGGTCACATCAGCCACCGGTTCCTCCCGAAACGCGAACACCGGCACTGCCGCTACATCGGCTGCCGTCAGCTTCTGCTGCCGGATCTGTCGCGCAATGAAGAAGTCCTGCCACTGTTTATGGAACGCGAGCGTCTGCGTGCGATACGCCTGCCAGCGCGGCAGTCCAGTCCCCGCGACATCCTCGAGCGCCGTCTGCATCAGCAGGGCCGGTGTCAGGACGCGCGCCCCCGTGATGACGGCCTGCTGCTGTGCCAGTTGCTGCTCGAAGTCGGCGTAGTGCGGCGCCAGCGTCTTCTCGATCGTGTCCTGCACCGTGAGCGACCGCGTCCAGAAGTCGCTCATGTCTACCCCCGCACCAGCCAGCTCCGGATGATCGACCAGATACTTCGACATCAGGCGATCGGCCACGGCGTTGGCCTCGTTGGTCACACTGCGTACCATGGTGATGAACGCCACGCGCGATGGCGTGGGATGGCGGCTCTGCGCCACCAGATTCACCAGCACCGGCGCCAGCACCACCAGCACCAGCCAGACGGTGACCGACGCCACCGCCGCCGCCGCCGATCCGCGCACGATCGCATTCACCAGCAGCGCCACGCCGAACCAGAACGCCGCGTACGCCGCCACCAACACGAACCACCACCCGGCGCGCACCACCACGGCGCCGTCGGTCAGGTTCACGCGGGCCGCGAGCAGTCCCGCACCCACCAGCAGGAAGGCAATCGCCAGCACCACCACGGCGCGAATGCCGATCTTGGCCAGCAGCAGCGTGCGCAGTCGTACCGGCTGCGACAGAACCATCGCCAGCGTGCCATCCTCGCGCTCACCGGAGAGCATGTTGTAACTGAGTGCCAGGATCACCAGCGGAAACAACACCACGATCACGAACGCCAGATCGAAGCGCCCGGTGAGGAGATTGGCGGGATTCTCGATTTCGTCACCCTTCAGCACACCCTGCCGTCCACCCGTGTTGACCTTCAGGTAATACGGCAGCAGGTCGCTCTGGCCGACGGCGAGCACGGAGAGCGGCGTCGGGTCGAGCGCTGCCAGTGTTCCGCCACGTGCTCCGATCGTCATCGGGTTGCGCGGGTCGGGCGCGAACGGTCCTGCAATCTTCGCATCCGGCGCCATCGCTTTCAGTGTGTCGGCATAGCCGGCGAAACGAGCCGCGTCAGCCGCACGTAGCTCGCTCAGCGTCGCTGCCTGAAAGCGCGCCCACGACACCCCGTTGACCAGTGCGGCCAGCAGCAACACTGCGAACAGCACGGCAACCACGCGCAACATCCGATCGGCACGCAGCAGTCGCCACTCGTGCGCGATCATCACCCTGGTCGTGGATGATCGCTGCGCAGTGTCGGCCACCGCGTCCGTGGACATCGCCGTCGAGACCGCGCTCATGGCGCCATCCGTCGAATGCTCCACCAGGTCAGCAGGACCATGCCTGACGCCCAGAATCCAAGTAACAGCATTGCGGGGATGTGCCGCTCGAGCACCCAGCTCACGGCCGGCGCTTCATACGTAAACGGCGGCACCTTCGCCCACGTGCTGGAATCGGCGCGATACTCGAAGTCCGTGCCCTTGGCCTTGGTGGTGATCTCGCCGTTCATTGCCGTCATCAGCTGCCGACGATACTGCTCCGCCGCCGTCTGGAAATGGACGTGCTGTGCGACGTCGGTGCCGGACAACGCCATCGAGAGAGAGCGCATCGCCAGTACGGGGGACGCGATGGCAGAAACCTCGCGCACCCGCTCCTGCTGCGCGAAGGTATTCCACAACGCGGCGTAGTGCTTGTCGAACACCTCGTTGCCGTGACGCTCCCCTTCCTCGAGGCTCAGGCCCGCGAAGCTCACGGGGAGCTGCGACAGCGAGTCCACGCCATACTTCTTCAGCACCGCTGACTTGAACAGCTGGTCCCGTTCCGCCGCTCCGCCGTGCCCATCGACGCCACTGTCCATGTCACGCTTCATCGCCGCAGCGAACGCCGCGGCCGATGGCGTGGGATGCATCGTGCGCACGACATCGGTCATCAGACGTGGCGTCAGCACGCTCACCAGCATCCAGACACCGAGCGAACCCGCCAATGCAACGCGTGCGGTCTTCGCGAACGCTGAGATGGTCAACGTGAGGCCAAGCCAGGCGATGTAATACGCGAGATAGCACGCCAGCAGCACCAGCACGCGCGTCAGATCAGTTCCGGCACCGATGCCGGTCATCGCGAGCACGCCGATGAGCGTCGCGGGCACCAGCACCACGCCCAACGCGGCGGCGATGCCGAGCGCCTTGCCGGTTCCCAGCGTGGCGGGGCGCACACCGAGACTGAGCACCTGACGCAGCGTGCCCTGTTCACGCTCACCGGCGAAAGCGCTGAACCCGAGCAGGACGATCAGCAAGGGTACCAGCAGCTGCAACGTGGCGGCCGCCGTGAGTGCGCCGAACCGCTGTGCACTGGTGGCGTCCTGCGCGGGCCGGAACTGATACTCGTTCTGCTTGTGCGCTTCGAGCCACGTCGTCACACCCACATACGGATCGACACCATCGTCGAGCGTGGCGAGCGTGGCGCGCGGCTTGAACGCATAGATGCCGTAATGCGCCGCCGAATGTGGATTCTTCGGCGCCTGCGACAACCAGTGCGAACGGGTCAACTGGCGCGCCGTGTCACGCTCGGCCGACAGCAGGCGGGTCTGCTTCACGCCGTAGAGCAGCGAGCCGCCGAGCAGCAGCAGCAGCGCGATGGAGGCGGTGCGAACCCGCCCGTCACGCGTGGTCTCGATGAATTCCTTGCGGATGATCGTCGTCAGCATCGTCAGTGCCTAGTTGCGCATGTGGCGAAGATAGAGCTGCTCGAGATCGGAATGGCCGATGTCGGCGGCGTCGAACTGGTCGACCATCGCACCATGCTTCATGATGCCGATCCGGGTGCCGGTTTCCTTGGCGCGGAAGAGATCGTGTGTGGCCATCAGGATTGCGACGCCGTTGTCGCGCAGGTCGTTCAGCACGGCGCTGAACTCGTTCGAGGCCTGCGGATCGAGCCCGGAGGTCGGCTCGTCGAGGAGCAGCGCCCGTGCGTCGCGGGCGATCGCGATGGCGATGCCGACCTTCTGCCGCATGCCTTTCGAGTACGCCGATACCCGCTTGTCAGCGGCGCCCTTCGGCAGTCCGACGCGATCGCAGAGCGCCAGCAGCTCAGGGCGTGCGAGCGGTGCCTGTCCGCTGAGCTGCTGGAAGTAGGTCAGATTCTCGAGGCCCGTCAGGTTCCGGTACAGATTGACCTGCTCCGGGATATAGGCGAGCAGCCGTTTCGTTTCGAGCGAGTGCTGCGACACATCGAGTCCATTCACCGTGGCGCTGCCAGAAGTGCGCGGGATGAAATCGAGGAAGAGGTTGATGGTGGTCGTCTTCCCCGCTCCGTTGGCGCCGAGGAGGCAGAAGACTTCGCCCGGTTTCACGGTCATCGTGAGCGGCTGCAGCGCGACGTGGTCGCCGTACGATTTGCTGAGTCCGGAAGCTTGGAGCATCGGTCGGGACGTGGGGGAGTGTGGTCGCAACTGGATTGGCGAAATGGCTTGCTGATAGTAGGTTCTCGATTGCATCTACGCCAGCCCATCAGTGGTCTCAGCTGCCGTGTCGATGCGCCGCTCGCCACACACTCACATCCCCTGACGAAGGCTGTTGTTTTCGTTGACAGTGTTGGCGGACCACATGCCGACATCACGACCCAAATGCTGGTCCCGGAACTACGTGTGGCACTCGATCCACTCGTGCAGTTCATGAGTTTCCATCGGTACAACTCTGACGCAGGCCGCAGTACGCCGAATGCCCTCTTTTCGTACTGAGTTCGCATTGTGATCGTGCCTTTTACGCCGTGCTGAACGATCGACGCACGCTGCGATATGGAAGGCAGCTGCCAGGGCATTTGGCGGACCAGCGGTTCGTCAAGCTCATGGATCTGTGGCAGTTGCGACGGCAGGTCTGAATACCGCTGGAGCGACGGCACTTCTACGCCTGTTGATATTGTATTATCATTGAGTACGCGCGCAAGCCCCGCATCGTCCGCTTCAGCGCCGCGGGGCCGATGGGCCGATGGGCCGGCCTCCTCGCCCTTGTCGTGTGTGTGCACGAAGCCAAGTCGGCAGGAGCTCAGCGCAGGCCCAGCGCAATCGCCCCGACCGCCGTCGTCATGGAATCGGACCACACCAAGCCCGGGTGCGCGGCGCTGGAAGCCTTGGCTGCATTACCCGCGCACGTCCGTGTCGTCGGACTCGGCGAGGCGACACACGGCACGGCGGAGTTCGATCGTGTCAAGGCGAACGCGATCGACTGCTGGCTGCGGACGGCGGGCGTGACCACCGTGGCAATCGAGGCTCCGCCAGCGACGTGGGAGCCGATCGACACCTTCGTCCGGGGCGGGAGCGGCGACCTCGACTCTCTTCTGGCCGCGCAGGGCTTCTGGATGTGGAACACACCGGAGATGCGCACGATGCTCCCCACACTGCGCACCTGGAATGGTGGCGAAGGGCGCACGCGGCCGGTGAGGGTCGTCGGCATCGATCCGAAGTATCCGGATCGGTCGATGCTAATCATCCTCGACGGCACCCGTGCATCGTGGCCCGGAGTGGCCGCGCGATTCGAGCCGACGCTGCGCGGCTTTCCCTCCACACGCAACGAGTACATGGCGTGGCTGAAGCTCCTGCCCGCCGCACGAGACTCGCTGAGCGCCGAGGTGCTGCTGTTGCCCGCCGTCATCGATTCGCTCGCCGCTGGTGCACGCGGAGCCGCTGACTGAAATCGGATCCGCTGGCATGCGCGAGCTGCTGCCTACTCCGTGATCATGGAACGTGAAGACACGCTCAACTGGGCGACGGGCGATGTCGGCGCCGAGATCATGCTGTACCTTCGCCTGTCACATTCTCTCGACGTGGCATCGCGATTCGCGGGCCGGATCGATACGACGCGCGCGGCGCGCCTTGCCTCGACACTCGCGCCCCTCGCCGGCAGCTATCTCACCATCTGGCGGGAGTACACGCGAGAGTGGAATGTGACCCGACGCCGGGTCGCGAACGCGGCGGCCGACTCGCTGCTGCTGCTCATCTCCGGCAGCAGCCCGCAGCGTGACTCGACCGCACGAACGGGCGCACGAAGCACCGCGCAAGATGTCATCGCGGTACTCGGTGATTTCGATTCCTACGTCGGTCGCCCGAGACCACCGCGCGCCGCGCGCGATACCGCCATGGCCGACCTGGTCGCGCTGGCGTTGCGACATGACGGGCCAACTCACGACGTTTCACGTCAGCGCGCCCCGCCCAGGGGATGGGGAGTACGCACTTGCCGCTCTCACGCCGCGTGACTTTACGCTCGACCTGCGCGGCGTCACACCCGCGCGGATAAAGCGCGAGCAGACGTTTCGTCGGTATGGATCGGGGTACAATGACTTGTGGGCCGACCAGAGTCGACTGCGGTCGTCGTTGACGAAGACGTTCGGCGTGCTCGTGTTCGTGCACCGGACCAGCGCCGCCATGCAACTGAAGTAGCCGCGCGCTCACTGACCGGCGGTTTCTCAAGCAACGCCACCCACGTCAAGCGCCCGATCGAGGTGGCACCATGCAACGCATGACACGTCCCATCACTTTCCACGCCTGGAGCCGGGCGAGCTGCAAGCTCGCGGCTGCCGCACTGTTCACGACGGGCTGATTCGCACGGCTGCGGTGCGGGTGAGTCGTATTTCCCTGTACTCTTCCAGGTGCGGCCGCATTGGCACGTCGTCCGGCATCTGCAGCCCGACACGACGCGTGCGCCATTGCGCCCACCCAGCTTCAGATTTTTCGGAATGTGCGCGGCCACGGATCTGTAAAACTCTCGCCCCGCTGCCAGGCCGCAACTTCCTCGTCGGTGCAGAAGCACCGATGAAGCTCCTGCAGAAAAATTCCTCGCTGGTGTGCGGCGCCGATGATCGTCAGCTCACAGTGCCGATCACCGAACAGCGGATGCATCGACTCCAATCGCGCCCGCAGTCCTTCGCGCTCTTCACGCAGTAATCGGCCGTTCGGATCCTCCAACACTCCGGCTTTCCACGTCGCCGACCACTCCAGTCCGAAGTAACTCCCCGCCTGATTCCAGACGAAGACGTCGAGCGGGCGCGACGCCATCCACAGCCATCCCTTGGACCGGTGGACTCCGAGCGGCAGCCGCTCGGAGAACAGCGAGTACAGGCGCTCGGGATGGAACGGTCGCGGATCGGCGATCACATCGCTGCCAATGTCGAACAGCGCTGGATCATCGACTGGCATTGGGTCTGACGCTGGCCCGAGAGCGGTGCGATAGCTCCGCGTGTCGATGAGATGCTTCTGATCGACGGCACCGTACGCCATCGTGATGATCGACGCCCGTGCATTCAGCTGCCGCAGGACGCGGATGATTTCCTCCGCCTGCGCTCGTGTGAGCAGATCCGCCTTGGCGATCAGCAGCACCGATGCCGCCACGATCTGTGCGCGCAGGAGCGCCGCACTCTCGAACGACTCATGGAGCGCGGGGTTGAGCAATGCTTGCCCACCATCATGATCGCGGAGCATATTCAAGCCGTCGACGACGGTCACGAAAGCGTCGAGCCGTGAACCATGCCGTGAGAGAAGTTCACGGACCAACGCCGCAGGATGCGAACCGCCGCTCGTCTCGATCAGGAGATAGTCGACCGATGCGTCCGTCTCGAGTACCGTCAGCGCCTCCCGCAACCCCTCCCGCCTCGTTCCGCCGAGCGAGCCACCGTTGAGGGCAATGATCTGCTCAGTGCCCCCCTCACGAGCCTCTTCTATCAGTTCGGCATCGACCGTGAGTTCGCTGAGATCATTGACGATCACGGCGAACCGTCGCTGCCCGTTGTCGCGAAGCAGCCGCTTCAACAGTGTCGTCTTGCCAGCACCGAGAAAGCCGCACAGCACCGTGACTGGCAATGGTCCGCTGCGCCCATCGTATGGCACCCTATCGTGCTCCGCGTGCGGCCGTCGCGTAAGTAGGCGACACCTCGTTTGCGACATCGAACGCTCGCGTACCCCATGCCATCGTCAGTGTCATCCCGGCGTGACGGACACTGTCAAACGACAACGTGAGCACTTCCACCGGTGGCACCATGGGCGTGCGATAGATCGGCGATCGCCCGCGTGCGCGTGGACGCGAGTAGTCGACCGTGACACGGGTGCCATCCACGTTTTGCGCGACGTAACCGCGTTCGCTGGCGCGTAGTTGGGCGGAGGCGTTCGGAACGGCGCCGAGCAAGGTCGCAGCAAGCAGCACTGCCGCCGGCGAGAAAAGCCGGCTCGTGAAATAGATCGCCATCATGATATGGTCGTCGTCTGAGAAAGGCGCGCGTCCAGTGAGAACCGCGCGAAAGGACTTGGAGAAAGAAACGGTCGCAGAAGCCCGGCGACCGTGACGGCGATTGCTGCGCTCAGCCACGTCAGCAGCACAACCCAGCTGGTGATGCCGATGGTGCCGCCGTAGCGCGCCGCCGGTGGAACGAGCGCCACCAACGCATTGAAAGCCGCCACGTCATACTTCCGATTATTCCATTCGCCACCGAGGAGCATCGCAAGCTTCGCCCGGACGACTGGCACCACCGCACTCACCATCTCATTGGCGAGCGCAGGGACGATCAAAGTCACCGCGACCCAGAAAGGCACGCCAATGTCAGTGCGCTGGTCGCGCTCGTCGTCACCCAGGCACCAACCGCGCCAACCACTGCCACCCACGCCAGCACCAGGCAACACGAAGGATGCGCGTGTGACGCACACGTCGTCAGAAATCGAGCGCGAGAATCAGGCGCGCACCCGTGTCGTCCATCTCCGGCGAGCGATGGAGAACGGTGTCGGCATGTGTCGCGTGCGTGCGACCCTTCAAAAAGCAGAAACTGCCCGACGCAACCTGCACGACATCCGACTCGGCGTCGCGATGCATGTACTCCGTTCCAGGACCGACGTACGTCGTGATCATGCGGACGTGTACCGAGT
>Ga0105049_10009658_pt1 | contig 11101 bp, 9 predicted proteins | sample MAT06_FD_78087 | JGI IMG/M metagenome (GOLD analysis project Ga0105049, IMG submission 78087) | Freshwater microbial communities from Lake Fryxell liftoff mats and glacier meltwater in Antarctica - MAT-06 | ecosystem: Environmental > Aquatic > Freshwater > Ice > Liftoff microbial mat | place... | reverse complement strand
TTCTTCTGTGACCGTCCTCCATGCTTCGTTCCACTCCGCCTCTGCCATTTGCGCTCATTTTCGCCTGCCACATCCCCAAAACTTTCGTGCGATCACGCTACCCCACCTTCGACGAGGAAAACGTGGCATCGGGCTTCATGCGAACGGTGTTTTTCACGTTTCTGCTGGGTGGTATTTAAGGAAATTTGCGCAAGCGAATGACGTGGTCGCTACGGCAAGTTTTCCACGACTCTTTGAGAGCGTGGCCCGCGCTCTGCGAAAGAAAACATCCTGTCCTCAATTGCTTTACGAAGTCCACCAACTCGAGAGTTTATCGCATCCGCCAACGCACAAGAAAGTCTTGCAAGAGATGCGCGCCCTTGCGCTCGCTGATCGCATGGTCACCACATGCGGCCCGCTGTTGCAGTTACTCAGTGACGCGTTCCCTGCGATTCCGACCGTGTCTTTGGGACTGGGAGTGGGATACGGCGCCGTTGTTCCAGATCCGCCGGATGGGATTTTTCGGCTCGGATATTTTGGATCTCTTTCGGAGGAACAAGGAGTGCCATGGCTCGTTTCACACTGGCCGGAAATCTCTCGTAGCCTCCCGCCGAGGAGTGAGTGCCACATCTACGGGAGGGCCAGACGTGGGGAACAAATTCCGCCAGCGGTGGCGGGCGTCTTTTTCCATGAACCCATTCCTGCAAGCGAAGTGCCTCACGCATGCCGTAAGCTCTCGGCCCTCATCATTCCTGCGTTGGACATCAAGCACCGCGCCCAAATCGCATTTACCAAGGCTTACGACTACACAGGCCTGGCGCTGCCAATCATAGCCGCTGATTTGCCGACAATCCGGGAGGTTTTGCGTCCCGAGCAAGAAGCGCTTTTGTATCCTCCGGGAAACGCCACGGTGCTCGCTAGCCAGCTAGCGCGCCTCATCGGCGACGAAGGCTTGTCGGCCCAACTGCAAAGCAATCTTCGCCACCGCGCCGCTGATTTCACATGGGCAAACCGCGCTCGGCAGTGGTGGAAATTTGCGACCGAATGACAACCAGCATCATCACCCCAACATGGAATCGTGCGCACGTGCTTCCGCGCATGCTCGCGAGCGTCGAGTCACAAGTTCCCCTGCCGTGCGAACACATTCTCATGGACAACATGTCGTCTGATTCTACGGAGCAAGTCCTACGCGACTACACGGCGCGTGCTCCGTATCCTGTCCACCATGTGCGCGCGACGGATACCGGGATCTACGATGCCATGAATAAAGGAGCCGCGCTTGCGCGGGGCGAGGCGCTCTACTTTCTCAATGATGACGATACGCTTCTGGCCAGCGACTCCCTCTACACCATGGCGGCGTTATTGCAGAGCACGCGATCGGATTTTGTCTTTGCGGATGTGATGGTTATTGATCCCGCGACGCACACAAGCCGCAGACGCAGCCACCGGCAAGTGAATCGCCATACTCTCGCGGAGAAGAGCATTTGCCAGCAAGCGATGCTTTTCGGTGCTGAGGCTTTTCGCCGCTACGGAAATTTCGATGCCAGCCTGCGTGCTGCCGCCGACTACGATTGGGTCTTGCGGACATTGCTCACGAAACGCGCTAAGGCGGCGTATCTCGCCCATGCAGTCGCAGGATTCTACCTCGGCGGAATCTCGAACGATGTTCAGCACAAGGCGGTTTTTGACGCCGAAATGCAATCCGTGCGCTCACGGTATTACACGCCAGCAGACCAATCGCTTGCCCGTAGCTATCGCCGCACATGGCGCAAGGTTCCATACGGGCTGACTTTCGTGCCAACTAGCCATCCTGCTGTGGACGTGAAATCCTATCTTCGTTTGGGCAAAAACATCGTTCCGAATCCCCTCGCGTGGATCGGGTTCTAGCGGTGAAGCTCCGCGTAAAGGTCAAGGTAGTCTGACGTCATTTGCTCGACCGAAACCGCAGCTCCGATCGGCACGTCGGCTTGGCGTTGCGACCGATGAAGAGTCGCACTCAGAGCGGCGGCCAGCGGTTCGAAATGGACCGGCCACGCGAGGCAGCCAAGTTCCGGAGATGTGACCAATTCGGGGAGTCCTCCCACAGAAAATCCCACAACGCGCGTTCCGCACGCCAGGGCCTCCAGCACCGTGCTAGGCAGGTTGTCTTCCAGTGCGGGATGCACAAAGACGCTAGCCGCACTGTAGGCCAGGGAGAGAGACTCCGATCCTGTGACATATCCGAGAGCCCGAACCTCCCAGCCCCTTGGCGCGTCAATACAAGCCCCCCCAACCACGAGAAGAATCCGCTCGCGATGGGACTCGACAAGCGGAAGTGCTTCCGCAAGCAGGGCGAGTCCCTTACGGCGATTGTCGCCAGAATCCGCAAGAAAAAGGACGACATCGGCATCCTGCGGAAGGTTAAGTTCCCGGCGGGCCTTCGCGCGATCCTGCCTTACGAAGCCAGCGATTCCATTGCGAATCACGGCCACTTCGCGATCTCGGAAGACGCGGCTTCTTCTTGCGAGTCCGGCGAGCCAATGAGAAGGGGCCACGAGCCTTGAACGATCCGGGCTGAGGCCGGCGTAGCCAATATCTCTTCGCAGAAGGCTCCCATGCGAGAAATCGTTTTCGGAGGACGATCCCCATTGCGGACATCGGCCACAGGCTTCAGTAAAGCGATCGCAACCTTCCGGAAAATGGCAACCTCCGGTAAACGCCCACGCATCGTGCATCGTCCAGACAATCTTCACGCGCGACGGCAATTTCAGAAAAAAGTCGCCAAGATTTACAAAGTCAGAAATCCAATGCAGGTGCAAAATATCGCAATCTCCCACCACCGCAGCGAGATGCTTCGAAGCCGGTGCACGATCGTCGCTGAAGCGTTCCCAGCGTGGACGTCCCGCCGCGCGGAGGTGCTGGCGGAACGCTCGAAAATCCCAACGATGGCGTGCCCGCTGGAGCGCAGTGAGCAACGACGCCGGACGTTGAACTACCGGCACTCCATTACCCCGCATGGCCAGCAGCGTGGATTCGACACCGGCCTGCACAAGCCCGCCGCTTAGGTTTAAAGCGACACGAGCAGCCCCGCCTTCCGGCGTAGTGAGGAGGTGTAAGACTCTCATTTCGCGTGGCCCATCGCACGCGCGAGGATTTGGTCGAGGAGCGGAATGCGATGTGCGAAACAATGGTCTCGCAGCGTGCGCACTTGGCCAGCACGTGCGATTTTTGATCGTTCGGCAGGATTCGCAATGAGCCACTTCGCTTTTTCGACGAGGTGCTCCGGGTCGCGGTATGTCGCGACCTCGACATCGGGCACAAAATAATTATGCAGATCGTCATGGGCCTCAGTCAGCAAACACGTACCCATGCCCGTGGCCTCAAAGAGCCGCATATTGCTCGCCTGTCCGCGTGCGGCATCTATGTGGATGTTGAGCGTTATGTCCGAATCCGCGAGGCATTGGAACATGGGTTTGCCAAAAAGTGGGCCTAGGTTTTTGCGTCCCAATTCATGCCGAACCCATGCTTGTCGAAGGTGCAAGTGTCGCAGGAGCCGCCGTTGCTCGCGATGGCGGAATGACCAGTTTGCGATGGTTCCCGAGGCATGCAACGTGAGAGGGAGCGATCGCAGGGCTCGGTAAAGGCATTCCGCTCGGCGGAAGTGGAGATTGGACTTGAGTTGGATGGAACCCACAAAGCTCACGGGATAGCGTTGCTCGGAAGGCGTGAGGTTCTCCAGAAGGTCGGGGTGGAAGCTGTAGGGCAAAAGAGCGGATTGAAAGCCTCGCGAACGGTAAAAATCCGTGACGTGGGGGATGCACGAAAGCATGAGGTCGCAGCCGCAAAAAAGTTCACTGTCGTTTTTGGCAATACCATCCCAACCAAGGACCAAAGCGATGGTCGGTGCGCGTCGGCGTGCTTCGCGTCGGAAGTCGGGTCGCAAAAATTCAAAGTCATGGCTAAAGAGAATTTCCGGCGCGAATGCCTGAATCTGGGCCAGCAGAACGGGTAGGTGCCAGTCGCCCGCGGGCCATGAATAGGCATTCTCCCGAGCCCATGCGCGCTGCAACGGTTCGCAGTTCAGAACTGTCTCAAAGATTTGAAATGGGGAACTACCTCCAAGCCCTCTGCTCCAAAAATCCGTGCCTACGAGGAGCTGTGCGCTCAGCGAAGCCCATTGCTGCGAGAAGGTCTCTTCGGCCAGACCCGGCGCGTTGCGGTAGTGTGCCTCTAGCGCGCCGGGATAGAAGCTGGATGCTTTGAAGAGTCTTCGCATCTCACTCCGTGCGCGCGATGATGAGGCTGCGCAGTTCCGTCATTTCCTCCATCGCGTAGCGGAGTCCCTCACGTCCGAACCCGCTGTCCTTAATCCCGCCGTAGGGCATATTTTCGACTCGAAATGTGGGGACTTGATTGATGAGGACGCCGCCTACTTCCAGCGTCTCGAATGCGAGTAAGGTTTTTTGTAAGTCATTCGTGAAGACGCCCGCTTGCAGGCCGAAGGACGAGTCATTTACGAGGTCGAGTGCTTCTTGCAACGTGTCGTAGGGATGAAGGACGGCCAGTGGTGCGAAGGCTTCCTGGCAGATCACAGGTGAACCTTTGGCGACATTTTCAAGCAGCACCGGATGCAGAACCGAGGCCCCCTCCACGCGCAAGGGCGTGAGGAGCTTAGCTCCCGCAGAGATGGCTTCTTCGACCCACCGGACGACTTTGTCTCGGGCCGCAGGTTGAATCATTGGGCCAATAAGCGTGCTCGCCGACGCAGGATCGCCAGGCACCAGATTTTCCACTGTATGGCGCACGAGTTCGACGCGGAAGGATTCGTAAATGCTGCTGTGGACAAATATTCGCTGAACACTAATGCAAGATTGTCCGGCATAGGCGAAGGCGCCCGCCGCAATTTTAGGAATGGCCGCGCTCCAATCGCAATCCGGCTCAACAATGACTGCGGCATTACCGCCGAGTTCCAGAGCGACTTTCTTCTTGGCTGCGGTGGCCTTGATTTTCCAACCCACCGTATCACTTCCCGTAAAGCTGATCATGGCCACGCGCGAGTCGTGGAGGAGGGCATCAATGTGCTCATGGTCGAACGGCACGATCTGGATTTGGCCTGCGGGCACCCCTGCTGCCTCAAGCACTTCTGCCAAAAGCAGCGCGGTGAGTGGCGTTTTGAGGGCCGGTTTGATGATCATTGCATTTCCCGTCGCGAGGCATGGGGCGATCTTGTGAGCGACGAGATTGAGGGGAAAATTAAACGGCGTAATGCCTAGGATCACGCCAATGGGAAACCGGCGCACGAGGCCGAGATGGCCTGCACCCGGCTTACTGGCATCCACGGCAATTCCATGGCCATCGTCCCCGAGCGCGAGAGCCGCACCAAAACGAAATGTGAGTCGGGCCCGATCTGTTTCCGCTGCGGCTAGCGAGAGGGGCTTGCCGGCTTCTTTGCAAATGATCGCGGCAAATTCGTCGCGACGTTCACCAATGAGACGAGCGATATTTTCAAGAACGGTCGCGCGCGCATCCGCCGTCGAGCGACGACTCTCCGAAAAAGCAGCGCAGGCTGCGGCGACGGCATCTTCTACTTGGTCGGCATCTGCAAGACAAACGTCCGCAATATGCTCGCCGGTATAAGGATTATGGACGGCTGCTGAGTGGGAAGACTTCTGCCAGCGACCGGCCAGAAAAAATGGCTTCATTCAGATGCGTTCGACTTCTCGTTTCTCGACGAAGATCGGCAAGCCTTCACGCGTGAAACTGTTCATGAGTTCTTCGGGATCGAGTGCCTCGGGCATCATGACCCCACGCTCAGGAATTTTGCCTGTGGCGAGGAGCCTTGCCGTGACTGCGGGCGGAATGCCGGTCTGCACCAAGGTTAGCGAGTAGCCATATTTCTCGTATGTATCGCGGTGGCTATCCATCGTGTAGACGAAATACTCCACGCGCCGGCGATCCTTGGTTCCCCGCACTTCCGTGCCCACGCACGAATAGCCATCCACCGTGGCCCCAAGCTGCGCGGGCTTCGGCAAGTGGGCAGTTGCAACGCGCACGGGCGAGACCTCCACGCCGTCCACGCGGATTTTTTTCCATGTGTCGAGGTTGAGGAGTTGAAGCGTCTTAGAAATATTGACCACCTTGTCGGGCACGCTGTATTTGAAGACCGAGTATCGCACGCCCTTCTCAACAAAAGGCGGATAGATGCCGAGGCTCACCCCTTCCTCATGGGCGACGGCGTAGGTCTTTTGAAGGCCGATTGGATCAGGAAAACGCACCCACTCGATTTCTGTCTCAAGCGGTTTTCCGCTCACCACGCGTCCGTCTTTTACATAATAAGGTGCTGCTCCCAATTCTTCAAAAAACGTCTCTGGCGAGAAGAGCACTGCAAACCGGTAGCCGCGAACCTCCGCGTTGTCGGCATCAAGGACCCGAATACTCGAAGCCGTATCCAAGCGATCAATCGCCCAGCGCGCAAAGACATTCACCGCCCCAGGATCCATGCCCATGCAGAGGATTCCCGCCAGTCCGCGATCGAGGTAGGGTTGATGGAACTTTTCGATTTCTGCTTCGAAGGAATTTTTGCCCGGACGTTTCACACCCGGTGCCGAGTAGATATCGGCCGCCATGTCGAGGTAGTGCGAGCCTGCACGCAGGCATGCTTCCATGACAGAATGGTTCGTCTGGCAGACGCAGGCGTTGCACGTCACCGTCACGCTGTTCGACTTCATAAGCGCAGTAAGGCCGTCCGTGTCCATGGCATTTGCCCGCACAATCGTAAAGCGATGCTTCGACGTGCGTGCAGCCAAGGCATCCGCAAAAACCGGGTCGAGATCCGCAAGAATAATGCGGTCAAAACAATCGAATTCGTGAAGCTTTTGTGCAATCACAGACCCCACCCCACCAATCCCGATAACCATTGCATTTGCCATAATATAAAGACGGAAGATCCGCTCTCCTGTTGCCATGCCTACCCGGAAGCCTTAGTGCTGGCAAGCTTGGTGGTTCCGTTCTTCGATCGGCGCGCCCCCAGGTGCAGTCAGTCCCATGCCTTGGCGATTTCTTCGCCGATGATGCGGATACCGGCGCGGGCGGCGTCTTCGTCCATGGCAAAAGAAATGCGCACGCACTCGTGGCGGTGGTGGTCGGTGCTCGCTTCGGAGAGGCCAAAAAAGAAATATTCACCGGGCACGACAAGGACGCCGCGGGCTTTCAGGCGATCGTAGAGTTCGCGGGACGTGATGCGTGCGCCTGGCAGCCACAGCCAGAGGAACATCGCACCGTCGGGTTCGTGCAAAAAGTATGGACGATCTTCAGGAAAAAACTCGGCAATGGCGGCAAGTGCCTTGTCACGCTTTGCTCGGTAGTAGGGACCCACGACCTCGCGGCTGAGTCGCACGATTTCCCCACTCTCCATGAGCGGGCAGACGATGCTTTGGCCGAAGTTGCCATTGGCGAGGCCCGTCACAGCCATCATCGAAGAAACAGCGGAAGCCACGTGTGGTGGGCCTACGACAAAGGCTGTCCGAGTGCCGGGAAGTCCAAGCTTCGAAAGGCTCATCACGTGAATTGTCTCCGGCGACCAGATGGGCAGCGATTCCGCGAAGAGAATACCCGGAAACGGTGCCCCGTATGCGTTGTCAATAATGAGCGGGATATGATGCTTGCTTGCAACATCCGCCAAGCGCCGCATCTCAGCCGGGGCAAGCACATTTCCGCTTGGGTTCGTGGGGCACGAAATGCACATGGCCCGCACGTCGGGGCCGAGGGCGAGTGCATCAAAATCAATCTGGTAACGAAAGCGGTGCGGGCCTGTCTTTATGATGAGTGGCTGGCGTCCCACGAGGCCCCCTTCCGTAAGCGATTGGTTGGCGTAGCCGATGTATTCCGGAGTGATCGGGAAAAGAATTTTTCCGAGTGTCCCATCCTCTGCCGGACCGCTGAAGAGGTTAAACAAAAAGAAAAATGCCGTCTGCCCGCCCGGCGTCACGGCAATATTTTCTGCGGTGACTGGCCATCCGAATTCTCTATTGAGCAGGTCGGCAAGGGCCGCGATGCAGCGCGGATTTCCACGAGGCGGGTCGTAGATGGCCAGCGTTCGGCGCAAGCCAGGCGCGTCGTTGACAAGCTCCTGCATGCGACGTGCCCAGACTTCTTCCATTTCGGGAATGTGGGCCGGGTTTCCCCCGCCGAGCATGTGCATGGCTGGGCCTTTGCCCGAGAGCGCATGGCCAAGGTCATCCATAAGAAGTTCGATTCCGCTACCGGCAGCGAGGCGTTGGCCGAGTTGGGAAAACTTCATGCTAGGTCGTCCTGAATGGCGATGAAGCGGTCGTAGAGCGGACGCAATCCTTCCGGAATTACCCGTGTGCCAGCCACGACGGCGATGAAATTTGAATCACCGATCCAGCGCGGGACGATGTGGATGTGCAAGTGGTCATCTACGCCGGCACCGGAAGCACGCCCGAGATTCCACCCGATATTGAAGCCCTGTGCGCGCACGGCTTTATCGAGAAGCTTCTGGGCGTGAATGGCGAGGCTCCAGAGTTCAAGGACTTCTGCATCCGTGAAATCGGCCATGTTCACGATTTTGCGATAAGGCACCGCCATGAGATGTCCGGCGGAATACGGGTATTTGTTCATGATGAGGAAGGCGGTCTTGCGCCGAGTGACGACAAGGTGATCGGCATCATTTGTGGCTTGTGCAGCCTCGGTGAGAAAATCTCGACCCGTGCGATGTTCGGCCTGAAAATATTCGACCCGCCACGGAGCCCAGATCGCTTCGGCCTGTTCTTTTGATAATCCATCCGTCATGGCTGAACCTTCATCGTCTTTGGACGGAGTTTCACGCAGAATCTTTTGGTGAGTGGACACTCCTCAGCAAGGCCGCAGCCGCGCGATGGCTCGCACCCTCGGCGTGTAGGTCGGAAACCAAGGCCTGCAGGCGAGTCGCAAGCGCTGCACGGCTCTGTGCATCTGCGAGCAAGCGGGAAACTTCTGCCGAGATGGCTTCGGGCGTGGCGCCACGTTGGATAAATTCTTTCACGACGCGAGGAGCCTCACTAGCAGGCCTACGCGGATCGCTTGGAGGGTTCACGCGGTAGTTTTCCAGGACATTGATAATGCCGAGGCACTTGAGATCCACGACATGGCGACCGACCTCGAAGGTGAGCCACGCGATCTTATAGACGAGGCAATAGGGTAGTCCAAAAAAAGCCGCCTCGAGTGTCGCCGTGCCCGAGCAGACTACGCCAACGGTTGCTCGCTGCATAAGATCATGCGCACGACCCGTGGTGATCGTGATGGGCACGTCGCCGGCCATGGCGCGCAATCGAGGAACATGGGACTGGCTGGCGGCTGCTGCCTCAAAGCGCAGGTGGGGCATCTGCTGAGAGAGGCCGCGTGCGGCCTCCACCATGACAGGAAAAATACGCCTTACCTCGCGTTCACGACTACCAGGGAAGAGCCCCACGAGCCCGTCTTCCCGCGGCAGCGGCGAGGTCTCATTGCGCAACGCCTCAAGGAGCGGATGCCCCACGAAAATGGTGTGCAGGCCGCTGGCTTCATACATGGCAGCCTCGAAGGGAAAAACGCAGATCATCAAATCCAGAAGCTTCGCCATCTTCGGAATGCGGCCCCTATTCCATGCCCAGACTTGGGGACTTATGTAGTAAAGGATTTTCCCGTGGTATCCCTGCGAGCGCAGGGCTCTCGCCATGCGAAGATTGAAGCCCGGATAGTCCACAAGCACGACGGCATCCGGCTTCTCGCGGATAATACTCCGCAGCATCGCGTCAAACTTCCCTCGAAAGTAGGCGTAGTTCTTCAAGACATCCCAAAGTCCCAAGACCGCCGCGCGAGCGATCCAGTCATCAAAAGCGCCGCCCGCCAAGCTGTGCATCTTTGGCCCACCGGAACCCATGAAGACGACGTCTGGGCAGAGTTCGCGCATGGCTCGCATGACCTCTGCCGCACGGGCGTCGCCACTTGCCTCGCCTGCCACGAACCAGAAAGTCGGTGCTGCCGCTCGTGGGCTGTCTGTGTTGATCATCGTTGCTAACTCAACACTAAAAGACCCTTGGAATCAAAACTCAAAAGACCTCAGGTAAACCTCCACTTGGCTAAAGAGGCTGCCCATTCCTTACAGCTCACGGAATTCGGCTTCAGTTAGCTGAGCCTAAAGAAAGAGTGCGACGTTTCGGCTCATGGATGGTGCAGCAAACAGCATAGAAAAACCGAGGATTGCGATCGCAACCTTGCGGGCCTCAAAAAATACCACTTGCTTTCATGGCATTTCAAGATTCCATTCGCCGCCATGTTCACGATCTCGCCGACTGATTTGCTCGCATGCCTCCAGTGGCGCTACGCGACCAAGCAATTCGACGCGACCAAAATAATCAGCGCCGAGACATGGTCGGCCCTGGAGGACGCGCTTGTGCTGTCGCCTTCGTCATACGGGCTGCAACCTTGGCAGTTTTTTGTGATTACAGATCCCGCCGTAAAATCGGCTTTGCGTCCCCATTCATGGAACCAGGCACAGGTCACGGATTGTTCGCATCACGTCGTTTTTGCCATTCGCGATGCGGTGGATATGCCGCTTGTGGATCAGTTGATCACCCGCACGGCTGAAGTCCGTAGCACGCCGATCGAGTCGCTCGCCTTCTATCGCGACATGATCAGTTCGGACATCATTAATGGCCCCCGTTCTCAGCAATCGGCGCATTGGGCAGGCTTGCAGACATATATCGCTTTGGGCAATTTTATGACTTGCGCGGCCTTGCTTGGTGTGGATACGTGCCCGATGGAAGGTTTTGACCCGCTCAAGTATGACGAAATACTTGGCCTACCAGAAAAAGGATTTCGCGCTCTCGTCGCCTGCTCAGCTGGCTACCGATCTGCAACCGACAAATACGCCACTTCGCGAAAAGTGCGCTTCGACAAATCTCACATCATCCAACACATTTAAAAAATCTATGAACGACCTCAATAACAACCTCATCCGGGCCATTGTCCCGATTCTCGTCGTCCTAATCATCGCGTTTGCCGCGTTGAGTGGACTTACCGTCATTGTCCAGAGCGGACATGTCGGAATCATCCGCACGTTGGGTGCCGTCCAGCAAGTGGCGCTTCCGGAGGGCCTTCACTT
>Ga0105049_10009656_pt1 | contig 11103 bp, 8 predicted proteins | sample MAT06_FD_78087 | JGI IMG/M metagenome (GOLD analysis project Ga0105049, IMG submission 78087) | Freshwater microbial communities from Lake Fryxell liftoff mats and glacier meltwater in Antarctica - MAT-06 | ecosystem: Environmental > Aquatic > Freshwater > Ice > Liftoff microbial mat | place... | reverse complement strand
CTAATAATTCATTTTTGCAAGGTAGAAAAACTAAACTCGAAATAATTGACATTAAGGCTGGATACATTATAAATCATGCATATAATTTACAAAACTGTTGCAAGGTAAAATACGACACACTTGGTTGATTAAGTTTGAAGTTTGAATGCCTAAAAATCTAAATATGTATTATATAGATTTGTTCTAAGCCCAAAAGAAATAAATCTTGAATAGATTTCTTGCTTATTATTTATCCATCTTCTATTAAAAAATCCTACAAAAATTTGTAAATTATATGCAGGATTTATAATATATCCAGCCTTAATGTCAATTATTTCGAGTTTAGTTTTTCTCCCTTGCAAAAATGAATTATTAGCTCTATTTCTTCCAGAATTATCGGTAAGTAAAACATTTTGCCCAAAAACTCCTCCAGCGCTATCAATACCTAACTGACCAGTATTTATTTTAGCTGTTATAAAAACTCCTTTAAAATTGTAAGAAACTATTCCAACAATTTCCTTGAAATTTGCACCCCAAGGATGAGTTAAACTTTGATTGTAATGAATGTAATTTTGTTGGCTACTTTTTGTTGTATATGAATATGGACTAACGGAATTATATTCAAGTAAAAAATTTAAGTTTTTAATTCCTGCAAAATCAAAGTAACGTGTACCAATTTGGATACCATTTTTCTTAAATAAATTATCATTTGAAGCAATATTATCCACCATGTATTGGCCATAAATAGATATACTTGAGGTAAATTTTAGTTTGAAATTTAAACCTGCAATAGCATTATTTACAGACGACAATCCGCTATTATAAACATTATAAAATGGAATAGGATTTATACTATTAAAATTAAAATAAGGATGTGCTTTAGAAATTGGCCTATAAATTATTCCATTAAAAAACCCTATTTCCAAAAAATTAAATGGCATAAAAGCTAAGTATTGAAATGCCGCAGTTTTCTTTCTAAATGTTGGTTCGCTATAAATACTAAAAGTAATATCGCCTTGAAATATATTCATTAAACTCGCCCACATTACTTCGTATCTAAACCACTTTTTAGTGTATGTTGTTTTAAGATAAGGATAGTTAAACGAATTGTCGCTAAGCAAAAGTGAGCGGTATCCAAAACCATAAAAATGCTTTCCGGTTCCTGCCATTATAGAAATGTTTTTGTTTGGAGTAAACAAAAAATTCGCTGAAGACATAGCAAAGTCAGCTCCAATTTCTTTAAAAGTTTTTGCTCTGCCTTGCCCAGGAAAAACTTTGTATGCTTTAATAAATTCTCTAACATACAACGGTGCAGTAACTTGGTTTTCTAAAAATTGCGATTCAAAATAAAACTTTTTACCTATTGTTCCTTTGACCCACAAACCTCTGGTGTTTTGTGTGAGTCTTTGATTGTTTTCTTTTTTATCTCTTCCCACATTAAAATTAAACAGTGGGTTTATTGAAAGGGAAAAGTCTTCTTTGTTTATTTTAATTACATCTTGTCTGAAAAACTTTTGCTCAAATATATGAGCGGTTGTATCAAAAATACATGAAAAGCCGATAGAATCGTTTATGTTTTTTTTTTTCTCACTGCTAAAAACAAATGGCTTAGAAGATGTAAATTCTTTCCTGTTTTTCTTAGCTAATTCTCGTTCAATATTTTGAGTATCAAAAAACTCATAAGGCATTATTGTACCTTGGGCAAAAACTAAATTTTTAAAAACTATTAAACCTATTATGAGAATTATTTTTTTACTCAAAACAAAAATTTAAAAAATATTATTTGCCAAAACATCTTTGTAAACCATTTCTATTCCTTGCTCCAATTCAATAGAATATTTCCACCCTAATTTTTGTAATTTCGAAACATCCATTAGCTTCCTGTAAGTGCCATCTGGCTTTGTTTCATCAAAAATTAATTGCCCACTAAATCCAACTACTTTTTTAACCAAAAGTGCTAAATCTTTTATAGATATATCCACACCACTTCCTACATTCACTAATTGCTCTTGGTTATAGTTTTGCATTAAAAAATAGCAAGCTTCGGCCAAGTCATCTACATGCAAAAACTCTCTTAACGGGGTTCCGCTTCCCCAAACTTCAACAACATCTTTCGACTCAATTTTTGCAGTATGAAACTTTCTTAATAACGCTGGTAACACATGCGAATTATTTAAATCGTAATTGTCATTTGGTCCATACAAATTTGTGGGCATAGCCGAAATAAAGTTGCAGTTATATTGCCTTCGGTATGATTCACACAATTTTATTCCTGCAATTTTTGCAATAGCATAAGGTTCGTTTGTTTGTTCGAGTGGCCCAGTTAAAAGATACTCTTCTTTTAATGGTTGTGGTGCAGCTTTTGGATAGATACATGATGAGCCAAGAAAAAATAATTTTTCCACATTATTTTTGTATGCAGCATGAATCACGTTAGATTCCATCATCAAATTTTGATACAAAAAATCTGCTCTGTAAGTATTGTTGGCATAAATACCTCCAACTTTTGCAGCAGCTAAAAAAACAAATTTTGGTTTTTCTTTTTCAAAAAAATCGTTTACCAATTGCTGACTTATGAGGTCTAGTTCTTTAGACGTTTTAGTTACAATATTAGAAAATCCATTTTCATTAAGTTTTCTAACAATTGCAGAGCCTACCATTCCTCTGTGGCCAGCTACGTAAATTTTATCTTCTGTTTTCAAATAATAATAGTTTAATTTTCAAATATACGTTATTCAATATACTTAACAATTTCAAAAAATGTAATCAAAAACTAATTATACCTTTTCAATAACTCTTGTAACTCGGTTTTTATTTCATTTCTAAAACCTTCCGGACTAATTACTCGACAGCTTCTTCCCCAACTTAAAATTAAATTTTTTAACTCTACGCTTGAATAAACTTCAAGCTGAAAAACAACATTTTTTTCATTCTCTGCTGTAATTTTTTGCGAAGAATGAATGGGTTTTGTTTTAATAAAATGTGCTGCATAACTATCAAACTCCAAAACTATTTTCTCCACATTAGCTTCTGGCTTAATAGTAATTCCAAACACGTTTCTAAAAAAAACTTTAGAATTAAAGTCGCCTAACACATAACTAGATTCATCTTTTTCTATCATAAGTATTCTTTCTAAACCAAAAACTTTAATTATTTTATCTTTCGTATCTCTTGCAACCAAATACCATCTACTATCAAATTCTTTTAGAATGAATGGGGATAGAATATAGTTCTTTTTTTCGCCAGAAAATTTTCCATACTCCACTTTAATATTTATTTTTTCTTTTATTAAACCAACCAAAATATTTAACCATTGCAACCCTTCGCAACCCGAATTTATTTGAGGCTGAAGAATGTTCTCTACTTCTTTGGCACTATGATTTTTGGTAACATTAAATTCGCTATTCATTTTGTCAATTGCCACCTTAAAGTTTTTAAACACATCAATTCCTTTGTATGTGTCTAAAATCTCAAATGCCATTTCCAATGAATCTAAATCCTCTTGGTTTAGTTTTACAAACTGACCAATAGAGTAATTAAAATTGGCATATTTATATCCTTTATGGGTTTTATCAAATTCTATTGGGGCATAAAACGATAGTACTTCTGAGTTTTTCATTTCTGCCAAATCATATTCTAATTGCCTAGTTGAGATTTTTTGTCCAGTTTTTTCTTCCACATAACTCTTTAACTCTTCTATATTGGGGTAGGGTTGGTATTTATTTGCAATTCGTTTATCTATTAGCAAATATCTGTAAAATGCAGATTTATTACTTGGCATAAAATTAATTAGTGCTCAAAGTTATCAATTGTATTTTTGGTTGAATTATTATTGCAAACTAAAATTAATAAAATTTTTGTTATTGATAGTCAATTGTTTATAAGTTAGAATTTTTCGCCGCAAATAGGTTGCGGTGGCAGAATACAGTTTTGCAGTGTAAATAATAAATATATAAAAACATGAACAATTTAACTCAAACACATTTTGCATCTCTAATTCCACAAAACAGCAATACGATTTTAGATCTTCACTATTATTGCAAATACCGTGAGCTTGCAAATAGAAAAAAATTTGATGAAAAAAGAACTAAACAAATCAACACAATTTTGTTTTTACTAAGACAAACTGCAACAAAAGAAATTCAACTTCAAAATTTTTCTAATTCCTTTTTGTTCGATTTTAATAATGGAATTATGGTGCTTATTGAGAACAAAAAATCCGTTTCTTTTTTGTTTCATAAAAACGTAGAAAAACAAAAATTAGAGCAATTAGAAAGATTAATATCTAAAGAGTGTCAAGAAGTTATTATTTGGAAAAAAGCAGCCTAATATTAATCTTGTTTTTCTTTTCGTTTAACTAAAAAAACAAAATCATTTTCAGACAAAAGATAACCGTATTCGTAACAAAAATAATACGTTGTTCCTTTGCTGGTAACTAAAAGATTGGTTATATAATTAAAATTAAATCCTTTGTCCATTAACTTTTTCTTGGAAGTCTTTGCAGTTTCTTCTGGCACCATTTCTTCTAAAATTCTTCTATTCTTTTTTAAAATAGTGTTTACGTTTCTTACCAACACACTATTTTCACTGTTTAGTTTATTGTTGTAAGAATTTCTGCACAAATCATTGCAGAATTTTTTATCTGCTCTGCCTAGCAAAACCTCTCCGCACTCTAAACATTTCTTTTCCATTTTAAAGCGATTAAAAATTAAAAATACAAATTTTATCCCTTCAATAATTTTTATATCTATTTTCTGTCTTCTTTAAAACCTTTTAATTTTTATAGCATTAGTTTACCAGTTTTAAAAAAACTAATTCTAATTAAGTAAATCCCAAAAGTTTGCTAAAAGAGCGATTAAATTATCATTTTTATTTTTTAAACAATAAATCAAATCTTGCTTGGCCATTTTATTTAACTTTGCATCCTCAAATTAAAATAAATTTATGGAAACACTTTCTCAAGAAAAAATAGATGTTAGCTCAATTTTAAAAGAACTTGGAATTAAACAAGAAAACTACAGTTCATCAACCGGCTTAAATTCTTTTTCATCTGGCAAAAACAAAATAGATTCTTTTTCACCAGTGGATGGAACTCTTATTGGAAGTTTGCATGCTGCCGATAAACAAGAGTTTGATAATGTGATGGAAACCGCTCAAAAAGCGTTTAAAGAATGGCGTTTGGTTCCTGCACCAAAGCGTGGCGAAATTGTAAGGCAAATGGGTGATGAATTAAGAAAACACAAAGATGCTTTAGGCAAATTGGTAAGTTTTGAAATGGGAAAAAGCTTACAAGAAGGTTTAGGTGAGGTGCAAGAAATGATTGACATTTGCGATTTTGCAGTAGGATTGTCTCGCCAATTGTATGGTTTAACTATGCACTCCGAAAGACCAAATCATAGAATGTATGAGCAATACCATTCTCTTGGAGTTGTAGGTGTTATATCTGCATTTAATTTTCCGGTTGCAGTATGGAGCTGGAATGCAATGTTGGCTTGGGTTTGCGGTGATGTTTGTGTTTGGAAACCAAGTTCAAAAACTCCTTTGTGTGCAATTGCTTGTCAGAATATAATTGCCGAAGTTTTAAAAAGAAACAACGTTCCCGAAGGTGTAAGCTGCATTGTAATTGGTAATGAATCGGGCGATTTAATTAACAATAACAAAAATATTCCATTGGTATCTTTCACTGGTTCAACCAAAATTGGCCGTCATGTATCCAAAACAGTTGCCGAACGTTTTGGCAAAACTATTCTTGAATTGGGCGGTAACAACGCTATTATTGTTTCTGAGAATTCCGATTTAAGTATGGTATTAGTAGGCGCTGTGTTTGGTGCGGTAGGAACTGCTGGGCAACGTTGCACTTCAACTAGGAGATTAATTATCCACGAAAGTGTTTACAATAAAACATTAGAAGTTATAAAAAATGCTTATAGTCAGTTAAAAATTGGAAATCCTTTAGACGCTTCAAATCACGTAGGTCCGCTTATTGATAAAGGTGCAGTAAAAGATTATTTAAGTGCAATTGAAAAAGCTAAAACCGAAGGCGGAAAAATTATTGTAGAAGGTGCGGTATTAAGTGGCGAAGGCTATGAAAGTGGATGTTACGTTAAGCCATGTGTTATTGAAGCAAGTAATAAATTTCATATTGTGCAAGAAGAAACATTTGCACCAATTTTATATGTGATGAAATACAATACAATCGACGAAGCCATTGCAATGCAAAACGATGTTCCACAAGGTTTATCGTCAAGTATTTTTACAAATAACATGAGAGAAATGGAAAAATTTCTTTCGGTTGCAGGTTCAGATTGCGGAATTGCCAACGTAAACATTGGAACCTCAGGCGCCGAAATTGGAGGTGCATTTGGTGGCGAAAAAGAAACTGGCGGAGGAAGAGAATCTGGCTCTGATGCTTGGAAAGCTTACATGCGACGTCAAACAAATACCATAAACTATGGAACAAGTTTGCCACTTGCACAAGGCATAAAATTTGAATTTTAGTATTTGTTACAATTAGTTACATTTAGAGCCGTTATTACACGGCTCTTTTTTTTATGATAAAACGAATTTTTCTAATTTCTTGTTTCTTGTTTGCATGTATTGCATTAATGCCTTCGTGTAAATTATTTAAAAAAGCAGGAAAAGCAGATACTGCACAGCAGAAAGCTGATAAGAAAAAAATAAAAGAAAGAAAAATTAGAGAAAAACAACAGGCAGAAAACGTAAAAAGTATTTACGGAAGACAAACAAAAGAAACAAGAAAAAGAATGAAAGCCAATAGGGCAAAATCCAATAGAATAAACAAAGGATTACCCGAAAAGCAAAAACGTACATTTAGATTCAGGTTATTTAAAAAACCAAAATGGTGGAGATAAATAATATTCTTTTTCCACTTTAATAAAATAGCTTCATAATTAACTATGAAAAGCTGCGTAAAAATATTTTTCATTTTCATTTTCTCGTTATTTCAAAACACCTTTGCGTCTAATCCGTATTTTAAAAACTATTCTGTAGAAGATGGATTACCGTATATTCAAATTAATGCTTTGTTCAGAGACAGTAAAGGCTTTTTATGGACAGGAGGTTATGGAGGATTAAGCAGATTTAACGGAAAAGTTTTTCAGAATTTTAGCCCTGCCGAAGGGTTGGTAAATTATACCGTTAGAAGTATTGCCGAAGGAAAAGATTACCAAATTTTTATCGGTACAGTAAAAGGAATAAGTTGCTATAAAAATGGAAAATTCAAAAATATTTCTCAAAAAGAAGGTTTAAAAAATTCTTACATTAATCAAATAAGGGTAACTGAAAACGGAACATTATTGGCTGCAACAAGAGGTGGAATATTTATAAAGGAAAGGGTTAATTCTTTTGTTTTAAACAGACAAAATGGCTTGAGTTGCGATACGGTATTGTGTTTTACAAAAATAGATAATGATATATGGCTTGCAGGAACAGAAAGAGGATTCTGTATGTTTTCTATCAAGCAAAAAAAAGTAATAAAATGTTTTTATAACAACGAAGTCAACAGCATTTCTGAAATAAATTACAATGCCAATGGCAAAGAATTATTTTTAGTTATAAACGATTTTTTATACAAATCGCAATTTAGTAATGACCTAAACAAACTTTTATCAATAAAAAGAATTGAAGTAAATGAAAAGGTAAACTCGTTTACTATTTCTAAAGATTCCACTCTTTGGGTAGCAACTGACAACGGATTGTTTAAAGTTTTTAAAAATTCCATTCAGCAATATATTCCCGGAAATAGTTACAATAGCAGTTTGATATCGTGTATTTTAATTGACGATGAAAATATTATTTGGTTAGGTACTTATGAAGGATTATACAAATACAAATCAAATGGATTTTTAGTGTATGATTCCAAAGACGGAATTTTAAATAATTATGTTTTTAATATAATACAAGACCGTAAAGGCAATTTAATAGCCACAACAGGTGGAGGTGGTTTTTTTGTAAGAAACAAAGATGAAAAATTCAAACAATACAATACATCAAATGGGCTTATTGATGATTTTGTTTGGTGTGCTGCAATTGACCAAGATAATGCAATTTGGTTTGGAACGAATAAAGGAATTAGTATTTTAAAAAATGGAAAACTAAGCAATTCTTCTATTCCAGAATTAAATGGACAAATAATTTTTTCGTTATTTATTGACGATGACAATACATTTTGGTTTGGAGGAAGAGGCGTGGCATGGCGTTACAAAAAATCTGGCGAAATAAAAAAATTTATTCTAAAGCAAGATAATGGCGATTGCGATGTTTCTTGCATTTATAAAGATAAAAATGGAGACATCTGGATGGGTGCTTACCAAGGAAGTTTATATAAGTTTTCTGAGGATAATTATGTGGACATTGCAAAAAAGTTAAATTTAAATTCAGAATCCTTTTTGTCTTTAGCAGAAGATAATTTTGGAAATTTATATCTGGGAAGTTTCGACGGAATTTATATTTTAAATAACAATAAAATTATTGACAAAATTACTGTCAAAGATGGCTTGAGTTCAAACTTAGTGTATTCTATGTTGCCCGATAAAAAACATGGCTTGTGGATTGGAACAAACCAAGGTTTAAGCTATTTTGATTTAAAATTATACCACCAAACAAAAAGTAAATCAATAAAAAAGTTTGGCAAAGCAGATGGATTTATGGGCGGAGAGTGCAACACAGGCGGACTTTTTTTAGACAGTAACAATAATTTATTTGTTGGAACTGTAAACGGTCTCATAAAATTTAATCCTGACTTATACCGCTCAAATAATTTTTATCCCAAAACACATATTACAGGTTTAAATGTATTTTACAGAGACACTCTTTTAATTGAAAATTTAAAATTAAGGCATCACCAGAATAATATAAAATTCACGTTTATTGGCTTGTCGTTCTCTAACCCCGAAAAAATACTTTATTCTTATAAATTAAAAGGATTTGACAAACAATGGTCTCCTCCTTCGTCAGAAAATACTGCAAAATATTCTAATTTGCCTTCTGGTAAATACCAATTGTTAGTAAAAAGTTGTAACGACGAAAAAATTTGGACTCCTAACCCAGTAAATTATTCCTTTGAAATTTTAAAACCATTTTGGAAAAAGTGGTGGTTTATTTTGGCAGTTGCGGCGTTATTCTCAGTAATTATTTATTTGTTTGTAAGGCAAAGAATTTCAAAAATAAAATTAATAGAAAGAAATAACTTAAATGCCCAAATAGAAAAAGCAAACAATGAGTTAAAAGCTTTGAGAGCTCAAATGAATCCTCATTTTATTTTTAATTCACTCAACTCAATTCAGCATTTTGTTATAAATCACGAAGAAAAATCAGCCGTAAAATACTTAGGGAAATTTTCTAAACTGATTCGGAAAATTTTAAATAATTCCGAAGAAGCCTTTATCTCTCTTCAAGAAGAATTAAGCACATTAGAATTGTACTTAGAATTGGAAAGCCTCCGATTTCAAAATAAATTTACTTATCAAATAAACATTGAAGATACTATTGAAAGCGATTTTATAAAAATTCCTTCCATGATAATTCAACCCTATATAGAAAACTCAATACTGCATGGTTTTGGAGAAATAAAAAATGGAGGATTGTTAAAAATAGTATTTACTTTAAAAGACAGTTTGCTAATTTGTATTATTGACGACAATGGAGTTGGAATAAATTATTCTAAGCAAAACAAACACGAAAACAATTTGCATATTTCGCTTTCTGGAAAAATTTCTGAAGACAGACTCCTATTGCTTAAAAACATATACGGAAACAGTATTGGCGTTGAAATAATTGACAAGTCAGATTTTGGCGAAAAAGGAACAAGAGTAATTTTAACAATGCCAATTGAGTAAATGAGAGTGAAAAAAATCGAAATAAAAAACATCTACCGTATTTTTTCAGGAATTTATTTTTGGATTGCTTTCTTTTTCATTCTACGACTAATTGGAATTAGTAATCCACCATTAGAATCTGGCCATAATTGGAGACAAATAACAGGATTAATGGTTGCAAGAAATTTTTTGGAAACTAATAATTCAATCATATATCCAAGAATAGATTTAATATCAGCAAATAGCAATACAGGTATTATTGGCATGGAGTTTCCAATTCTAAATTATTTACATTACCTTATTTCGTTGGTGTTTGGATATAGCCACTGGTATGGAAGACTAATTAATTTAATTGTTTCTACATTAGGAATAGTTTCTTTTTATAAAGTTTTAAAAACTGTTTTTGACGAAAAACTTGCTTTTTTTTCTACTTTTTTTTTAATCACATCTATTTGGTTTGCTTATAGTAGAAAAATTATGCCTGATACTTTTAGCATCTCTTTAATGTTTATTGGAATATTTTTTTGCTCAAAATATATTACCTCAAATAATTATAAATATTTATTTTATTTTATTTTATTTTCATCTATTGGGATACTCAGTAAAATACCTGCTGGAATCTACTTTGTTTTAATTTTGCCATTAGCAGTTTACTCTCGTGATTTAGCTAATAAGACGAAAATAATTGTTTCGCTTATTATACCTATCTCTCTTTGTTTTATATGGTATTTTAAATGGAATTTCCATCTCGAATTAGAATATGGAAATTGGTATAATTCAGGAAAAAGTATTTCTGAAGGTACTATTGATATTATAAATAATTTGGGTTTAACTTTTCAGAAATTCTATTTTAGTTCGTTCAATAGCTATATTTTGTTTGTTGTTTTTTTCACAGGAATAATAAGTATGGTTTCTTCTGGAATAAAATATTTAAATGCAATTTTCTTTAGTATGCTTTTTATCTTTATTATTTACATTTTAAAGTCAGGAAGATTTTTCTACCATCACAGTTATTATATTATTCCTTTTGTTCCAATAATGGCACTTATTTGTGGATTTGTTGTAAGTAAAATTGAAAATAAAAAGTTTGTTTTTCTTATACTTTTCAGCTCATCAATAGAGTGTATTGCTAATCAGTACAACGATTTTTTTATTAAAGATTCTGAAAAATATAAAATAAAATTAGAGAATATTTCAAATAAATTTTGTGACAAAAACGATTTAATCGTTATTAATGGAGGTGAAAGTCCTCAAGATATTTATTTTTCAAATCGCAAAGGTTGGAGTG